>Ga0314855_100252_pt1 | contig 9991 bp, 29 predicted proteins | sample 2018CB1WmetaG_FD_203636 | JGI IMG/M metagenome (GOLD analysis project Ga0314855, IMG submission 203636) | Cryopeg brine viral communities from Beaufort Sea near Barrow, Alaska, United States - 2018 CB1W | ecosystem: Environmental > Aquatic > Marine > Coastal | place: USA: Alaska | collected... | reverse complement strand
ACAGGGGGTCAACACTGTCCACTTTTGCGGCGAACACTTCCAGGTCGCCAACGTCAGCGAGCACAGTAACAATGTGCGGCCCGTTCGGGTACTCCCGCATGATCGTTACCGTGTCAGTGCGGTACGTCGACTGCGCGTCAAGGTCGTACTGGTTCGCGCGAGTGTTGAATGTGTCGCACGCATCCTCACGGGTAGGGGCGTCGGTGAGGCCGGTTGCGTAATCTGAGTACATCAGTTGGATTCCGTTCCGTTGATCGAGCGGGCAAGGGCGAGTTCGGGGGAATCCTCAAACAGGCACTCCTTGGCATAGCGCAAGTTTGCAATCAAGATAGCTCGACATGCGGAGCGAATGTTCAAATCTCTCTGCTGCAACGCACGATTTGCAATCTCAAAGTCAAGCTGTTCGATTGCCTGATCGAATTCTTCCGTGTAGTCACTCATGCGTAGTCCATCCGTCCAAAAGCGTATTCGCGGGCATCGGCCAACCCGTCCAGGAGTAGGGCGTCCACTGCGGCGCGCATGGCCGGTGTGGGGTTGCCGTAAGGGTCAAAGTCTTCATCAACTTCAAGGGTCACCGTGAGGGGTGACGGGGTGATTTCAGCGGTGATTTTCACAGGGTGACTCCGTAGCTTTTGGCGACCTCAACTGCCGCCTTGGCAGGAGTGTCGAGCACGTTGTGGTCAAACACTTTACACATTACCTCAGCGACAACCTCGGCTTCGTGGCGCAGGCGGGTGAGTTCGCCGTTCGCGTGCCAATCCTCAAGGTGCGTGAGGTCTTCAACGCACTCATTTGAACTGTTCCGCCATTGGGTAGCCGTCCGGCGAAAAATGGCCGCATCTAACAGTCGAACTCCACCATTGACATACAAACCCTGCTCAGTCGGCAGTACCACGGGGCGGTTGATGAGTTCGTAGGTGGCATTGTCGAAAGGGGAAGCCACAATGTCACTGGTCGCGTTGAACTCAGTCACTTCGACTCGCCGAACCCGGTCCCCTTTGCGAATGTCTTCACGCTTAATTGCGGTACTCATGCGGCCCTCTTCTCATTCAGTTCGTTCAAGTACGACTCGATAGTGTCAATGCCAACACTGACACTTTTTGTGCCCTTCAACCGTGACTTACGCACGGCAAGGATCAGGGCCTCCAACGTTTCGACAGGTACAGGCATTTTCACTGCGCCTCTTTTACGTGCCTGCACAATTTTCTTCGGCAGAAAATATTGGGAAACAAAAGTTCGCATGAACTCCTCCTCCGCATCCGCCTGCACAACACTGCGAATAATTGTGGTTTGACTATCCACAACAACATTTGCGTTACTCATAAGTCCTCCAACTCATCAAATCCTGCTTCGTATAATAACCAGCTTAGCGGCTAATTATGTTCCACGCCACCCGAAACGACCCATTTACCCGAAATTCTATGGAATTGGGGGTGATCGTCACGTACTGTCCGGTGTGCACTGGCAAGCTCAAGTCAATCATTCGCCCCAGGTTGTCCACCAACGACCCGTCACGCCTCACAGCCCACCGTGTGCCCTCCATGTTGGGGAAGAACTCATCCCGCGTGCACTCCAACACAGTGCCACGCGTCAGGTTTGCCACAAACCGGTCACGATCAGCGCGTGTGGGGCGCAACGTTGGGGGCAGGAAGGCGGGGGTTAGGGTGCTCATGATGCTAGCCCTCGTGCCTTTGCTACGTCTGAACCCAGCAATGCGCGCCAAGTGGTGTCGTCTGCGAGTGCTGAGTGAATTTCAGAATCCACTTCACGCGCCCACCCATCAACCCCCGTGCCTGCGCGCTTTGAACTGTCGGGAACGAGTGCTGCGGAGGCGATCAGGTTGGCAACCCGTAGTTGCTCCGTCTGTGCTTTCGTAGCGGCTGCAAGTGCGAGCGTGGCATGGACTTGGGCGAGGGCGAACACCTCCAAGTCGCTAACTGGTGTCCAGCCGTCAGTGCCGCCAATGCTTCGTGCATCGTGGGAGGCCGTCAGGGCCTCCGCCAGTGCTCCGTGGCCCGTATCACTCATGCTACAACCTCCGCAATCGGGTAGAACGAAACCTCGCGTTTGAATGGTGACAACTCGTTAGCGGCCAACCAAATAGCTTTTGTCTCGGCAAGAGCTTTCGACCCAATCGAAATGGTAATGGCCGGGTCATCAAAAATGTGGAATTTGTCAGGGTCCGTGAACTCGGCACGGTCGGAACGGTAAGACTCCAGGGTCGCCGATTGGACGGGAGTGAACTTGGCACCGACCGCCGCCGCAAACTGATCCACTGTCATGTTTCCGAAACGAATGTTCATACGATCACCCCCGCAACCATGCGCGGCTGAAACTTGGGGGCGCAACCGTCAACATCGGTGGGGGCGTAATCCACGAAGGCGCGAACCGCAACCAGAAAATCGCCAAGCTGATCGAGTGAGTACACGACGGCCACTGTTGACTGCACCTCATCACAGTCACGGTGCACAATCGCAATGACCATTTTGTTGTCGTGAATCCACTCGGCCAACACCGCCGCGTACTCATCCCCGCATTCCTCCGTGAAATCAGCACATGCCTTCTCTGCTGTCTCCCGCGTGTCGTCGGGCGCGCCGTCTTCGGGCTGTTCGTAATTCCACTGGGCGTTCGCAAGTCCGGGCATTAGTTTCCTTCTTCGAAAGTGTCAAGACGGCGAAGAACTCGCACGGCATGGTTGAACTGTCTGGGAGTGAAGTTGACACCCAAGCCCTCTAGCCGATCCTCACCCGGCAGTGCCGAATCGGCCCACCACCCGGCATCACAAAGCATGGCTCGCTCCCGGAATGCGGCAAGGATCGGATTGGCCGGATTGTGCAGCGGTAGGTACTTCGGGCGAAAGCTGCCCCAACGCGAAGTGGTCACGCGGCTTCTGTTCTTGCCGCTAGAGAAAATGGTCATCACAGCCCTCTTCCTGCCGGGTGGTTTGCGCGGGAGCGGGCTTCACCCGTAAAGGTGGGCAGGTGCGGGGCAATAGCGGCCACGTCTGCGTCCAGTTCATCCTGCACAAACCGGGTAAAATCACCGAGGTCTACAGTATTGCCCGCTGCGCTCTCCGCCAGGCCACGGCGTAGACCTTCATGCACGCGAGCCACGGCCCGCAATGTAGACGGGAGCGTAGGGGGAAGCGAGCCAACCTCATCCCCCGGATTGTCGAAACCCCAGACGCGGGCGCATTCGGTGCACACGTCCTCATCGTAAACCGTCGCTCGATCTTCGGTCGGGCAATAATCCGTGTTGTCATCAATCATTTTGCTACCTCCATCAGGAACTCACTCATTGCCTTATTGCAGCACACCGGGGTGCCAACCGGCTCGCTCTCGGTGGCGTCCTTAGCCGTAATGGTTTCCCATGTCAGACCGCAATCCGTGCACATGTCAACGGTGTCCCAAGTGACATGTGCCGACTCAACGTCGTCAACATGGCGGTTGATTTCCCTCACCACCTGCCAAGCCTCATTGATAAGGCGCGTTTCCCGCTGCTCAACATCATCCATGCGGTAAAAGGGTGCTGGCACCACTTGGACCTCCACGCGAATGTTCAAACGTCGTATGACCTTGCTCATGCTGTCCTCCAATTGTTAGTCGCTAATCTTACAAGTCCCCGCAACGCGATCTGTGAGCGCCGCTACAGGGTGGGGCGTTATAGCCCCAGTGAAGCCTCATACTTGCCAACATCGGCCACCATAACGCCGGTCTGTTCGTCCACGTAGAACTTCAACATTTCAGCAATGTCTTCCCCTCGGTAATCTTCGTGTGTTGCCATGATCTTGTGCGTTTCGTACTCACGTACCGACTCTGCACTGGTGTACGTGTCCCAGTTGTAAAACTCAATCTTCTCAGCCATTACTTGCGCCCCTTCTGGTCCATTTCTGTTTCTCTTGCCGCATTACGCATATTCCGTGCCACCTCATGAGCGAGCAACGGGGGCCGTTCTTCCTCACCGGTCCCAAAGGACTTGAAAATGGTTTCCCCCATCCACATCTTCCACTCAATGCTGCGCCGGAACCGCACCAGGGTTACCGGGTCAAACTCTTGCACCTGCAACCAATCCATGTCTAGGCGGCACAAGCTGTCCGGTACAATGCCCCCGGTCCAATGCACCATGCATTCCACTGCTGCCCCTGCACTCTCACGCAAACCCATAAGGTACTGGTTTACGTGGATGCGAAACTGCGCCGTGTGCAAAATTGGGTAATCCTTACCAGGGTCTTCCGGCTGACGTGCCAAAACACTCGGCGGTGTGAACAGGGGGTACGTGATGAATGTTGTCATTTGCTTATCTCCTTCATGTAATCAACCAGGGCGACCCAGTTCTTCTGAAACCACACGTCAAACGCTGCCGAATGCGGCGGCTGCATGACGCCTTCCTGCCGAGGGTGTTGGCCTTCCACAGTGCGGTGCACTTGCTCCCCTGTAACCGGGAACGTAACGAGCATCCGCGACAACCCTGGGTCCGTGGGGTGCGGCTGATACTCGACGTACTGTGCCCATTCCGATGCAGGCACGAAGTCTGCCGAGGACTTATCGTTCTTCGTGCGGGCCAACATGTTCTTGATCGTCTCAAAATTTGCTGTGCCCACCGCCCGCCCAATGTCCGTCTTGCTGACGCCCGCGTTCAAGCACGCATTAGCTTGCATGGATTCTCGCAGCTCAATCTCCACCAGGCGGTCCCGCATAGCATCCTCAATTTCTTGACGAATCTTCGCTTTACGGGTTACTTTTTCGAGGTGGATGCTTTCCAACAAACCCATTTCGGCTTTTTGGTCCGGGTTGTAGTTACGTCGTGCCATTAGCCAACCACCTTCACATTGTCATTGCATTCACGAACCACCGAACTGAGGTACGCCCGCACATCATCACGAATCGCTGTCGCACCCGTCACACCGTAATCACGTTCCCAACCGTCCACGTCAACCTCCACAGTGAACACCACACGAACCTTCACGCTGTCACCGAACCAATAGGGGGCTGCTGGGCGTACAGCTTGCCCCCCACGGCAGCAAACACCGGAACCAAACCCACGGCCCGCCCAGGCTCTTTGCGCCACTCCTCAATGTGCAACACAATCGTTTGCACGTCGCCCACCTGAAACCCCACAAGGCGGTTCCCTTCCAGACCCTCATCGTTGTGCTCATCAACCAAAAACGGGTACGGCCTGCGCCCGTCAGGCATGTCTACGGGCTGCAATTTGATCTTGCTCATCTTGACCTCCAAAGTCTTTAGCCACAAAAGCAACTAACAACAACCTACCAGCCTACCGTCGAGATAGTCAACGATTTGACGGTAAAACAATTGTTGTATTTGTTGTGCTTGTTGGCACTTGTTCCGGTTGTTTTAGTGGTTCGGGGTGGGAGTGACCCCAATGTTTCATTGGGCACCCAGTGAGAGACTGGGGTGTGAAACCATACACCTCTATACACTTATAACAACTACTCTTGTACTACTTACTATTTATGTATGTGTACTGACAGGGACCCTTACAACGTCGAAAACCCGGCCAGGAGTGGCGAACCAACAGTGAGCACAAACAGGACGAACACGCCCCCGCCAATCAACGCTGAACTGTAATCGTGCAACACGTCCCGGCGCTCCGCTACCTGTTCAGGTGTGAAGCGTGCTACGTGCTCACTGGCCGGTTTTGGGGGGTGGGTTTCGGTCGTTTCAAACATTGTCTTAGCTCACTTTCTTCATGGCAAACACTGCCAGGGTTACCAGGGGGACAGAATCAAACTTGGCTTGATTAGCGGGTGACAGTGCATCAAACACTTGCACCATTGCGGAGGCCGTAAACAGGTCTACTAGCACACCCTCAACGGTTGCGTGTTGACTGTCCGACACGATGCGGCGCAGGGCTTCTATACGGCTCACAGTGTGCGCCACGCATCCGCACACGTTCACTCGGCCCGGTACCGGCTTGCATCCGCAATCACTGGGGCAGTAACACCCGGTAATGTCACGAGCGTCTAACACGCTCACAGCGTCGCCCATTTCATGCCCTCGGCAACATCATCCAAGCTCTTGAACGATTGCCCGTCCTGGGAGTGAAACACACCGCTGATTGGCTGCCATTTCACTCTTTTACTGGCAACAGGTGCGCCGTTCTTACACACGGTTACACGGGTGATACCGCCCGGTTGAGACTCGGTGGTGTACGGGGTGCTCATGCTGTCATTCCGCACGTCAAGCACTCCAACTCAGGGTTGCCGCTGCAGTCACGGAGGGGGCCGCTAGCTTCTTCGCTTGTGACCGAGTTAGGGGCGTGCTCTAGACACGTAGCGGTTTCAGGTGTTGCCGTTCCCTGCTCGGTAAGTCGCGCGTAGATTTTGCCGTTAGACATGGTGTCATTCCTTCTTTAGGGGTTTTGGTTCGAGTTCCCTAGGCCAGTCATGAACTGGCGTCTATACGACCTACAGGGCCGCTAGGGGGGTGGTTATGCGCTACGTGCCAACTTGTAACGATTGCTTACAGGTTGGGTTTGAACCATTCGGCAATGGCTGCACTGTCTGCAGCGAATACCGCGTTATCGGCTGGCGGGTCTGCTGGCTTGGGGTGCTGGGCAGGGTGTCGCACCATAACGGCGAACATGACTTCCCGGATTGCGTGGAGTGTCGCCCAGGCTTGGCCCTTCGTGGCACCTACACCCTTAGACACTGGGAGGAACAAATACGCTACGTTGTCAGGGTCTCGAATGATCCACCCGGTTACGCCGCGCGCAATGCTCACCCCCTCGGTGTCCCCATCGGTTAGGCCGAGCGTGTGAGCGTGTGCTAGAACGTCGTCTAACATGGTTTGTACTTCGCGTAGTGTTGTCTGCTTGCTCATGATTCCCTCTCATCGTTCACTGTTGCCCCTCTCACACGTTTTCGTGCCTGTTAGGGGGTGTTGCGTGTGGTGTGTTTCTTACGCGCTTGCAGCAGCCATACGCGAATGCAACCGTTCATTGGCACGGATCGTATCGGGTGTCATCCAGGAGCGGCGCGCTTCCGCCCACGCGCTCATTGTCGCGTAATGCTTCCCCCGCTTATCCCCATACGTGGGGTTGCCCATGTGTGCCTGCTGATAGGCTGCCTCCGCTTCTTGGAAAGCTGTGGCGCGGGTGTCTGGTGCGGTGTGCTGACTCATTGTTTTATCCTTCTTTAGTCGCTGAATTGGGCATGTGCAAAAATGCACATTAGCTGGTGTGTTGGTTGAGCCATTCCTGGGCGCGTAACCCGGTCCCACATTCCACCCACTGATTCAACAGGTTTTGGCCCATTACGGTCGAGCGAATGCCTGGTTGTGCAAGGGTGACTGTTGCTCCCGCGTCGCGTGCACTGTCAGGGGTTGCGTGCCGTTCACTGCACACCAACTCAGGGTAAACAGCGGTACTGGCTGACGACAGCAACACGGCGTATTCGGGGGCGGTCACGGCTTCACCAGTCGCATGTTGACTAGGGGCGCGTCGTAATCGTCGTATACCGCACCAGCGTAAAACTCACGGTAGAGGGGCTGATCGTTCATGACGATCATTTCGGCGTACTCCGCATCATTGGCGCGCCCGTGCGGAAGAAACACGGTAACAGAACGGCGTTTACCGTTGACTGTGGCGCAAAAACGGCGCTCATACTCCATTATTCGCTCACCGCCCATGAACCAACGCGGTTGCCGTTCTGATCTATGAGCGACTTAGGCGCGTCGAATCCGTACTCTTGAATGAGACCTGCGGCACGCGTGAGCGCTTCCGCAACATCTTCCGGTTCACTCATTGCGGCGTTACCTAGTTTGATCGTTAGAGTAAAAGTGTTCATGATCTTATTCCCCTGCCTGAATGGTGCGTACTGGTGCGTACTTCGCCGCGCGGTGCGCTTTGCGCTGCAGTGTTTCTGCGCGGGCCGTGTCGCTGTCTTTGTGTGTGCTGTACGTTGCATTGGTTGTCATGGTCGTATCTCCTGTTAGCCGTTATGCGCGGGTGGTACGTGTGCCCTAGTGCCCCTATGAGAGGCTAGCCTGTAGCGCTAGGGCTGGGGGTTAGACGGACATATCGGCGCGATATAGCCAGCCCCAGCGGCCATACGCTACGGATACGCCCGTATACTCCACCCGGTAAAAGTCCGAAATGCTGGGGTGGGGACTTACGATAACACCGCCCCGCGTGACTGACTCGACACCATTACGGGTATTCACCGTTAGAACGGTGGAGAATACCGTACCGGGTGCAAGGGGGGCGCGCATTAGCGGTGCTCCATTCCGGGAATGAGCGTTTCAGACAGTACGTCGCCCGCCCCATCAATCACTTGCACGGTCGTATCACCGTAAATACCGCGTTCAATGGTGGTTGCCTCCGCAACACGTACCGCTTCATCCATTGCGGTGTGTGCCTCATCCAGTGTGGGGTAGCACTCACTAGTCATGAGGTCGCCCTCCCAGATAGCGCGCACCGTGTAGTCGTCATCAAGATTGAATGAGTAAGTCATGAGTGAAGGTCCTAATAGTTGGGGGGTTAGTTGGATGCGTGAAAGGATACGGTGCCAATGGGCAGACCCTGCTGTGCCAGCTTGCCAGCCTCACAGGTGACACAGCACACAGCACCGATAGCAACAGAACCCAGCGCATCGAGCGTATAGGGCGCGCGGGGGGTGAATGGCGCGTCACAGGACTGGCAAGCGCGCGAAGGCGTAGCGGTGGCTAGTTGGGGTTTCCGTGAGTAGGTCATGACCTCAGTCTATCAGAACGGAGCGCATAGTAACCACTTTTACGGCTAAATAGTTGGGTCAATTTGGGAAGGGGGGGTGTCTGGGTATCGGATTTGTGGCTAACCAGGTTTTAGGGGGATGGGGGGTAGTGGAGGGGTGCCACCGGTTAGAGTGGGATTCCAACGGGGGGCCGGTCGAGAGTGCATAGCATGAAAGAAATCAAAGCGCAACACCCCAGAACGGGTACTTTTGGCGCGCTGCCCCCACATACTCCAACCCCCCACCCCCAAAAAACACCCCTTCCCCCTCCTAAAAAAATCTCACACCAATTTTCCCGCTAAACTGGCCTCCTATAAGTGGAGGTTTGACATGACTGTTTTGAATGTTGGCGACAAAGTAAAGCTGCAGGACCGCAACTCTTGGCGTGTGCAGGCTGTTACGGAGAACTTCGCAGCCCTCGTGCGACAGGCCCCTTTCGAGGAGAAGGGCACGCTGTGGTACACGGTCATTGATTGGCGCAAGGGCATCCGTGGGCCGTGCGACCTGATTGGCCAGAGCTTCGGCGATGGTTCGTATGGTGAGGCGGAGTGCGCAGAGATGCTTGCTGGTTTCGAGTATGTGTCAGAGGACGATCCTGCACGCATTGCGGCTTTTGCTGCCGGGGAGAGTAGCTGGGTGCCCTCAACGTTTGGGCTTGAGGTGTCGGGGCGCAACAATGTTCCGATTGGCTTGCAGAAAATCAACGGGGTTGCCGTGTAGCCCAACCCGCACCAAAATACCCGCTAAGCTGGTCTGACGCACATAGACGCATTCTGAAAGGGTGACGCACATGGCAACACGCACGGTAGACATTTACGCTCTTGGGGCACTCCTCGGCTACACGCCCGCACAAATGTCCAGTGTTCGGGACATTCATATTGCGGGTGACACGCATCAGGTAACCGTTACCCGTTTCGTCCAAGACCCTGGCAGTCAGCCCCCTCGGCGCACTGTCCCGAAGGGTTACGATGCCGAATCGGACAACCATTGTGGCGTTGGACCGCTGGTTGCCAACGACATTTTTGGCTTCCGCCCTTTCCCTCAGCACCGCCCGGTTGCACCCGAATATTTGGTGCTACCTAAAGCGGTTGTGATCGCCCTCGCAAAGATGCAGTGGGGCTAACCTAAACTTCCGCTGGTTGCGTGAAAGCTTTTCTTTACTACTTTCTGCAAGCAAAGGGCACCCAGTATGTTGGTGTTCCTGCGCAACCAGTGGCTTCCCCTTTTTCTAAAATAATTCCAAACAATTAGCCACAAAAT
>Ga0314855_100250_pt1 | contig 10065 bp, 24 predicted proteins | sample 2018CB1WmetaG_FD_203636 | JGI IMG/M metagenome (GOLD analysis project Ga0314855, IMG submission 203636) | Cryopeg brine viral communities from Beaufort Sea near Barrow, Alaska, United States - 2018 CB1W | ecosystem: Environmental > Aquatic > Marine > Coastal | place: USA: Alaska | collected... | reverse complement strand
TATAAAAATGGATTATAACGAAATTGAAAATAAGTATATATTAGCAAAAATTCAAGGGCATTACCTATTCAGAAATGCTTTAGAGGTTAAAAAAGTTTTGAAATATGATTTTAGAACAATTCGAGGATTTAAAATATTATCTTTAGAGCATAAAAAATTAGCAGAGATATTAATTTGTAGTTTTATTAATGGCCATGGATTAGAGTCAAGAGAAAGTTTAAGACCAACTAGCATCAAAAGAGAACATGGTAAATTCACTGTTCATTATAAACATTATGATAGCCAGGGATTCAGTTATTTATATGATAGCGGATCCGTAGGATAATAAATTTTAAAAGGAGGACAAGCATGAATAAATTAATAAATATTAAAAATGAAGACGGACAACTTACAGTAACAAGCAGGCAAATAGCAGAAAACTTTGATAGAGAACATAAAACCGTACTTGATGCTATTAGAAATTTGACGGCAGAAAATTATGCTGTGAAAAACCTAATGATTGAAAGTAATTATGAAGTTAGAGGAAAAAAATATCCGGAATATTTATTAACTAAAGATGGATTTTCACTTTTAGTAATGGGATTTACAGGAGCAAGAGCTCTTGAATGGAAGTTGAAATATATTAAAGCTTTTAATGAAATGGAACAAACTTTAAAAAGTGTACAACCTCAAATGAGTATCGAATTACAATCAATTTTTATGTTAGATAAAAAAACTTCAATAACTATTAAAAGACTAGACAATTTTGAAAATACAATGCCGCTGTTCAATACAGAATGCAAAGAGTTACAATTGCTAGTTAGAAAGGTTGCTACAAAGTTATTAGGTGGATATAGATCGCCAGCATATCAAGATAGATCAACACGAACTAAGGTTTATAAAGATATACAAGGGCAACTAAAAAGAGAATTCGATGTAGAAAGGTATGAATCAATAAAGAGAGTACAACTGGACACAGCAAAGGAAATATTGACAGCTTATTCATTACCAATTTATTTATTAGATGATATTACATTATTAAATAATCAAATAGAATTACCATTTAGTGATTTGACATGATTGTAAAAATAAAATGTAAATGTATGACAAGCAAAATATTGAAAGTAAGAAATTTAAAAGAAGCCAGAAAAATCAAAAGAATTAATAAAAATTGGTTATGTAACGTATGTGAATTTAAAATCATTTTAAAACGTGCTGCAAGACAAATTGTAAAGGAGAATAAAAAATTATGTTAGAAATTCCGAACACAGAAGAATTTAAAAAAGATTTTTTCAATGGAATGAATTGTATGACTTTAGCAAACAAAAATTTTGTGTCTCTTAGTACAGTTTATAAATGGATAAAAAGTTTAGAGTTAGATAGAAAAAGAAAGATTATACCAAAAGAAAAAACCAATTAAAATATAATCTAAAAGAGGTGAATTAAATGTTTTATATATTAATATTACCACCTGCATTTATATTTTTAATGTGTGGAGCTGCAGTAATAGCAGATAAAATATTAGGTCCAATAAAATAAGCCCAAACCCTTTTCGACAGAGTTCGAGCCATGGAAATGTATTTAAAGATATTATATCACAAAATTTGGAGGTATGGAAATGAAAAAAGAAATATTAAGTTATTTAACAGGTGTTATTAATAGCTACACTAGCACCATAGCAGTATTAACTACAAATGAAGGTTTTAGTACAAGCTTGAATACTTTAGTAGCAATTAAAGGCGAATTTGAAAGCTTATTAGATATTGTAATGGATATACCAGAAGATAAGGGACAAGCAATAACAAACTTTAATAAAGCATTAAAAAATAATGATCTTAAAAAGAAAGTTTTAGAACTTGAAGAAACGAATGAAAATATGAATGATAACGAAAAAAGAATGAATGAAAAACTTAAAGCTTATGAGTGTAATGATTTAGTTTGGAAAAATGTTTATGAAGATTTAAAAGCTGAAAATAGAAGGCTAATTAATGGCACACTTGATAAAAAGCACGAAAGGAGAATAAAAATGAAAAATTTCAAATGTAAAGTTACAAGAGTGGATGAATACGAAATAGAAGTTGATGAAACTAAAATAACAGAAGAATGGATGAAAAACTTTAGGTCATATATGTATAATTTTATAGATATCGAGGACCATGTAGAACATTTGGCACAGCTTAGAGCAAGACAAGGAGAAGGATTCTATGAGGGTTATGGTTATGTAAGTGTTAATGGCGAAAGACCTTTTGCAGTATCTCTATCAGAAGAAAATGAGAGCAGTTATGAGGATGGAATTAATATAAAAGTAATAGATGAAGATGATGATATAGAGGTCGAGTTAGAGGAAATATGTTAAAGCAAAAATATATAAATGTTATAAGGACTTGTTTAAAAATGACCAGAGCATTTGGAAATGAAAAATCTAAAGCAGATATAGAAGAAACACTTAAAGTTTTTGATATTGAAATGAAAAAGGATAAAAAAGTGCAGAAAGATTATATAGAATTCAAAAATAGATACAGTAATGTTAAAACCGTTCCAGCATCTAATTCGCCAGCTCCAAAAGCTCCAGGAAAACAACGTTAATATAAAATATAAAAATATGGCGCAATTAAAAGGAGAAAAAACATGAAATTAGCTAGAAAAATTATAATGGCATTGTGGACCGTACTTGCATTAATTGCAATAACAATAGGTTATACAGACAAGGCTATATTTGCAATGTGCTGGGCAATATTTATGCAACTTCAAATAATCGAAGATAAATAATATAAAAATTTCACGCAGCTGAAAGAAGGAGGAATAAAAATTGACAGTTAAAGAGTTGAAAGAAATATTAAACGAATATAGGGACGATGAAGAAATTATGTATTGGGATGCAGAAGAATGTAGACATTATCCACCAGTAATTGGTGGTGCTTATAAAAACACGAATAAAAATGATGTCAGAATTATAGAAATCGATAGATATTGTTAATTCACAATACTAAGATATAGCGAATTAAATGGGGGAATGAAAAATGGATAAATTTAAAGTATTAAAAATAAGTAAAGAGGATTTGGAAAACTCAATAACTGGATTATCACAAATAAAACCAACCTTACAACAACATTGCTTGATAGTTAATTTAGATGGTCAAGGCAAAGAAGATGCAAAAGAATTAGGAGATCATTTTGATACTGCTATAGATGCAATGATAACCGTATTAGGGTTTATTGAAAACAAAGAACAAACTAAATAAAATATGGTGGTGTAAAAATGAATGATAGAAACTTTAAAGGAGTATGGATTCCTAAACAAATATGGGAGTGTCCAACATTAACATTGCAAGAAAAAGTATTTTTCACTGAAATTGAAAGTTTGGATAATGAAGAAGGATGCTTTGCTAGTAACGGATATTTTGCAGATTTTTTCGGACTATCTAAAACAAGAGTAAGCCTAGTAATAAAATCATTAATAGAAAAAAAGTATATAACCTCATTAATTATTTATAGAGAGGGTACCAAAGAAATATTAAAGAGGGTACTTAAGGTTTGTTATATAGGGTATATAACAAAAGTTAAAGACCCTACCCAAGGAAAGTTAAAAGATAATAATACAGTTAATAATACAGTTAACAATACAGATAATAATACAATTAATATATATACACTTGAAAGGGAATTATTTGATTATTGGAACATTAAAAAAGGAACTGTAACCAGCACTGAAAATAGTTTTGATACAAATAAAATAGCTACTGCAATTAAAAACTTTAAAAAAGAAGAAATAGTAAAGGCTATTGACCGACTAGATAAAGCAGTTATAGATACTAACTATTATTATAATTTTAAATGGAACATATATAAGTTTTTCAAACAAGCTAATGGAATTAGTAATTGGCTAGATGATGGGCAGTTATGGAATGATTATAAATCTAAAGGAGAGGGTACTAGCAATGGAGGGACTAGAAAATATAATGGAACAAGTAAAGAAAAAAGCAGCACAGAAAGCGAAGGAGACAGGCTTTCAAGAAGAGCATCCGAAAAATATGGAACAAACGTGGAAAATATTGAATGCGACTTCTGATTGCAGCTATAAAAAATGCGATGGTAGTGGACAAATACAAATGCTAAATGAAACAACAGGAGAATTTAAAGTGCAATACTGCAAATGCAGAGAAGAAAAAATTTATAATGATAGGTTGAAAGGTGCAAATATACCAGAAGAGTTTGGGACTTTAACAGTAAATTCATTCAACACTAATTTATATAAAAAAGAAGAGTCTAAAAACATAGCATCAAATGCAAAAACTATGATTGTGAATTATGTTAAGAGTTTTGGAAAGTTTCAAGACTTAGGAAAAGGAATATATTTTTATTCAGCAACTAAGGGTAGCGGGAAAACAAGATTAGCAGTAAGTCTGGGAAATGTACTTTTAAGAAATTTAAAACAACAGGTAAAATTTATAACTAGTAGTGATCTCCTGAAAGAAATAAAAAATACTTACAATAAAGATTCTAAATATACTGAAAGTCAGTTAGTGGATTCAATTAATAAAGTAAATATTTTAATTATAGATGATATTGGAGTAGAAAGGCCTACAAATTGGGTAAATGAAATGTTATTTAGTATTTTGGATAACAGGATGAAATATAACAAAGTAACAATATTTACAAGTAATTGTAGCGTAGAGGAACTAGAACATGATGAAAGATTAAAAAGTAGATTAACAAAAATGTGTATACCAATAAAAATGCCGGAAGAAGATATACGAAAATGCTTAGCATATGGAGAAAATGAAAGTTTACAAGATATGCTACTGGGTAATTCAAATGTTAAATAAAAACTTATGGACCATAGAACAAATAGCTGCAGAGGTAGAAATTTTATTAAAGTACACAATGGAAATGAAAGTTCTTACTCGATACGGTGGTGGAGGGGTACCAAAATTTCAGATGTTAAATACCTGGACAAACAATATATTAAAAAAAAGGTAGTGAAAATATGAAATTTGAGGATCTAAGTAATAAAGATAAAGCTATGTATACTTACAATCAAATTCAAAATAAGAGAGTTGCGGTAAAAGATAAAGTTAAACAAACAGAAGCTAATAACTATACAAGAGAATTAATAGAAAGGAAAAGGAGGGCGCATTAGTGAATAACAAAATTGAAATAAAATATGAATTATCTAATTTGGCTGGTAATTTGATATTGATAGGTGGAATTGCAGCAATGTATTTTATAATGTTTATGTCGTAATTGCTAAATAGGATGCAATAAAAATTAGGGGGTTAAAATGAAAATTAATAATAAAAATTTCATAGGAAAAATGTTTTGTAAACATGATTATAGAAATTTTGAAACACCTATAAATAGAAAAACCAATCCGCATGGTTTTGTGTCTCTAAATGATGATGATGATGGAATATGGGTTTGCATTAAATGTGGAAAGAAATTATTTGAAATATAAACATATTCGTAAGGTCACGAAAAAGGAGTAGTCAAGTATTACTTGACTACCGAGAGGAGAAATTATGAAATTTAAAGCACATTTTAAATTAGAGTTTGATATTAAAACCAATAGTGATAATATGCCACAAATACTCAAAATAATTGGTGATAATATAACAAAAGAATTTGAAACAAATATTAAAGACTATACAGAAATGGAAGTAATGCCAACAATGACAGTAATTCAGGTACCTTGTTTTGGTAAGAAATTTGAAGATAATGATGGTAATACACGCTGTAGTAGGTGTGGTGATAAAGTAGAAGGTGGTTATTGTAGTTGTTATAAAGTAGGTGATAACTATGAATAAAAGATTAAAAAGAAAAAGGAAAAAAATACTTGATGAACGTTATAAGTTTATTGCTAAATAGGGCGAATCAAAAATTAAGGGGGCAAATATTAATATGAGAAAAATAAAAACAGAAATGTTTAATGATAATTTCCAAAATTATAAAAAATATGGAATACCAAAGGCGCAACTAGTAATAGCTGATATTCCTTACAACTTAGGAATAAATGCTTATGGCAGCTCAACAGAATGGTATATAAATGGAGACAGTAAACAAGGTGAGAGTAAAAAAGCTGGCAAAGCATTTTTTAATACGGATCACAATTTTAATATAGCTGAATATTTTCATTTTTGCAGTAAATTGCTTATAAAAGAACCTAAAGCAAAAGGTAAAGCACCAGCTATGATTGTATTTTGCTCCTTTCAACAAATGCCTATGGTTATTGAATATGGTAAAAAGCATGGTTTTAAAAACAATTATCCTATATTTTTTATAAAGAATTATAGTTCGCAAGTATTAAAAGCAAATATGAAGATAGTAGGAGCCACAGAGCACGCAGTAGTATTGTATCGTGATAAACTACCTAAATTTAATAATGGTAGGAGTGAAGGCATAAAAGGTCATATGATATTTAACTGGTTTGAATGGAAAAGAGATAATAAAAAGATTTATCCTAAAATACATCCAACACAAAAGCCAGTAACATTATTAAAACAACTTATAGAAGTTTTTACAGATGAAGGCGACACAGTAATTGATCCATGTGCAGGTAGCGGAACCACATTAAGAGCGTGTCAAGAACTAAATAGAAATAGCTATGGCTTTGAAATATCAAGGGATTTTTATAAAAAAGCAATAGAAGAAATGATACCGAGTACAAATATAGAAAGTTTGGAAAAAGTTGAATTAATTGATAATCAAGGCGCTTCATATGAACAGTTTAAAATAGTTTAGCTGCAACATCTGATTATATGGCGAAGTAAAAATATTAAAAATAAATAGGAAACTTGCAAGTATAAGTGTGGCCACACTCCTGACGAGGAGTAAATATTAATGAATATATTAAGTTTGTTTGGTGGAATGGAATGTGGAAGTGTAGCTTGTGAAAGAGCTAGGATTAAGGTAGATAAGTATTATTATAGCGAAGTTGATAAATATGCTATTCAAATTGCTAAAAAGAATCATCCCAACATTATAGAACTAGGCGATGTAACTAAGTGGAAAGAATGGGATATAGATTGGAGCAGTATAGGATTGTTATTAGGGGGCAGCCCATGCCAAGGATTTAGTTTTGCTGGGAAACAACTCAATTTTGAGGACCCTAGAAGTAAATTATTTTTTGAATATGCTGAAATATTAAAACATATTCAAAATGTTAATCCAGAAGTGATATTCATGCTTGAAAACGTAAAAATGAAAGTAGAACATCAAGCGGTAATTAGTGAATACCTAGGAGTAGAGCCGATAACAATTAATTCATCATTAGTATCAGCTCAAAACAGAAAGAGAATTTATTGGACTAATATTAACGGTGTAACGGAGCCTACAGACAAAGAGATAATGTTGAAGGATATAGTGCATGAAAATGTAGATAAATTGAGTGACGAGGTTTTAAATAGCTATAAAGTGCCATTTGATAAGACATTGCTAATACTTGATAAAGAAGTTCAAAGAGGTAAGGTAGGATATTTTAGACAAGATAGTCAAGCTAATAGGGTTTATTATATACATGGTAAATCAGTAACATTATGTGGTGAAGCAGGTGGTGGAGCTGCCAAAATGGGGCAATACTTATTTGGTTGTATTACACCTGATAGAATTAATAAAAGGCAGAACGGACAACGGTTTAGTGAGGGTAATAAGTTTTACACACTAACTGCTCAAGATAAGCATGGTGTATTGATTGAGGGGTATATAAGAAAACTTACACCTATTGAATGCGAGAGGTTGCAAACACTACCTGATAATTATACAGAGGGAGTAAGTAATTCACAAAGATATAAGATGTTAGGGAATGGATGGACAGTAGATATAATAGCTCATATTTTGAGTTTTATGAAATAGAGTTAGTTCGTAATACAATAATAGTGTCTTATGATTAAAGGGTGCAACGAAATAAATAAAAATAGGAGGATTCAAAATGGTAAAAATGTTTATAAAAGGTAATACGCATTATGCAACAATTACAGTATCTAATTTAACACAAGAACAGTTAAATGCAATTGAGGGATTGAAAGTAGAAGTTAATGAAAGTCTTTTAAGTGGAGTTACTTCTAATAATTTAGAAGATGAGGAAGAAGTAGAATGGATATTTGCAAAACAATAGTTATAGCATCATACAAAAATAGGCAACATGATTAAAGTGTGTAATTAGAGGAGGAATTATGAAGAGATTAATAGATTATTTTTCTACAATAAGAAATAAAAAGTTTAACCATGATTTAGAAACAGTACAGGATATAGCTAATAATTTACACAATCAAAAAAGTAATGCTGTTGTATGTATCTACTGTGGCAAGTTGTTAGATAAAAAAGAATCTGCAATAGTGTATGATATTACAAATAATGTTATGGAATACTCACATGAAGATTGTTGGGAAGCAAACAACGAAGTATCTGACGAAATGCCAATTCCCAAAAAGAAAATATGATTAAAGTATGTAACAAGGAGGTAAGCAATGTTTTTTAAAAAGAAAATAAAAAAAGAATTAACTGAACACCAATTATCTATAGCAACAATGTATTTATCAAGGGTTATAAATGACCTTGAAATTGAATTAAGCGTTTGTGATTCAATTAATACTGGTTTTGATAATTGGGCGGTTATACACGACATTGTTTGTTTAAAAGAAACTATTAAATATTTAGAATGATGAACACTTCAAAAATAGGCAACATGATTAAAGCACGTAATAAGAAGGGAGAAATAATATGTTAAAATGGGAAATTAAAAATGGCGATGATAAATTAAAAGAAATAATTCAAAATACGAAAGATACATTTGAGGGTTGGTTTAAAAATTCATGGTCAAGGACTTGTACAAGGGAAAAAATGTTAAGTGAAAATAGTCCACTAGAACATGTTTATTATAAAATGACTAAATCACTCAAGGAAGTCAAAGAAAAATATCCACATGAAGCATTAGAACGATGTTCTTCATGTGACAAATATGTTGATAAATGGATAGAAACTTCATTTAGCTTTTGTGATGAATATGGATGTGGAATGTCTTTATGTAAAGAATGTGCAAACAAATTAAAGGATTCAATAAATAAGATGTAGTGGCATCATACAAAAACAGGCAACATGATTATAGTACGACATAACAATTAAAAGGAGAATGGTATTAATGATTATTGAAAAACCTAAATATCAAAATTATAGAGTTTGTTATGATAATGGAAATTCTACCACAGGCACAAAGATTTATGAATTAAATAAATATTGTAAATGCCCAGAATGTCTATATAGACAACGAATAAGAAGAACACCTGCTAATAGTATTACTGTAACTACAAAAGATATTTCAAAAGTTGATGAAGCGGCAGAATTTCTGAAAAATTGGATTTGTGAAGATGGGAAAAAACAATTAGAAATAGTTTATCTTAAATTTTAAATAGTCGCATTGCAAAGGGAGGTAAAGCAATTGGAATTAAAAGAATTGAATCTTGAAATTGAAAATCTCAACCAAAAGATTGATGAAATATTATTAAAAGATGATACTAAAGCAAATGAAAAAGAGTTTGATAAAATAAGTTTAAGGTTAAAGACATTGAGGAAAGAACGTTATTATAAATGATTAATTGAAAAAAATGGTAGCACAAAATAGAGGAGGAATGAAAATTGAAAAGCCCTATTAAGTGGGTAGGTGGTAAATCAAAGTTAGTAAATACTTTATTACCATTGATACCCGAACACAAATGTTATGTAGAGGTATTTGGAGGTGCAGGGTGGCTCTTATTCGGTAAAGAACCATCAAAGGTAGAAATACTCAACGATTATGATAACAACCTTATGAACTTCTACAGTGTGGTTAAAAATGCACCTGACCAATTTATAGAAAGCTTTCAATATACATTGGTAAGCAGAAAAACGTTTAATGATTATAAGAAAAAATATAAAGAAAATGATTTTGAGGATAGCATTGAGAAAGCTCATGTATTTTATTATCTTGTAAATGTTGGGTTTGCAAGTGATATGAAAAATCCTGTATTCGGTACTAAATGCCAGAGTAGGAACGGTTTAAGGCTTGAACAATTAGACGATACAATATTATTAGCACATAAAAGATTACAAAAAGTT
>Ga0314855_100246_pt1 | contig 10199 bp, 7 predicted proteins | sample 2018CB1WmetaG_FD_203636 | JGI IMG/M metagenome (GOLD analysis project Ga0314855, IMG submission 203636) | Cryopeg brine viral communities from Beaufort Sea near Barrow, Alaska, United States - 2018 CB1W | ecosystem: Environmental > Aquatic > Marine > Coastal | place: USA: Alaska | collected... | reverse complement strand
GATGCGGGGTGCGAAGTGCTTCGACCCGCGAACTGGGGTCACGGCGTTCAGTGAGAACCCTGCTGTCCTGATGCGGTACGTGTACACGCATCCGCAATTTGGCCGGCAGGTGGTCACGGCCACCGAGGACGCGCGCTTGATCGCGGCGGCGAATGCCTGCGACGTGTCGCACGCGTACGTGGTAAACGGAGTGACGCAACCGGCGCGTCCGATGTTTCAGTCGGCCATCGTGGCGCCTTACGGAACGGCTGCGCGCGACATGTTCGATGACTTGGCGCAAGCGATGGGCGGGATGTGGGCCTACGCCGGGGGCGAGTTGTTCGTCCGAGCTGGCGTGTACTCGGCGCCGGTTCTGTCGCTCGGCGAGCGCGACCTCGCAGTGATCCAGCGCGACGGGGAAGGCGTCACGCAGAGTCCGATCAGCATCAGCGTGCACCAGGCGCGGGTTAAGAAATTCAACGTGGTGAACCCGCGGATCTGGAACGAGGACCAGCAGTACAAGCAGGTTCCGCTCGAGCCGCTGAAGGCGCCGGCCCTGATTGCCCGCGATGGCGAAGAGCTGGCGCAGGAGATGTCCTTCCCGGGCATCGCCAGCGCGCCGCAGGCCTTGCACGTCGCCGGCATTGCAATGCGTGACGCGCGCGACCCGCTGACGGTGGCGCTGCCGTTCAAGATGACGGCCTACCCGCTCGAGCTGTTCGACACGATCTCGCTGACCGTGGCCCGCTACGGCTGGCCGGCCGGCAAGAACTTCGTGATCCTCGACAAGCAGTGGGGCGGCACGGGGTTCGTGATCCTGACGCTGAAGGAAACGGCGGCGCAAATCTACCAGCCCGACGCCGACTTTCTGGCCGGCGGGTATGCCGAGAACACCGCGCTGCCCAAGCCTTGGCTTGTGCCGGTGCCGGGACCGCTGATCCTAAGCAGCGGCACGAACGAGTTGATCGTGATGAGCGACGGCACGGTCTTGACGCGGGTGCGCGTGACCTGGCCAGCGATCAACGATGCGCGGGTCACGGAAGGCGGGCAGGTTCGCATCAAGTACCGCGATGCCCGAATCACGTTCGGCCCGTGGGAAGAGGTGACGGTCGACGGAGCGCAGACGGAAACCTTCGTCTACAACGTCGAGGACGGGCAGTTCTACAACTTCCAGGCGCAGGCGTGGAACGGTGTGGCGTGGAGTGCGCCGTCGCTGCTTCAACAGCACTACGTTGTCGGCAAGACCGAGCCGCCGCCCGACGTTGAAGCGTTCACTGTGTTTGAGTTGCCTGACGGTGCTCGACAGTATTACTGGAGCTACCCGAACCCGCCCGCCGACCTAAAGGGCTTCATCGTCCGCTATGCCCCGGTGTTCGGGCCTGCGCAGTGGGACGGGATGATCCCGTTCTTTGAGTCGGCGGCGCTGGAGCGCAGCAAAGAGTCGATCGAGCCGCCTGACGGGGAATACACAATCGCCATCAAAGCGGTTGATACCTCGGGCAACGAGTCGGCTAACGCCTTCTACATCAGCGTGCTTCTTGAGGGCGCGACTGTCGGGACGCAAGCCTACGTGCGCCGCCCTTACGAGCTAGCTTGGCCGGGCATCAAGATCGACTGCTACGTCGATGGCTACATCCTCGACGCTCGCTCGACGACGGTGTGGGACACGGCACCGACGCCGTGGGACGCATGGCGGACATGGCGCGGCATTTCGAGAACGCCGATCGTCTACATCGACGAGACGATTTCGCTCGGGAGCGTTCAAAGCGCACGGCTGAAGGCGGCGGCATGGGCCTCGGGGCCGGTGGTTGCGGAGTATCAATCGAGCCTCGATGGTTCGCTCTGGACGGAGTGGGCGGAGATTCCCGTCGAGCCGGTGTCGATGCTTTACGTGCGCGTTCGGTGGATCGTCACCGGCCCTGATCCGCAGTTGTATCGCGCGCAGATCACAACCTACATCTAAGGTAAATCAATGGCTGTTGACATCTTCCTCGGCAATATGGACGAGGGAACGGACGACCCGCGCATGGCTCGCGCGCAGTTGCTCGAAATGGGTACGCGCCTCAACGCCTATACCTTCATTTTCGGCAACGGACTTGCCGACAAGGCGGGCGAGATTGCTCAGGCCAACGCAGCCGGGAAGCCGGTGGTGATCGTAGGCGTTATCCATGTGGCATCCCCTGCGACGCTCGCAGTTCCGCTTGTCGATCGCCTCTCGCGCATGTTCACTGACGCAAGCGCCATCACCATCGACAACGGCGAACAGGTGCGGCCAGAATGGTTCGGGCTGACGCAGGGATGCTTGGTGCGGGCCATCGCGGCCCTCCCGAGCTACGGCGGCGTAGTGGCGCTGTGCAATCGGCGCTATCCGCCGAACGATTACCACTACGGCTTTGGCGGCAACCCCGGCAGAGCAATCACAAAGCGCGGCGTGCGCATCAAGGGTGCTCGCATGCCATCGTTTGCCAGCGACCTGCGCCGGCTGGATGACGGCTCGATCATCGAGGGCGCGGTCTACGCATTCGCAAACGGCTTCGAGTTGTTCGACGTCGGCATCGATCACGGCATCGATGTGGTGAATGCTTACTACGGCGACGGGGCTGCACCGCAGGCCGGCATCCATGAGGGGTTGTTGATGAGCTACCCCAACGCATCAGTTGCGGCGGCTGGCACATCGGTTCGCGGGGCCACGCTCCACAACGTGCGGTCGCTGGTGCATAGCCCGACCGCACCAGTACACGCGATGATTCTGTCGGAGGCCTATTCCGGCGTCACGGCGACGGGCGTGATTGAAGTGGCGATGGGCATTCACGGCTGCGTCATCAAGGGCCGCGACACAAAGGTCGAGTCGATCACCGCCTACTGCAACGGCGTCAACGGCGTGATCGTCAAAACCGCGCTCGGGCTGTCCACGGCCGCGACGGCCTATTTCAATCAGATCGGGCGCATCACAACGTGGGCCGGAGCGCCTCCGATCTTCACGCCGCATGCCGTGGCCGGGAAAGTCGGCGCGGGCTTGCGCATCCATCCCGAAAGTGGGCCGGTGGACATGCTCCAAATTGACCAGATGTTCGACTACGGCCACGCGCAAGCGGTGTCCATCGATGGTCCCGATCCCGTCTCGAACGTCTCGATTGGCTCGATTGTCGGTGAGGGCAATTTCTGGACGCTGTACTCGTCAGCATCGAGTGTCAGTCGATGCAATTTTGGAGACATTGTTGGACGCAACTCCGACATTGTTGCCCTGCTCGGATGGGGCTCTGAGACGACGAACCGCATCAAGTCGGTTCTCGGCGTCAATGTCGATGTGGTGCTTGACTGCGCCGGAGGTGTGTCGCCGCAAGTCGGCATGGTGGGCGGCGAGAGTGTCGTCACTGCGCTGATGCGTCTGCGCGGCCCGGCACGCCCGCGTATCGCTCTGGTCGAGGACCGCAGCACGAACCCGATCCCACGCCTCTACGCGACGGACCTAAGCGGCACGGTGCCCGCGCTCAACACTGGATGGTCAGAAGTCGGAGGCGCAGGCGCATCGCCTTTCTACATCGTCCACGGCGGTGAAGGGATCATTCTGAACGGGCTTATCAAGGCTGCGAACAGCGGCACTTCTCTCAAGTGCATCCAGCTTCCCGCGTGGGCATGGCCTCTGTCGATAAAGCGTTTCTTTGCTCGCGGATTGACTGCGGCACTCGTCCCGCAACTGGTCGAGATTGCGGTCGGCATCGACGGCCAGGTGACGGTAAACGAACACGCGGGCGGCGTGGCGAACTGCCTCGGCTGGCTCAGTCTTGACGCCATCAGCTACCCGCTGACCTGATAAGGAAGCCAATTGGCAACATCCTATCCCTATCCTTTCGTCGTCAAGAAAACGGCGGCAGACATTGCGCTACTGGCGACGTATCAAGGCGACTCTGTAATCCTGCGCGACGAGAACGGTCGCACGTGGTCATGGAACGGTGTCGGCTACACGCTCGGCGAGGATGCGGCTGCTGGCGCCCAAGACAGCCTCAGCCCGCCGAGCACAACCATCCCGCCATCGACGCGCGTTGTCGCTGAAGCGGTGGCACCGATCACGCAGCTGCAGGCGACGAGTGCGCAGAACTCGGCAACGATTGCCGCTCAAGCGGGAGTCATTACCGCGCTGCTGGCAAGGCTCACTGCAGTCGAGTCTGCAATCCTGCCGCCAGGTTCTGGCGCCTTGACGCTCACCGCTCCGTCGATGACCGGCCCGCTCGGCGTCGGCAACGTGCTGACCTTCGTGTCTGGCACGGTTGGTGGCGGAACGGCGGTCAACACGGCGTGGACGCTGCGCCGTTCGGGCGCGATCGTCTATCAAGGGCCGGCGGCGCCGTACACGCAGGTTACCGCCGACGGCGGCACGACACTCTCGCTGAGCCAGTCGGTCGTAAACGCTGCGGGGCAGACCACAACGGCCACTTCGACCAACTACACGATCCCGGCCGCGCCTGCCGTGCCGGTCATGTCGACGCCGCCGACCGTGTCTGGCACGGCCGCATCGGGTCAGACGCTCACCGGCGTGCACGGCACCTATACCAACAGCACCGGTATCACGTACGGCAGCTATCAGTGGAAGAACGGCACGACGGTCTACGGCACCGCGCTGACGCTGCTGGTCACCGACGCCATGATCGGCCTGAGCTTCACGTTCTCCGAGATCGCAACGAATGGGGCAGGGCCGAGCGTGCGCGCAACCAGCGCGGCGGTGATCGTCTCCGGCGGCACCACGCCGGTCAACATCGTGCCCCCGGGCTGGGATCCGGCGTCGGTCTTCGCCGTGGGCGGTGTCGGCATTCCGAACGCGGGCGAGTGGAGCGGCAATCCAGATCCGTCGCTGGACCTGTGGGGCTACCTGCGCGACGGCGTGCCGATCTCGGGCGCCACCGGCAAGTCGATCACCTTCACGTCGCTCGATCAGGACAAGACGATCACGCCGACGCTCATCCGCAAGAATGCCGGCTCGTCGCCGAGCGCGCTGGCGCAGGGCGCGGGCGAATGGATCGCAGCTGGCTCCGGCGGCATCGTTGTTGCCCCGACGCCCACGAGCACCATCGGCACGATCACCGCCGCTGACCTGGCGCCGCAAGCAGTCGGCACGGGTGGCTACCGCCTGCTGCCGAACCTCGCTGGCATCGTGAATCGCACCAGCGGCGTCGCGATCACTCACCGGGCGATCGGCGGCAACCTGTACGACAGCCCCTCGCCGTACGACGCGATCAGCTTCACGAGCGGCGCGCCGACGGCATCGGGGTCGGTTACGACAGGCCTGGTCGCCGAGTGGGGCCTGTCTGGCTCTGGCATCGAGTTCACCTACCTAGCCGTGCCGGCCGGCGCCAAGACGCTCAAGGTGCCGGTTGTCGCCTACGCGCTCGTCGTCGCCGTCACGGTGGCGCCGGCAGATGGCTCAGCCGCACCCAAGACCTTCAACGTCGATGCCGGCAGCGCAAGCGGCACGGCGCTCAAGACCGTCTTGATTCCGATCAACCTGGGGGCGACCACGGACGTGATCGTCTCCTGCCTTCAAACCACCCTCTACGCCGCCGATGCTGGCGACGCGCACTTCATGGGAGCCTGGCTGTGAAACGCTTTCTCTGCACTTTTCTCTCGTGGGGGATGCTGCTCGCGGCGTTCCCCGCTTCCGCTGTCGAAAGCACCGGGCTGCCGGTGACGCAGAACTTCACGACCACCACGGCCGAGTATCCGAACCCGGAGCGCGGCTGGTATCGCTGGATCGGCTCGCAGTATTGCGACGGGGCGAATGCCGGGAGCCTCGACGCTGCCTATGCCGCTGGGTCGTCGCTGACCCTGTGCATCCTGAACCTGTCGGCGTACCGGACCAATCCGACGCTCGGCTCCGATATCGCGGCGACCGTCACGAGCATGGCGGCTCTCGTGCGCAGCAAGGGCATGAAGGTCGTGCTGCGACCTGCCTACAACTACGACAACACCGGCCTCGACGCGACAACCGCGATCACGCTCGGGCATGTGGCGCAGCTGGCCGAGGTGTTCCGCGAGAACGCCGACGTGCTGGCCTATCCTCAGGCCGGGTTCTTCGGCCCGTTCGGTGAGCACTGGTCGGGCAGCGGATCGTCAGCGCTCGTGCGAACGGACGCGGAACGGCTGCAACTCAAGAATGCGCTACTGCAGGCGCACCATCCGCGGCACAGTGTCGGCTTCCGATACCCGGCGCACATCAACACCTTCTTTCCGTCGCAGATGACGGCCAACCTGCACACGACCGGGGCAGGGCAGGACCGCATCGGCTTCTACCAGGACTGCATCGGTGCCGACGACTCCGAGGGCGGCACCTACACCGGGCTCACGGACGCCAAGCGCGCGCGAGTCGCCAATGACACCCAGTACCTGCCCTACGGTGGTGAGACGTGCACCGGCAGCGCGCCAAAGCGGGACTGCCCTTGGGCGCTGACTGAGGGCGCGAAGTCGCACTGGACCTATCAGAACCGCTCGTTCGACAACACGTTCCACAACTCGTGGATCTCCGGTGGCTGCTACGACCAGATCACGCGCCTGATGGGCTACCGCTTCGAATACCGGAGCCTCACTCACCAGTCGACCGCCGCGCCAGGTCAGACGGTCACGTTCAACGTCGACATGCGCAACGTCGGTTGGTCGCGCATCTTCTCGGCGCGCCGCCTGCAGGTGCGGCTTATGACGCCGGGGGGCACGCTGGCCGCCTCGAGCATGAGTTACGTCGACCTGCGCAAGCTGGCCCCGCAGATGACCGCGAACCAGAAGATCCCCGTTCAGGTCGTGGCGCCTGCCGCTGGCACCTACAACGTGGTGCTCTGCATCCCCGACGTGTGGGCAAAAACCGCCGCAAACGCCCGCTACTACGTTCGTCCGGGCAACGCCGACGCGCCCGGAGCATGGAACGGCACCACCGGCTGCTTCTCGACCGCCACCTCCGTCGCCGTCTCCTGACCGCTTCCAGCCATCAACTTCAGCCCGCCGAGTGCGGGCTTTTAAACGCCCGAAGGATCCGCATGAAAAGCTTCCTCGCCCACACGCTGGCCGCCTTAACCCTCACCGGGGCCGCGATCTCAGCACCGTTTGCTGTCGACGCCCAGACGGTGCGCATCGACGGCATGGCCGGCGGGAAGGCGTTCACCATCAACGCTGACAGCGCGACCCTGACGCCGGTGGCGCCCGTGGTTGTGGCTCCTCCGGTCGTGGTCCCGCCTGTTGTCGTGCCGCCGGTGGTCGCTCCTCCCGTGGTAACGCCGCCAGCCGAGTCCGCGCAGAAGATCGCAGCCGCCTTCTTGCCCGCTGACGCCAAGACGGTCATTCCGAATCCCGAGCGGGGCTGGTACGGCTGGCCGGGAAACCAGTACCTGAACGGCGCCAATGCCGGCAGTCTCAAGGGGCTGCGCGACAAGGGCGTCACTCAATCGCTTGCGCTGCTGAACCTGGCCGCCTACCGCACCAAGCCGCTCGACCAGTCGATCCTCGGCCTCACGGCGCGCCAGCTCGCGCTCTACCGCGAGAACGGGGTCAAGGCCATCTTCCGCGTGGTCTACAACTACGACGGCAAAGGACAGGACGCGAGCCTCCCCCAGGTGCGTCAGCACATCACGCAGCTCGCCCCCGTGATCGATGCCAACGCCGACGCGATCGCGCACATTCAGGGCGGGTTCATCGGCAAGTGGGGCGAGCAGCACTCGAGCTCCAACGGCCTCGACTCGGACGCCGACAAGAAGATCATCATGGAGGCGATCGCGCAGGCATGGCCCGATCAGTTTCAGATTGCCATGCGGTATCCGATCGACCTTCAGAAGCTCGGATGGCCAGCTCGCTACAGCGCGATGGACGACTGCATGCTCTCCAACAACACGAACGGGGGCACCTTCAATCGCGGCCTGAGCGATCCGCTCCGGCAAGAACTGGGCAAGCAGACCGAGACGCGCGCATTCGGTGGCGAAACCTGCACGCTGGGTGACGCGAACGAACAAAAGCAGCGGCGCCTCAAGTGCACCGATGCGCTCGCCGAGTTTCGTCTCAGCCACCTGGTGTACCTGAATCAGGAATACGACCAGACGTTCATTGACGCATGGAAGAAGGGCGGATGCTTCGACACCATCAGCGCTTCGATGGGCTACCGCCTGCAGCTCGACAAGGTCGAAGCCGACGGCTCGGCCGCACGCGGCGGATCGGTGGTGGTCGATGTGGACATGCGAAACACCGGGTGGGCGCGGCTTTTCAGCCAACGCAGCCTGATCGTGCATCTGCGCCACAAGGCGACCGGCGCCAACCTGCCGGCAGCAGGCGACGTGCTGCTGAGCGTACTGCCATCGCAGGCCACCAGCGCAACGCGCGTGCGTGCCGTTGTGCCAGTGCCAGCTAACGCCCCGGTCGGCGCCTACGACGTGATCCTGAGCGCTCCGGACGTGTACGAGAAGACGGCGACCGACCCGCGCTTCGCAATCCAGTTCGCCAACAAGGTGACGAGCGGACAGAAGTGGAATGCCGGCGAAGGCTCGGTGACGACCGGGCTTGAAGTGCAGGTGCGTTGACATGGTCCGCGCGACTGCTACCCCTGCGGCGGCTGCCCGAGGCGCGTCGGCCGCCGGCCATCACACGAGACGATTCATGAAGTTCAACCCTGAGATCACGACCGGAACGATCCTGACGATCGTGTCAATGGTGGCAACTGTTTTCATCGCGTACTCGGCCATCGACAAGCAGGTGTCGAACCAGCAGATCCAGATTCGCGCGCTCGAAGTCAAAGACGGCGAAATGACGGCTCGCGGCAATGAGCGGTATGGCGACCTGAAGCTTGAGATCAAGGAGCTGAAGTCGAGTGTCGGCGACATCAAGGAATCGCTCGCCATCATCCGCGGCCGCATGGCTGAGCCGACGCCGCGGGGCAGCAAATGAGCCGCCTCGCGAAGCTGCTCGAGTCCGACGAAGGCCGGCGCCGAGCCGTCTATCAGGACCATCTCGGTTTCTGGACCATCGGCGTCGGCCGTCTGATCGACGCGCGCAAGGGTGGCGGCCTGAGCGACGAAGAGATCGACTACCTGCTCGCCAACGACATCCGCGACAAGACCGCCGACGTGCTCAAGGCGCTGCCGTGGGTTGCAACGATGAGCGAAGCGCGCCAGGCGGTCGTCATTTGCATGGCGTTCCAGATGGGCGTCACCGGCCTACTGGCCTTCAAGAGCGCGTTGGGCGCAATGCGTGACGAGCGGTACGCCGACGCAGCCAACGGCATGAAAGACAGCCTGTGGGCGAAGCAGACGCCAGAGCGGGCAAAGCGTCTGGCGTACCAAATGGAAACCGGCGAATGGCAGAGCTGAAGGAAAGCACCATGGATCCAATTTCAATCGCCCTCGGACTCGCCCAGTTCGCGCCGCTCATCGCTAAGTGGCTTGTGCCCGGCAACGACAGAGCGGCGGAGGCCGCCAGCAAGGTCGTCGACATCGCCCAGATCGTGACGGGCACAGCTACAGGCGACCTAGCGCTCGACGCAATCCGCGCTGACCCGGCGGTCGCGCTGCAGTTCCGGCAGGCCGTGCTTGCGCAAGAAGCCGATCTCGATAAGGCTTACTTGGCCGACCGAGCCGATGCGCGCGCCCGTGACGTGAAGCTGGCTGAGGCCGGCCACGTCAACCGCCGCGCCGACTACATGGTTCTGCTCGACGTGATCGGACTGATCTCCTGCCTCGCGGTGCTTGTGATGTTCCGCGAAAAGCTGCCCGGCGAAGTGGTCGGGATCATTTCGACCGTGGCCGGCATCTTCGGCGCCTGTCTGCGAGACGCACATCAGTTCGAGTTCGGCAGCAGCCGCAACTCCCAGGTCAAAGACCAAACCATCAGCAACCTCAGCAAGTAATTGCACGCCCAAGAAAGGCACCTGTACCATGGCACTCACTCCCGTCGGGACCGAAGTTCAAGAAGCGACCTCCACCGTTCAGGTGTCCAGCGCGGCCGGCAGCGCAGGCGCATCGCTCGGCATCACGACCAAGACCTTCAAGGTTCAACTGGTCAACCGCTCGGGCGTCTCGGCTGACTTGCAATACAAGGTCGGCGCCGGGGCGTGGGAGACGCTTCGAGCGCCAGACGGTGCTGTCTCAATCGGCGTTGACCTCTCGGCCACGACGATCCTCGTGCGCAAGGGTGGCCCGCAAACAGGCAGCGTGCCGATCGAAGTCACGACCTACTCGGCCGGCGACACGCAAGCAGGC
>Ga0314855_100245_pt1 | contig 10235 bp, 18 predicted proteins | sample 2018CB1WmetaG_FD_203636 | JGI IMG/M metagenome (GOLD analysis project Ga0314855, IMG submission 203636) | Cryopeg brine viral communities from Beaufort Sea near Barrow, Alaska, United States - 2018 CB1W | ecosystem: Environmental > Aquatic > Marine > Coastal | place: USA: Alaska | collected... | reverse complement strand
CCCCGCCGAACACGGATTGGCGTGACCTGATCGCGTTCAACAGGTCGAAGCGCTACGCAGCGCAACGTCGGTGGGTGGCGCCGCTCGGCTGGGATGACATCGACACGGATGAGCAGCCGCCGGCGGATGGCGCGGAGGCGGGCGGCGTCGACGACATGGCTGTGGAGTTGGCCATCGCAGGAGAGGCTGTGCGTCTCTCTTCGGCTGAACGCCGAGTCGCGGTCGAGCGGCTGTGGGCTGAGCGTTGGTCTGATGCGCGGATTGCTGAACGGTTGGGCATCACTGATCGAACGGTGTTGCGCATTCGCCAGGAGCTCAAGCTCACTGCGTTTGAGTATGGCGAGCTTCGACAGGCGGGCGCAGCATGAAGGTCCTGTCGAAATTCATGATGGGTGAGCGCATCGAGTTCGAGTACGACGATGGCGTGGAGACTACGACCGTCACGGGGCCGATCAGGGCAATGCGGATAGCCGATTGGCTGACCGTGCCTGTCCCGTTCTACGACGTCGACGACGAGAACACCGGCCGGCATGCGCGCGCCTGGCACGTCGACAGGGTGCGTCCGGCAGCTACAGCGCCTGAGGGGATGCTGTTTTGAGCGCGGCGCAAGCTGGGTTCGCGGTCGGGGATCTCGTCTATGAGCAGATGTATGACCCGAGCTTGCCTCACTGGGGAGCGTCGCTTGAGGAGCGCATCGCCGAGGGCCGCGCTTACGGGCAGCGGAAGCTCATGCTGCTCGCCGGGATCACCCTCGACTACAACTCATCCGCCTATGCGCAGAGCATGGGCCGCGACTTGCCGGACCGCATCGTGACGCGGTACTGGCTGGTCAATCCTGACCGCCCGAACGATGAATCGCACATGTCGTGGACGGAGTCGGACTGGTGCGTGCTGGAATCTGCGGCATCCGACCAGGGGCTGCTGTGGTGAGGCCGCCGACGTGGCCGGTCATCGCGTCGGCTACCGATTCACTCCGCACGGTAGGCGGCGTTTATGAGTATGTGGCCGCCGCCCTTGAGCATGACCACGAAGTTTTGAGAGAGGAAAGCATGTCGAATTCGAAGAGGGAAACCGCATGACGCTCAAGGGCACGTTCAATGCGCCGCAGCCGACGCCGGGCCGGTCGTGGGATTCGCCGCCGGCGCATATCTGTTCGGCCTGCCGGACGCCGTTTGGGAAGAGCGCCATCAGATGCAAGAACGAACCGAAAGAGGGATCGAAGTGAAGAAGTCAGATGAGGCATGGGCGGCGCGGAAGGTTGAGCGCGGCGATGGGCGGGCGTGCAACCCGGAGACGGAGTTTCGCCTGGGGTTCGCGGCTGGCACCGTGGATCCATTTCGCTGGAGGGGCTTGTATGCGATCGCGGCGAAGCGGGCGGCGCAATACGAGTTGGTGTTGCGTGAGGCTGGCCTGCCGGTGCGGGATGCGTTGGAGCGGGATGTGTTCTCGGCTGAGGACGTGGCCGCGGCGAAGGTGGCGGCGTTGGAAGATGCGTTCGCGTTCATCGACACGAACGGGTGCCAGGACGCGTGTGCGGGGTGGCTGGCTGGTCGCATCGCTGAGCTGCAGGAGGCTGCCAAGTGATCGACTACGGAGCGATCTACGCGAAGGCGAGCCGGGAGAACGCGCCTGGACTCGGGCGGGACAACTTTCCCGCCGGTATCGCCGCAGTAGTGGCCGCAGCAAAGGCGGAAGCGCGGGAAGAGATGGCTGCGGTGGCCCCGAATTTCGGCGAGTCGATCAACGCCGTGAGCGAGAAGCGGGGCACCCCGGAATCTTGCGGAGTCACGATCTGGGATGACGGATACAGGATGCGGTGCGGGTACGTGATCGTGAACGGTCTGTGCGTCCGGCATGGCAGGCGGGCAGAGAGCCAGGTGCAGCGCAATGGCTGAATACACGATCCCGCAACTGAACCAAATGATCATCTTGGCGACTCGGTTGGGGTTCTGGGATTGCGTGAAGCACTGGACGAAAGTACGGGCAGAGATCAAGGGAGAGCAGCAATGACAACCAAGCTATCGACAGAGCGAATCGCCGACCTGTACTCATGGGCGACTGCATGGCGGAGCACGGACCCTGACGGCGGCACGGATCTCAGCGGGCTGCGCGCATCGAATCGGGCCGAGTTTGACACGTGGCTGGCCGCGCATGATGCCGAGGTGAAAGCCGACGCTCTCGAAGCCGCCACGGGACGCACTGTCGAGCTCGCTACCGCCACCGAGCTGGAGGCGCTGCCCGACCGGGCCGCCGTCATCGACAAATTCGGCGACGTGCTGCACTTTCGCGGCGGACTCTGGTGCAGTTACGAAGCGCAGCCGATGGGATCCGAGTGGGTCGCCCGCAAGTGTGGACCTGTCACGGTCTTCTATACCCCAGAGGCACGCTGATGGGCGCCAATGACGACCGCGAAATGTTGGAAGTTGCCAAGGAAGAATGCGGGCGACTTGAGCGGGAGGTGGCCGAACTGAAGCGATACGAAGCGCTGGCAAACAAGCACTGGCACCGGGATCAGGACGACCTTGCGCTGGTCGTCGCCGAGCGTGACAAGGCCCTCGCAGAGCGTGACGCAAGCCGGCAGGTGAACGCGGAGTTCCTGGCCGCGAGGTCTGAGGATGTGCTGGTCGAGGGAAGCTTCTTCCGCGCGGACGAGTTTCCCGCGATTCTCGGCAACTACATGCGGTTGAGTGTGGCGAACAGTTCGGCGATGAAGGCTGGGTATTTGCACACCGAGCGAATTCGGGGTCAGCGCGATGCGGCAGAGGCGGCAATCGCGGCGGTGCAGGCAGTGGTCGACGACGAGGCGATCCCCGACGAGTTCCACGGCGACAACTGGGTCATGGTCGAGGACCTCGCGCCCATTCTCGCGAAGTCGCCCGCCGACGCCCTGGCAGAGGTCAGGGCGACTGCATGGGATGAGGGCGCGGAGGCGCATGAGGGCCGCGCGCTGAGTACGCCGTCAGGCATGCCGATTGACCCGCCGTTGAACCCGTACCGCACGCAGTCGCTGGCTGATGCGCACACGGCCGACCTGCAGCGGCAGAACGCGGTCTATGCGGCGAGCCCGATGAACGGTGACGACGGAGGCGACGAATGAGGACGTGCGGGCGGCAAGGATGGCCCGACGACGAGCAGGACTATGACAACCCGTGCGTCTGCGGCCTTGCCCCCGGCCATGAGGGTTTGCACCAGTGCGACCAAGAGGACAGCCAGACATGGGCTGGTGGCGCCCCCAGCACCGAAGGGGGTGAGTCGTGAGCACTGTACACGTCTCCCCCGTGCGCGATCTGATCGAGCACGACACAGACGGCGGCGACTGCATCTGTGGCCCTACGACTGAGGCCGTGATGCGCGACGACGGATCGAATGGCTGGGTAATCACCCACCACAGCCTCGATGGCCGCGAAAAGCGCGAGACACCAGCACCGCCAACCCACAGCACGCCCGAAGAGGGCAGAGACGAGACGACAGCATGAGCACGACGACGGTAACCATCTACGGCGCATCCGATGACCTGATTGAGGTCTATGGCGAGATCGAGGGCGCAGACGAATTCGGGGTTTATCGCTCGGAATGGGTGGGCACGCTCACCTCCCCTGACGGCGAATCGCTCATTGTGCGCGGCGAGTACGGCAAGCCCGGAGCGCGCGGCGAATGGACGTTGAGCATCGAGAACACGGAGAGCTACCCGGCGTGGCCAATCAGATTCAGTGAGCGACCCGGCCGTGAGGGTGACCCCGCGCTGATCATCGAAGTGCCGACGGGAACGGTGCTGACCGTTCAGCAGGAAGACGAGGACGAGTCATGAGCGACAAGGAACTTATCGCAGAGGCACGGGGCATCGGCAACTGGGCATTGCACGAGACAGGGCCGGAGGGGGAAGTCCGGACCGGTCCGACCCTATTCGCCCGATTGGTGTACGCCCTCGAAGCCGCCGGGTCGCGAGCCGTCAAGGCACAGGAAATGATCAACGCGCAGATCGAGCGCGGTAACCACCTCGCGACGCTCATCCCGCCCGCTGAGTCGCCGACCACTGTTGAGTGGGGAGCGCGGTTCGAGGGCGAGGGCAAGCGCATCAGCCTGTACACGACCGAGGAACAGGCTCGCAGCCACGTCGAGCCGTGGAAGAAATCGCGAACCCCCCGCGTGCTGATGAGCCGGACGCCCGCTGGCCCGTGGGAGGTCGCCAAGTGACCGCCCCCAGAGAGTCCCTGGCCTTGACGATCGCGACGGCTATCGAGGTGCAGGCGAGCGACAGTGTGATCCCGGCCGTGGTGACACCGTTCGACCGGCACATCGCGGATGCGGTAATCGCGGCAGGGTGGGTGAAGCCGGAAACTGTCTACGTCTGCACACCCGATGGGAGCAGCGGCTACGAGATGAATGCCGTAGAGCACGCGCTGATTCTGGCGAAAAACACCATCGAGCAACTGACCCGGGAACTTGCGGCGGTGCAGCCATGACCCGCGCAATCATCCGGGCTGCGTGCTGGGTGTGGGCCATCTCAGTCGCCGCCGCGGCCGTCATTCTCATCGGGGCGCCCCGTGGGTAACCGGGTTCACCTCACCCGCAAGGTTGACGGCACCCATGAGATCCGCATCAGCGAACCCGACCTTGCCGACCTCGGGCAGGCCGGTCTAGTCGCCGCCATTCAGCACATCAAGATCAACGGAGTCTCGTTGACCGCCCGCAACCTGGGCACCCCCGACTATCAGAAGTACAGGCAGCGCTGGGTGATACCAGTGCAGATGGAGAGCGACGAATGAGCTACTTGCCCTGTGTCACCGTGACGATGGAAGACATCAGGTCGTGTGTCATCCGTGACCAGCACGCGAGCAACTGCGACGGCCTGGAATGGCAGTACGACCGTGAGGCCGAATGCTCCTACCCGTCGAACCTCGAATGCAAGGGATGTTTGCCGGCGCCTGCCGAGCACGGCGCCCTCTGCTACTCGTGTTTCGAGAAGACGAGGGAGGCACTGAAAATCGCCCTCGATATGATCACCCACCTATGTTCAATCGAACGGGCGCAGCAACTCGACAAAAACGGCATCCGAACCTCGGCCACATGGATCCTGCCAATCCCGAATACGTGGCGCACAGCCGACGAGCTGATCATGCTCCTCGGCCACCCGGCGCCGGGGTTCCCGTCCGACGCGAGCGTGTTCGAGGTCGACGCCATCACCGAGCGTTACCTCGACCTGATCGACGCCGATGAGTGGGTGTCGCGGGGCGATGGCGCTGAGGCTGCGGTTCGCTTCTTCCGCCTGATGCAGAACGCGCTCGCGCAGCACCCGTTCGAGGACGTCGAACACCAGGTGAAGAACGTGCGGTGCAACGAGTGCCGACAGCTCACTCTCATGTGGAAGCCGCCGCTGGACTTCGAGGGGCCCGTGCGCATCGAGTGCTCGAATACGGCGTGCACGTTCGTCGTCGACGAGGCCGCGTACGCCGCTCTCGCGTCCGATCAGCTCGCGAAGGTGAAGTCGGCCATCCGTGAGCAGAAAAGCGCTGAGCTGGCCGACGCGCGCGCAGCGAGGGCAATCGAGAAACGCCGGGTCAAAGCCGAGCGAGGCGCAGCATGACCGACTCGGCCGCCTGGATGAGCATCCGGGAAGCCGTGAAGGTCACAGGGCGCAGCCGCATGACGATCTGGCGATGGGTAGAGGCCGGCTACGTGCGGCGCATCGGTATCGGCGGGCGCGTCGTCGTACGGAAATCCGATGTCACCGAGACAGAGAGGGCGCTATTTGACGGGGACACTCCCCTGACGCGGACCTGATCGAAACCTACCCGGCGTGTTTGCTTGTCGATAGGTGGAAATGTTTCACTTCGTGTTACACTCGGACACAGCAGCATAGCTGTCTCAACTGCTCAGCAAGCCCTTGTCTTTCCCGCTATTTGGCGGATGTGACCGGGGCTTTTCTTGTCCCACTGGGACACTCGCGGCTGTCCCGCAGGTGTCCCGGTGGGACACACTCACACTCCCAACCGCTCACCCCCGCCGCTAACTCGCCTCATCATGGGCATCAACGGGCGAGTGCAGCGGCTGGGATCAACTTGCCGGGCTTCCCCTCCTGGTACGCCGGTGTGGATCTCCGGTGCAAGAAGAAACGATCTGGCGGGTGCATGCGTGTCAGTGGCTGTCAACTCCCCCGACCCCACGCAGCACCCGCCCCCAAACTTGCCAGTGTTCCCATAGGGCGCACCCGTTCACCGCTGCTCGGCGGTGGCAAGGCAGCGAGCATAAACAGTCAGCGTAAAGCTGGCTCATAGAACATCGTGGTCCCGGATGGCTTACGGGGCACTCATGGCGAGTAGCTCAGCGGTAGAGCGTCGGCCCCATAATCCGATTCGCGCAGGTTCGATTCCTGCCTTGCCAACTCGTGGGTTCTCGCCGCCGCCCGGCATAGAGAACATCTGGCCCGCCATCTAAACGACTGATGAAGCATCGAAGGGTGCAGAAACACCTTCGGGTGTCTCGTGGAGTAGCCCCTGGCGGGGAATAACTGGCTACCACCGGGCGGCACCTTGGGAGTAAGTGTTACGGAAGCACGGCGATCTCCAACATCGCAGGCGCAGGTTCGACTCCTGCACACTCAGCAAGATATGCCCCCTACCAGCATCGAACCATTTTCGTCAAGCGGCGAATATGGTCCACATTCTCCCGCCCCAGCTACTCCCTGGGGCGGTCATCATTTCCGGCCGCTGCGTCAACACTGTCCCGCATTCCAGTGAAGGACCACCTACAGGCGCTAAACCTTTTGTGCGTCGTGATACCTGCGCGGCAGCCGGAACCCCTACCAAAGCGAGAGGCCACCATGAAGGCGTTACGACGATTCTTCCGCCTCCGCATCCAACGCAAAGGCTGGATGACCAGTGCACTCGCCAACAACGTGCACGTGTACCCCAACCACGACACACTCCAGCACGAAGCCCACGACTGCCCGTGCGGAGTCAGCACTGAGGCTGTGCCGCGTGATGACGGTACCTTCGGGTACGTGATCACCCATTATTCCCTTGACGCACGAGAGGCGGTCGAACAATGGCTGTAGATCCTCGCGTGTGCCCGGTGTGCTTGCGCCGCTGGCCGGTCATTCAGGTCGCTCAGGACTGTCAGCACAAACCACAACCCGCCGACTGGTAGCGGCCACCTTGGTACAAAGGCTCAGGATTCACGGGGTTAGAGCACGCACGGGACAGCTCGAAGCGGCTCGCCGACCGTAAACACGCGGAAGTCGCACATTCTTTGTACCAACCTCGCACCACCCGAAGCCCTCACCCTCACAGGTGGGGGCTTTTCGCATGCCCCCGAGCATCCACACAGCGACCAGGCGTCGCCGTGCAATCCATATCCGAAACCGAGGTGATCTTGTGGCGCGCAGTGGAACATTCGACGGGGGCCCGCGCGCTCGCAAGCTTCATGCCGCGGGCAAGTCCTGCAATGCCATCGCGAAGGAACTCGGGTTCTCGGTCTCGACCATTCACCGGTGGGCGAAGCGTGAGGGCCTGAGCTTCGACCGTTCGAAGACTGCGGCTGCTGTCGCTGCTCATCGGATTGACCGGGCTGCGACTCGTGCGGACATCATCGACCGCATGTACATTCGCTCTCAGACCGTGTTGCAGCGGCTTGAGGCTGACACATACAGCTACCGGATGGCGATCCCGGGTCAGGCGTCGGAGCAGGTCGAGGACAGCGCGCCTCCTGCCAGTGACGAGAAGAGTCTCGCGGCGGCGCTGGGCATCTATGTGACGCAGGCGACGAGGCTTGAGTCTGTCGATGTGGGCAATGGTGTTGATAAGGCTCACTCGGTGCTCGATGCGTTGGCGGCTGGGTTCGCTCGCGCTGCCGGCGACTACGTTCCCGATGACGTCGACGAGTAGTCCGGCTCTTTCCCCGAAGCAGATGTGGTCGATCCATGCGTCGAAGAGTCGCAAGCTTGCGCTGTGGGTCGGCGCTGTGTCTGGTGGGAAGACGTTCAGTTCCCTGTTTGCGTTTCAGATTGCCATTCGGGAGGCGAACGGCACGGGGCTGATCGTCATCGTTGGTCGCACGTTGCAGACCATTGAGCGCAACATCATCTCGGAGTTGCAGAAGCCGGAACTGTTCGGCGACCTCGCTGGGCAGGTGTTCCACACGACGGGTTCGAACACGGCCGTGATCATGGGCCGCGTTGTTCACCTGGTCGGCGCGAACGATGTGCGCTCTGAGGAGAAGATCCGCGGAAGCTCCATTGAAATCGCGTATTGCGATGAAGCTACTCTGCTGCCCCTCGGGTTCTGGGAGATGCTGCTGACCCGCCTGCGCGTCAAGGGCGCCCGACTGCTCGCCACGACGAACCCCGGCTCATTCAATCACTGGCTGCGCAAGCAGTTCGTGCTCAAAGCCGACTCGAAGAACATGATCGTGTTCAACTTCACGATGCATGACAACCCGCTGTACTGGGAAGGTGGCGCTGAGGGTCCGCAGTACATCGCAGACATGGAAGCGACATTCGCCGGCACGGTGTTCTACGACCGGTTCATCAAGGGCAAGTGGACCAACGCCGAAGGCGCCGTGTACCCGATGTGGAACCCGAAGCTGCACACCATCGCGTGGGCTGACATGCCGCGGATCGAACGTGTCCTCGGCACCGGCATCGACTTCGGATCGTCGAATGCATCCGCTGCTCTGATGATCGGCTTGACCGCTCACCGACCCGGCGTGAAGCGGCAGCTGGTCCTCATGGATGAGTGGCGCTACGACCCGAAGGCGCAGAAGAATCACGGGCTGTCGCTCGCTCCGTCTGACCAGGCGAAGGCGTACAGCGACTGGCTGGCACTCCCGCACACACCGCAAGGGCCGACACCACGGGTCGAGTACCACATCTACGACACCGCGGCGACGCCGTTCAGGGACGAGCTCCGCAAGTTCGACTACATCACGCCGACTCCTGCTCACAAGGATGTCGCTCGAGGTATCGGCGCGGTCGCCAACCTGCTCGCTCAAGGCCAACTGCTGGTCACTGACCGGTGCGAAGGATTCCTGTCCGAAGTCACCGAGTACCGGTGGGACGAGAAAGCCACCGAGAAGGGCCTCGACGAGGTCGTGAAGAGCGATGACCACTCACTCGATGCTGCCCGCTATGGCCTGTACACAACGCGCTCGGCGTGGCAGTTCGAACTCACCTAATCCCTTCGGGGTTCACAACCCCTTGGAGGTCTCATGGCTGACGAATTCCCCCCGGCGCCGTACGACGAGGCGTTCGCACAACTCGCGATCTATGACGCGTGGTACGCGAACCAGGTCGACGCGCTCCCCGACGAGAAGGGCGCACCCGCGACGCACATGCACAACGGGCAGCCGTACACGGGCGGCATCGTCGGCGCAGTGTCGAAGGGCATCATCGGCACCCCGGTCGGCGAGAACCGCTCATCGCTGGCGATCCCCGTCGCTGGTGACCTGGCACAGCTGTCCTCGGATCTGCTGTTCGCTGAGGCGCCGACGATCGTTCTGCCGGGCGCCGTTGATTCTGGCGAGGTGAAGGCGACGGCTGAACTCGTCGCTGCGCAGGCTCGCCTCGACAAGATCATGTCCTCGGATGCCGCGCATGCTGAACTGCTGCGCGCTGGCGAATACTCCGCAGCGCACGGCTGGACTTATCTCACCGTCGTCTGGGACAAGAGCTTCCGGGATTCGGTGTGGTTTCGCGCGTACCGGGCGGACTGCGCCATCCCCGAGTGGAAGCACGGGGCACTGTCGGCCGTCACGCTGTGGTCTGAGTACCAGCGCAAGGAAGGCCGCTACCGGCTCATGGAGCGCCACGCGCCCGGGTCCATCACCTTCTCGCTGTGGAAGGGCGACGAGGGCACACGCGGCCGTCAGGTACCCATCAACGAAATCACCGAGACCGCGCACTACCTCGACCTGATGGATGTCGTCGACGCGGATTCCCTGCCGATGGCGGCAACCCTCGACGTCGTCGTGAACACGGGCGTGCCGTACCTCACTGTCGAGCACATGCCGAACATGCTCCCGCACCCGATCTGGGACCGGAAGGGTGAACTCGCCAACCTCGGCCGCTCTGACTACTTCGGTGTGGAACCGATGTTCGCCCGCATCAACGCGCTCTGGGGTTCGCTGATGCGCGACTTCGACAACGGCATGGGCCGGCTGTCCGTGCCCGAGTCTTACCTGCAGCTCAACGGCCGCGGGCAGGGCGCACAGTTCGACATGAACCGGCAGGTGTACTCGCC
>Ga0314855_100243_pt1 | contig 10339 bp, 13 predicted proteins | sample 2018CB1WmetaG_FD_203636 | JGI IMG/M metagenome (GOLD analysis project Ga0314855, IMG submission 203636) | Cryopeg brine viral communities from Beaufort Sea near Barrow, Alaska, United States - 2018 CB1W | ecosystem: Environmental > Aquatic > Marine > Coastal | place: USA: Alaska | collected... | reverse complement strand
GGCTTCCACCAAGACCGAGATCGACGCAGCAGTGAAGGCCGCAACCGCCGACGCTGTGAAGCAGTCGAACCTCGCACTCGCGAAGCTCCTCGGCGGCGGCGAAGAACTCGAGACTGACCCTGCCAAGCTGCAGGCTCGCGTCACTGAACTCACCACGAAGGTGTCTGATCAGGACGCCTCCCTCACTACCGCACAGGCTGCAGCGAAGGCTGGCCAGATCTCCACACAGGTCGCCATCCTCGCTCACGGTCTTGGCGGTTCCCCGAAACTGCTTCTCGCTAACGAGAAGTTCAAAGCTTCCATCGCGTCGGTAGAGCCGACGGATGAAGCGGCTATCGCAGCCATCATCACCGCCGAGTTGCAGGCCAACCCGGCGTTGAAAGCCACCCCGCCGAGCTCAGGTAGCCCGGAACACAAGGGAGGCAGTGTCCCCGACCTCGAAGCTCTTCTCGCGAAGGCCACCAAGGACGGGGATGTCGCATCATCCATCACGCTCAAGCGCCGCATTGCGGCTGCGAAGGCATCCGCCTAAACCCAAGGAGTCACCATGCCCGGAATTACCGGTCAAGGCACCACATACAACCTGCCCAACTTCGTCGGTGAACTGTTCCAGATCACCCCGGAGGCTACCCCTCTGCTCTCTGCCATCGGTGGTCTCACCGGTGGTGTCTCGATCAAGTCGGTCGAGCGGGAATGGCAGATCGAGGATCTGCGCGACAACGACCAGAACGTAGCGCTTGAGGGCGCGAACGCTCCGGCCGGACAGTCGCGTGTCCGCTCAAACGTCACGAACGTGGCCGAGATTCACCACTCTGCGGTGGAAACTTCGTACACGAAGCAGGGCACCCAGAACAAGACGAACACGGCAGGTGTTGAGGGCACAAACCCGATCGCCAACGAGCATGACCACCAGGTCATGAACGAGCTGAAGGCTGTCGCGAAGGACGTGAACCACGCGTTCTGGAACGGTGAGTACAACAAGCCTGCCGACAACACGACCGCACGCAAGACTCGTGGTCTGTTGCAGGCAATCACCACCAACCGGATCGTGTACAGCAACGGCGGCGTCGAACTCGGCGCAACCGTGCCCGGCACATCTGCGACCGACACCATCACGATGACCCACAGTTTCACCGCTGGCGACAAGGTCGTGTTCACTGCTCGCGGTGGCCTCACGAGCATCGTCATCGGCCGGGTGTACTTCGTGCAGTCGGTGTCCACAACCGTTTCCTTCAAGATCGCGGCAACTCTCGGTGGCGCAGCGATCACGGTCGGCACCGGTACAGGTATCAAGGCCATTCCGGTTTCGACCTCTGCCCCGGTGCTCGACACGTACAACTCGCTGTTCCAGCGTGCGTACGACAACGGTGGGCTCGGTGACGTGGTCAACGCCACCATCGCGTGCAACTCCTCGCAGAAGCGGAACCTGACCGCCACGTACGCCTCGGCATACGCGAAGTCGGACCCGCTGTCCGGTACCCGCAACGTGGGTGGCGTGAACCTCACCACGATCGAGACGGACTTCGGAACGCTCAACATCATGCTGGACCGCCAGCTCCCGCAGGATGCTCTCGCGATCGTTTCGCTCGAGCAGCTTGCACCGTTCTTCCTCGAAGTTGAGGGCCAAGGTCACTTCTTCGAAGAGCCTCTGGCCAAGGTCGGCTCTGCGACTCGTTCGCAGCTGTACGGCGAGATCGGTTTGGAGTACGGCAACGAGAAGGCTCACGCCCAGCTGCGTGGTCTCCCGGTCTTCATCTAGACCGCTCTGAGCGGGCGACTGGTCATCTGGTCGCCCGCTTCCTTCCCCACAGATCCAAGGAGTACATCTTGTCCAACACGTTCAAGTCTGTCGGTAAGCCGACGACGTTCATCACCGTCGACGAGAGCTGGGAACAGCTCCCGAACCCGGGCGACTGGGAACTCGTCGTCAAGCAGACCGCCGCTGAGAAGAAGAAGGCTGACAAAGCTGCCCTCGAAGAGGAAGCCCAGCGCATCGCTGAACTTCCCATCCACGTTGGTGAAACGGTCAAGCTCAACGAGACGGCACTTGCTGCTGCGATCGATGTCCCTGACGCAACACCTGAGGCACTCGACAAGGCCACTGCCTGGCGCGGTCTTGTTGTTGAGGTTCGCCGCGACGAGGACACTGACACTGATGTGGCTGTTTTTGACGACGGAACACACCTCAGCATCATCGACACGCTCGAGGTTGTACCCGCCGAGTAACCCTCGTGGGGTCGCGGCAGATCCTCCCTGTCGCGGCCTCGCACCCTCTCCCACTCTCTCTGATCGGAGCATCATGGCCCGCATCACACATCCGCGCCCGCAGGCCGGTAAGCAGACGTTCCTCGGCGTGACCTTTCATGACGGGTTCGCTGAGGTTGCTGATCTCCACCCAGAGGTTCGTGCGGCGCTCGTGCTTCACAAGTTCACGATCGATGACGCTGAGCGCCCCGTACAGCCGTCGAAGCGTTCCCGCAAGGGAAAACCCACGAAGCCCAAGAAAGCCGCTGAGGTCATCGTCAGCACACCAGCCGACCCCGATTCTGTCAATGAAGGCCCGTTCGGGATCGTAGAGATGCTTGACGGCACGATCATCGGCGACGGCAAGTCCCTCGCGACCCTCCCCTCCGACTGATCATGGCCGACACCCCAGCTCTGCCTGACGGCGGTTTCGTCGAGAGAGAGCCCGGCGAGTTGTCGTGGGCTGAGCCGGAGAACGGCTGTGGCTACTTCATCCCAGCAACCACCGCCATTCATACCCGGAACCTTGCAATCTTGGCAGCAGCAGACATCAAAGCCGCGGCCCGCACTTCCGCTGCGCTCATCCGTGCACGACTCGACAACGACGAGGAATAGACCATGGCCCAGCGTGTATACGCCACAGCAGCCGAGTACGAAGCCTTCGCCGAGGAGCCGTTCGATGGCGACGCGGCAAAGCTCGGCAAACGGTTGCGTTCCGCATCGTCAGAGGTCGATGGCCTCACCCGCCTCGCCCGGTACGATGTTGACGCCGACGACTACCCCACGGACGCCACAATCTCTGACGCATTCACGGAAGCGACGTGCGCGATCGTCGAATTCTGGGAAGAGACCGGAGATGCGCACGGCGCTGATGCCGCACAAGGTGCAGTGAAGATCGGTTCCGTGTCTCTCGGCACCACCAGCAGCACCCAGCAGGGCCTCAGCCCTCGCGAGAAGCTCGTTCAGCGCATCGGTGAGTCTGCTGTGACAATCCTCGCGAACGCGGGCCTTATCTCCGCGACCGTCTACCACTCGTAGGGAGCGCTCATGACCCGGCTCCGCAAACGCCACCTACCTCACCGCATTATCGTCACCCGCCTCGCCGGAGAAGGCGCTGAAGGCATCGAGTACGCCACCCCTGAACTTGATGTGCCCGCCTATGTGGAGCAGAAATCAAAACTCGTGGTCGACCGCCGCTCATCGTCCCCCACAGTAGGGCAGGAAATCACCGCCGCGACATTCGTTGTGCTCCTCACCGCAAATGATGTGCTGCCCGCATCAAAAGTCACCGTGTGGGCCGGCACTACGCGCGAACGTGAGGCCGAAGTAATCGACTCCGCGTTCTTCGACTACCCGCGAACCCCGAGCCATGTGGAGATCTGGGCGACATGAATGACATCAGCGCGCAAGCCACCGTCACTCTCAATTTCAATGCCGTCGTCGCAGAAATCCTTATGGGTGCTGTGCGTGGGCAGAACATGGCTGGCGAACGCGGCCTCGCGCTCTCCTTGCAACAGGTCCCGTTCGACAATGGCGATCTTTCCGAGTCAGGGCAGGTCGTCAACGCCGAGCAAATCGGCGACACGACACAGATCGTCTACGACCGCCCCCAGGCTGCACGCCTTCACGAGCACCCCGAGTACAACTTCTCGACCGACAGCAACCCCGGCGCCAAGGGCAAATATCTTGAGGACCCGATGATGCAGAACCTCCCCGAGTTGCGGGCGATCATCGCGAAGGGAGCTGGCGGTGCCTGATTCCTACCCAGTCCTATTCGAACGCGGCCTCGCACAGCACCTCGACGACATCGAGCTTGGCCTGTACAAGCCCAACGCTGTGTACACGGCTGCCGAGGCAACACTCGAGCGGCCCGCGATCGTCTCAGGCCCAGACCTGCCCACCACCCTCGACAACGTTATTGTGCTCACCACCCTCGATCCGATCCGTGAAGGCCGCGCGAATCTCACGCACCGCATCCAGATCCTTTCCCGCCTCAAGGGCACGAAGGTGCAGGCCAGCAACCTCGCATGGAACCTTGCGACTGCCCTCGACCACAAGCAGAACATCCCGGCCGGATTCAACGTGTCATGGGTGTCTCTGTTCTCGCAACTGACCTTCACGAAGGACAGCAACGGTCGGTACTCCACCGCGCAGACGTTCTACCTCAGAGGTCGCCGACCGCTCGCCTGAGCACCAACAAGACCACCCCTCCTCAGAGAGGGGTTCGCCGGCATGCCCGGCATCCCCCATCAATTCAAGGAGCAAAATGTCTGACCAGACCCTTTACAACACGACCGCCCAGACTGAGGGCACCCTCACGCTCGCGCACGAGAAGATCCTCCGCGCCAAGCGTGGCGGTGTTTTCGAGAACATCACCGGCGATGCGAACAACGTCGCAGGCGTCCCGACCGCTGTCACTATCCAGCGGGAAAACTACGGCAACAAGGGGCTCCCGTCGGTCTACAAGATCGGCGACTCGTGGGTCATCACCTGGGACTGCGAGGCCGTCCGTGATGAAACGGGTGAGATCGCGCAGGAGTGGCTCGTGAACCTCCTCAACGTCGCGAAGGCGAAAGGGGATGCGAACCTCATCGACCTGCAGTTGTTCGACGCGAAAGCCGAAGCACTCGGCGCGATCGAGGGCAGCTTCGCGATCACTGTCGCGGACCTCAACACCGGGTACGCCGACAAGGGTGGCTACAAGTTCACCGCCACCTCCAACGGTGTGGTCGATGACATCGCGTCGCCGATCGCTTCGACCGGTGAGCCGATTATCGAGTCTGTTGGCCCGGCATCCGGTGCGGCGGTGGGCGACATCATTGTCCTCCGCGGTTACAAGTTCACCGGCACGACGGACATCACCATGGATGGCGCCGTGGTGCTGGAGTTCACCGTGTACGACGACAACACCCTCGCGATGCTCGTCCCGGCCACAGTGACCGGCACGGCTCCGATCATTGTCACGAACGCGACCGGCGCCTCGGCAGCGTTCGCGTACGTCGCCGCAACCTAGCAAGTTCACTCCCCGGCGGTGGCCTAACCGGTCGCCGCCGGGTGACCCCCCTTCCCCTCACTGCAAGGAGTACACCCGCTCATGACCATCACCGCTTCCCAACAGGGCCGCGACCTCCACATCACCGTGATCGGCATCGACGAGCCGTTCATCATCAAGCCCCTCCCTGGGCGTGCAGGTATGCAGATCACCGACACGTACCTCAACGGAGCAACCGGTGCTGCCACCAGTGAGCAGATGACTGATGCTCTGGCCATCGCCGTTGACGGCGCAATCCTCGACGGTGAGCTATGGGTACCGCGACCGCTCGACGAACGCACTGTCGGGAACCGGATGGGACTCGAGCTGTCGATCCCCGAAACGGAATCTGTTGCGCTCGCCGCCATGTTCTGGCAGACGATCCTCGGTGTGTCTGGTGTCAACGCCTACATCGAAGGCGGTGAAGGCCTTGCTGGAGGGGTAAAAGCACTCTGGGCGCTGGTCGCACGTTTGGGGCTCTCACCCTCGCGGACATCGCCCAGTTCGGCATTGGAAACCCTGATTCAGCTGGCAAATACCCCCACTACGTCTACCCCGACGGGTGGAAAGAAGAACGTGAAGCAGCCGCAAGACAGGCTGCCGAAGCAGACAAAGCCGTAACCGGGGCCTCAGCTCAGGACATTTGGGCTGAGGCGTTCCCGCAACTTTTCGGCGAGGTTGAACTCGACCTCGCACAGCATCACCTCATCACGGACATAGACCGCACTCTCGACACGAGAACGTGGCACTTCATCCGATCCGCTACTGAACGACTCCTCGACATCGAGGACTCATGGCTAAAGAAAGCGGTGATGACTCGTGTTCGACGCCGGATCGATAGTATTCAACATTCAAGTGGCCGGGGACCAGGTCTTCCAAACGGCCATGTCGGGGGCGGAGCAGACCGCTAAGAAGGTCGGCACCACCTCGAAGGAGACTGCGAAGTCCACCGAGGAACTGGGGAAGAAGCAGGAGACTGCCGCTCAGTCAGCGAAACGCCTCGCTCAAGAGCAAGCGGAAGCTGCTCGCGCTGCGAAGCAACTCGGTGAAGATGTCAAGCGCGCCCAAACCCAGATCGGGACCGCTGCTGTTGGCATCGGCGCATCCGTGCTCGCAATGGTCGCCATCACGGCGAAGGTTGCGGTCGACTGGGAGTCGGCGTGGGCTGGTGTCACGAAGACTGTGGAGGGCACCCCTGAGGAGCTTGGCGCGGTCGAGGACGGCCTGCGCGACCTCACCAAGGTACTTCCGGCGTCACACACGGAGATCGCGGCTGTAGCGGAGGCTGCAGGCCAGCTGGGTGTGCAAACAAAGAACGTTGTTGCGTTCACCCGCACCATGATCGACCTCGGCGAAACAACAAACCTTTCAGCCAACGAAGCTGCCACAGCGCTCGCCCGGTTCATGAACGTCATGGGCACCGCACAGGATAAAGTCTCGAACCTTGGCTCCTCCGTGGTGGAGCTCGGCAACAACTACGCCACCACCGAAGCTGAGATCGTCGCAATGGCCACCCGTCTATCGGGTGCGTCAAAGCAAGTCGGCCTCACCGAAGGTGAAACGCTCGGACTTGCCGCCGCACTCTCCTCCGTCGGCATTGAGGCTGAGGCCGGCGGTTCCGCTGTATCGAAGGTCATGATCGACATCGCCGCGTCTGTCGATAAGGGTGGGGAACGTCTCGACCAGTTCGCTGAAATCGCCGGGGTTTCCGCTGACGAGTTCGCGGAGAAATGGAAGACCGACCCGGGCGCAGCGCTGGCACTGTTCGTGAAGGGTCTTGCTGATGCGGAAGAACAGGGTGGTTCCACTCTGGGGATGCTCGAGTCATTGGGGATCACTGAAGTACGCATGCGTGACGCACTGCTGCGTTCTGCTGCCGCGTCTGACTCGTTCACCGAGGCGATGGAGACCGGCAATGAAGCATTCGAGGCGAACAACGCACTCACTACTGAGGCGGCGAAACGGTACGACACTGTAGCTTCGAAGCTTGCGATCACAAAGAACAACGTCATGGATGCGGCGATTGGTTTCGGGCAGGTGTTCCTCCCCGCAATCTCGGACGCATCGGACGGTTTGTCTGAGTTCGCGTCGTTCCTTGGTGGGCTGCCCGAGCCTGTGCAGGGTGCCATCGGTGTTCTTGCGCTGTTTGCTGGGGCGATTGTTCTCAGTGGCGGTGTGGCTCTGCTGGCGGTCCCGAAGATTGCTGAGTTCCGTGTCGCGACCGCCCTCCTTGCAACTCAGATGCCTAAGACGACTGCCGCAATCCGTGGCACCGCTTCGTTCCTTACTGGCCCGTGGGGTATTGCGCTTGCTGCAGCCGCTGTCGGCGTAGTACTGCTCACCTCGTACCTCGACTCTCTGAAGGCTTCGTCGACAGAGGTCACGAATGCTCTAACCACAGCGCAAACCCAAGCAGAATTGTTTGCAGTGCTGGGCGAGGGACGCGAAATCACTGCGTGGCGTGACGTCACAGCCGACCTAGAAAACATGGGATACATGTTGGGTCGCGTGCAAGAACTCAACGATGACGTGTGGAAGCGGTTCACTACCGAAACTGGTGGTTTCCGCAACGCTGTCAAAGATGCTGGTGTGCAACTTGCGGAGCTTGCTACGACTGATCTGCCTAGTGCGCAGAAAGCATTCCGTTTGCTTACCGAGGGGCAGAACCTTTCAGAGAAGCAGCTCATTACCTTGCTCGAAACGATGCCGGCATATCGGGAAGCTCTGATCGAGCAGGCTACGGCGCAGGGCATCAGCATTTCAGCTACCGACGAGGCTGCCGCGAACACGACACTGCTCGAACTTGCTCAGGGTGATGGGGCGAAGGCGTCTTCCGAAGCTGCTGACGCGTACCTTGAGGCCGCTGGTGAAGTCGAAGGGTTGCAAAGCAACCTTGACACGCTCATCGACACGATCAACGCAGCGAACGGTGTCGGGCAAGATGCGGTTTCACAGAACATTGCCTATCAGGATTCTCTTGCCGAGGTAGATGCCCAGATTGATGAGATCGACAAGGGCACTTCTGACTACAAGAAGACACTGGACATCACATCTGAGTCCGGGCGCATAAACATGGGGATGCTGAACGATCTCGCCGCCAGCTCGCAGGATGCCGCAAAGGCACAGTTCGACCTAGACGAAGACACAGCGGCTTACAGGGCCACCCTTGAGGACGGTCGTGAGGCAGTCATCGAACGGGCGCGTGCTCTCGGCGCGACGGCAGAAGAAGCGGAAAACCTCGCGGACAAGATTTACGCGATCCCTTCTGAAAAAGAGTTCAACATGATTGCCGATACGGGAGAAGTTGCGGCGCGGTTGCAGAGGATCAAAGACCTGATCGATGGTATCGGGGCAACCTCCACACTGCACATCTCTTCAGGCCCAGGCAGCGGTGGAATCACGCAAGCCGATGGCGGGAAGGTCAACTTCTACGCCAACGGTGGTCGAGAAAACCACATCGCCCAGTTCGCACGCGCAGGCACTACACGGGTGTGGGCTGAACAGGAAACCGGCGGCGAGTGGTACATCCCCGCAGCACCGTCCAAACGTCAGCGCTCCACACAAATCCTTTCAGAGGCCGCAAGTGAGTTCGGGTACCAGCTGGTACCCGCGGGCGCTCAAACGTTTGGGAATGGTGGCTACGCGGGCGGGGCTGATTCTGCGTCGGCAGCCGCGGGCCCACAAATCAACATGACCATCAATGCGCAGCCCGGAATGTCTGAAGAAACGGTGGGTCGCATTGCGGCTGATCAGTTGAAGTTTGCTTTGAGGAGGGCGTAATGGGGTCTGTGCGAATTGGTTCATGGTTCGCGGACGCGGGCAATGTGGTTGATGGGTTCACCATTGAGGATATTGATGGGTGGGACGACAGCCCCGACTACCGCACAACAGATATTGAGCGTCCGCAAGCGCATGGCTCTTTCGAGCTCCCTGCATTTTCTGGTTCGCGCCGTATCTCAATTTCGGGGTTTTGTTTTGCTGACTCTGATCCGGAATTGGGGCACAAGAAAAATCAACTGTCTGGGCTGATGTCGGACGGCTTGTTTCATCGGATGGTTATTGAGGATCAGGGGATCACCTCATGGGCTGATGTGCAACGTGTGGGGTCGAAGTTCAAGACGATTGCTGCTGGTGATGTTGCTCGGTACCAGTTGCAGGTGTGGGCTGCTGATCCGCGCAAGTTTGGCGACACTCGCACGTTCGCTGCCGGTGTTGCTTCGTACCATTACGGCAATTTCGCTGCAGCCCCCGTGCACACGGTGACGGGTGTTGGCTCGGGTTACACGATCAATGGTCCGGGTGGGCGCACGTTCACGGTGACGAAGGCTGTCACGTCGGGTCATCCGCACACGATCGATATGGCGACAGGGTTTCTGTCGGTGGATGGGGCGGTTGTTGTGGGGTCTGTGACTTCTGCTGATGTGTGGTCCGTTCCGCCTGGTGGGACTGTGACTCACACGCTGACGGGTTCTGGTGTGACGTTGTCTACGGCTGTGAAGGACACATTTATCTAATGGTCAACTCTGGCACGACAGATATCGATGGCCCTATGTGGGAGTCGGGAACGATGACGCTTGAGTCGCATTCCACCAAATCGGGAACCATGAAACTCTCCAGCCCTATCGCTAAGTCAGGAACAACAAAGTTTAGGGGTAACTGATGGCGTGGTCTGTGTGGAGTGTTGACACGGTTACTGGTGATGATCGTCAAAGGTTGCCTCTTCCTGATTCTTTTTCGTGGTCGCGGATACTAAATTCTGGTGGCTCGGGTTCGGCTGTGTTCCCGTTGAAGGCCTCGATCTTTAGCCAATTGAATATGCAAGCGCTGCTGCGTGAGCGGTCGCGAACGCTGGTTCTGGATTGGGATGGCGTTGTCGTATATGCGGGCGGCATCGATACCGCGGATTACGATCAGCCATCCGCAATGCTGACGGTGGAACACTCCGATGTTTGGAGCATTCTATATAAGCGGCTAGCGATCGATCACCGCGAGCCCATTGCGAAGGTAATCGATCAGGTGTTTGTTTCGAAGTCCTCGGGGACTGTTGCGAAGAAGTTCGTCGAG
>Ga0314855_100242_pt1 | contig 10445 bp, 25 predicted proteins | sample 2018CB1WmetaG_FD_203636 | JGI IMG/M metagenome (GOLD analysis project Ga0314855, IMG submission 203636) | Cryopeg brine viral communities from Beaufort Sea near Barrow, Alaska, United States - 2018 CB1W | ecosystem: Environmental > Aquatic > Marine > Coastal | place: USA: Alaska | collected... | reverse complement strand
CGGATAGAAAAGAATTGAAAGTTCTTATTAAGAAGAAAAAGCTGGCTAAAAAAGATATTCCTGTTGTTAAAGATATTATAACAAGATTATATGTCAACTCAGAGATGTTCAAAGCTGATAAAGCAGCAATAGTTCAAAGTAAAGAAGAAGAGATTAATAATTTAATAGAAGAGATATGCCAAAAGTAATTTTACCTAAAGTATATGAGATTAAGGAAGATACTCCTGAAAAATACCATAAATTTGCAGGTCGTCCTAAGATTTCTTACTCTCAATATACAAGCTTTAAAGAGTTGATGTATAGAGGCTCTTATATAGGGGGATACTTTCTAGGTGTAGAAGATGATGGAAATATATTTTCTACTTTTGGGGGAAAATGTGGAGAATATTGGGAAAAAGAAGAGTGTTCTGATTTAGGAGAAGGGGATATTTTAGTCCTACAAACCCTTCCAAGACCAAAGACTGCAAGATATGAAACAGAGATTGTTGTTGATAGGGGGACTTACGTTATACAAGGTTTTGTGGATCAAGAAGATGAGCCAGAAGAGGGTAAACTTATCATTACAGATTTAAAAACTGGGAATCACACTGACAAGCCTAAATTTTATGGAGGTAAGGATTACCAACAAACTACCCTATACTCTTATTGTAGAGATTTAGAAGGCTATGATATTTTAGAAAGTAAAGTTTTACTACTTGAACGTAAAGGTAACGGGGCTGAGAAGCATCCTTTAAGGCTCTCAGGGAAACTTTTAGAGATTCCTACACCCTATTCACGTAAAAGAGCTGAAACCTTCTTAAAAGAGCTAGATAAGACTGTTAATATTATTTCAAATTATTTTCGAGTCTATAATAAAATTTTCAAAACAGCTTAATTTATGAAAGATATTTTTTCCGATAGGAGATTTTTAAACAAAGGTACATATCATTCAACATCTGCTGTTTGTGCTACTATGACTAAGGAGGACTCAGAGCATTGGGAACCGCTTGCTATTAGTTTTTCTATTAGTGATTGTAGTAGGTCAATTTATCTTGATATGGACTCTTCTACTATAAAGGATTTAGAAAACAGTGTTTATAAGTTGCAGCAAATAGAAGATGTGGCTAGAGGATTAAAAGAGAGTATACAAGAGTCAAGACCAATACTTATGAAGTACTTAGTAGCACAAGACCTTAAGAAAAGAGAAGAATTACTTAAAAAAGAAGAAGATGCAAAACAAGATTAAAGAATTAAAAGACTTAGGAATTGCTTATAAAGTAGCATTAGAATTTGATTATATTCCAAGCCCTGATGAAGTCAATGAAGTACACGAGTTCTTATTAGATGATCATTCAAAACCACATGACGTAGTAGCTATACTTAACTTATTAGTTATACTTACAAAATATGAGGGAAACTCTACAGGAGATTTAGAAGGAAAAGTATTTAACATTATAGAAACATTATGAAAGAATTAAATTCAGCTTTAGGGGCTTTATTCCTAGGAATTTTTAAAATTGTAGCACTTATACTTTACTCAGCATTTGCATGGGGGTTTATTACTTATAAGTTTTATCACTGGTTCTTACTACCTGTTTTTGAACAATTACCTGTTGTAGGATATTTAGAAGCGGTATCTTTGAGTATGGTGCTTACTTTATTTAATAAGGTTCAAATGCCACAACTAAACAAAGAACTTTACTCAGAGAGTAGTAGTACAAGAATACTTAGCTCTATGCTTTTACCTTGGATAGTTTTAGGAGGTGGATATCTAATTTACTTATTTTTAAGATAAAACTATGGTAGAAAAAGCAACTGAAAAGTTAAGATGGTTTAAAAGGGAAAATGAAGCTCCTGTTCTTCAACAGAATTAGATTGACCTTAATAGTGGAAAGAGTACTTGGAAAGATATACCTACTGAGTATAATGAGCACCTTATATTTATGTAAATAATTAAAACAAAACAGACATGATAGTATTAGATGATTTATACACAATTGAAACAGATACCTATAACTACACTTTGAAATACAAAGAAAGTAAAGGTATTAATGAAGAAACAGGAAAAGAGCAGTTCTCAAAATCTGAGTCTTACTTTCCTACTTTAAAACAAGCTTTATTAACCTATATGAATTATGCTTTAAAACCAAGTGAATCTATTGATGATATTTTAGTTAGGTTAGATGAAGTAGAGGCTGTTATTAATAGAATATAATTTCTAAAATATGTGTTGATTTATTTTCATAATTTAACACTAGGTTGTATCTTTGCAAAAGCCTTTCTCTTATCGGGGAGGGCTTTAATTATTAAAAAATATAATATTAAACATGACAGAAGAGTTATTAAGTTATTTTAAAAATGATGATCTTGCGGCCTCCACATGGTTGAACAAGTACGCACAAGAGGGGGATAAAACCCCAGACCAGATGCATGCAAGGATGTCCAGAGAATTTGCAAGGATGGAGTTTCAATTTAGAAGTATAATTGAGGTAAATGGTGGAAAAGACTTATCAGAATACGGGCAAGAACTTTGGGAAAAACAAGGTAAAATGACCTTAGAGGATTTTGAAGATGAAATCTATAATCTCTTTAAAGATTTTAAATACATAGTTCCTCAGGGTTCAGTGATGAGTCAGCTTGGCTCTAAATCTATAGGCTCACTTTCCAACTGTTTTATTGGAGGGCAGCCCAAAGACTCCTATGGGGGGATTTTCTTAAAGGAACAAGAGATGGTTCAACTTATGAAACGTAGAGGAGGAGTAGGGATTGATTTATCTATGCTAAGACCTACAAAAACTCCTACTTCTAATGCCGCTAAAACCTCAACGGGGATGGTATCTTTTATGAGTAGATATTCTAACGGTACAAGAGAGGTAGCTCAGGACGGAAGACGTGGAGCCCTCATGCTGTCTGTAGATATTAAACATCCAGATGCACTCGATTTTATTAAGATTAAGAGGGATACTTCCAAGATTACAGGGGCTAATATATCTGTTAAGCTTGGAGACGATTTTATGCGTTCTGTGGAGGCCAATGAAGATTATTTGCACTGTTTTCCAACCGATATAGATTTTAATTTAAAAGATTTTGCATCAGATAAGTACGATGATTTGTACCACTATACAGGCACACAAGGGAAAGTTTATACTAAGAAAACTAAAGCTAAAGAACTTTGGGGAGAAATTGTAAAGTCAGCGCACCAATCAGCAGAGCCTGGGATTCTATTTTGGGATAACATTCTAAATAGTTCTCCTGATGGTGTTTACAGCCAGTTTAAACCTATTACGACTAATCCTTGCGTAGTAGGTGATACTCAGATACTTACGAGTAAAGGTTACTTTCCTATTATTGATTTAGTAGATACACAAATAGAAGTTTGGAACGGAGAAGAGTTCTCAGAAGTAACGCCTAAAATAACTGGTACAGACCAAGAAATTCTTATTGTAAGTCTTTCTGACGGTAGATTGCTGAAATGTACCCCATATCACTCTTGGTATTTGTGGGGAGGTGTTAAGAAAGAAGCTAAAGACTTAATTGTAGGAGATAGAGTTGAAAACTATGATTCCCCTTTAGCTGATGAGTCTTATAATGATGAAGGTGGATCTATAGTATCTATAGAAAAACAAGAGGGTTTAGAACCTTTTGTTTACTGTTTCAATGAGCCTAAAAATCACAAAGGGGTTTTTAACGGTATTCTCACAGGGCAATGCGGGGAAGTACCCATGCAAGAATACGATGCTTGTAGATTGATTGCACCTAACTTATACAGCTTGGTTAAATCCCCTTTTACAGAAAATGCTGAGATAGATTTTGATTTAGTATATAAAACTTTTTATATGGCCATGAGACTTTCTGATGACCTTGTAGAATTAGAGTTAGAACATATAGACCGTATTTTAGATAAGATTGAGTCTGACCCTGAACCAGAGGAAGAGAAGGTAGTAGAGAGAAATCTTTGGAAAAAAGTTAGAAGTACAGCCAAAAACTCCAGAAGAACAGGCTTAGGTTTTACTGCTTTAGGAGATATGCTTGCAGCTATTGGTTTAAAATACGATAGTGATGAGAGTATCCTTATGATTCAAAAGGTGATGAAAACTAAGTTCAAGGCTGAGTGGGGAGCATCTATTGATATGGCACAACTTAGAGGTACATTTGAAGATTGGGACTCTTCTAAAGAATTTGAACAAGTAGATGGAGAGCTTTTTGGGACTAATAAGTTTTATCAAATGATGATAGAAGAATTCCCAGAACTAACGGAGAGAATGATAACTTATGGTAGGAGGAACATCAGCGTTTCTACCCTAGCACCAACAGGAACAACTTCTATGATGACTCAAACAACATCAGGAATAGAGCCTGTATTTGCCCCTTGGTATAGCAGAAGGAGAAAGGTAAATCCTAATGATAAGAATGCAAAAATTGACTTTGTAGACGCTAATGGAGACGCTTGGGAGAAATTTAATGTTATTCATCCTAAGTTAAGGGAGTGGATTAACAGAACTTACGGAGCTGAGATAGTTACTGCTAATGGTGGTATGGGTGAAGAAGAGTTAAAACAGTGGTATGAAAAGTCTCCTTATTATAAATCTACAGCAAATGATATAGATTGGATAAAAAGGATTGAGATTCAGGCAATGATTCAAAGGTACACCTCTCACTCGATATCGTCTACGATTAATTTACCAAGAGATGTAAGTGAGGAAGTTGTAGGGAATATTTATATGGAGTCTTGGAAACAGGGTCTTAAAGGTGTTACAGTATACAGAGATGGTTCAAGAGATGGGGTTCTTATTACTGAGGACAAAACTGAAGAGATCACTAAATTTCACGAGAATCACGCTCCTCCAAGAGCAAAGTCTTTAGAGGCTAAACTTGTACGTTTTAACAACAATAAAGAGAAGTGGATAGCCTTTGTAGGGCTCCTTGATGGCAAACCTTATGAAATCTTTACAGGCAGCTTAGAAGCAGTTAAAATACCTGCAAAAGTAGAAGAAGGACAGATTGTTAAGGTAAGAGATGAAAATGGGGTAAAAAGGTATGACTTTGTTTTTGAAGATGGGTTGGTAAGAGGTATTAATAACGTGTTTAATGACGACTACTGGAATTATGCTAAAATGATTTCCTCTACTCTAAGACATGGGATGCCATTACATTTTGCCGTTGATATGGTAAAAACCCTTACTTTTTCAGAGGATCATATAAACACTTGGAAAAATGGTGTAGCCAGAGCCTTAAAGAAGTTTATACCAGACGGGGAAGCACTTGGACTTAAGTGTGAAGACTGTGGAAGTACTAATGTAATATTTGAAGAAGGATGCTCCCGCTGCCGTGATTGTAACAGCAGCAAGTGTTCATAAGCGATTACACTGAGTTAAAAATGTTAATATAATACTAAAGCTCTGCAAATTGTGGAGCTTTTTGTTGTTTATGAGTTTTTTAAATTGTATATTTGCAGGAAGAGGGAGTAAAAATGGAAAAGGATAGGATTAAATTTGATTACTCTAACGGTAGGGAACCTTATGTAGACCAGTTGTGGATAAATATAGCTACAGGTAAACTAGAGCTTATTAGAATACCTAAAAGACCTGTTAGAAATGCGGCAATAGTAAAATATCATAAACCAAACATTAAATTAAAATGAGCAAGTTTAGACACAATCAAAAAGTAACTCCAATTAGTAAAACTTCTGATGGGAGAACTAAAGGTTTAGAAAATTCTGTCTCTTGGAAAAGAGCTCAGGAGAAAGGGCAAGATTTTTTATATGTTAGAAAAGCCCCTTTAAATGGCGATTACCCAGAGTATATGTGCAGTGATGAATTTAAGTCTGAGGACAAAGGAGATTACTTTCACGAAAGAGATTTAGTTAAATATAATAATTAAGACAATGTATAAAGAAATTAAAATTTATAAAAAGTGTAATGGTGAAGGGAGTCATCAAGTAGATTTTGGAGCTGGAAGAGACCACGAGTATGAAAGACAATTTTGTTCTTTTTGTGAAGGAACAGGTAGACTTATATACTTCGGTATAACAACTAACTTTGGGTATCACAATCAGGAATTTTTAAATAAATTAGACGAAGCTCAGGATATTTATAGTCAAGACTATGATAGATAAGGAATACTTAAGACAGTTAAAAGAGGAGGACTACATAGCTTGGTCTGAACTTACTGGTGATCCTGTTACAGGTTTAAAATCAGATATAAATAACTTCACTGGATTTTTATTCCTTTGTGGAAGTCTAATAATGCTTGCAGGATTAATATTATACTTTATTACATGAATTACGGGGGAGAATACGAGAAATTAGATCGAAGTAAAGACCCAGCAGTTTTAGATGAAGATGTAGGGAGCAGTTGTTTACCCTCCTTATTTTTATTAATATTGACTATAAGTGTAATTTTATACATAATATCATGACATTACAGGAAATCAAAGATAAAGTTGCAATAGAATGGGGATATGATGATTGGGCTGAATTATGTGAAAATGAAAAAGATTACCCGAAAGATATGGCAGATCATTATGACAGAATAGCCAAACGATACGCCAAAGCAAAACTCGAAGATGCTTGTAATAAAATAAACAAAAAAGCTTATGAAAACGAATTTGAAATGGATTGGAGAGAATCTATCAAAGTAGTTCATTCAATACTTGAAACCCCTTTAGACTAAACAATAAGGCTATGAAAAAATATGAGGTTGAAATATCCCAAACTTGGAGCGAAACAGTTAAAGTTAACGCTAAAAGTAAATCAGAGGCTAAAAAACTAGCTTGGGAAAAATGGAAAGCACAAAAGAAAAATTATCAACTTTATGTAGAAGCCATTGACTAATGAAAGAAGAAATCTACACACTTGTTTGCAATAGGATAAATGGTTTTGCTAATAGATGTATTAATTGCGGTGCAAAAGCAGGACATAAATGCGAAATTAATAATAACTCAAACACTTTTAAAAATGATGACACTTAAAGGAGCTATAACTGTTTTAGAAAATTACAACAAATGGAGACGTGGAGATGAAACAATTGAAATGCCAAATCCCACTGTATTAGGAATGGCAATAGATATTATCTTAAATAAAGTAAAAAAATAATTATGACACAAGAGGAAAACAAACTTAGGATAAAAGCAGAAGCGTTAAATGCTATTATAAAGATATACCACCCTAAAACAAAAAGCCCTTATAGTAACTACCCCGAAGATGGAAGTTACGCTTCACAAAGGGATATGTGGGTAAGTCGAATACTTTAAAAAATGGAAAACGAACTAGGACATTAACTAAGACAGAGTGTCCAAGTAAAAATAAAATAATTATGAATAGTAAAGAAGAAGCATTGAGTTGGGAATTTGAGTATCTAAATAGAATGATTAACGGTAATCCTAAGGCTGGGCAGATAGTTAAGACTAAAACAGGCTTAGAGGGCGTTATTTACAATAGCGAGAGTCCACTAAATGGTAAGGTAAAGGTTCATTGTGATAATACAAAATTACTTTGTGATCCTACTACTCTTACTTTAATCGGATATATATAGATTAATTATGAGCTTTAACCACAGAGTTTTAGTTATAGAAGATGGTGAAGATTATCAATACTGTATTCACGAGGTATATTATGATAAGGAAGGAAAGCCTAACGGTTATACCAAAAGAGGTGTAGAAGTTGTTGCTGAAAGTAAAGACGGTCTTAATTGGGTCTTAGATAGAATGAAAGAATGTTTAGATAAAAAGTATTTATGGGGCGACGATCGTTTTCCTGAAGAATTTAAAATAAAATAATTATGAAAGCAAAGATAGTAGTAAATGCAATTATGGCAATGGATGGGACTATTCTACAAAGTCATTATAGACACGATTATAAAGATTATCAGTGTGTTGTAGAGGATAAGGTTTATAACTGTTCTATAGATGGTGGATATGATTATTTAGCTAGAAGCGGTAAATTCACTGAAATGTCTTTATTTGAAGATAGTGATTTTTTAATTATCAGGCGGTTTTTATGTAGAGGTGGTAGAGGAGAAGATAGTAAACAACCCCTCCAATACATTCCATTATTTAGAATTAATGATGAATGGTTAGTCGCTTTAATAGAGTATGTAGACAAGAACAACCGCTTCTTAAAGTACTATCAAATGGAAAAAGAATACAGATGTATTTAAATTTAGCACTTATAACAGATAAAGAATATAATCTTACAGAGGTATTTGTAATGCAGCTTTTAAAGCAGAACAGATCAGAAGACTTGGAAGAGTATCTTGCATATTATCTTAGCGACCCTATTATAGAAAGGTTTGAGAAAGAGAATATCCTAACTTCGATTAAGAAGAAGAAAAAGTCGGACAGTGGTTTCTCGGTTATGCGTTTATCGAAAAAAGGTTTGGAATTACTTGACCTTATGGAAACCCCCGAAATAACTGTAGGTGACGAGGATATGGTGAAATATTTATGTGAAATGTATTTAGCCAATGAAGATGAGGAGCGTGTTATAGGGAATAAGAAAAAAGTGCGTATATACTGTACTGTTTTTAGAAAAAGAATGAATCTTACTTTACACGAGATGTATTACCTTTGCCTACAGTTTTTGGAAGACTATAAATACACCAAGAAATTACAGAATATTTTTTTTGATGAGAATAAACATAGATATGGCACTTTTGAAGGTAATTTTGAAGACTCTCCTCTTTACCAGTATTTAGATCAGAATAGAGAAAAAATAGAGCAGTTGTGGAAGCATAGAATAAAAGAGTCTTAAATATTTGTTAAATTGAAATAATTAAACTATATTTGTACAATGGGAAATACTACAATAAATTACGGAGCTGTAAAAATAATTGTGAGTGGGGTATCAAATGTTACTCAAGTTATAGTTAAGACACCTACTTATGATGAACGGGGAGAAGTTGACGGCTATGATGAACAAACTTTAAGTTTTGAAACTTTTGGTGAAGAATTAAAAGACTTTATAAAAGCTGTTGAAATACTAAATGATGAGTTATGATGTATGACTTTGAAAAATACCTTATCATAGTAGGTAGTAGATCAAGAATATATTTTACATTCTCAGAGGAGTTTATTTTAGATAATGTAGAGTATTTTAGAGACTGTTTTGATGATGGAATAAGTCCTTATAAAGCATTAACTCTTATTAACAGCTTCTAAAATAATAGATAAATATAAAGATTGTCTAACAGAAAAGGAAATAAAAGAACTTAAAAAATATGAGTAAAATTAAAACCTTTGTTGATGATTTAGAGATTGAAACCCTTAAACCTACTAACATATTTTATTTAGAAAACTTTTTAAACCTTAGTAAAGAAAGAGGAGCCACTATATTTGAAATTGGTGCTTGTGGGGTCGCTGCTTATATTGAAACTTACTCAGAAAGAGATGAGACAGAAGCAGAACGGTTAAAAGCGGTTAGGGCGCAAAAGGATGCCAAAGAACTGGTAGATAGAATCAATTTTCAAGACGCTAAAGAGACTTACTTTAGATTAAAAGACCAATATGAAAAATAACATAGGATTAGAATTAGGAGATTTTATTTGGGTTAAAAATCCACCTGAGGGCAAAGACACTAGAGGTCTTGTAAAAGAGGTTAGGAAAGATAGTGTTTTGGCTACTTTTGAAACATTCTTTGATTACGTTATTCCATTTGGAGATATATTAGCTGTTGAATCAAAGGTTGAAGAAGCTGAGGAAGGCTATAGTCCTTACTGTAAGAACTGTGATAGTTGTGGAGAATCTGGATGTTGCGACAGCCTTGCCTGCTGCTATACTGCTATGGTAACAAACAGGGATAAAAACTGTAGTTATGGAGCAGGATACTATCAAGACATTGAGTTTAATCATTATTTGGCTGATGAATTATATAACTTAATAGCGGAGCAGCCAGATTTGTATGTAGATATGAAAGATTTAAAAGCTAAAGTTGAAATTATTTACAACAGACTATATAACAAAACTTATGAAAAAGAATAAAATATACTTAGTAGTTTCTTCCTCAGGAGATTATGAGGATTATTATACAATTAATCACAAAGCTTATACCGACCCAATTGAAGCAGAAAAAAAGAAGGACTTTATAATAAAGAGATGTACAGACGTGCCTGATTTTCCTTTAGATTGTGAAGAGCATGAAGTTTATACTTTGTACGAAGATGGGGAGATAACTGAGGCTGAGTTTTTAAAATACGATGAGTGGTGTGATATTGATAGGGATGCACAAGATTTTAATACTGCTTGGGTAGAAGAAATAGAGTTATTATGACACACGAGATAGAAATACTAGAGTACAGTTATTGGGAGCATTTCAAATACGCAAAAGACTTAGCTTTAATACTCCCCTTAAATCACCCAAAAAGAAATAGATTAGACCTAGAGTTAAATAAAATGATAAGTAAGCTGCACTTACTTAAACAAAATTTAACACAAGAGTAACACAATCATAACTAAACGTTTAGAAAAAATA
>Ga0314855_100241_pt1 | contig 10481 bp, 15 predicted proteins | sample 2018CB1WmetaG_FD_203636 | JGI IMG/M metagenome (GOLD analysis project Ga0314855, IMG submission 203636) | Cryopeg brine viral communities from Beaufort Sea near Barrow, Alaska, United States - 2018 CB1W | ecosystem: Environmental > Aquatic > Marine > Coastal | place: USA: Alaska | collected... | reverse complement strand
GAGCCCCAGAAACTTGGCTCGGGGAAAACGTAAAGGAAAGACCGCCATGAGGCCCTTTGGGTACGAAGTAGACCGGTTCACAATCCGTGAAGCCGAGGCCGAACTGATCCGTCAAGCTGCACGCTCGGTGCTCGACGGGGGATCAATTCGCTCGGTCGCGTCGACGTGGAACGAGGATGGTATTCAGACCACCGCCGGCAACGCCTGGAAGTCAATCGTGGTGCGTCGGATGCTGACGTCGTTGCGCATCGCTGGGAAGCAGGAACGGCGCGACGGCCAGATCATCGAAGCCCCGTGGCCGGCGATCGTCGATGAAGTGACTCACCGCCGTCTGGTCGAGCACTTGTCCAAGCCCGGTCGCGCGAACGGGGCAACACCCTCGACCCGCACATATTTGCTCACCGGAGGCATCGCGAAATGCGGCCTCTGTGCAACGTCGCTGGTCGCAAGGCCGGACAACAATGGGAAGCGCGGATATGTCTGTGCGTCGGGAACGCCGTCCGGCGGGTGTGGCAAGATACGAATTAACGGGCAGTTGCTCGAAGACGAAGTTGCCACCCGGCTCATTGCCCGGTTGATTCGCGCCGACGCGAGAACAAAGATCGGTGCGTTGCTCGATGGTGTGGCATTCGACGCCGAGAAGGCAGGTCGCACCATCCAGAGCGCTAACTCGAAGCTCGCCGAACTTGGTGAGGAGTACGCGCAGGGTCACATCTCTGCGGTCGCAATGCGCTCTGCAAATGCGCGACTGACCGATGACATCGGCGCAGCTCGCTCTGCACTTAAGACGGCGAAAGACCTTCGCAGCGTCGCCGTGCTGGAATCCGAAAATCTCATAGACTGGTGGGAAGGTGCGTCGCTGAATCAACAGCGCACGTTGCTTTCGATCCTGGTCGCGAAGGTTGAGGTCCTCCCGGCGTCCGTGAAGGGCAGTAAAACCTTTGACCCGTCTCGGGTGAAGGTCAAATGGAGATGATGTCGCAGTTCGTTGCGTCGGTTGAGGTTGAGTGTTCTAGTGTTGGACAGGGCAAGGATTCTGCAGCTTTCTGCGGAGATGGAAGACGTCCCAGAGTTGTCGGCTGAACAGGCCGAAGCGTTGGCTCGTCTCCTTGCCCCACGACCAGTGAGACGGTCCGCTTGAAACCCAATGGTTATATCAACTTGACATAGGTCAACCGATGACATAAGTTATAACCATGACTTACACCGACCTCCCCATACACGAAGTCGCACCGAACCCCGACCAGCCCCGCAAGTTCTTCGATGCCGAACGGCTGCAGGAACTCGCCGACAGCATCGCCGCCAACGGTCTTCTCGAGCCCATCGTGGTCCGCCCCGTGGACGGGACGTACATCATCATCGCCGGGGAGCGTCGCTGGCGTGCATCCGGCATGGCCGGATGTGCCGTCGTCTCTGCGAAGGTCATAGAAATGGACGAAGCCGCGGCATACGTCCTGTCAGTCGCTGAGAACCTGAATCGCGCCGACATGACGGTCATGGAGGAATGCGACTCCTTCCGCCAACTGCTTGCCTACGGTCACGACACTCCGAAGATCGCCGCGATGTTCGGCAAGTCCGCGACATATGTCGAGACGCGCCTCTCGTTCACCGACCTTTGCGACGATGCCCGCGACCTCGTGGCTCGTGGACAGATCGGCCCGTGGCTCGCCCGGTACGTCGCCAAACTCGGTCACTCCAACCAGCGCGCCGTCATCAACAAATGGGCCCGCGGCGAGTTCGACAACGAAACAGTCGCCTCCGAGTTCGCCTCAGCCCTGCACGTCTCCGAAACGGAAGTTGGGTTCTTCGACATGATCGAGCCGACCCACGACGAGCGCCAGGAGCACAAGAAGAAGACGACATCCGTGCGGAAAGCACTCGATGACATCCAGCGTGCATCTGCGCTGCTCGCCGAGTTCGCCGCCGAGTCTCCCGAAGACCTCGCAACCCTGCTCGGCCCGGAGGCCGCTGTACGCCTCCGGGAACTCGACCGGCTCGCCGCGTCAACCACCAAAGCCCGCAGCAATATGCGGAAAGCGAAACTTCACCACGAAGCTCGCAGCATCGTCGTCCGCCAAGAAATCGCATAAGGAGCATCATGCAAAAATTCAACCTGTTCACCCTCTGCTACAAGAAGTACCAGCCCGACATGGGGGTCGCGGTCCGGTCGTCAAACGGCTACCCCCGGTTCGTGAAGTTCCCCCTCAAACACGCGGTTCCCGAGACATACCCGACTTGGCCGATGGTCAAGGGTGACCTCAGCCAGGGAGAGTTCCGCGAGCAGTACCGGGACCTCATGGACTCTCGCGGCATGGACGTCATCGCCTCCCGGTTCAGAGCGATCGCCACCGCTGAGGGAGATGAGCGTCTGGTTCTGCTGTGTTACGAAGACCTCGAGAAGGGCCTGTGGTGCCACCGGACCGCGTTCGCCGAATGGTGGCAGGACATGACCGGCGAAACTGTTGTCGAGCTCGGCCCCACAGGTCCTCCCGTCGACCGGTTCCCTCAGCCCGAAATTGACTTCGGCTGACCTGTCGTAGGAATGCACAGCGGAAAGGTGATATGTTCTAGCCACTGGTGAAAATCCAGCGTGCGTGGGTGGTGTAATCAGCAACACGGCCGGCTTCCAGTCGGACACTCTAGGTTCGTTCCCTAGCCCCCGCTCCACCAAAGCCACACGGAGGGCCTACCGCCAGATGACGTTCCTCGGGACAATCCCCAACCCGCTCCGGTCTATCATCAAGGAAGCCGCTCAAGAGTGGCCCGCTGGCGACGTTTACATCGCTTGTGCGGGGAACATGACTATCGAGCGCACACTCCGCGACTCCGGTCCCGGGTTCGTCTCCCACAGCAACGACGTGTCGATCTACACGACAGCGCTGGGCTCGTGGCTCGCCGGGGAGAAGGTCATGCTCGCCTTGTCCGACGAATACGCGGTCGAGTTGGACTGGCTGGCCCCGTACCTCGACGGCGATACAGGCTCTCTAGCAGCCCTGATGCTGGCTACCCACTTCATCGACGATCTGGGGTCCGAGCACCCGTGGAAGCGCCGGAACGTCGAGGCTCACATCCGCGACTTCCCCTCGCTTCACGCCAAGACGGTTGAGAAACTGACAGCCAACCGGTTCGAGATCGGATCATACGCCTGCAAAGACGTCAGGGCGTGGCTGGACGAGGACGTGCCCGAGGACGCCACGATCTGCTCATTCCCCCCGTTCGACAAGGGCGGGTACGAGAAGTTGTACCAACGTCTCGACGAGGTATTCGTCTGGCCGAAACCCGAATATGAAATCTTGGACCAGGATGGTGTCGACGATGTGGTCGACAAGATCACATCCCGCCCTCGCTGGCTCATCGGACTCCTGACCCGCCGCGCCGAGCTCGAGGAGTATCTGGTCGGCTACGTCCTCCCCACCCCGTCGGCTCGCGCGTTCTACGTCTACGCCAAGGGCGGGAGTCAACCGACACGGTTCGTCAAGCCGCAGACCAAGGTCGTCCCCGTGACGATCCCGCGCCTCAGCCGCGGCGACGAAATCGGCGACAGCATGAAACTCGTCCCGCTCAAGCAGGAGGAATTTGCTGCACTTCGCGGCAAGTACCTCAACGCTGGGATCAAGGTGTCGGGCGGAAATATCAAGCAACCGTTCGCCATTCTGGTCGACGACAAAATGATCGGCGTCGTCGCCTCCGGCCTGGGCGTTCCGGGCGCCCGTGGCCGATATTTGCTCACAACAGACTTCGCTGTCGCGCCGCACGACTACCCGAAACTGTCCAAGCTCGTCATCATGGCCGCGACCTCGACCGAACATCAGCGGATTCTCGAGCGCATGTGGTCTGCGCGGGTCAGGGAGTTTCAGACAGCCGTTTACACGAACAACGCCGCAAGCATGAAGTACCGGGGCCTGTTCGATCTGACCGAGAGGGTGGAGCAGGACGAAGGCGAATCGTTCAAGTACAAACTCGTCTACCGGGCCGACCTCGGAAAGTGGACACTCGACGAGGCCCTCGCCATTTGGAAAGAGAAATGGGGCACCCGCAAGATCAGCCAGGAGGAGAGCAAATGACGGAGCAGTTGAACAAGCCGGTCTACGTGGAGGGCAACCCGAAAGACTTGGTGCTCCTCGACGTCAACGCGAGATACATGACGGGCGACCAGTTCCAGAGCCTCGTCGCCAACGTCAAGAAAGACGGGCACCTCACCTCCGCGCCACTCGTCTGGAACGACGAAGGTAAGCGGATCGTCCTCTCAGGCAACCACCGGGTGAAGGCGTCCATTGCCGCCGGCCTCGAAAAAATCGGATGGTTGGAAATTGACCAGCCGCTCGAACGCCAGCGCCAGATTGCGCTGCAGCTCTCACACAACGCGGTTACCGGCCAGGACGATCCCGCTGTCCTGAAAGCCCTGTGGGAAGAGATCGAGTCGATCGAATGGCGAGAGTTCGCCGGGCTCGACGACAAAGACCTCGAGTTGCTTTCCAAGGTCGACCTGTCCTCGATCGGCGAGGCCAATCTGGACTACATGACCACCGTCATCATGTTCCTGCCACACGAGGTCGAAAGGGCGCAGGAGATGTTCTCGACGATCTCCGACGTACTATCCGCCGATAAGGCTTGGATCGCCTCTGAGGACCAATGGGGGCGCCTGGTTGACTCGCTGGACTCTGCCCGCGGCTCGCACGACGTGGTGAACTCCGCTGCAGCGTTCACGGTCCTGCTCGACGTGTTCGAGGCGAACCTGTCTGACCTCCGCGCAGGCTGGTGGGATCAGGCCGCGGCGACCACGAAGCACAAGAAGATGGTTCCGGTCGAGTCAATTGTCGGGTTCAGGGAGATGCCGTCAGAGTCCGCCGCGATCATCGCTCAGGCCCTTGAGAAGATCGCACGTGACGCTGAGCTCGAGAAGGGTCACACGTGGAGGGCGTTGGAACTGCTCGCCGCTGAATACCTCGCCGGAGCCTAATCGTGGCCGGGCTGCTTGAGGCGGACTTTCTGCATCAGGTCGAAGACGTCGCGAGGTTGTACGGCTGGAAAGCGCATCATGAGTTCCGCACCGACAAGCGCACTCCGGGTGGGTGGCCGGACCTCGCGTTGTGCAAGGGCGCACGCCTGATCTTTGCTGAGCTCAAGAAAGAAGACGGCCGGCTGTCGGTGAAACAGCGGGATTGGTTGATCGCGCTCGACGGGACGCCGGTCGAGGTGGCTCTGTGGCGCCCGTCGGATATGCCGACGATCTTGCGCGTGTTGGGGCTGAGGGCTGAGCGGGCTGTCCTGTCGCTCTGACCTCATGGTTATATCAACTTGACATGCACCGTTCAATGACATAAGTTATAACCATACGAACTGCACGACTACATAGGAGCACACAGTGTCTGAACTCACCACGAAAGTCACCGACTACCTTCTCGATTGCGTGTTCGACGACAAGCATCCCAACCCGCGGGCCCCTCAGCGCCTCGCCTCGATGGTCGCCGCAACCGTCGCATTCGGCACCAAGTTCCCCGTCTACGAAGACGAGCGCGAACTGGTTCAGGAAACGATGCAGGAGTTGGGAACGAACCCCGTCATATTCGTCAACGTCGGCTTCGGCCAGTCCACGATGACCCTCAACCCCGACTTCAAGGGAGACGACGCATGATAACCGCAAAGACCATCAGCGACGAGGTGTTCGATAGCACCTACAAGCCGATCGACGGCGCGGACGGGGACGTGGTTCGCCGCTCCGTCGTCCTGCCGATCACGGAAGTGAATCACCTGTGGACCCTCGTCGATGGAGACGACGGGAGCATGTGGCTGATTCCGGGGAACCATGTCGTGAACTGGGTCGGGTATGTCCTGACCGAAGTCCCGTGGGAAACCGCATACCTCGAAGTCTTGTGGCTCGACCCGACAGGCGAGCGTTGCAGCGAGGACGACTGCAACGAGTCCCTCGATGACGCTGAGGGATACGACGGCAAATGCGGTTCATGCGCCGACCGGAACGAGCCCGAAACCGTGGCAACCGCCGACGTCATCGCCCGCATCGAGTCCGACCCCGAACTGCTGGCCCAGGTCCGCGCAAACGCTCAGGAGGCTTACGACGACTGGGGATCGGACCCCGGCGGGAACACGCCTCCCTGCGGTTGGATCGGAGGTCGCGTTCGGAACGCGCTCGACCTCAAAACCGACGAAGCTCTCGGCACATGGGACACCGAAGTTGGCGACCCGACTGGCGAACTCGGGAGCCACTTCTACCCGATCGCTGAGGGGACATAACTTATTGACGTTCGAGCCGACGCTGCCCTAGAATAGACGTGTACATAGGAGCAGACACTACGGCAGGAGGTGAACCTATGAGAGCCTCAAGTGGGCGAGGTTCACACATCCCGACCGCTGTGTCCCTCCCGATCGCGCCGGGCCCCACAGCGGGCCACTGGGAAGCCTCGCACGACCTCCTGATCCGCCCCGACACCCTCCGCCCCTCGGCGAGATTCGCCGTCACCTATTTCGACGAAACAGGTTCGGCTCGCCGAGTCTTCGATGGGCCCGAACTGCCCGGGCCCTACGCATTCGTTTCCCGCCGGCACGTCAACCCCACTGGGGAGGACGAGGAACGACCTACCCACAGAGTTAGACCAGGCGACGAGATTCGCCTCGGCGTCAACCGGTTCCGGCTCGTCACAAGCGATGGGTCGGAACCGGAACTGGAACTCATCGACGCGCCGGCGATACCGTCGCCGAGAACCGCCGATGCAAGCACGAACACTGAGCAGCACCCAACCCCAACAGAGAGCAGCAATCACATGGCTAACGAGCCCATTCTGACCGTTTCAGGGAACCTCGGTTCCGATCCCGAGCTTCGCTTCACCGCGGGTGGAGACGCGGTGGTCAACTTCTCGGTCGCGCAGACCCCCTCGACCTACGACGCCAAGACCGGGGAGTGGGCTGACGGCAAGACGATCTGGATGTCCTGCGTCGCTTGGCGGGGGAAGGCCGAAGCGATCGCCGAAGCGTTCCACAAGGGCTCACGCGTCATCGCCCACGGCCGGCTCAAGACGTCGGAGTGGACGACGAAGGACGGCGAGAACCGGTCGAAGTTGGAACTCGAGATCATCGAGGCCGGCCTCGCCGTCATGGCGCCCTCCGCCGATCGTCGCCCGCAGGAGTCCCGCCAGGCGCAAGGACGCCCGGCACAAGCCGACTCGAACCCTTGGAACACCGCCCCCGCCGCCGGGACCTCCGAGCCGCAGTTCTGATGGACGTCCGCGACCGCCCGATCTGCGGACTATGCCGCCGGCACCCAGTTGTCATGGACGACGACATCTGGTGTGACCGGTGCACAATCATCGCCGAAGATACGAAAGCCGATTCTCACGATGAGGGCTCGGCAGATGTCTGACATCATCATAGGAATACACAAACCGAAGGGAACAGCCACCATGACCGCCAGGACACCAAGCTCACGATCGAACCGAATCAATTTCGAGTCCGAACGATCCGCACAGATCATGGAAGACGTCACCTTCATGGTCAAGTCCGGGGAGGACTTCGAGAACGCGTGTCGACGTGTCGGACTGTCCAAGACCGGCGTCGAGCAGAAGTTCACGCGAGCAGGAAAATCGGTGCCCCGGAGCCGACGATGATCCCGGCGACCACCCTCGTCCTAATCGGCCTACCGGTCGCCCTGGTCGCGGTCGTGGCCCTCCTGTTGGTGCTTCTGGTCAACGACTTCACGATCGCCGTCCGGCGAGACTGGGCTGCAGCCGGGAGGATCGTCCGACGGCTTGACAAGGCGCAGCGCGGCCTCGGCCGACGCGTGGCGCAGCGCATCGACGCGGGTCCCCTCCGGCTACAGCAACAGCGGGTTCGTGGCTGGTCCACCCCTGACGATGCGATTCGTGTCGGCCGAGGGACGAGGTGGGGGAATCCGTGGAAGACCGGCGACTGGATCGCGTTGCCCGCACACCAGGGCTCGGTGGAAGTGACGCCCGAGCTCGCTGTCGAGCTGTACGTCACCTATGTGGGCGCCTGCGGACTGATCGGTGATGCGACTGAGGAGTTGGCCGGTCGCGATCTCGTGTGCTGGTGCAAACTCGGCCAGCCGTGCCATGCGGAGTGGCTACTCGAGGTGGTCAATCGTCGTGCTGCCGTGGCCGCTCTATCCAAGACTCATGGTTATATCGACTTGACATGGGACCGCCCCGCGTTATAAGTTCTAACCATACGAACCGCACACGCTACATAGGAGGACACAATGATCCACACTGACATCACCGAAGCCCGCGAAGCCGTCGAAAGTTACGAACGGTCAGTCACCGAACTGAGCCGCCTCGCTTCGGACGCTCGCGTCAAGTGGGCGATGTCGGTCAACCGCCGCGACCGCACCAGTCCCAACCACAGCCACTTCGCATTAGCCGAGATGGACGTCCGGGACAACAACGGTCGCTTGGACCACCTGATCGACGAACTCACCCAGGCCGAGTGGAACCTGTTCGAGCGCACCCAGCAGGTCGACCGCCTCGAAGCCGCAGAGGTCGCCTGATGTGGGACCTACTGGGACACGTCAACGGGGCCCACTTCGCCCTGATCGCCGCCGCCGTCCTCTGGTCCCGCCTGCGCCGCGCATAACCCAACCAGCCCCACCGCCAGAAAGAAGGAGCAAGACCATGACCGAACCCACAACAGACGCCGACCTCACAGTCTGGGTCCTCGCCGCCGATCCTCCGGGGTCAACATTCTTGAACATCTCGGCGCATCGGACTGAGGAGATCGCGATCGCCGCTCTGCTCGACGCAGCGCACGCCCACGGAGACGGGACGCTCACCGAGGAAGACGTCCTCGAGCACCTCTGCGACAACGGGTGGGACATCCACCTCGACCAGCACACCGTCACGACGGGGATCGCCGCATGATTGCGTTCGTTGCCCTCGTCGCCGCTGTCACTGTCGTCCTCACCAGCGCTCTCGCAGTCGCAAGCAGGCCGCTGTGAGCGCCGCGCAACTCGACATGCTGGCGCTGCTCGCCGACATCGAGGCACCCGCCGGAGACACCTTCCACGTCCTGATGCCGAACATGGGATTCGCTTGCGGCCGGGACGTCCTCGCCGAACCGAAGCGACTGCACCGCATGGTCATCGGAGGCTGGGGCAAGGGCTGGTCGAAAGTCAACTGCCCCGAATGCCGAGCATTCGGCCCCGAGGCTCTCGCCGAACAATCACGCAAGATGCAGGAGCGCCAGATATGAACGCCGACTCGCTTGAGCCCGTCATCGACCCTCGACCGGCTGCGGCCCGCCTGATCGAAACCGTCCACGACGGCAACGTCATCGGCGCCCAGATGCACCTCCGCACATTGAGTTCGGGCGAACTGCGCGACGTCGCCGTCCTGCTCGCCTCATACGTAGCCCCGGATCAAAGACTGATCCCTCTCACTCCCTCGATGTATCTGTCGCCGGCGCAACGGGTCGACGCGGTTGTCAGATTCGTCGCCGAGTGGACTGGTGTCGACATGGGGCTGATCTACGGGAAGTCCCGCCACCGTCATGTGAGCCAGGCCAGGCACGTCACCTGCGCCGCTTCGCTCGAGCTCGGGCTGTCCGGGCCGGAAGTTGGCCGGGCTTTGCACAGGGACCACTCGTGCGTCTACCGGTCGGCGAAACTCGTCTCCGGCGATCCGGTCATGCACCGCAAGTCGGTCGAGATCGTTGCCCACGCGAAGGCTCGGGGGATCGTATGAAGTCCCGGTGCGAATACTGCGGGAAGGTGTGCCACGCGACGAAGAAAGCCGCGAAACAGGCCAAGCGCCGGTTCCACGCCTCGCACCATTCGGTGTTCAAGTGCGGCGAGTATTTCCACACCGGCAGGCTGCCCGTGGCCGTGATCGCCGGCACCATCGGCCGGGCCGACATCTTGCCCCCGAACTCGACACGCGAAGCCGTCACAGCCCGTCGCGAGTCCGACCCCTATTGGGAAGGACGGAGAACGATCTGACCGACCCCAGAGTCGCCCTGACCGCCAGGAATTGCGACACCAGCAACACAATCGAAGGGAACATCAGAATGAGCAACATCGACACACCGAAGAAGAAGCGCACCGGACTCAAGATCGCCGGAGGCATCGCCGGACTTGCGATCATCGCCGCTGCTCTCGGAAGTGGTGGGAGCGACGACACGACCGCCGCTGCCGAGCCGACGACCGCGGCCAAGGCTGAACCTGCCAAGGACGAGCCGAAGAAGGCTGACAAGGCGAAAACGTGGACGGACGCCGTGAAGCTCAGTGGCACATCCTCGAAGGAGTCGGACACGTTCCGTCTGCACGGTGGCAAGACGCGCATCGTTTACGACTTCAAGGGCGCCGACTTCGTGATGGGGATTGTCTATCTGCTCAAGGAGGGCACGAACCTGATGGAAGACGGAGGTTTCCCCGAGTTCACCGTCGACAAAGCCGTGTCCGATTCGACGATGGTCCGCCGCAGCAAGGGTGACTATTTCGTGAACGTGGAGTCCGC
>Ga0314855_100238_pt1 | contig 10604 bp, 19 predicted proteins | sample 2018CB1WmetaG_FD_203636 | JGI IMG/M metagenome (GOLD analysis project Ga0314855, IMG submission 203636) | Cryopeg brine viral communities from Beaufort Sea near Barrow, Alaska, United States - 2018 CB1W | ecosystem: Environmental > Aquatic > Marine > Coastal | place: USA: Alaska | collected... | reverse complement strand
AGGATTACGCGTAAGTCAGATGTAGCGAATGAGAAAACGATTGGTGCGGGCGCACCTTGGTTGCGGTTATGCATGGCATAACTCCTGCTGTATTGGTCATTTAAGACCGTCTCCCTATCGCCAAATAGGGTGGACGGAACCGTGCAGGTTGGCGAACCGGATACAGCGGCCGGCAGGCCCGAAGGCCTCCCACACGGCCCGCCCAAAAAAGGACTGCCATGCTTAGAACACAAAAAAACCGCAATGTCTGATACAGATGCGGTGTGTCCCGCCGTATTACCAGGTCGCCAAACCTGCCACGCTGATTTTGCAGCGCTGAAGTGAGTATAAGCCTGGCGCTTACTTAAGGTCAACATTTGTGCTTTGTTCATGGTTTATTTAACTCTAATTGACTACTATTTTGACTAGTGAATCCGGTGAACAAATTTTGGAGGATTGCAGGTGGCTACTCGTTTCAGGAAGAAGATTAAGATTGCGCCAGGGATATCGGTTAACGTCAGCAAGTCCGGCGTTAGCACGTCAGTTGGTGGGCGTGGTGCAACGGTTAACGTAGGCAAGCAAGGTGTGCGCACCACGGCTGGCATACCTGGCACTGGGGTTTCGCATTCCATGTTGCATACGGGAAAGAAAGGGCGAAAGGCAGCTGCAGGGGCGGAGCACGAAAAAACCACTGCGGGAGGCGTTTTTGGCCTTCTCGGGTTCGTGCTACTTGTTTTCGTTGTGTTTTTCATCGTTTCACTTTTTGTTTAGTTTTTTTCGGGCCAAGCGGGATGGCAGTTCTGCAAAACACGCCTTGCAGGGCTGCTGCGGTTTGTCGAATTTGAGATAGAAAAACTGGGCATCGTTTGGCCAATATTCCGCGCATTTTGTGCAAAGGCGCTCTACCCCTAATTCCGTTATTATTGTGTTTTGCATCAGCGGTCCCCCGGCTGGCTTGTTCGTGCAGCGTGTTTTGGCATTGCGCGAATCGCGGGCAATTTTGCGACCCTCAGTAGTGCTTAGGGTCGGGGTACGCGTATTGTGCGTACCCTTATTACTATTAAGGGTCGGGGCATCGGCAGTGTTGAAGTAAGGGTGTCGGTAGTATCGACCCCCAATGTCATTATTTTTAAGGGCAAGGGGGGAACTGGCGATTACATCCTTTTCTGTTTCTTTGGTGTGGGTACGCATAACCGGCGCTGCCTTTTTTGTACTATTGTTTGCTATTCCCTTATTGTTTTTTTGTAGCCGCAAGGATACAGTTTCGTTATGAACATCATTCGTCAAAGCAGAATATTCAAAATCTGGTTGAAGAAGCTGAAAGACCCAGTTGGCGCCATGCGTATTGCGCGGCGCATTGAGCGGGCTGAAAACGGCAACTTCGGCGATACCAAAAGCCTTGGCGATCTTGTTAGTGAGATGCGTATCGCCACTGGGCCGGGCTACCGGCTGTATTACATGCAAGATGGCGAAAGGGTGTATTTCTTGCTGGTTGGCGGCGATAAAACCAGCCAGAAGAAAGACATTGAGCTGGCCAAGCGCATGGCGGCTGAGCTGCAAAAATAGGAGAGTTCTACCATGGCTGTTAATCAGGAAGCTTATGAAAAACACGGCTTCACGCCGTTCGATATCACCGAGTACCTGGGCAACGCTGAGGTGATTGCTGCGTACTTGTCTGATGTTATTGAAGACGGCGACAACGACGAGCTGCTGCGCGCCCTGGGGCATGTGGCCCGCGCCAGAGGTATGACGGAAATCGCCGGCGCCACTGGGCTGAGCAGAGAAAGCCTGTATAAAGCCTTGAAGCCTGGTGCACAGCCCCGCTTCGACACCATCAACCGGGTGCTGCACGCCCTGGGCGTTCAGTTGCAGGCGGTGCCTGCTGTTGTGGGTAAGAGCCTGGAACACGCTTAATTCCTCTTTTCGCTGGCAGTTATTCGGGATTTCCGAACAACTGCCAGTGGTTCAACTAACAAGCATTCTTTGTTGGTTCGTTACGGCTGAAACGTACCCACAAAGGTGCGCACGGCGCTGTCTTCAAAGCCTTTGCGTAGCAGTTCTTCCAATTCCTTTGCCATTTCTTCTTCGGCGGTTTCCAGGCGCACTATGCGCACGCCGATTCGGGGCTTTTCGCCGGTGATGATGTTCAGGCGTAGGGTGAAGTTGCGTTCGGCCAGGCCCTGGTAGGGCTCGCAGGTGAAGGTCAGAAACGCTGGCAGCTGGTCGCGGTTTTTGGCTTCTACTTCGGCCATGGCGCTGCGGCGGCTGCTGAAGTTGGTTTCTTCGCTGGTGGCTTCGGCATTACTGCCAATGGTGATTCGGCGAATAGCGGCTACAGCCGCGCTCATGGGCATGGGTTCGCCGTGTTCGTTGGTGGCAGCCAGTACGTCTACCCAATCTTCCATCCACTCTGCCAGCGGGCGCTGTTCCAGCTTTTCGCCGTTGATTTTCAGCACTTCTTCAAAGGTGCTGGTGCGTTTGAGTTTCAAGGCGGCGGTGTGGTCGCCGTGGCCTGGGCTGTCCAGATCGCCAAGGTTGAAGAACACGCGGGCAGCCATGGCTTCGGGGTCTACAAAGCAGGGCAGGTCTTCATGCGCGGCTTGTACGTCTTCGCTCATAGCGGCGGCGTAATCCACAAAATCTTCCAATACCGCCGTTTTCATGGTGCCCCGATACCGGCGGCGTTGTCCCATGAACGGTTCCAGGTCTGCCAGTTTTACGCCTTCGGGCAAGGCAGCTGCGGTGCCGTCACTGGCTTCGGTGATGTAATCGCGCAAGCCTTCGGCCTGTACGGCATTGGCGAAGATGTTCAGGGCGCTGTTGTCTTTGGTGCTGTCGAGTTGCATGGGTTAGTCCTGTTCTCTGCTGTGGTTGGGTTGGCCTTGCTTGGTTAGCAGCTGGCCCTGGTTCTCCGGAAAAACGCTCATGCGGCCACCGGGGTTTACGTGCATCACGCTTTCGGTTTCGTTGACCTGGCTGTAGCTGCCGTTGGCCTCCGGAACTCTGTAGGTGAGCTGGTGCTTTATGCCCACGCGGTAGCTGTTGCCAATGCGGCTCATCTTAAATTTCAGCGTTAGCTCGCCTTTGTCGTCGTAATCAATCACGCCTGCAGCCACGTCGCTGATTGCGCGGGCGATTTTTTCAGCGAACACGCCGCCGTCAAGGTCATTCAGGAATTCGGGCAGGTCGGTACCGCGGTTAGGCTGGCTCATTGAACTGTCTCCATTTGGCTGTAGGTTTTCGGGGTTGGCTTGAATCCGCCCTGCAGGTTCCGCAGGTTGGCTTTCACCTGGTCCATGGCTTCCTCGCCTATAAATTTGTTCAGCGGGCTGCCGTGTAGCATCAGGAAGGTGAGCAGCTGCATGGCCTGGCGCATGCGCAGCGGGCACAGGCTGGCGAAGTCCTGAAGGTTCAGCGGGTGGCTGTGGCCGTCATGCAGAGCCATCAGGAATTCGCCGGCGTGGCGTGCATCGCTGAGTTCGCCGGTGCTGGCAAGCTGGTGCAGCTCGTTCAGGGCGTGTTCTATGTCGGTGGCGCTGGCTGTGAGTGTGAACATGTCGCAATCCTCAGTTTGGTGAGCTATGAACCACACGCAGCCGAGGGCGCAGGCGAGTAACAGAAGGTGGCTGAATATCATTGGCGGCGTTCTCCAGGTGCGGTACATAGTTGAAACCCTCGCTGCGCCACACCAGGCGCTTGCCCTGGGCGCTGGCAAACTTCACCAGGTCTATAACGCGGGTGCTTTTGGGCAGATCAATGCGCATGGCGGTGGTCCTTTTCTGGGGCTCTGGCACTAAAGCAGCCCTGTTGAAGCGTGCGAATGGTGCGGTCTACGCGCCGAATGTGGCCTTTCACAACATTGGTATCGCGCTGGTATTCGCGCACGATGTGCACGGTGCGCAGCCGCACTTCGGTCTGGTCTGCAACCGGAAAGCTGTCTACGTGCTCGTTAATGGCGGCTTGAACGTGGCGCAGCTGGCCGGTAGTTACCGCTTCCCAGATGGCCTTCCAGCTCAATAGCTCTTTTTCTTTCAGCGTTTTCATGTGTGCCCTCGTTACGCGACGTTTGATTGATTCCATTCCGCCTGCGCCTTCTTGCGCTGGGTGTCTATGTACTCGGCCAGATCCGCCGCGCTGATCAGCCACTGGCTTTTCTGCGTGCCCGCCTTGTAAGCCGGTATGGGCAGCTGGTTGCGGCTGGCGCGGGCCTTGGCCATTTTCTGATTCAGGCCAAAGAACTTTTCACAGATGTCTTCCAGCGGAATCTCGGACGTGCCGAACTCGGCCATCAGGGCGAAAAGGGTGCTTATTGTCTTCACGATGCTCTCTCCAGTTCGATTTGGTCGGCGAACTGCTGCCGTAAGAATTCCACGCCCGTGGGCGTTACCAGCGTTTTGGCGGTGTGCTGCAAGCCGCGTGCGGGGTGGTTAAACGCCTTGGTTTCCACCTTGAAAAAGCCCTGCTGGGTGTAGCGCCAGTTGGGTAGGCGGTGTTGGTCAATAATCTTTCGGGCCTTCATGGCGGTTACCATCTTGCGTGGGCCAAGGTTCAGCACACGGGCGGCTTCGGAAAGGCTGATCAGTTCGGGAATCATGCTGCCTCCTTGTCCTCGATTAGCAGGGCGCCAAGGTTTGTGGGTGACAGAACGCTGTTGTCTGAACTGCGGCGGCCGCCTACACGAATGCGGGCCACACGCGGCGTGCGCAGGGTGATGGGGTCGTTTCCGGTGGATGGCACGCAGTTGGCGGCAATCAGCATGGCCAGCACCAGGTGGCGGGCACTGACCATGCCTTTGGCGAAAGCCCGGCTGATGATCAACTGGCGGTTAGGTGCGTTGAATTTTTCCAGCAGGCAAATCATGTGGAACTTCACCGTGCCGGTGGTAATGCCCATGATGGCGCCGATGGCGGAGTTCTCTTTGCCTTCGGCAACCCACAGCAGCACCTCGCGTTGGCGTGGGGTGAGCATGCCGTTGGGGTCGTTTACTTCGAATTCTGAACCTTGATGTGTGACCATAATTGATTATTCCCGATCAATTTTGTTGTAATTCTAAAACAGGTGTTATCAATGGTCAACATAAATGGTGTATAAAATTAGCAAAACAGTTCTTTCTGTTTGGAGCTGGGGTGTGCGGGGAGGAATTTCAGGTACAAAAAAACCCCGGAGGCGTTAGCCTGCGGGGTTTTCGGGTTGTTTTCTTTAGGCTTCTTGTGACGCCTTGCTGGGCCCTGGATAAGGTGGGATAAGGAACCCGCCAAGGCGATCGCGTCTTATTTTTTCAAGCAATCGCTTTTCAGTTTCGTACTGCTCGGGTGCTATCACTTTCAAGATAGCGAGCCTGCGGTAGGTGACAGGCTCTTGATTTGAGGTGACGACTTTCAACATGATGCCTCCCTGGTTTCAGTCCCTGTTATAATTGGACAGATAATGCTGATTAAGATTCGGATCAAAATAGTATTTTCGCTTCACCCAGACAAAACCATCGCCTTTGGTGATCATTGCTACGTCGATCGGGCCGCCTACGGATTCTGTCGCGTAGGTTACCTTTTTTCTAAATGCAATCAAGCTTACGAGCGTCTCTGCCATTTCGGAAAGCTCATCTTTAGGCAAAAACTGTAGCATGTTCGTTACAGGAGAAACATGGTTATCGCTGATGAACTGGTCAAGGCCTTGGTGAAATTGCTGCCCCACCACTTCAGTGATGCTGCGTAGTTTTTCGATAGATATACTGTTTTCAAGGCCTTGCTGAGACAACAATCTGTGAACCTTTTCTGCAATCATCGGCATCGTGTTTTCAATCGATGCGTAAAGAAATTTCTTTATCTGCGGGTCTAATCCGGTCATAAACGCATGTATCATATCGTCCATGGCGAAGGGTATGACCCGGGCGCCAAATTTGTCATCGCTATCGTCGGCGCATTTTGCCGTTTCGCGCAAGAACTTTCCAGTTCCTTCGAAAAAGCCCTGAATTCGAAGGCAGGTTACTTTCGGAAATATCTCGTCTTCGCCGAAGCCTGATATGACGATTCCTGACTCGCCGCCAATTATAAAATCGCTATAAAAATATGTGCAAAGTGCGTCTATAAGTTCATTTATCGATTCGGTTGGTATGTGATCGTAAAAGCCTTGGAATGTTCCCTTGATGATACTGAGCTGTCTATCTGAGTATTTTGCAGTGAGATTTTTAATCACTTGCTCATATTTTCCAAGGTCTACGCATTCAGCAATTTTTATTTTTATTTGCTCAATGATGTAACTGGCAATCTGGCCTGCATCCTTTGGTTTCGTTGGCTCTTCGGCGCTGGCCCGTTCAAACTGGTCAACAACTTCCGCACTTATAATGCCGCATATTTCCTGCGACTTGCTCAATATGAAGAAGTCTTTTTGATAATCTGAAATGGGGCTGCTAGAGCCAGACAGGAAAGCTAGAAAATTAGCAGAGTATTCCCGGATCGTATTAAATGATTTGCCGTTTAGCTGCTTGCGATAAAGCTTGATCAGTGTTTCCCAAGGAATGCCGTTAACGTTTGCGCTTCCGTAAACCATAACCCCTACAGGGTGATGTTTTGAAAGCATAAAAATTTTGTTTACAGTGTTATAGACTTTTTCTTTAGCCCCGCTGCCGGTTACGGTTACAGCGCTGTCTGCGGCCAAAGCAACGCCCGCCTGATTTAAAATAGCTACCTCGGTTGTCATCCTATTCCTTATTTTTTATTGGAAATTCCCTGGAGGGTTGCTGCTTTTTTCATTCCTTCTTACTTGGCGCCCTGGCGTTCAGCATTCGGGCTAATCCTTGGCCGGGTCTACTCGTTGCCTTTTTCGGGCAAGCTTCGATTTTTAGTCATTTCGTGCAGGAAGCTGGCAAGCGAATTGGCCATAGCACTGTTTAGCAATCCGGACTGGCTAGCCTGGCCTAAGACGTCGACAAGGTGGGAATGCTGATCTGAAAGTCTGGCGATGTTGTCAGAGAGGATCACGTGCTTTCCGCCTTCTTTCTCATCGCCAATCTTTTTCGGGCCCTCGCCGAATGCAAGCCACCAGAAACGATAGCCGGTGACATCTGCAAGGCCGCGTAAATTGTCGACGTTGATAGCACCGCGCTTCTTCCAGTTAAGCACAGAAGTTCGGGACGAGTGTAATAGGTCGGCGATCTCGAAGGCTTTTAATGGGCCTTCTTCAATTGCTTCTCTGAGCCGTTCCGCACGGGCGTTGTTTGGGGGATCTAATGCCATGTTGTGCATTGTAGTGCTTGACCTCAACTTGTGTGAGCGTTTAAAGTTGATTTTAAGTAATCGCGCTTATTAAAAATCATCTTTGTTGATATGAGGTTTATCATGGTTTTACCGATTGTTGATGAGGTTGCTCGTGAGCTCGGTGGTCGCCCAAAGCTGGTGAAGCTTCTGAATTGCACCAGGGGCAACCTGTTCAAGTGGCGTCGAATTCCGGCCCGCCACGTTCTGTCCATCGAGGCCGCAATTCGAGAGAGCGGCGGAACGATAGACCGTTATTACATGCGGCCTGATATTTACGGCGATTCTCCTAATTCTAATGCGCAGAAGTCTGTTGCGTAACTGACCGCCTGGAAGGTAACTGCCTGTGCGATCACAGTGGAATAGCAACGAGGACGCAGCGCTGCAAGGCCTGACGCCAGAAGCCCAGATAATCTATCTGCGGGGCTTTCGGCGTTATGTGGACTACGCAACCGGTGTTGCCGGTGGGCACAAGCGCAAGCTGTCTTATAAAGCCTTGGCTGAGCTGATTGATGTAGAGCCGGACTGGGGTAGCAAGCGCGAGCGCGGCGATGGCCCCAGTCTGGGCCGTGTACGGGCCCGTGTTGCCGAGCTACAGCGAGCGGGCATGGTGGTGAACCACGGTTCGTGCCGGGCTTTGGGGCTCGTTTTTTTGCTTCCGTTAGCTGGCCTAGGATTAGTCCGTCCAGAAAAGGAACAACACCAAAATGACCCCAAGGAACAACACAAGGAACAACACGTTAATAACGTGGTTAAGTTGCCGGAAAGTAAAGAAATACATCCGCCAGAAACACCGCGGAACAACACAGGGAACAACATAGCAAAAACACCGAGGAACGACACACATCTGTATAACTATACTTTACTTAACTCTAATGACGCGGGCGCCCGCGAAATTGAAGCCTGGCCCGACACCTGCAAACCCAAAACCCCCAGTGACTGGGGATCTTTCCTTGGCCGGGAACGCAACTGGGCATTCCATCGCGTTTCCAGGCCAAAGCTAATCATCCTGTACCAGTACTGGACCCAGATGGGGCTGTCGGTTGGTGACATTCGCCTGATCATGGCCAGTGCTGAAGCGAACCTGGGGCGCATACCAGACGGCCCCGAGTATTACCGCACGTTTGCAGAAACCTACGCCCTTGAGCGGGACAGGCATAACCACACCCAGCAACAGCGAGGCAACCATGGCCCAGGCGCGCCAGATTCACAGCATCGTTCAAAACGTGAAGAGCGAGCTGCAGTGCAGAGGCAGCTCACAGACCCCGACTACGCAATGCAGAACTGGTGATAACTTCACCCGTGAGCAAAAGCAGAAAACTGTGCTGTTTTTCAACCGGTTGCAGCTGATTTACGGCAACCGCTTCACCGTGCAATGGCCAGATGAAAAAACAGTGATGCTCGGTAGGCGTGAGTGGGCGCACCAGATTGACGAGTTAACCTGGGACCAGATGGGGCAGGCGCTTGAGCGGGCAAAGGCCAAACTGATTGCCGGTGATGGTGATTACTACTGGCCGGATGTTGGCCGTATTCTGGGCCTGGCGAAAGATAACCGCTGTGCAGCTTACCAGGTGTTCGATGTGGCCTTGCCAGAAGGCGATGGGGTGAAGCAGGCAAGGCAGAAGGCTGGCCGGCAAGGCATGTCAGGCGTGTGGGCGCTGATGGGGGCTGGCCATGCTGAGTGATACACAGCAGCGACTAGAGGCTTGGGGCCACTGGGTGCGGGCCGGTAGCGGTGTGGCTATGGGCATGAAGGGCGTGAACCTGGCCGTAGGCACCAGCATTGCTATGCCGGTGTGTAGCGATGATGACGCCCTAAGCGTAGACCGCGCCATTGCACGCCTGAAGCACCGTGACCCCACTATGGGCCGCGTGGTGACCATGGCGTACCTGGGGCGTTGTAGCTTAACCCGCATAGCCGGGGAGGCTGGGTTGGGCAGCCGTGAGCGGGCTCGGTACTTGTTGGGGGCTGGTGAGGCGTGGGTTGATTGCGCCATTTGTACCGATTAGATGATTTAAAATTAACTTTATTGACAATCTGCATGCAGATAACTACTCTGGTTCCCGTAAGATCCGAGAAGTGCATCTGAGTTGTTTGCTGTACACAAAACCCCTTTCCATGCCCGGCCCAGTGCCGGGTTTTTTTATGGCGAAACCACATGCGCGACGTTTACCAGGATATTGACGAGCTGAGCAGGGTCAGCGTTTGCTTAAAATCGGTATCCGTTCCGGCAGGTCGCGCCAAACGGTTGCGGCGGGCTAGGTGGGGCTACTTGGCTGCTCTTACTTTGATGGGTGTCGTGTTTTGCGGTGTTCTTGTTATCGCTACAGCATATCGCTGCGGCTGTTTTATCTGGCCTTGATCGCGTGAATTTTTTTGATGAGCTTTATGCAACTTTGGTGGTGATTGGGCTGGGTGGCGCCTCGATTTTTGGAACCTTATTCGTTTGTAAGTTCTGGATTATGGCGTGAGGCGCCAGCGTTTAGAGAAATAGGTTTGCCGCTGTCTCGAAGAAGTAACCTGTTACAAAAGCGAGCCCTCGAAAGGCCCACTGTTTCATTTTGTATGCCACGGTTTCGCGGGTGAGCTTGTCTTGCAGCTGGTCTGCGTACTCTAGCCCTTTCAGGGTAGCGCCACGCCAGTGCAGGTTAGCAATCAGATTACCAGCCACTTGGTTGTTGCGCCGAACAGCTCCGTCAGCATAGCCAGCGCCAATCAGAGCCGCGGCTACATTCGTTTCATCTGGGCCGCTAGGGCCATTCTGGAGAACATTTATGCACAGCTGGCGCCAGTTTTTCTTTTGGTTTTTCATAGGTGTTGTCGTTTCCTTTGTCATACGTTGGCTAGGGAGCTGATTGCGCCCTGATGTGGTGCAAGGCTCTTAGAAGTTTAGCAATCGAATTTATAGCGAGATAGCAGAATGAACCGACACCTACTTCTGGAACAGCTGCAGCGCCACGAGGGCCTGCGCCTGAAAGCCTACCTCGACACGGTAGACAAGTTGACCATCGGCTATGGCCGCAACCTGGATGATCGTGGAATAAGCGCTGACGAAGCCGGTTTCATGCTGGATAACGACATAGACCTGGTGGTTGCCGAACTGGAACGCCTGCCGTTGTACCTGTCGCTTAACCCAGTGCGCCAAGCGGTGTTGGCCAATATGTGTTTCAACCTGGGTATGCCACGCCTGCTGGGCTTCAAGCGCATGATTGCCGCGCTGTGCCGTGAGGACTTCCACGCGGCAGCGTTTGAGATGCTGGATAGCAAATGGGCTGACCAAGTGGGTGAGCGCGCTGTTGAGCTGGCTGGGCTGATGATCACCGGGGCGGTGCCAGGATGAGTTCAGATGACCCGGAAGATACACCGCAGGATCG
>Ga0314855_100237_pt1 | contig 10733 bp, 18 predicted proteins | sample 2018CB1WmetaG_FD_203636 | JGI IMG/M metagenome (GOLD analysis project Ga0314855, IMG submission 203636) | Cryopeg brine viral communities from Beaufort Sea near Barrow, Alaska, United States - 2018 CB1W | ecosystem: Environmental > Aquatic > Marine > Coastal | place: USA: Alaska | collected... | reverse complement strand
TCAGGTGCAGGCTGCTCTGGCCGACCTGACCGACAGAGTAATTGCGGAGACAGACTCATATCTGAGTTCTGGCACCGTGAACATGGCAACCATTTCGGCATCAGGAAGCATTACCGCAACAGGGAACATCTCATCATCCAGCAACGTATCCGCTTCGGGCTCTGTGTCCGCTGGTGGTGCAGTGTCGGGTTCAACCGGCACATTCAACAGTGGCGTCAAGTCCTTAGATGTTTACAGCCGTCTTGTGAGTGGTTCACCGTACAAGGTGCAGTATGTGGACAGTTCCGGGCAGATGGGTTATGTGCCATCGTCTAGGCGCTACAAGTGCGACATTAGAACAGCACACCTTGATGTGCGGTCGATCATGGCCTTACTTCGGGTGGTTACGTTCCGCTACCTTGGCGCTGTGGAGCTCAGCGGAAAAGAAGCAGCGGTCGAGTGGGGTGTGATCGCTGAAGAGATCCACGATCTTGGACTGACGTGGCTAGTTGACTACAACGAAGATGGACTACCTGACGGCGTGAAGCATGAACGGTTCGCCATCCTGCTCATTATGGCTGCACAAGAACAGCAGTCACAGATTGACGACCTCGACGCACGCCTTAGTGCTATCGGAGGTTAGTCAGCGCAGTACTGGTTGCCGTCTGGTGCTTGGTATCCGGCACCGGACGCGCACTGTGTGGTGTCCCAGTAGCCACCTTCTGCGTTGTTCGGGTTCGAGTCAGCAATCCACGGGATTGGTGTTCCGTAGTTCGGTGCAGGTTCCGGGGCTGGTTCTGGCGCCGGTGCGGGTGCGGGTGCGGGTTCAGTCGCAGGCTCCTGTGTCGGGGCTGGTTCAATAACCGCCTCTTCGACAACTGGTGCAGGAAGAACGGTCTGACGAACAGTGTTGGGGGTTTCCTGACGCAACGTGTTCTCGTCAACCGTTACGACCGCAGCCTGTGTTTCCTCGGGTTCCGCTGTTGTTGCGGACACCCCGATGAACGCGCCGGCAGTAATTACGGCTGCAGCGCTGAGGCTGGCGATGATCCCTTTCGTCATGTTCTTCATGAGCGAAGTTTAATTCATTTAGACGAATTCGTCTACCCCCACGAACGGAGTACATATGCCTGAGTGGCTACCCATTGTCGGAACCCTTCTAGGCACTGTCTTGCTTGTGGGCGGCGGCATGGCCGGATCAGCGATGACAAACAAGGTCGCGAAACGCGCCAACGAAACCGCATCAGTAGCTGTGAGTCGATCCGCTGAAAACGATCTTATCGACCAGTTGCAAGAAGAACTCAGCCAATACCGCATAGAGAACAACGAACGGGCGACAGGGCAAGACCGACGAATGCAAACACTCGAGGATCGCAATATCGAGATCACAACTGAGCGCGACATTCTTCGCGACTACGCCCACCAACTCCGCTCAGACATTTTTAGTTCAAAACCGCCACCTCCTGCCGAATGGCCGCCAGGTGTCTACCGATGAAAGAAGGAAACATGATCCAGAAAATTAGTCAGTACGCAAAGTTCATTGTCGCAATTGTCGGCTCCATCGCAACAGCGGGTGCAGGGTTCATTCCTGCCGATTGGGGACAGTGGATCTCGTTCGGCCTCGCAATCCTTACTGCTGCTGCCGTCTACCAGGTACCAAACCGCGAGACCGCTGAGTGAGGGCGGCAGATATGGGGCCAGAGTATGAAGTGCCCGTCGATCCGAACGATGCGCTGCAGTGCGATAGCTGCCAGTAACAAGTAGAACCTCTGGGGTGTCCCTGTCATTGCGACAGTGGGCACCCCAGTTTTTTGCGTTAAGGCAACTTCCATAAAACTAAACGTGTGAACACTTTGATGAAACATAAGGTTAGAGGGATAGCCTTATCTATGCCCCGCGCCTACTCAAAGAGTAAGCGCGGGGTTTTTTGTCGTGCCCCCGGCGCGACTCGAACGCGCGACCGACAGATTAGAAGGCTGTTGCTCTATCCACTGAGCTACGGGGGCGGGGCGCTTATGGCGCGGTGACTAGGTTACCCGATTGCCCCTTAGCGCGGGTCTCGCGCGTGTAGGAGCGATTGCGTGGGCCGGTTGGTACAGATACGCGGGGGAGTTGTTCCATGGCTGTTCGGATGCGTCTCTGCGATGGCCGGATGTATGCCTTCATCGATTGCCCATCGGAGTGGCGGAGGGAGTGTTGAACGTCGATGCTGTCTGCGCCCATTTCTAGGAGGGTAGTTCCGTGCCATGCACGCATTTGGTGGGCGCGATGCTGAACTCCTGCGCGCTTGAACGCGGTGCAAAGGGTATTCGATACTGACTTTCCGGTGACGTGCGCGCCGTGGGGAGACGGGAACCATGCTGCGTCGCGAGGGTAGCCGGCGGTGACGGCGTAGTCGCTGATCATCGAGTGCAGCGGCCGCGTGACGATCTTTCGACCCTTGGCTTCTGCTACGAGGATCGTTCCGGCTTCCCAATCAATGTTTGCGCCGGACACTGCGGCGATCTCAGAGGCTCTTAGTCCTTGGTAGGAGTACAGGAGCACTTTCATGATTGTGTGCCCGTAGATGCCAGAATCAAGCACCTTCTGAATGTCTTCTGTTGACACAGGGTTGGGTTCGACTGGCTCAACTCGTGGCTTCGGGAGTCTCGTGGCGGGATTGTCCAGTCGCAGCTCTTCGTCTTGCAGCCACGTAAAGAATGTGTGTAGTCCTGAGCGGTAGTTCTGTTTCGTTTTCCCGCTGAGGTCTGGTCGGCCTAGGAACATCACGAGCTGGTGTTTCGTGACCGTGAGTGGTGTTTCCTGTCCGGTGTGACGGAGCATGGAGCGGATGAAGATTCGACGCTCTTTGATGGTGCGTTCGGTGCAGTGTTGTGCGCGCATGAACGCGGCCCAGTAGTCGATGATCGCGTCTGTGTCCATGGTGGTTCCCCCGTTGGTGTTGCGTGTGACCGCAGGCTTTCACGCCCACGCGAGGGCAAACAAGCCCTTCTACTGGGACTTATGCGTGCGAGCCTGCCATGCCTCATAGTCGGCATCTAACTCGGCGATGTGGTCGGCGTACCCGGCCTCACGTGCTGCGGCGTCTACGCGGGCACGAATGATCGCGCGGGCTGCGGTGCGGTCGATGATGGGCTGGTTGCTCATGATGTACGTCCTCTGGGTCGGGTGCTATCGCGTCGGTTGCGTGGCGCAGTTAGGGCGGATCGATGGGGGCTTTTTTCACGCTCCCTGAAGGAATCCGAAACAAGGGCCTTGTAATCTGAAGTGCCTACTTCTGTAGGGAACTTTCCGGACTCCAGCCATTCGAGTGGCACTCCGGTACGCATAGCCCAATCACGCAATGTAGATCGCTTGGGTTCGGTGCGCCCGTGGATGTAGTTGCTTATTGTTGTGCGCGAAACGTCTAGGTGCTCAGCCATTTCGTTTGACGATATGCCGCTGAATTCGAGCGCCTTATTTAGGCGGTCTGGCTTACCGAATGTGAGGCGATCCTCAATTCCTGCGTGTGCGATGCTCATGGATTCATTATTGCACAAGCTTATGCAGATATGCAATAACTTTTGCGACACACCCGTATTTGGCATTGCGTAAGTTTGTGCAATGTGCAATTCTTTAGACATGCCAAAGACGAGAACACCCCAACTGGTCGGTTCAGCACTCGCTGCCCAACTACTAAACGTAGACCGATCAACACTCACCCGGTGGGTCAAGTCCAACAAGATCAGCCCAGCACTTACGGGCACTGGCAAGACCGGCGAAATGTTCTTCACCCGCGAATCAATCGACAACTTCAAAACAGCCCCCTCATCAGATGCGACAGCTACCCAGCTAACCGCATCCGGCGAGGGGGCTTTTTTGAGCGGCGGTGCATCATGAGCGCATCGATCGAAGAGTACACGCCGACGACTAGCGACATTCTCCGCTACTTCGTCGCACCGGCCTACAAGGTTGACCCGCAGCAGGTTGGCGAAGAGTTCTCCGCATACCTCAGCCGCATCAGCATCGAGACAATGCACTCGCGTGATGCCTCCGAACGCGCGGCGCGACGGTGGATCGTCTTGTACCGCGCAACGGTTCTAAAAGATGCCGTCGAGTGGGCGCGTTCCCTCTCTGGCGAATCCGCTGATGCTGCCGCCGACTACATCGAAGACATGATCTCTCCGCCTTCTCCGTAACCCGTAACACCCTCTCGGCCCTCATTGGGTCAGCTTCGCCATGCCTTAAAACGTGGCGACGCACTCGATAACTGAATAGAACTCGCAGACAGTAACCCCCGAATTTTCGGGTCCACGCCCAGAGGCACAAACTCCCGGCTTTGAGGTATGCGAACGGTTTATCACTCCGAAAGCTTCGGCTGGCGGGCATCCCGGATATGTGGGGGGGTGTCGGCTTCGAGTGAGTTTTACAAGTTTTGAACGAGTCAGTAATACGGCGTCGCATTTACCTCATCGCTTCGGCGGGTGCGGTCGCTACACGGTCACATGTCGGGTCTAGAGGGATCGCGGGTGGCTAGGACGGACTGACTTAGGGGCGAGCCTGCGAACGGTTGACCGGGAGGAAAACCCGGCGTCTCACTTACCCGTCAATAACAAAGGAGCTCGTAATGCTGGAACCAATCACTTTCGAAGCTTGGCCCAAGATTGCCCGACTGAACAGGGGCATGGTCATCACGGAGAAGATCGACGGCACTAACGCTGCAATCATCATCACCGAGGACGGGCGAGTCGGGGCACAGTCCCGCAATCGTCTCATCACACCTGACAGCGACAACTTCGGTTTTGCTGGCTGGGTTAGCCGCAACGCACACGCACTGACCATGACCCTTGGCCCCGGTCGTCATTTTGGCGAGTGGTGGGGTTCTGGCATCCAGAGCAGTTACGGGCTAACCAACGGCGACAAGAGATTCAGCCTGTTCAACACTTCTCGCTGGGATGTTGAGCGCGACGGACTAAATGAGGTTGCAGGGCTGGGCGTTGTTCCGGTTCTGGCAGCCGAGAACTTCAGTACTGAGGCAATCTCCCGCGTGGTTGAACAGTTGCGCGGTACGGGTTCGGTTGCTGCTCCGGGGTTCATGAACCCCGAGGGCATCGTCGTCTACCTGTCGGCAGCACGTACGTCATTCAAGGTGACGCTCAAGGGCGATGCCGCGCCAAAGGGTGCAGATGGTCACGCTCTCGACGTAGAGCACGCCGCAGCCTAGCTCACACATCTTCGGGTGGCGGTGCCTATCTGGCCCCCAAGCCGTCACCCGAACTCACCAATCAACCTGGAGGTATTGCAATGAAGCAAGTCACGCTCGGCCATGAAGACATCGAATGGTGGGACGAATCCACAGTGGATGACGACTACCAAACCACCCTCAACGACGACGAAGCATTCATGGCTTACGTCAAATCGTGCAAACACATGGATGAAGCGTTGGAGCAGGCGTACAAGTTTCACCGCCACATAGCCAATCAGCTCATTCGCCGCGGTGTGAGAAGTCCCTCCCATAGTCCGTGGGGTGCAAGAACGATCTTCCTCTGCCGCCTGGCGAAAGCGCGCCGCATTGAGATGCACCACATGTTCCTCACTGTGTATGGGCGGAGTGCTTTGCAACTTGAGCTCACCCGAATTGCTAACGAATACCCGCCCGCCATTTGGGGCGAATCGCTCTAACAACTTGAAAGGCACCCAATGAACAGAACATCTACACCTCCCACAGGCCCACCGACAACAGGTTCTAAGCCCGGTTGCACTTGTGGGTGTGCTGCCCACTTCCCCATCCACTTTGTTTTAGGGGCGCTGTGATGAGCGATTTCTACCTAGCAATGGTTCTCGCCGCGATGGCGCTGGCAGTGATCTTCATGGTGCTCTCCCACGGGCTTCAGCAAAACATCTCACCTGATTTGAAGTGGGGCAGATACATCGTGTTCTGCTGTGCTGCTATCGCGGGGCTGTCCTTGCTGGCACTTCCGGTCATTGCAGTCTTTGGGTTCGTCGCATGGGGAAGCCAACTATGACCCCGGCGATGTGGGATCAGACCATCAATGAACTTCTCAGCATTCTTGCCTTCCTCGTCGTCGTCACCATCATCACGTTGGTGTTGTTGCGTCGGGACAAGATACGTCGGGATCGTGCAAAGAGAGAGGTGCAGTTATGAACCAGCGCATCTGCACCTTTGACGGGTGCGCACAACCCCAGAAGGCGCGCGGCTACTGCGGCGGGCACTATAAACAGCAGCGACGCGGCAAGCCTCTGACAGCATTCCGTCGTCGCGCCAAGCCCGGCATGGAATTGCGTGACCGCATTGAGATGCACACCGACAAGACTGGCGACTGCTGGCTCTGGACGACAACAACGGACGACGACGGGTACGGGCGCGTCACAGTCGACGGGAAGAGTAAAAAGGCCCATCGAGTCGCCTACGAACTCGCGTATGACCCGATCCCCGAGGGTATGCAAGTTGACCACCGCTGCCACACGCCGGCGTGTGTTCGCCCGGAGCATCTGCGACTCGCCACGAACAAACAGAACGCCGAAAATAGGGCAGGCGCTCAGTCCGATAGCAAATCAGGTGTGCGAGGGGTCTACTGGAATGCCGCAAGCCAGAAATGGCGAACTGAGGTCAGGAACAACGGTCGGACGCTTCATCTCGGCTACTTCGCCACCATCGAGGAAGCCGATGAGGTGGCACGCGCCAAGCGGGTGGAACTCTTCACCCACAACGACGCCGACCGCACGGAGCTGCGAATCGAGCAGATCGCATGAGTGACCTACTGAACCTAGCCCGCGCACTCGCTGATCGCCCCACTGAGCAACAACTCAACGAGCCTCGCAGATACCGGAGACGTAAAACGTGGATTCCGAGGGCTGGCGAGAAAGTGACCGTCTGGCGGGCGCTACATGACCCCGACCGCGAGATCGAACACAAGGGTGTCTACATCAGCGAAACCGACGACACCTATTTCGTGCACGTCGATGGTGAAGAGCTCGAAAGCCCATTCGCTAGACGTGACGACCACGGGGCGATCCTGTGGCGGCTCGACAGTCGCGGAACACAACACACAGATTTGGAGATGAACAAATGACTGACTGGACACCACAGGATGACTGGTCGCAAGTCAATCGCGGCGACACAGTGCGGGCGATGCGTGCCGAACAAATGCTCACCGGAGAAGTCGTTGATCGACTTTTTAGCAGCTTGTTCCACAACGACAACATCTACGCGCTTGTTCTGAAAGTTCCAGACCTTGCCGACGTTCTGCAAATCCACCAAGGCTATTGGCAACTGTCTGTTCCTGCGAAACCTGCCGTGGTACTACCGGACGAGGCTGGGCATTACCTAGATCGAAAAGGTGGGGGCTGGGAAATCCTTCAGGGCGCAACATCTTCACTGCCCCAAGAGTTGGCGCCGTACACCCGGTTGGAACCGATTGCGGTGACAGCGAAGAAGGTACTCGACTGGATCGAATCTGCCGAGTGGAGTCCAAACGTTCAACTGCCCGGGTTGCTGTCTGCAACCCGCCATGAGTTCGGGGTGACCGAATGAGCGATGTTGGGATTGACGACATCGTAGTCGCATTTATCATCGGCATCATCTGGATATGGATATTGGCTGGGCTGATCCGACGATGACTGATTTCCCCTGTTGTGAGCAGATGACACACAGTCAACCCGAGGACGGCTTCACACCATTTGAAGTCGTCCTCCGCTTTGACTACCAGAGCCCGCCAATCACCGCCAACAAGTCCTACCACTGGCGAGCAAAAGCACGACTCACTAAAGACATCCGCCAAGCGACAGCACTTCTCGCTAGACGCATCCCCGCACCGGGCAAATGCCGCGTATCTCTCACATGGGTAGTCACCGACCGTCGCCGTCGCGATGGAGGGGAGAACGTTTCCCCAACCTTGAAACCGATGATCGACGGTCTAGTTGATGCGGGCGTTGTTTTGGATGACACCCCGGATCTTCTGGTTCGCGACTCGCCAATTGTTGTGTGGATCGACAAGAAAACGGATGTTGCCCACATGGAACTAAGAATCGAGAAAATCCGATGAACTATAGAGTGCTCACCGCTGAGGCGAACACACCTGAATGGTTGGCCGCACGCAAGAAGATCATCGGCGCATCTGAAGTTGCTTGCATCCTTGGCCTGTCGAAATGGTCAACCCCCCTCGGAATCTACAACGACAAACTGTCACCCAATATCAGCGACGACATGACCGAACGGCAGGAATGGGGGCACTACCTCGAAGATGCCATAGCGAAGTGGATACGCGATAAAAAGAAACTCGTGGTGCTTCCCTCACCCGGCCTCATCCAGTCGATCGACTACCCGTGGTTGGGGGCAACACCTGACCGGGTGACGGACCTGAACGAACCTGTCGAGCTGAAAACGTCCGACTCGTTCATGAAGGACGACTGGATCGACGGCCCTCCCGATAACTACCTCGTGCAGTTGTTCGTCCAGATGATCTGCCTCGGGGCGCGGAGAGGGTTCCTCGGCGTGCTCCACGGCGGCAACCGGTTCGAGTTCTTCGTCATCGAATGGGATCAGGTGGTGGTCGATCAGATCATCACGATCACGAAGGATTTCTGGCAAAACAATGTTATGGCGAAGGTAGCGCCGGAACCTACAACGTCTGACGAAATGGCTGCGGTCTTTGCTGACTCTGGCGAAACGTTAGATGGTGACGAGCGGCTACTGATGGCGTGGTGGCTAGACGGACAGGAACGCTCCACCTACAAGGCCGCAGAAGCACAAGTGGAGGCTGTGAAAGCGGCCTACAAGCAACTGCTGTTGACCACAGACAAGAGCGTCCTCTCTTATGAGGGCAAAGCGCTCTACACCTGGAAGCGCCCGAAACCATCGGTGGCATTCGACATGGGGTTGTTCCGTGAGGAACACCCTGACTTGCACGCGATGTATACCCGCGAGATGCCGTCAGCTCCCCGATTCCTCCGCAAGGACACGAAGTCTCTGAATGAGGAACTTGCTGCCGAACCACCAGCGGGATGGGTTGCAGGGCTGACCGTTCAGGAAGTCCTCGAAACCTACGACGAACTCAAAATTTGGAAGACCGAACAGAAAGTAAGCGAATGAAAATCAAGAACATCATTAGCCGCAGTCGCCGCGACTTCAGAGCAGACATGGAGTGCGAGTCCTGCGGGAACATCCAGAAGCTCACGAGCGGGTATGACGATGCCAACTACCACGAGAACGTTATCCCGGCGATGAAATGCCAGTCGTGCGGCAAGGCCAGCAACGCGCAAACATCATCCGCGACCATCCCGGCAGGAGTTGTATTGTGAGTGACCTTGCAGGAAAGATCGCCACCCAACAGGTAGCGACAAAAGAACGCCCAACCATGAAGGATCTGGTTCAGGCGCAACAGTCGGCAATCGAGGCACAACTGGCCGGGGTAATGAACTCTGGCGCTTTCGTTCGTGCAGCGTTGTCTGCCGTGTCATCGTCACCGCAGCTACAACAGGCCACTCCCGCGTCGGTTCTTGGCGGGATCATGTTGGCGGCACAGCTGAAGTTGGAGATTGGCCCAGCATTGGGTCACTTCTATTTGACCCCGCGTAAGGAAAAGGGCAACCAAATATGCCTACCCATCATCGGGTATCAGGGCTACATCGAACTTGCTTACCGTTCTGGGCGTATCGAGAAGATCGAAACGTTCCTTGTTCGTGACGGTGACAAGTTCGACCACGGAGCCAACTCCGAACGTGGCCGTTTCTTTGATTGGCTCCCTGCCGACTACGACGAAACCCGTGAGTGGACTGGCGTTGTCGCTATGGCAAAGATCAAGGGTGCTGGCACTGTGTGGGCGTATCTGCCTCGCGAGAAGGTCATCGCGCGCCGACCCAACTATTGGGAGTCCACACCGTGGAAAACCAACGAGGAAGAGATGGCACGCAAGACCGGCATCCGTGCCCTTGCCCCGTACCTACCGAAATCAACCGAGCTGGGGCGCGCTATTGAGGCGGACGAACAGAAGGTTGAGTCAATCGCTGGCGTTCACGATCTTGTAGTCACCCGCGACGAACCCGAAACAATCGTGGTCGAAAAGAAAACTGAACTCGACCCCGCTCACCCAGATTATCAAGGTGGCACCGAGTGAACCCGACATGCGGCAACTGCGGTTCGCCTCTCTCGGATGGTGTCCCGGTTGCAGATTTTTGTGGTCACTGTCCACCCCACCGCTGCAACGACTGCGAAGAGATGGACAGTATGCAGATGCCGTGTCGCTGTTGGGTTGACGTGGCAGATATTCCGTTTGCTGATCTCAAGGGCATGTTTGCTCGTGAGGGGCTTGGCCTCGATTCGGTGGTGCCGGAATGATGCGCCCCGCATTCATCATCCCAACCCTGACCATCCTGGCCGTTGTGACAGCGGTTGTGTTGTGGAAGCTCATCTATGTGTCGCTACAGGTCGTCGGATTATGAGTGTCAGTCGTAGAACGAAGTTGGCAGTCCTGGCGCGCGACAACTATGTGTGTGTGATTGCTGGGGTCCATTGTTTGGGCGAAGCGTCGGTGGTTGATCATCGTGCGAATCGTGGTTCGGGTGGTTCGACTGTGTTGGATGCACCCGAAAATCTGATCGCCTGCTGCCCTCTCTGCAATAGCGGCAAGGAAGACGCTGACGGGCCGTACAGGGCAGAACTTGTTGCCCGCGGTATTCGTGTCCCGAAGCGTGCCACGAACGCGCAAACAGCCGAACGCTGCACCAACATTCCTGTCCAGTATGCGGACGGTTGG
>Ga0314855_100236_pt1 | contig 10903 bp, 11 predicted proteins | sample 2018CB1WmetaG_FD_203636 | JGI IMG/M metagenome (GOLD analysis project Ga0314855, IMG submission 203636) | Cryopeg brine viral communities from Beaufort Sea near Barrow, Alaska, United States - 2018 CB1W | ecosystem: Environmental > Aquatic > Marine > Coastal | place: USA: Alaska | collected... | reverse complement strand
GCGACAAACCTGAGATTCCTGATGCTGCCACTGTCGAACAGTCTCAAGTTGAAGCGCTCGGTAGCCTTATCTGGCACACGTCACGCGACGACGAGAGCACAATTTCTGCCACGGGTGCCACCATTATCGCGAAGGCCATCTTGGCAAAGTTCAACGTGACTGAGCCTGACGCATCTATCACCGACCTGATAGCGGAAGCGCGGGGAACTGTCGCACGCATACACCCCGGACACCATGACCCCGACGCACTGTTCCAATATCGCGGTGGGGTCTTTGGGAGAGAGGTAACGCTCATGCTCCGTGAGTTGGCGGATGCTTTGGAGTCTGTCACCGTACCGACCGAGAACGAACTGCTTGAGCGAGCGAAGGCTGATGCGACGAATGATGCGTTCGTTGATGCAGTCGCTTGGGCGCGTTCTTGCTCTGGCGAGTCCGCTGATGCCGCTGCCGATTACATACAGGAGATGTCGACAAGGGGGAGTGAGAACTGATGTCTGACATCTCGATCAACGAAACGTGCCCATGCGGAGCCACGTTCAGGGTGACGGGTAGCACCTATCGCAGCAGGGCGGGCGGTGGAGAGTCTGGGCAGCACCGCAGCGCCGAAGAGATGGCCGAGCGCTGGCGCACCGACCACAAGCACGTTGAGCCGACCCCAACAACGACCGAGGCTTGCGATATTCGTGAAGCGCTTGAGGCTGGCTGGAGCATACCGCCAAGCGGGCTGGCGGCAGCCGGGGCGAAGTGGGTAACGACTGACAGTGAGGGGCGACCTTACCCATCTCCCGGCACTGGACATTGGGAGTTTCCCGACAAGGATGAAGGTGATTTGGATGAAGACTCTAAAACAATTTGAGGGCGTCGACGTTTTCATGTCCGATTGGGTTGACCGCGATCAGGTAATCATCGGCGCTGACCCGGCAATCCCCGGAGGTCGACCGAGCGTGTTCGTTCACCAGTTCATGCTCACCATGTTGATGAGAACACCGGATCTGGCTTTGAATATAAATCTGGGCATCCTGGTGGAGCGGGCACACGCGAAGCTCGACAAGCTTGCTGCCCGACTAGGCTCACCACAAGAAGGGGAAGAAATTGACTGACGACAACGTAACGAATATCCGACCGGCCAAGGTGACGAAGTTGCCCGTGCGCGACGATGTGGACGAGGCCCAGGGCCAGCCGGCCGATGAGTGGTTGAAGGCCGCCAACGACATCAAAGATGATTTTGAGGCGGATCGCGACAAGCCGGCAGTGTTGGATGATTCGATTCCGCATGACAGTCTGGAGCACCTTCGGGAACTATCAAAGGAGACCCCAATCAAGATGTCAGATCTCGAGAACGTCACAGCGCTGGCCGAACGCCTGAGTTTCAAGCAGGACGACGATACCCAGTTTCACGAGATTGACCCGCAGAACAAGAAGGTCATTGTCTTTGCGCTGGTGTTGGCGTGCCTAATCTTTGCGACTTCGGCGTTGTTTTCGTTCCCCACAATTGCCGCAACTGCCGTGCTCATGCTGCCTGTGTGGCCGTTCCTCGTGTGGGTTGTCCCGGGCTTTGTCGAGGTCTTCATTGTGTTCTTCGGTGTCGAGGTCATCATGTGGCAAGCACGCGCCACAAACGACCGCAAGTACAGCCCTGGTCAGCGAGCCAAGGCGCAGAAGATGTCTGATTCGGCAATCGGTTGGCAGCTAGTGTTCGCCATGATCGCGGTCATCGCCAACGCAGCACACACCTACATGGGGCATGAGGCTGCCGGGGCGCTCGGGACGTGGCAAGCGTGGCTGGGGATCTCGTTGGCATCGCTGGCGCCGCTATCGGTTGTGCTGATTACGAAGCGCGCATCGCGCCTTATCTTCATCTACTCGGTGAAGGAGTGAACTACTACTGCCCGCAAGGTCATCACTCCTGGGCTTACTCGGATAGCTTTCAGACAAGGATTTGCAACAATCTTGGATGTGGGGAGGTTCAGACCCAGAAAAATTGGTTGAATTTTTTCTCCTCAATAGCCGCATAGCAAGACGAATATATGTTACCTTAGAGACATCACCACGGAGCAGTAATTAGTAGAGCGGAGACTCACCACATGAAAATCATCAACCTGCAAGTAGACAATTACAAGCGCCTCAAGGCGGTCGACATCACCCCAGAGGGTGAGCTCGTCATCATTGGCGGACGCAACGCCCAGGGCAAGACTTCGGTACTGGATTCCATCTGGGCCGCACTCGGTGGAGGCGCGGCCAACAAGAGTAACCAGCCCATTCGTGATGGCGAAGATAACGCCACAATCCGCGTCGATCTTGGCGACATCGTTGTCACTCGCTCGTGGAAGAACGGTAAAGCTCAGCCGCTCAAGGTCATGAACGCGGACGGCTCGAAGCCTCAAAAGTCGCCCCAGTCTTTGCTCGACGATCTCGTCGGTAAGCTCTCGTTCGACCCGCTTGAGTTCACGCGCATGGATGCGAACAAGCAGCGCGCAGCGTTGCTCGATCTGGTCTATGTCGACATCGACCTCGACGAGAACGAAGCCGAGCGCTCCAAGTTCTACGAGCAGCGCACAAGTATCGGCCAGCAGACGAAGGCGCTCGGTGAGCGTCTGCCCGTCAGCGCAACCCTGCCGGCTAATGAGCAGTCGGCTTCTGATCTGATCGCCGAGATCCGCACAGCGCAGCAAGCGGCAACCGACAAGGCTCAGGCCGAGCGAACACTCGATGCCCACATCGCCACTAGCGAGGATCTTGAGATTCAGATTGAAGAGCTCCAGAAGCTACTTTCCGCATCACGCGAAGCTGCCCAACAGCAGCATGAACTTGTCAAGGTGATGCCCGCAGCGCCCGACGTGTCTGCGATCGAGGAACGACTCGCCAACGTCGAATCAACCAACATCGCCATTCGGGCAAACGAATCAGCGAAGGCACGCAACGCAGCCATCGCCGACTCAGCGAAGGTGTACGACGAGCTCACCGCCAAGATTGAGGGACTGGATAAGCAGAAGGCTACAGCGCTCGGCGCGGCAATCTTCCCTGTCGACGGTCTCGGTTTCGGGGAGTACGGCGTGACGTTCAACGGCATCTCGTTTGACGATGCTTCCAGCGCCGAGCAGATCCGCGTTTCGTTCGCCATGGCTATCGCCTTGAACCCGACTCTGCGTGTTGCGCGGATCCTCGACGGTTCGTTGCTTGATGCTGACAGCATGAAAATTCTGTCAGACATGGCGACAGATAAGGACTTCCAAGTCTGGATCGAGCGCGTCGGTGACGGCGACCCCACGGCAGTCATCATCGAAGACGGAGAGGTTTCGATCTGATCAACCTAGACCACCTACTATGCGGAGAGTGCCCACGGTCAGCCCCAGAGGTTTACTTGTGCGGCACTCCCGTAACGGCAGCCGACACTCTCGGAGATGTCGGCTCCACCCCGAAGTTCGACCTGTGTGTCGTGTGCTTCGATTCAGAAACAATCACCTGTAGCAATTGCGGAACGGAGGTAGAGATTTGTCAGTGAAACTAGGCGTAGCTCTTCCCGAAACAATCGTCGTGTTCGATACCGAAACTGACGGCGTTGACGTGGAGAACTGCCATATCGTCACAGCTTTTATCGGCGTGATGGATACCAAGACCGGCAACATGCTGGAGTCCTGGTCGTGGCTCCTGAACACCGGCCATGAGATCCCCAAGGGGGCGAGTGATGTTCACGGCATCTCGACCGAGAAGATGACGGTCGAAGGGGCCGACCCGAAACAGGGCATCTTTGAGATCAACCAGCGCCTCGACATCCTTTCCCGCCGCGGGCTTGTGATGGTCGCAATGAACGCTGTGTTCGACTTCACATTGCTCGACCGGGAAATGCTGCGTCACTGGCCGGACGTTCGCCCGCTCATGGATGCGAACGATGACGGCAAGATCGTTTACCCGACAGTGTTCGATCCCATGGTTTTTGACCGAGCTGTCGACAAGTACCGCAAAGGCACTCGCAAGCTGGTCGACTTGGCCCAGGTCTACGGTGTGCCCGTCGAGACTAACGCCCACGATGCTGAGGCCGACTGCCGCATGGCGGGACGCGTGGCAATCAAGTTGCTCGGGCATTCACGCATTGCCGATCTGACGCTTCCCGAAGTTCACGAGAGGCTGATCTACACGCACCGCAACAACAGCACTGGACTGGCCGACTACTGGGCGACCGGCAAGGGCTTGCCAAATGCAACGCCGGCTGAACGTAAGGCCGCAATCGACGATGTAAGAAAAACAGCTGGACAGTGGCCGATGCGCCCCCGTCCCCAGAGCAAGGAGGTTTAGCGTGAGCGACAACAAGTTCCCACTGCCCGCAGTGAGCGAAACGGAGATGCCACAGATTCACCGCGCCATGTTCGCGGCCAAAGTGGATATGCCCGACATCGCCAAGAACGGCTCAATGCCGCTCGGCGGGAAGACGGTCAACTTCACGAAGATTGACGACATTCGCGCAGCCCTATACCCAATTCTCGAGCGTTACGGCATCATGACGTACCTTGAGTTTGTCGACCAGGACTCACAGGTCACTGTCGCAGATCCCCCGTTGACCATGGCGCAGAAAGAACCCGCCAAGGCGTTCCACCCGGTTTCGGGTGAGCTCGTCGATAATCCCCGGGCGAACATGCTTCTGGATTCTGGTCGCCCAGTCGGTGACGGTAAGATTCCGTCCCGCAACATTCGTGTTCAAGTCACCTATGACATTCGTTTCGTTTACGTCGGCGACAACTCTTCGGTCGTAGTTCGCACCATTGGCGAGTCGATGGACACATCCAGCGATAAAGCCACGAATAAGGCGACGACGTCGGCAGTGAAGCGTGCCTTCGTTGAAACGTTCGCCATCGTCGACCACACCGAGCTTGAGCCGGATGCCGACCAGCCCGAAGAGCGTAACCGCACGGCGACAACTGATCGCCGCGACGGTAGCGCTGCCCCGGCTGGGGATCGCGGCGCACAGCAGCGCACGGCTGCATCGGGTACTGGCGCCGGATCTGGCGGCACCCGTCGATCAGGGCCACAAGCACAGCCGGCAGTAGCGAAACCCGTACCGGCCGCAGAGCCCGCACCAGCGGTCGAAGCCGAGCCGGTGGTCGATCAGGCCACGGGTGAGGTTGCTGACGAGCCAGAGGTGCGCCCGGAACCCGCAGAGGCACCGGATCTCGACAAGCTCGGCGAGCAGAAGGCACGCGTCCGAGAGTTCAACAAGATTCTCCAGCTGAACCCAATCCAGACCAACGAGCTTGCGACACGCGTTACGGGCAGGGAGAAGCGTGAAGACTGGATTCAGCTACCTACAGCAGTCAAGAAGCTCGCTGACGAGATGCAGCGACTCGTTGAGGAACAGAAGTAATGGGTATCTACCGGAACATACACTTCACCGACGATAAGGGTCATCCGACGACTCTTGAATATGCGATGGGCCAAGACGTTACCGTCACGGTTTCCGAGCCGGGGATCGAGTTGATGACAGTAATCAAGGCAGAAAGCTGGACAGAGAAGCGAACTGATTGCTTCTGTTGCTCATGTGGCGATTTCAGCGCGGATCCGGCTTGCCGAAATCATGGCTTTGCGGGTAAGCGCCCATGCGAAGAGCACGGGACTGCCGGCTCGACTTGGGATGAAGAAATGTCGCCGGGACTAAAGGACGTGATGCCCTATAGCGTTCAGGAAACCCGACGACGAAACCAAGAGTTGAGCGAATGACCCATCCAAAGCTTGCCGTCGCCAAGAGCGGTTTCGGCGGGCGTGGGTACGGCATCCCCGGACGCACGCGCCCAAGCCCATCCACGGGCAAGCCGCTGCAACTGATCTACCCTGCGGTGACTACCGTGCTCAAGCAGATCAACAAGCCGGGATTGCATCAGTGGATCGCCGACCAGACGGCAGCCAAAGCCGTTGTGTCGCTCTCATACCTGCAAGGGTGCGAAGAGGATGTCGGCTATGGCGCGCTGCGTTTCTTCTGGAGCCGCACGCCTGACATCACTGGCACTGACGTTCGCGAATACTACAAAGGTGTCGTACAGGATGCGGCCGAACTGGGAACCAACATTCACGAGTGGGCAGAAGCCGACATTGATGGCCTGGCCGAATATCCCGAGCTCATGTCGATCGAGTCTCACGAAATGGTGGAGGCGTGGATTGAATGGCACTCACACCACACGGTTATTTCCCACAATCAGGAGTTCACGATTGTTAACGACACGCTCGGCATTGCCGGAACCGCTGACGGTGACTGGTCAATTCGCTGTGACCACCCTGGGCCAACGTGTCTCGGGCAGGAAGCCGACGAGTTTGTGCGGACGCTGGTTGACCTCAAGAGCGCACGAAACACATGGAATGACCATGGGTATCAGTTGGCCGCTCTCGCCTCGGCAGAGGTCATCATGCGCGAAGTGGTGGAGTCTCACCCCGACGCGATGAAGGCCCAAAAAACCGAAGATGGAAAAAAAGTAATTTCTTTCTGGGTTGAGGATGCGCCCCCGGCTTGGGAGCGCTATGCTCTATTACATATTCGTCCCGACGATGTCGACACTCAGGGCAACACAATCCCTCGGTTCTGCATCTTGAAAGACAAGACGGATGATATGGATTTGTTTAGAACAGGCTTCGAGGGCGCACTTGCTCTAACCAAAACGGAAGCCGAATTGAAAAGCCGAGCGAAGGCTCGCACGAAAGAAACGGAGAAGCAATAATGGCACGTCGTAACGGAATCTGGTATGAAGGCCGGGTCATCACAAAGAACACAAAGCAGTCGGGACTCTTCCGCGCCAAGAGCGGAAAGATGGTGCTCAAGCTCGTCATCGCCGAGCAGTTCCAAGAGCGCAACGACCGCTGCGAGCCGGAGTTTCAACGCCCCGAGCTTGCCGCTGACGCTTACGTCAACACGCACACCGCATGGCACAAGGTGACAGTCTTCGATGACGACAACAACGAAGAGTTCGTCGCCCTGGTCACAAACCCCCTTTTCGCTCACGGGGCAATCGTTTCGATCGACACCAGCTACCGCGAAGAGAAGCCGTGGGAAGACAAGTCGGGCAAGGTTCACGCTGGCCGCGCCGAGTCGATCTTCTTCAAGGGTGAAGATGGCGGTTCAATCGCCATCAAGGTTCTCGACGACGGCCGAGTGCTGGGCGCTCGTGACGAGAACGCAGTCGCCTTCTGGGATGGCGTGAGCGACCTGCCGCCCATGGCCGGTAGTGGCGGAGGCGGAGCGCCGGCTGCGCCCGAGTACAGCGAAGAAGAGGGCTTCTAGCCCGACCAAAGATGACCCGGACTGGCGACCCCTGACCCCTGACTTCGCGTTATGGCAGTAGGGATAGCTGGAAAGGTTAGCGGTTCGGGGAAACCCTGCCGTGTGGAATAGTGCGTCCATCCATTCGGAATGCAGCACTGGTCACGGAGGCTAGACCTGGGCCAAGAAGCCCCGGGTGGCAGGATCTCGAGATCGCTACTCGCGACAGGGTTCGACTCCCTCTCCGTGAACGTGGCGGCAGCTACCCCGGCCGGTAGTTGCCGCCTCCCAACATCTCAAAGGAAGGAGGCTGGTTTGTCAGAAATGCGTGATTTCATCACCGGCATCCTGCGCGACATGGAGGGCAACGCCCTTCTGCTACTCGCCACAGGAAGAACAGAACCCACCGCCACGGCCCCGCACGGCAAACTTCGCGTCAACTCCCCCCACTGGTTCGCCTACCCGTCCGAGCTCGACCGCATGGTCGAGTTTGCCGAGAAGCAACGGTCAGGCGAGCAACGCAACGTTTACATTTCACCGATCATCTACGGCGACCAGGAGTACAAGGATCAGAACGGCGATGTCGTTCACGAGGATCGCCACGGTCGCAAGCTTTACTCTCGCTCAAAACTGAACGCCCTATTCTCGCAAACGGTCTACATGGACTCTGACGCGTGCCCACCCGAAGCGTTCAGAATTTCACCATCACGCCACGTTGTGACTTCGGAAGGTCACGGCCACGACTACTGGTTTCTTTCCCAGCCAGTACCCGCAGCACTCGCGGCCGAGATCGCCCACAAAATCACCACAGCACACAAGGCCCAGGGTTGTGACCCTTCCGGCTGGAGCGCCAACAAGGTGCTGCGTCTGCCGACACTCAACACCACTTACGACCAAGACAACCCTTTCCAGATCACTTGGGAGGATGACAACGTTGACCCCCAGACTGGCGAAATTGGGGAGATGGTTTACAGCGTCGAGGATCTGCAGCACGTCTACGAAGACGTCAAAGTTGATGCTCAGGTCGGAACCGACGACCCGATTCGCCCAGTGCCCAAGCTTGAAGGGCTACCCGATTTTGAATCACTGATCGTTCGCATACCGCAGAGCGAAAAGCGACTGAACGAACTGATCTACAAAACCCCCAAAGGTGGCGATGACGGCTGGCGCTCCGAGCAGCGTTACGCGTTGCTACTCGACCTGCAACGCTTCGGCTTCACCGACGAAGAGACCGTTGCAATTGCATGGCATTCTCCGGCTGCATCAAAGTGGCGTGAAGATGCTCGCGGGGTCGATGGACTCTGGTGGGAGCTACAGGCACGCGTCAAGCCGGTCATCGCTGACGAGCGCGGGGAGAACATTTCGCCCGCGCCGGCAAAAGCTAAACGCACCGTCGAAGCCCCCATCTTGCTCGACGAGGTTCAACGCAGCCGTGTCGAGAATCGCAGCGACATGCTGACCCTCTACTTGCAGTATGCGATCTCCAAAGTTCAGACACCGAACATGCCTTACCACATCATCAACGGCTGGACACTCCTGTCGCTGGCGCTGTCAGAAGTCATCGAGATGCCGAAAGAGCCACGCTCGCTCGGTACTGGAATCTTCTCGTTCACGCTCGGCAAGTCATCGTCGGGTAAAGACGAGTCGAAGTCGATCCTGACTGCATGCGTACACCAGCTCTACCCGAACGAATCTCTCGAGATTCCCGCCATGGGGTCAAAGGAGTCGTTGATCGAAAACCTGGTGGAGCGCACCGACAGGGTTTCTTACATTCAGGAGAACGAAGCTGACGCACTGATTCAGAGCGTGAAAGCTGGTGGCGGATACCTTGCGGGCGTGGAGAAATACTGGACTCGCGGGTATGACGGCGAAGTGCCGAGCCTGGGCAAGATTGGCCGTAAAGAACTAAACAAGCCGGGAATGCACGCGATCATCACCATGCACTTCATGGGCACGCCCTCGGGGATCTTTTCGGCCATCGACAAGCAAATGTTTTATTCCGGCTGGCTGGCTCGACAGATCTGGGTTATCGGCGATGAAGTCGAAACGACCAAAGAAACTGTGAAATCAAAGTTCCGCCGCGGGGATGCCGTGAAGGCTCATGATGGCGTTCCCAAATACCTGGGCCTACAGTTTGCTCGACTACGCATGAGCCTTCGGGCGACGGCGCCGCTTGATCGTAAGCGCGCATCTCTGGATCCCACTGACGAAGCAATAGAGCTCATGGATGCAATGAAGTGGAAAGCTCACCAGCATCTCGCGCAGCAGCACGACATGGAACTGTGGCGACCTGTGCTCAACCGCATGGGCGACATCATGTGGAAGATCGCAGCGCTGTCGGCCGCGAGCGCCGGACGCGTCATTGTGGCAACCAAAGATGTCGAGATCGCGGTCTACTATGCCGAGATTTGGCTGGGCAATGTCATGAGGATTGCCGAAGGCATTTCGGATACGTTCTTCTCCAAGCAGTGCGATGAGATCGAAAAGTACATCTCAAGTCGCGAAGCGCAAGAAGCTGATCTCGGTTCGATCTACAGGTTCCGCCGAGGCGAACCGAAGCGCGTTACTGACGAATACCTACAGTCGCTCACCTATCAGGGCCGCGTCATCGAGCGACGGCCAGCTGGCGCCAATACCGGCAATACATACTTCAAGATCAAGGAGGCCAAAGCATGAACGCACTAACACCACTAGAGCAAGCGCTGAAAGCGTGGAACCGAACCCCCGACGCTAACGGCGACAAGCAAGCACAATTCGATGATGCTGTGGCGCTCGGTGAGTTGAGCGTTTTCTCCAACCACAACATCGCCAAAATAACCAGACTGAACCCGGCCACAGTTGCGGGTTTGACTGAGAAGAAAGATAAAACTGGAGGGCGTTTCGCCCCCGAGTCGCTGCCACTTGTCGCCGACCTGGCGAAGAAGTGGAAGAAGCTCGGATGGGTTGAACATTCGGCTGTCGCCGAGATTGTCGACATGGGCACCAGCCCCAACATGATCGCAATGCTGACGGGGATCCCCCGCAGCACTATTTACTCGTGGCTAAAGAAGGCATCCCAGTGAGCGCATTGAAAGCAATAGACCTGTTCGCTGGTACTGGCTGGGGCGTGGCTTGTCAACGCCTCGGCATCGACGAGTACGGCGTAGAGATCATGCCGGAAGCGGTGAAGACGCGCGAAGCGAACGGCATGGACACATGGATGAACGACGTGTGGGATGTTCTCGAAACCGAGCTGCCCGAAGGCGAAGCCTACGACGTTGACCTTCTGATCGGATCACCGCCATGTCAGACGTTCAGTCTCGCCGGTAGCGGCGTAGGACGTAAAGCGCTCGACGAAGTTATCGAGCTCATAGATTCTGGTCTATATCGGGATGTCAAAAACTTGCATGCGTTCGGTGAAGCGCACGACCCGCGCACAGCACTGGTACTCACCCCGCTGACGTTCGCCTACAAGCATCGCCCGCGCCTGATGGTGCTGGAGCAAGTACCGCCCGTGCTGCCCGTGTGGGAGCGTTACGCGGTCGAAATGCGCAAGTGGGGTTACTCGGTCTATGTCGGCAAAGTTCATGCAGAGCAGTACGGCGTGCCTCAGACCAGGACTCGCGCAATGCTGATCGCCCGCAATGACGGTATCGAAGCGACAGCGCCCGCGCCGACACACTCGAA
>Ga0314855_100235_pt1 | contig 10963 bp, 16 predicted proteins | sample 2018CB1WmetaG_FD_203636 | JGI IMG/M metagenome (GOLD analysis project Ga0314855, IMG submission 203636) | Cryopeg brine viral communities from Beaufort Sea near Barrow, Alaska, United States - 2018 CB1W | ecosystem: Environmental > Aquatic > Marine > Coastal | place: USA: Alaska | collected... | reverse complement strand
TGTTCACCCGGTCATCCGTTGGCAGTGTCTGGCGGTCATGGGAGCGGATGATTGCGGACAGCATGAAGGCCACCAAGGAGTTAGCTGAGGCTGGGGCCAACAACGCCACCTATATGACGCCGCTGCGCACTGCGGAGGCCCGAAACGTCACGGCCCTAGGCTGGGGCCAGACGCGGCAGGACGTAAAGGCGAGCCGTGCATTCGGCGTGGTGTACCAGAACACGACAGGACGGCCGATTGAGGTTTCAGTCGGGGTTACCGATTCCGGCACCGGGACTCTAAAGGTAGGCACAACATCGCCACCGACTGTCATTGCTGGACAGGCTACGCCTGCTTCGGGGGCATATACCCACACCGTTTCAACGATAGTTCCCGATGGTGACTATTACGAGGCAACCGGGCCGACCTTGGCATTCTGGACCGAACTGCGCTGACCCCCGACTAACCCCCACAAAAACAAATGCCACGAGCGCAATTCCTGCGCCCGAAAGGCATGTCCGACACACCTATGAGGTCCATAATATGGCAAGATTTCCCGTGCAGGGCACTGCGACGGCGCAGGCCGGTAATGTCGTTCGCGTCCTTCCGAGAGCAACCATTACCGTTACAGGACCGGGCAACACGCCCAAGGTGTACCGGAGTGAAACCGGCGGAACGTCCTTCCCGAACCCGTTCAATGCCGGGGAGTCCGGGGAGTATCAGTTCTGGCTTGAGGCCGGTGACACCTACGAAGTGACCTTTGATCTTGGCGGCGTCGGGGCGTCGTTCTTTGTCAAGGAAGACGACGCCGGAGCTGTCACTGTCCCAGATGATGACGTGTACGCGACCCTCTTTGATGCGGCAGCGGCAGTTGTCCCCGGCAGCATCAACGAGATTACCGTCATTCGGTCCGCAGCGGACACCCCGCGCGCGCCCGCGACGTACCGCCGGACCACGCCGGAAGAATGGGACACCTTCCCCGACCGCCTGCGGTTTGTGACGGACAACGGCGGACTGTTTGTGATTGGCGAGAGCGTCGTTGCAACGGCGATGGCCGGTGCGGTATGCGACGGCGTAACCCTCGACCATGACGCAGTTGAAGCCGCCTTCGCCTTCTTCAACCTTGGTGATGTGGGTTACGATATTAAGTTCTCGCGCGGCCAGAACCTGACAAACGGGTTACATACCCCGACAAAATCGGGGCGGATTTTGGCCGACAAGGGCGGGGTGCTCAAAGGCGCACTTAATCACAACCACCTGATCTATCGCCCGATTTCAGAGCCCATCATAGACTTTCTTTCGATTGAGGGCTTGGGGTTCGAGGGCGATTGGGGTGGCATGGATCACACCGATGTGGCGCTGATGCAGGACCGGAATGACCGCGCTGGCGGCGGCGCGACTGGACAGTTGATGTTCGTGCAGAACATCAAGGTTCTGCGGATGAATGATTGTGAAGGTAAGTGGGGTACTCGTCAGGGGTTCACGGGCCGCAATGTCGAAGAATCTTACTTTACTCGCTGTAGGGTATCACAGACCTGCCGCTCAGGTTTGAACGTAGTTAATGGTAGGGTGGCCACGGCCATCGATTGCCACTTTGCTGATCTGGATGATGACTTCATCAACTTCTCCCGCTCCGACTACGGCTTGGTATCCGGGTGCACGGCGATCAACTGCGCCGACCTGAAAGCCACCAGCGTCCAGAAATTTGTTGCGGTCGGCAATACGCTAAACTTTATGAAGTCTGACGGCATTGCTGTTGGTTCCGGTTCAGCCTTGGAAGGGCTGAAAAACGTTCACCACTTGGTGATTGCCAACAACACGATCACCAATGTGTTCCGCCGCACATACATTGACGGGCTGAACAATAACTCGAACTATATCCGAGTGTCGCAACGTGGTGCGCGGGCTGGGACGGAACTGGCAATACCGGGGATGAACGATCCAGCAACATCAACGGTGGTGCCGGTCTACCCCTATATGCTGTCGGATTTAATCGAACAGCCACTACCAGCGGGTTATGCGGTATTGATTACAGGCAATACCATTGGCCGCACGGTCGGCATCGGGAAAACCTACAATGAAGTAATGGGACGGCGGTTCTTCACGAAGAATGGCTACCTCGACGATCAGTTGGTCGGGCCGAACGACTTCCAGACAGGAAACAACCACGGTATTTCGGTCGGCAACCTGTCGGACACGATCATTTCCGGCAACGTTATACTTGGGGTAACATCCGGGGTAAGGGTGACTGCTAGTGCGGATGTGAATGTCCGCAACGTGCTGGTCACGGATAACGTTATTTCTGACTTCGCCGGCGACGGTGTCTATACCACACTGACGACAACTCCTGTTGATGACGATGACACTGGAACCGAGATCCCCGGCGGCAACATCGACGTGACGATTAGCAACAACCAAATTGATGGAGACCCGTTCCACGTTCGGCCCAACCGCAACCTGAATGGCACTTGGTCGGATATTACAGTCTGTAATGCCTTCAAGTTTGAGGCCAAAGGCGCGTTGATCGAGACGAACAAAATCCGCAACGTCTCCGGGGTAGTTCGTGGCCTCGGGGTCGATGGCATCCTTGCAATCGGGAACGTTCTGTTCTGCAAGCCTACTGGCATCGGGTCCAATGGTACTAACCAAGGTGTTCGGGGAGTGCCGGTCCCCGGAGACGGTTGGCGCTACGTGATCGAAGATAGTGATCCAAGTTCTGCTACGTTCCAGCAGGTGCTAAACCCCTGTAATCTAGACGCACCGGCCATGCCGACGACAGGCTATTGGTTGACCGGGCAGGTGGTGAAGAATACCGCCATCGCCAATCCTAACGACGCAACGCAGGTGCGGGGATGGCAGCGTTTGACGGTCGGTTCCGCCAATGTCCTCGGGGTTGATTGGGCGGAAATCAAGACGGTCGGGCAAGAGCGGTCGGTTGAATTTGCTACGCGGGCAGAAGCCGCGGCTAGTAGCTCGCGTGGTGCGTCTCTTCTGAGCATCGGCAGTCTGAATTACACCTACAACGCAGATGGAACGGCGCTGACTACGGCAGATGGGCGGAACTGGTCGCCCTTGCCTCCGTTCCACGCCGATCACTGGGGCGTCACACGCTTCATCAATGACGGCACGAAGCCAGCCGGTGACAACACACCAAAACTGCAAGCCGCGCATGATTACATTGCGGCTCTTGGGGGTGGTGAGTTGGACCTTGGTTTCGGGACCATTCCATTTGGTACAACGCTTTATCTGGGCGAAGGCCCCTCTGTCATGTTCAAAGGCCATGGCAGGGGTATGGTTGTTAACGGAAAGGTCGGCCTGAAAGCGTCGTCAGCAACTCGTCTGGTTTGGACTGGCACGTCCGGGGTTAACGGGATCGTGCTGACCTCTGATCGGAACAACACGGGAACCATGCCGCGCCGCTCGGGTGGTGGCATTGTGGACGTGATGCTTGATGGGGCGGAAAGTGGCGGGACCGGGTTGTCGGTCATCAGTCACAACGACCACACAATCCGCGTCATGCTCTGTTACTGGACCACGAGAATGTTCCACTCGACATGCCTCTCGAATGGGCTGTTCAGTGGCCCCGCCGATAACCAAATGTTCCTTTGGAATATCCATACCGCCGATGTGAATACAACGTCGGAACCGACCGGCGGGCATGTGGTTATCAACGGTCAAGGAATTGCCAACACTTCTTTGGGTGTGATTGAGGAATTGCGGGTATCGGCGGAGAGCGCCGCTATTGGCGTTCATATTGGGTATAGCGATGCAATCAACATTCAAACTCTGACTTCTGGGGTGCGCGGCACGCCTGTTGGCGATGGGGGCAAGGTGTTCTTCCATGCGGGCGATACCCTTCCGGTGGCAGCGGGGATCGCCAATGGCCATGCGCGGCATCACACAATCCAGCACTGTCAGGCGACTCGGGGGATTGTAGCGAAGGCGATTGTGGCCACTGGAAACCCAAGCGGGCCGAACCGGGTCAACGATCTAACGCGCGGTAACGGCGCTCCCTTGCCAACAATTGAGACTGGTGCGCTTCTTAGCTACGGCACGGCGGAAAACGGGGAGTTCGTCCCGGCTATCACTTTCCCCGGAAGCAGCCCGCTCAATCTCTATAAAGCCCCCACACCATTCACAATGGAAATTGCCGACGCTGCAACTGGCGGGAATGTGTCGGCGAACGGAGTTTCGGCTAGCTGGACCCAAATCGGCGGGTTGATTATGGTGGAGTTTCGGGCCGTCAATATCGACACAACCGGAATGACTGCTGGAAATCAGGTATATTTCCGCTGGGCAGTTGGTCCCCCTTTGCCGGGCACAGTCTCTGTCGGTTCAGGCGGGGTAATTGCTGCTGACGTCGCTTTCAGCGGTTACCTTACCCCCGCGCCGGTACTCGCAAGCCAAGCAATCAGGCTAATGGACGTTCGAACGGCAGTCGCCCAGTACTTCCTGAAAGTGTCCGACCTTACTACTGGTGCGGCAGATATAAACGTGTCGTGCATTTATTCGGCAGGCTGAACACCAATCGCCACGGGGCAGGGCTGGCACCCGTAACCCCGTGGCTCACCTCACCGACAGATAGGAATCGGCATGGCTGAGACGCACCAAGACCGGGGCAGGATGATTCTGCAATGAGCGGTCTGCAATTTGATAACAAAATCAGCCTCGGGCACCTGATTAGCATCGGGCTGATCATCGTTGGCGGGGTGACGGCATATGCTGACCTACGCGGCGCACAGACCCAACTGGCGGGCGAAGTGGCTGCGATAAGCCGTGCGGCGGAACAGCGGGAAGCCCGGGTGCGCAACGTGGAAATCGCACAGGCCAGCCAATCGAGCGACCTGCGATCCATCCTGCTGAGCATTAGCCGGATAGAGGCGCAGCTAACAAAAATGCAGGAGGTGAGGCAATGAAAATCACACAGACGACAATCGACCTCATCAAAGAGTTCGAGGGGTTCCGCCCTACAACCTACAAAGACAGCGCGGGCTATCTCACCATCGGGTACGGGACAACTGGAATGGCAGGCGTCGGTATCGATCCGCGCCCCGGCCAGACGATCACGCACTCAGAGGCGGAATGGTATCTGCAAAAGGCGGTGGAGAAATTCGCCGCATCCATCCGACCTGCGATCAATGTGCCGATCAACGATAACGAATTTGGCGCGTTCGTTTCTCTGGCCTATAACATCGGGCCGGGTGCATTTCTCAAGTCATCGGCACTGCGCCATTTCAATGCTGGCGACAAGGCGAAGGCGGCTGCGTCAATCCTGCTTTGGAATAAGGCAGGCGGCAAAAAGGTAGCGGGCCTTGTGCGCCGCCGTGAGGCTGAGAAGGCGTTGTTCCTGACGCCAGCAAGGGCATCAATGCCCGCTGCGAAAGCCCCGTCTAGCGGCTTCTGGGCGGCGCTGTTTGGCATCCTCTCAAGCATCTTTGGAAAGGCTAAATCATGAAGCTGGTCGACAACTGGCGCGATGCGCTGAAGCTCAATTCCGTTCAGGTGTTTGCGCTGCTGGCCATCCTGCCGCCAATTTGGGAATCCATCCCGCCGGAGACGAAGGCGGCAATCCCGACGGAGTGGCAACCATGGATCGTTTCTGGGGTGGCGGTGATCGGCGCGCTGCTACGTCTGCGCAAGCAGGGCGCATGACCCGGCTCTATCTCCTGTTCGGCGGGCTGTCCCTGATCATCACCATGGCCGGTGCGCTGTGGTGGAGCATAGACCGCACCGCGACCGATCGGGCGAGAACTGACGGGCTGCAATCCACAATCAACAACGCGGGGAAGTTCAATGAGGCTGCTGCTAATCCTGACGACTGCCATTGGCTTGACCGGCTGCGCGGTGACTGCCCCGGTTGAGGCGGTGCCGTGTATCGCGCTCAAGCCCCGCACGGACGCGTTACGCTCTGCGCTGGTGCGACATCCCCAAACACCGGACGAGGTGGGGCAGCGGGCCGCTGACGTGGTGCTAGGCACTGAGCGGGTGTGCAAATGACCCGCCGTCGCAGGTCGATGAACGCCCGGCGCCGGTATCGGTGTTATCTGAGGCAACTGCCGTGTTGATCTTGGCGGCGACCGTGTGCCTGCTGGCCAACCCGCTGACGGTCGAGTGCCGAACCGTGGCGCTGCGCGTGGAGACGGACGCGGGCGAATGTCTCGCGATGCTGGCGCCGGTCGAGGCGATGCTGCGGGAACAGGCTGCGGGCATGCCGGTGGTGTACATCAAGGCGGATTGCAAGCGCGGCACGGTGGGCTAGGCCCGCTCCAGCATCAATGCGATGCAGTACGCGGCGATGGGGTTGACCGGGACAATCCCGGATTCCCATCGGCGTATGGTCCTGTCACCGTTCGCGCCCATGCTCCACTCGCGGGCGAGGGCGGCGCAGGAAAATCCCAGCGTTTGCCGGGATTCCTTGAACTCTTGCGGTGTCATGCGTTGCCCTGAATGTTGGAGCGACCGCTAAGCATCCGCAGGATTTCCTTTTCGGCGGCAATTCCATCGGCGAATACCTCATTGCTAATCGTGGTGTATGTCGGAACACCAGTGTCTCCGCCTGCTTCGTGGTACGCTGCGATCTTGTAGCCGTCAGCGGTCTGGATTGTGATGTAACGTGCCATGGTCTCTCTCCTATTGAGCGGGCTTCACTGCCCTTGGTGGGTGGCGGGGCCGTAGCCCCTGCCGGTTATTTGCTTAATCTGTCCCTGTAGCTAATCACGCTGCTACTCATGAATTTCAAACGGTTTCCCAGCTTTGTCAGCTTTGACGGGTCATCCTCTTCAAGTATCGCCTCGACAAGCTCGGCCAGTATGGGGCCGATACGGTTGTCACCCATATCGGCCCAGTAGCGCAGTGCCTCAGCAGATATCGGTGATTTCATAAGATGGAACCTCCAGCAAACCAAGCCCCAGCGTTTTCACTGTGAAAATGTCGTTTTCGATTTCGCGGACGATTCCGGCTGCTTCGCGGCCATCGCTCAGGTTGAATGCGATCAGGTCGCCGCTGCGGATGGTGTCTGTCTCGATGATGCGGATCATGTTCATTTCGTTTTCCCTTTCGTGGTGGGCTTCATCGCCCTATGACCTATGTATAGCGGTCATAATGACCGGATGCAAGCGCTAAATCACACAACCCGAGATTATTTTATGGGGGCTGTCCCATGCTGAATCTGTCCCGCATCCTGCACGATCTGCTGTTCCGCGACACGTCGCAGTCCCTGTGCTCGCGCGCGTGGGATCGGCGGCACAAGCGGGGATGGGCTCTGTGGGTGTGGGTCTTCGGCGCCCGGCACTGCGAACGCTCCTGGCGCTGGTATCGACGCCCGACCAGCAAACAATAACCTATAACCCAAAGGAAACCACATGGCACGAAACGACACGATCACGCTGACAAGCGGCGTATGGACCCAACTGACGAACGCCAACGCTGCCGCCGTCAGGGTGCAGAACCTCGTCGGCTATACCATCAAGCTGCAAGCCACCAACGGCGCAACGGCACCGACTAGCATTGCGGGGGCTCTGGAACTGCGGCCGCATGGAACGCTGGCAACCGACCTCACGCTGGCACAACTATGGCCGGGGGTCGCCGGGGCTAACCGCCTCTGGGTGCTGTCCGACATTGGCGCCAACGTCTCCGTGAGCCACGCAGATGGATGATCTGGCATTTCGGGATCTGCGTTTCCACCGGCTGGGGGCGATGCGATCCGGCACAGCGTTTAGTCCCGTTTCGCTGTTTGCCAATGGCGAGGCTGGGGATGCTTGGGTTGCGGACCGTGATTGGTGCTATACCAAAAGCGGCGGTGGCGTTTATGAGCGCGTCACGACAAGCGGCGACATCATGGCCCGGTGGAAGGGTATGGCGAATGGCATCAATGCGGATCAGGATGATGTGGCAAAGCGGCCTGCGTATATGGAAGGGAGTGGGACGGCTTGGGGGCAGTATGATGGGGTGAATGACGGCCTGTCGACGCCCAATATAGACTTTACCAACACAGACAAAATTAGCGTTTTCACTTCATCTACGACATCTGTGACCAACGATAGGAGCCTGATCGAGCTTGGCGGGAACTATAACAGTAAGGATGGGTTAAGAGTATCCATGCCTTCTCAGGGTATCAATTCTTCGGCAAGCGGGGTTACTGGGTATAAAATCATTGTGTCTGGGGGTATTAGTATGAATACCCCTTATATCGTCGCGAGTAATATGACGCGGGGTTCAACGACGCCAACGGGTAGGCTCAATAGGACTCAGGCTATGACTGTCTCGCGGGATGATATCTTATCTGGGAATTATGGCAACCTGTATTTAAGTGTGGGATCGCGTGAAGGCACAACCCTTTTCCACGGCGGAAGAATATACGGCTTAGTTTTACGAGGTGCGCTATCAAATCTTACAGAAATAGCCGCGACAGAAAACTATCTAGCTGAGCTATCAGGTGTCACCCTATGAGCATCGTAGCAATCATCCCCGTCGCACAACTGCTGGCAGCTAACAACACTCTCGGTGCGGCTGGTTGGGGATATGGCAACCTCAGCGTCCCGGCCTATACCGGACCAGCGGCAACCCACGCGGCAACGCACTGCTGGGACAATGTCGAGTTCCGTGCTGCACTTGAGGCAATCGCCGGGATGGTGGTGCAGGTGGGTGAGGGTGATCCGGTAGCCCGCACCAAGGCGCTGATCGAGGCACAAGGGGCGCGATGGGGCGCACAAGCCCCGGACCTGCCTAACTCGGGGACGGTGGCCGCTGGCAGTCTATACCGGCACGACGGCAGCTTGTGGAGCGTGATACAATCGTTCAGCCGCACAACCTACGGTGCGCCCCCCGCAACCTATCCGGCGCTTATCCGGCGGGTGCGTGAGCCGTTCTCGGTCGAGGAATGGAAGCAGCCGCTAGATCAATACGACAGTTACAATCTGGTCAACCCGTTCACCGGCGGGCCGGATCGCTGCTTATTCGGCGGCAAGACCTACGCCACCAAGCTAAACGCGAACGTGTGGTCACCGGGCGGTTATCCGGCGGGGTGGGTGGAGGTGTGAGACGCGGCTCCGGGCGGCACTCCGGTTATCAGCCGATTGGCTGGGGCTGGTCACGTCCGCTCAGGGCTAAACCCGAGATTGGGTGTACCTGTTCCGATTTCCATGCCGCCGCGTCTCGGGTGAATGCAGCGGGGGTGATCAACTCCCCCAGCCCACGCCGCGCGGGTCTTAACGTGCGCGGCAATCTGCACTCGCCGGAAAGGCGGGTTGGTACCCCCGGCGACTAGGGCCTAAGCCTACGGTACAACCGTTCTCCACACACTCATGTGGATTTTCGCCGCCGGGTGGTGCCCCCCTATACCACGCCCCGAAGCCGTTGTGAATCCCGCATCAACTGCGGGTCGCATCCTCCGGCCCGTCGGGAACAACGTCCAGTATCGGCAGCCCGTAAGCCTCCCGGATTGCCCGTGACGCCCTAGCAGCTGGCGGGGATCGATCACCAGCAAAGCCCAGGGCTCCGTCAAGCAAGCCGTCCGGGATCGGTGCCGGATCTGCCAGATAAAGCCGGTCGTTCGGGGATAGTTCGCTGCACCACACCACGCGTACGCCTTTATCGGCGTAAACGGTGACGTTGCCGGTTTCGTCTGTGTGCAGGACTACGGTTGGGGTCATGTCGCATCCTTCCGGCTCTTGGGCTTTATGCGATAGACGGTCTGGCCGTGATGCTCGTCGCAATCCAGAACGCCGCGCCGGGTGAGAGATTGGGCCGTTGTCGCGTATGCTGGCCACGGCAGGTGCCGCCACTCGCCGTCCGCCAAGACCCGCTTCACTGCCGCTTCGCCGTATTGTGTCTCTGGGTCATTCATGTCGCATCATCCAGCATCGCGTGCAGGTTGGGGCAATTCTCCCGCATCTCCGCATTGTGCCGCGCCCGGTGTGCCCGCTGTTCCGGCGTGTCCGGGATGACGTCGTAATCGAGCGATGCCTCTGGTGGGTGGGCGGTGCTACGCGCCTCAATGGCGTCCAACGCCTGCCCGTACAGTGACAGGATCTCCAGCGCCTGCTTGCGGCACTCGGCCTCTGCCTTCTCGGCGCGGTCCAGTGCGGCTGTGAGCGCGTCGGCGGCGGCATCGAGCACGGTCATATCTGTGGCGCGATCTTGATCCGCAGCGATCAGCGCACGACGCATGATCTTATTGACCAGTTCGCGCGGGTTCGTCTCAGTCATGTCTCGTCCTTCCGTGAGTATCGTTACAATCGTGCGCGCTTGAAACGCCGCCTTGGCCCGGGCCAGATCGAGCAGGGTTGCGGGGGTCATGCAGATTCCTCATCGATACGTTCGACCGTGACGCGGAAGCATCCAACATCCTTCCCGCTGTCTGTGACGTTGGTATATGTCGCAGTCGCGGAGCCACCGACCTTAGAAACGTGCTTGCCGACGGCGACCGCCACACAAAGCAGAGCAGTCGTCGCATCGGTTGCGTGCGGATCGTCGCTCGTTCCATCAGGGAGCGAGAAATCCCAGTCCGACCCAAAATCCTTGGCATAGAAAATGTGCCTTGGAAACATGTTGGCGATCACGCCCAGCAATCTCTTCATCGCCGCGTCCTTTCCGTGGTTCTGTGTTTTGGGGTATGCTCTTTGGTTCGCTGGACCTGCGCAGACCTGTTTAGCCTGCACAAACCGCGAACGCGCATGTCGTGGGGCAAGGCTTTTGGCCTATATTCCCTTATTCTGTGCGGGGACCACTCCCCTCCTAAGTGTGTGGCTTTTGGTTCGGGGATGGGGCTTATGCCGGGCTGAATCCGCTCTGCACATTCACGGTATGTTTTGGCTGTGTTCCGCCGATTTCTGCACAAATTCTGCAATGAAATCAAGTACTCGCCTCGGATTTGCAATCCGCTGCGTAACCACTCCGCCAACTCGCCTAGCCTGTTGTGGTGCATGGCATTTACCCCGTTCGGCCCGTGGCCGCAAGTGGCGTCTCTGCACAATCTCTGCACATT
>Ga0314855_100233_pt1 | contig 11008 bp, 16 predicted proteins | sample 2018CB1WmetaG_FD_203636 | JGI IMG/M metagenome (GOLD analysis project Ga0314855, IMG submission 203636) | Cryopeg brine viral communities from Beaufort Sea near Barrow, Alaska, United States - 2018 CB1W | ecosystem: Environmental > Aquatic > Marine > Coastal | place: USA: Alaska | collected... | reverse complement strand
CAAATATTTGTTTAACATATAATTTAGTTTCTATATGGGATCCCTTCAAAACCGACATTTCTTTAGAATGTTCTTTAGCATCATTTTTCAATTCGACTATTTCTCCTTTTAAATAATTTATAGTATCTGTCATTGTGCAATTACAATTATCGCTCATTTGTAAAATTCCTCCTATATGTTTAATTCGTCAAAAGAGGGTATTATAAATTTATCCTCTATTTTTTTTTAGTGGAATATATTTGCACTAGCGATATTAAAAAAGCTCTAGTTTTTACACTAAAGCTTAATTTTATCTATGTATTTTTATTTTCTAGTTTGTACGTCCTATTTTCCAATTGTTCAGTAACTCTATATAAATTTTAATTATTTACTTTAAGAAAAGGACAAAATAAAAACACCCTAATGAGTGCTATTCTGCCCTTTAAAAATTAAGGTAAAGGAACTCCGTTCTCATCAAGTCCCATTGTCAATAATTCTGCTCTAACTGCATCTTGTAAACTTACAGGAACGTCTGCAAAAGTTTTTGAACCGTAAATTATTAAAGTTACAAATACTAATACCATATTATCATCACCTCCTCCCATGAGTTTATTGATAAGCCAAACTCTTAGCTTAAACATTGTCTGCATCTAGTAATGCTTGAACCTCTACTTTTAAGTTTGGAGGTACATCATCAATTGTCTTATCTCCATTTTTAATTAAAGTGTAGAATACTTGTTCCATATTATTACCTCCTATAGTCCTAATGTAGCCATATAAATATCTGTTAATCCATTCATAATAACCATTTGAAAATCTTTTATTTCTTGATTAGTTGGTTGTATAACTGGTGGAATTACTGGTGTTGTATCATCAATAAAACTCCCATCTTCTTGTTGGATTTGTCCATACAAACCTAGTAAAGTATTCACATCATTTGATTGCATAGTATACAATTCCCCAACATCTTTAATACCTATTATTTTTTTATTCTCATCTAAAGTTACTATTCGCATATTTTTACCTCCTAATTAAATTCTATTAACTGCCATCTAACACTAGGGTCGCTTGCACCGTACATCTTAAAAGTTAATGATGTTGCACTAGTTACTTCTTTGAACAACGCATAATAAGCTGATGCAGAACCAGTTGCACGATGTGATGCCCAAAGCATACATTTCAAAGGATTAACTGCTGATATAGTCGAAACCCTAACATTTGATACAACATCAACCCAACCAGTTTGTTTGGATTTTACATTGTTAAATTCTATTACTGTCCAACTAATATCAACAGCTAAAGCTGTACCTCTATCTCTTTTCATGTATATATTAGTACTATCAGATAAATTACATTGCCAATTATCTTCTTGAGCATTACTATTTGGAGCAGTAAAACTGATATCTACAATACTTATTGATAAATCTACGGCGGATATTGGTATATAAAAAGTTGTTGAACTATCATTTACTAGTAAAGTACCTCTTTGAATACTTTTTATATTGCTTGGATTAAAGCTTCCTGCAAGTCCAAATATATTTATACCACTTTTAATATTACTCGCCACTAAATTAACATCTTTTATCCAACAAGTTCTGCCTATATAATTACCGTCGGGTACAATGAAATTAGGAGCATTTGTGTTTACTGTCCATGGCAATTCTTGGTTAAATCCGTTTGGTATTGTGCCAATAATTTTATCACCATTAATATAAGCAGATTTCCCAATTAACATACCTCCAGCGGTTGCGTTAGCATCTGCTGTGTTTACTAAACTAGGAGTATCTATTTTCGTTGCCAATACCGCGAATGTATCTGTTCCGATTGCAGATATACCCTTTGCGTTTACTGAATTAGCAACCGCTATTTTACCGTTATTGGCATTTGTAAAAACCTCTTTTAAAGCACCCTCAACATTAGTTGAAGTAAACAAACTATCAATATCATTTAATCCGATTAAACTTGCACCTTTGCCACTAACTTGTGACGACATATCAGCCAAGGACGTCGCAACTGCATCATAAGCAGCCACCCCTCCAACTACACCTTTTTGGCTCAATGGTATTGCATTAGCTGCGACTGTTTTAATCTGTGCATCTATAATATCCATGTTTCCGTTTTGATCTAAAACGTTATAATTTTCACTTCCTAATGGCTTTTTTAAATTATAATTTGTTGTTGTTCCAGACATATAATTACCTCACTTTCTTAAAATATCTGTGTTCTTAATTGATCATGTGTAAATCCGCTTAACACGTCATTAGTCATTATACTTAAATCATTATTTGTATTATAAGTAAATGCATATAAAGCCTTTAAATGAGCTGGTTTAATATCCTCGATAGCCTTTTGCAGATCACTCATGTTAGGAGGAATGCCTAAAGCACTAACAAACTTAATAGTAAATTGATAATTTGTATTATCTTCAATCACATCGACTAATCCATTACTAAAACTTTCAGCTACATTTTTAATTAATGATACTGTAACTGTTCCCTGACCTCTCATTTTAGCCTTAATCCTTGTACGTCTAAATTCTATATTAAGATTATTATTTATTTCTATACCAAACTCTTTTTCCCACCTTTCAAGTGTAAAATCTGCGGTAGAAATAAAAAATTGATTTAAAACTGTATCTAAATTAGTATTAAAATTTGTTAATTCCTTTGCATTTGCATTGTTTAAATTTTCTATAATTTTGCTAGTAGCATAATATTTTGGCATATACCCTAATAAGATATTTTTATCCAAGTGTAACACCACCCAAGACCGCTATTTCTTCGGCATCTGTTGTTATATTAGACGTTCCACTATTAACTGTTAAATTGCTATAGTCAAGCACACCAGCAACATCAAATATAAGATTTCCTATTTTTGCATAAGATACATAAGTTTCTGTAAATGCTAAAGTTTTAAAATAATCTGTCAAGCTAGTTTCTATTGCGGTTTTAACATCTGCTAATATATAATTATCTGTATCTATTACTAATGTTACTGTAATACTTATAGGCTTCTCTGTGGCTGATATAACTGTTACTGTTGCGCCTATAGGTCTAACTGTTTCTATATATGTTGCAACATCTATTATTAGTTGTGCATCTGCTGCTCTTTTATTGCTATTAATTATAGTTGCTTTTACAGTTCCGTTTCCATTCCATAAAGAAAATATTTTAGTACCACCAACACCGGTAACGCTTAAGCACCATGCAATATAAGCTGCTACATTCCCACTTGTTCCAGGGTTTTGTACTTTAACATAATATCTTAGTCGCAATTCATTGTCCGTTTCTGCTGCATATCCATTTGTAATTGCAATAGTATTTGTAACACTAACTAAACCAGCTAAAGTTACTGGATAATATTTAATAGCACCTACTGGTACATTTCCCATTATTCCTGTAACATCACAAATTACATTAACTGTTTCTATTCCTGTTTCTCCTATGGTTTTATCCTCTACAAAGGTAAAATTAACTAGGTCCGTTGCTACTTTGTCACCTGTTATAATTAATGCTCCTATGGTTCCAGTAATAGTTACTGTAGTGGTTGCATTTGTTGCCATCTTTCTATATAACCCATAAGCACCTACTTTTCTTTCTAAATATGTTCCTGACGCAGTATCTGCAAATCCTTTATTTGTTATTAAATCTTGTACTATATAAGACTTCTCTAATTCTATTGCAACTGGCTTTTCAACATCATATACAAAACTACCTTCTGTTTTATCATAAGTATTATCAATCTCAGCCAATAGCCTTGCTTGTATAACTTCTTTTGTATCAGACATTAGAATATCACCTCACTTTCTACTGGGCCATAAATACTATTTACTGTAAATGCTACTGTAAGAGTTCTTTTTTCTTTTGTAAATACAAAATCTTTTATACTCAATATTTCAGTATTTTTTAAAAGCTCTTCTGTAATTTCTCTTTGAATTTCTGACTTAATGAAAAAATATGGATAATCACTGTGGATTAGATCCATAAGTGTTATTCCATATTCATCAATTCCACCAGTAGCATATATTTTAAATTTAAATTTTTCGGTTTTTATTAATTTTATTATATATACTTTTAATGCTTCAACCCCTGTTAGTTCCTCAACTTTGCCATCTTTTAAAACAAAATCACCAGTAGCAAAATCAAAATTGAAACTTGTACCTCTTACAGTTGTTGTCGCATCTGCAGCAATTCCACTATAATCATTCACTACTTCGTCCTCTAGGTAAGGCATTACATTGTCAGCCATTATATCACCTCGATTTTATCTACTATGAAAAAATATTGGCCTAGTGCATCTGAAATAACTAGCACATTATCGCCAACCTTTAATATATCTTTAAAAATAATGCTTGAAGTTGTACCACCATTTATAGTTGCATTTCTACTATAATTTTCTTTTAAACTGCTACATATGCTACAATTGCCCTTTTGTAAAAACACTGTATTATTTAAAATTCCAATCTTTAAAGGTTCTAAGGACAAAATTTTACCTTTTAAATTTCCAGTTCTTTTTACATTTGTTCTATTTTTAAATTCCTTCGCTAAATCTGTTGCATAACTCATATTTCACCTACCATTCTAACGTTATACTGGATTTAAACAATCCATTTTCTAGCGTATTTGAACAACTTTTAATACTATACCAACCATTCAAGCCCATACTATCTATCTTTAAACTTATTAATCTATTGGCTCTTATGTCCTCGCCACCGCTAATAACAATTATATTTAATGCAGTATCTTTAAATACTTTGTTAACCTCTGCTAGTCTGTTAGTAGCTATATTCTTTGCTTTGCTAATATCTTTAGCTTCAACGGTCAAAACTTCCTGAAAACCTCCGTAAGTATTAATATTTTTTGGATCACTTACGTTCGCTAATATTCTGTTATTATCTTCATCATTGGAAACTACAAGTATTTTATTTTTCATATCCTCTATAGATGAATTTATTCCTAAATCTTCTGATAAGATAAACTTAGGGTATATTTTTAATTCAACCAATTTTATTATATATAGGGTATCTCCACGCATTTCCTTTATATATTTAAATCCTTTTTCAAGTTCTGCCTGTTCCAAAACATCCGCTATAATATCCGCTAAAGTAAAATCTTTATAAATCTTACTTATCAATGTAGTTATAGTTGCACAATTTACCTTTACACCGAACTTAGTACATAATTGTTTTATAGCAGCACTGCCGGTTATTTTATTAAACTGTATAATAGTTTCATTTTTCCCCAGGACTCTTGCGAAATCTTGGCATGAGTAACTAAATTGATTTTTAGTTTTATTTTTTTCGATTGCTGATCCCATAAAGGTGACTTTTGAATCTATTAATAATTCCACGATTGTACCCTCGGTTAATTCTTTTAAACTATTAAAGCTTAAATCTACCGCTAATGTATCTTTATCGCTCCCCCATGCTATGCTAGTGCTTTTAGATAGTATTTCATTCCATACACCACTTTGTCTAACACGCATTGCATAAATCATGCTATCACCTTATAAAGCTTAAAACTTACTTGATACTCAATATCATGCACTTTATTTTCGCCCCATGTTAGGCTTTCTACAGTAACGGTCCAGTTTAAAATTTCTGGTCTACTACTTTTTTTATCACGTTGCATTATACATCTTAGAGGAGTTTTATATTTCATTGCACTTCGCCACATATTTATAAGTAAATAAGGATCTATTTTACTTTTAGCGAAATTATATTTACCAGCGTATTCAGGTAAAAAACTACTTATACTAAATTCAGTAAGCCCTACATTTCCCAGTAAATTGTAAGTTCCATTATTGAACGTTCTAAATTCTTCATTCTCAGATGATTCGCTTAGTTGCGGCATAACTGGCGGCAAAATTGGTAGTTGATAAATTGCTTTTCGTTCTAAATCCGAAAAAAATATCTCTGATATTGTGACCACCTCCCAAATAAAATGAGGTGACTAGGTAGCCACCTCTTACATGTTTCCTAATGCAGACAGGATTTTATTTCCTACGTGATTTCCTACATAATCTGCATACTTTTCATTACCTATAACATTTCCTTCTATAGTTACATACACTTTCACGCCACCATTACTCGTTTTATCTATTAATTGTTGCGATTTGTCAGCTGGAATAATAACTTCACCGCTAGATGTTCTTCTAATTTCTCCACCTTTTTCATGCATCAATGCTAGCCCTGCACTTGAATAGTTTGTACCACTTGCATATTGACCAATCATTTGCGTGTGCTCTGTAGCTTTAGCAGCCGTATAATCTCTAGTAACCGCGTTAGGTCTTGTAAGGCTTTTATAGGTACCTAATTCATATTTATCAATCACACCAACTTGCATTCCAGGTAATTTATTAATAAGTCTTATCATTTTATTTATGTTTTCTATAAAACCATTGGCTATCCCTTTAAAAATATTTGCTACAAAAGTGCCTACGTTACTAAATGCGTTTTTCATACCAAACACAAAATCGCTTAACTTTTCGCTTACTACGTCCCAATTTTTCCACAATAAAACACCTGCTGCTATTACTGCAGCTATAGCTAATACCATCCATCCCAAAGGGCTTATTAAGATAGTACCATTTAATAACCCCATAGCTATTTGCGCTCCTACGAGTACTGCTTTTAGTACGCCTATTATTTTAATTGGTACGTAAAAACTAACAAATGCCAGTGCTATCCCCTCAATGATCGATTTGTTATCTTTTAAAAAATTAAAAACTTTAGATATTACTTTAAACAACTTATTAAATACTTCTGTTGCTTTATCTGCTATTTTTTCTATTGTTCCATCTTCTTGCCATTCTTGAAACTTGTCTGCTACTTGTTTTACTTTTTTCTTGATTTTATCTAATAAACTTCCTACTTTAATGGTTCCATCTTCTTGCATTCCCAAGATTTTTGCTAAAGAAGTTTTTGCAACACCTGTAATCGTGGACCACATACCTTTTGTTGTTCCTGCTAATTTTTCTGCTCCACCTTTAAATTTCTCATTCATTAGTTTCATCATAGCTTCATTAAATTTTTCTTGGTCCACTATTTGGCCTTTTTTATTAATTATTTCTTGCCCTTTAAACATTTCATTTGCTTTTTTACCTATTATTGCTTTAGTTAAACCAAATTCTTTAAGTCTTTCAAGTTCTCCTGTTTGTGCATCAATTATAGCTTCTGTAGCTTGTATAACGCTTTTGTTTGTTGCTCCTGCCATATCTGCGGTAATTCCGCCCCATTTCTTAGCGCTTAGTCCCATAGCTTCATACTTTGCACTCATTTCTATAACATTTCCAGTTTCAAATGGTGTTGAATTTGCTAGTTTAACTGACCATGCCATTATTTCGCCAGCTTTTTTAGTAGACTTGGTGGCGGTTTCAAGCTGAGTTTTATAGCCCTCCATATCAAAGGCTTCGCTTAATCCATTTTTAGCTGCAATCCCCGCAAGCACACCAGCACCAATTAAACCAAATTTTACAGCCTTGTCACCCATCTTATTAATGCTAGTTGCAAAACCACTGGCCATGCGTGATGCTCTATTGGTTGCAGTTCTCATTTGCCTACTCATACCCTCAACATTTCTTGTTGCTCTAGTAATTCCACCAGACATGCGGTCCTGTAAGGTTAATATAGTTGCTATTGTTCTGCTCATTTATTCACCTCATTTCGTTTCATATAATACAGTTTTAGTGAGCTTATTTTCCTTTAATTCTTCTTGGAATATTAAAGATTCAATATAAAACATCTTTTCGATTTCAGATAAATTTAATAAATATTCTAATTTAAAACCTTTTTCGAGATAATAAGAACACCAGTAAAGTTCTCCACCATCATCCTTACCACCCCTTATTAGTTTTTTATTTTTTCTACCACCTCTTCATCTGAAAATGCATCCGATATTTTATTTGCTATATCCACAGTTCCATCTGTCCCAAATACTTTAGTTACAATATCATAAGGATCAACGACCTCTAAAGATTTTTGTAAATTTTCATCATGTAAAAAAGTACATGAGTTATATATTAATTCAACCGCAGCTTCTGTCATTAAAATAAAATCCATTTCAGCTACTTGTGCTTTACCATTTTTCCCTTTTTCTGTTTTTATTGCATTAGCGTTTTTACTTTTGTAAACCAATAGATCGTTTTGACTTGGTCTAGTAAACATAACCGTTCCATCCATACCCTCAACTTCTATCTCAATTATCATTTTTCTGCTATTGTATTTATCTGTTGCTTTTTTTGTAAAGTCTGCTAGTGTTAATTTATTTCCCATATTTACATCCTTTCTTTAATTAATAAAGAGGCCATAAGGCCCCTATTATAATGTTTCTATTACTTCATAATCTACAACAGTATATGGTAATTCTTCTTTAGAATTTACTTTTGCTTCAAAAGTCGCTAGGTTAAATTCTTTGAAGAATATATAAACTGCAGATCTTTCGCTTTTTCCAGTAGATTTATTTTCCAGTTTGGTAATTATTTTTATAGTAGGAATAACACCAGTTTTAAAGCTATCCGCTAGTTGTGTAATACCTAAACTTTCTGTTTTATTAACTACCAGTGTACCCTCGCCTTTCCATCCATTATATGCGTAGCCTGTGCCCATTTCGCCACACTGATTTACTTCTGAAAAATCACCAGTTATTTTAGTATCTATTTTTTCTAAGCTGAATATTTGTTTGCCATCAAGCCATGCAACACCATTGTTACCATTAAGAACTTTATTCATAATATCGTTCATGTTATCACCCCTTTATATTTATTTTAAGCTAATGAAATAATAAAATTAAGATCCGTTATGCTTTGTAATTCTTTAACATTAGCCATTAAAAATAATTGTCTTTTAAATGCCATATTTTTAACTTTTGCATCATCCCAATCAACCGCAAGTGGATTAACTGAAACCCATGCTGCTCTTTGTGCTTCTACATTAATTAAAGCTAAATTATCATATTCACCATCTAATATATCGGCATCTTCTAAAATTTTAAAGTAGTTATTTACTGCACTTAAAAATATTACTTGATTATCATATTTATTTTTATATTTGCCTATCCACTTTTTAAATTCTTCCCTTATATCGTCAAGCATTAAGTTGTTGATTTCAATAGTTTCTATGAATTTAAAATCTTCTGTTAAATCTTCTGTAACTTCTGTTAAAGTATTAATTCCTAATGCTATTTTAACTGCATCATATTCATTGATTAACACCATTTTACCCAATACTAGCTCTGCATCAATGTCGGCTGGCGCTGTAACACTTACAAGATTTCCCATAGTTAAATAAGTTGTTCCTTTTTCTACATTAGCACCTGCCAAATATCCAAGTAAGCTAGGAATGAATTTACTTCCAGTAACTTCGCCTCTATCATCTACAAAAGTAACTAGTGTATTCTCTAGTTCAACCACATTCGTAGAATTTGGCGGGGTTGTTGGTGCAAATACTGCGCTCATAAATGTTTTTTTGGCTACTTTCATAAGTACGGTCCATGCCGATAAAGCATCGTAATCTGCTGGTAACCCATCCGCAAAACCTACCCATCCAGTAGTCAAAGCGCCTTCAACTAGTACCAGTGCGCTCTCAAAATCTGCTATGGTAGCTATTCTAAATACTGTAGTTTTAAATGGTCCGCCCTCCATCGTATCTTTTATATATTGCAAGTTTTCTGCAGTATATAGGAGCGCATCTGCTGTTAATTCCGCAATAGTTTTATAAACTTTTTGTGTGAATGTTTCGTCTGTATCATCCTTAATTATTAAGACCGCGTTACCTCTTGCGCTTCTTTCTACAAAACTGTTCGCACTCTGAATAAAACTAATATCTATATTAGGTTGTTCAATAGTCATAAATTACCTCGCTTTTAGTTTATTTTTGTTTCAATTTCTAATGTTTCCATATACTCACTTAGATCCACAAACTCAATATTTTCAAGGCTATACAATTCAAAATTACATGTTAGGTAGCCATCTGTTTTATTTACATCAAATTCAACTTCGCTAACTGGAAAATAAAAAGTATCCGAAACTTTAATTTCTTCCAGAAAAGCATTTTCTAATATATCCTGAATCTTTAATAGTTCAATTTTTGCGTTGTCTCGGATTGTAGCAAAATAAAAAAGCTCAACTTTTAAATTGCGCTCTTTAATGTAAAAATTAAATTTATTCGTTTTGTTATTAGATAAATCAAGGTACATAGAAGGTCGAGAAATTCCTTCAACTATACTCGTACTACTGAAATTAGTGTCAACAAATTCTGTATCTACCAATGCCTCTGTTACCTTATTTATTATCGCTATATAAATATCTATAAGAGTTACAATATTGATCACCTACTTTATTACATAAAAATAACACCCTTGCGAGTGTTTTATACTTTTTTATATTCAGTTACTTTGTTTCTTAATGTTTTAACAAATCCTTGCGCCATTGTGGCTCCAAGTCCGATTGTATTTTCTATTTCTAATACAAAATCATTCTCAAATCCATCTTCTAATGTGCTGATAATAATAAAGTAACTATTATCTACTTTCTTTTTCTTTAATCCGAGCGCAAATATACCAAACGCAAGAAGCCTTGTTAATGTTATATCTTTGCTTATTTCTTGTTTACTTTTATATTGTACATCTGTTATATTTTCCAAGTTTAATATATGATAAGTTTTAAAAAGTTGACTAAATGTAAGTTTATCTTTTTTTATTAAAAGATTTAACTGTCCATTCATCGTTATATTAGCATAACCGCCACCATATTTACCACTAATTTTATTTACGTCTTTATTAGATACCTCGAACATACTCATATCATAACCCACCTTACAAATATTTTACAATAATAATACCATTATAAACCATTATTATCAAGCATATCATCAATAAAATTTTGTAAGTCCTGATCATAAGTAGATCCAAATTGAGATTGAGCCCTATCAATAAATTTATATCCAGGTACATAAGATTCAGCACCATCGTGGTTTTTACCACCCTTATGGATATATCCTTGGTCTAATAAATGCCCCAGTGGATGTGAGCAA
>Ga0314855_100231_pt1 | contig 11067 bp, 8 predicted proteins | sample 2018CB1WmetaG_FD_203636 | JGI IMG/M metagenome (GOLD analysis project Ga0314855, IMG submission 203636) | Cryopeg brine viral communities from Beaufort Sea near Barrow, Alaska, United States - 2018 CB1W | ecosystem: Environmental > Aquatic > Marine > Coastal | place: USA: Alaska | collected... | reverse complement strand
TGTCGAAGTCTTTGACGTCGCCGTATACCCAGCCGTTTGTGGTGCGTTCAGCGATCCACGATTCGTGGAGTTGTTCAGGGGTGGCGCCGTTCTGCGCGGCAATGACCCCCGCTTTTGCTGAGGCTTGCAGTTCGGTGCCGATCGACTCCCATGAGCGGTTGGGGACTTCCCCGAGGGTGCGCTGTAGGCGTCGGTTGGCTTCGTGGCAGATGGAGGCGATATCGCGGACGGAGAATCGCGGGGCTGGCTCCGTGAACTCGGGGGCGTATTCGTCATCCCAGTCGGTGAAGATGCCCCTATTGGCGCGCATTTGCACGTCCTCGAGTGAAGTGATTGCTATAGCTTTGTTGCGGCCGTCAGGCACGGCTTCGTAGATTGCCGTGGCGAGAGCAACGATTTCTTTCCGCACGGTCGCTACAGCGATTCGCTGACCAGCAACGGGGGGCTTGCCTGTGGATGAGTCCGCAAAGCGGTCGGTGATGGTGCTCATTTGGTTCCTGCTTTCTTTGTTGGTGAGTTTCGTCTTTTGACGGGCGGGGGGAGGATGGGGAACGATTGGTCGCCAAAGCTGCGGTTCAGTCGGGCTTGGCCGTACACGAACCCGGTAGTGCGGTCTACGACGTCGTAGCCACCTGTTGAGCGGCGCTCGAGCCCGATGGGGCGGACCCCTTGGGCTTCGAGGTGCACTTTCACGTGATTGATGATGCTGGTGATGACGGAGAGGCGTGAGGGCACGATGAGTGCGGGCACGTTGAGGTTTTCGCCTAGTCGGTCAAAAAACCATGTTTGGTCAGCCATGGGAACTCCTTTCGATCCCCTGACTGTACACCAACTCTGGTGGGTTAGTCGAGTCCTGCAAGTTTCAGCTGGCGCTCGCGTTCCTCCGTCTTCGCACGCATAGCCGACTGGGGGGTGGTGTAGTTCGTGAACTTGAGCCCTGACAGCATATTGATGACCGCGCGCGTCTGGTCGCCGGAGTTCTGCTCGTCAGAGCGGTTATCCTTGGCCGTGTTGCCCAGTGCCGTGTTGATCTGCGACGGGAGCCCGGTCTGCGACATAAGGTATTCGCCTACGTCGTCGACGTCGCCACCGGAGCCCATTTTGTTGCCGGCAAGCAATTCGATGGGTGCTTTTAGGAGGGGGTTCAGCTGCCCGCCGATGTTGTCACCAAAGCCTGCCGCGACGTTCCCGACGTTGCCTATGCCGTCTTCTGGCTTCATTGTCATCCCGTTGAAAAGCGACTGGATGCCGTCGATCTGGGGTGCTGAGAGGGAGAATCCCCACAGGTTGTCGCCTTCGCTGAATGGGGTGTCCCCGCCCGTGAACGAGGGGCCCAGTAGACCTTCCTTGCCGTAGCTTGCCATGCGGTCGTCGTCGGGGATGGGGGCCCCGAAACTGTCAGGCTCGAGCCCGTTGGCTTCGGCCATGTTGTACATCATCTTCGACGGCATGGTGACAAGCCCGGGACGGTCGGCCGCGGTGCGCAGTACTCGAGAGATTGCCTGTCGCTGCCACGTGTAGAAGTAAACGATGCGTCGAGCCCATTTTTGCTCACCGGCCGACAGCGTTTGCATGGTCGGGTGGTAATCGTGGACTACCTTCGCTGCTTGACGGAATGCTTCGTCGAGGGTCTTGTACTGCCCCTTCTCGAGCGCATCAACGAAGTGGGTGATGCGGAAGATGTTGTCACGGGCTGCCGAGAATCGGGCTAGCTGGGTGTTGGTGTCGATCAGTGGGGAGAGCGCACGGCGCGAAGTCGACGGGTTCAGTCGCGCCATGGTGGGCGAGAGAATATCTTCCGCGAGCCCGTGGGTGATCGCTACGGAGTGGTCGAGCGCTGCCTGCCAGATGGTGCCGGGGTCGATCGACTGAATCTGCTTCTTGCCGCCGATGTTGAGCACGATGGTGGTGGCGTCTTCGTCGAATGACTGCTTGACGGTATATCCAGCTGGGGTGTTGCTGGCGTTGTAGCGGGCGAGGGGGCCAGTGTCGGCGTCTTTCAGGTGTCCACCGGCTTGCATGACCTTGGCGCCCTTGGCGTAACGCATGGGGTTGACCCCGGCCATGAAGTTCATAAACGTTTCACCGAAAATGTTGGTCATGTGGTGGCCGGGTCGCCAGAGCGTGTTGGATGATTTCAGTACGGACAGGATGGAGTCGTAGACGTCGACGGCTTTGCCAACCTTGCCGTCGAAACGCTTGGATGCGTTGAGGTAGTTCTCCATGTACGTCATCTGCTTGACGATTTCCTTGGGGAAGTAGGCGTCGGGATCAATGAAGCGGGCAAGGTCGCCACCTTCGGCGGTGGTGTTCATTTTGGTCCAGCCTGCAGCGATCGCTTCCTTGGGGGTCATGCCTTCGGCGGTGTGCGAGAAGTGACGGCCGATGGAAGCTCCCACGGAAGGCTTCACTGAGGTTGCTTGCATGGCGGTGTGGAATCGGGCGAGCACGTCGAGGGGGTCGTCAGTTGATTCGAGCCCCCACGTGCGCCAGAGTCCCGTCTGGTCTGCGAGGGATGCGCCGCGGTCGACGTCGAACTTGGACCATTTTTCGGCGCCGTCGCGGAAGTTGATTCGCCCCATTTCGTCTGCGAGGTCGGATGAGACTACGCCGGAGCGTGAGAAGAGTCCGTGTTGGCCGGGGGCGAAGATGACGTCGATGAATTGGCGTAGCTCGAGGGCTTTCTCAATTTCGTCAGCGTTGAGGGGTTCTATTGCTGTGCGGGCGAGGGGGTTCTCTGGGATTGCGCGAGCACCAGCCGCTAGGAGTGTGCGTGCGGCGTCGTCGGTGACGCCTTCGGGGATGCGGGCGAGGGCGTTCCACCAACGGGTGACCTGTTCAGGGTTTTGTTCGTAGTCGATTTTGCGGGCCCAGCGCACCATATCTTCGGAATACAGGCCGGAGAGCCGGAAGGTGTTGCCGTTGATTGCTACGGCGAGCCCTTTGAGCTCTGCTTGCCCGTAGGAGCCTTCGAGTCCGACGCCGAGCTTATGGAAGACGCGGGCGTTGCCGTAGGCCATTTCTAGCTCAAAGAGCGCTTCGATGCGGGCGAGTGGTTCGTCAGCGATTTCCCCTTCGGAAACCATATCGTCGATGGTTTTGGAGTGGATTTCGGCGGCATCGTCGAGGGTTTTTTCGGCGGCTTTGGCTTGCTGGCCGCGTCGGGCGGTGTTTGCGGCACCCTCCGGGCCCCTGCCGGGGCCGTGTGCGATTAGTTTCTCTTGCATGGACTCAGATGCGTCACGGGCCTCTTTCGCGCTCCTAGGCGCGTTTTTGGGGTTGTTGGCGCGTGCTGTGCGGGTGCTGGCCTTGAAGATTCGGGCACCAGACTCTCCGAGCACACCCTTGACGAATCCGGCGTTGAGCCGTTCGCGGGCCACAGTGTCCATGAGGTTGCCCTCATCTTTGCCGCCACGCAGCTTTGTGGCGAGGGCCCAGCCCTCGTCGATCGCACCGAAAACCTCAGACGGGTTGCTGTTGTTGGCGTTCTTGGCGAGCACACGAATCATGGCTTCACCAACGGGCGTGATCGCGTCCCCGGCCGTCTTGAGCAGGGTTGCCTGTGCGACGGGCTTGCGGCGGGCGTGCATCTCGAGCAGGTTCCGTGTGAAGTCGGGTTCCGACATACGGTGGGCGACGTTCGCCAAAATTTTGCGACCTTCGCTCGAGGTGGCGAATGTGTTCTTTGCTGCCTTCGACTGCTTCATCATGCGGTTCAGCACGTCGAGAGCAATGTCTTCGGGAGGGATGCCTTGGTCGGCCAACCGCAACGCAACGGCGGTACCCTCAGCGAGCGTTGTGGGGTAGATGCTGAGCCCCGTGGATGAAGCTTTGCCGCTGTGCACAAACGGGCGGTGGAGAGCGTTCCCTGCTAGCGAGCCGAGACTGTCAGTGATATCGCTGAATCGGACGTACCAGACGTTCTTGTAGTTCCCGTGGGAGTAGATGTGGGGGAATGACCCCATGCTTTCTGCCCACTCTTCGACGAGTCGGGTGACCGCAATAATGTCGTCGCCAAAGGGGATGCGATCTTTGCCGCTGAGCTTGTGGGCTGACTTCTGCATTTGGCGTGCTGCGGCGGAGTAAATCGTGCGCATGGTGGCGTTGCTGAGCAAGTCGAACGACGCCGTGCCTTCGTCGGCACGTTTTGCCCATTCGCGGCCGAGCGCTTCGATCGCTGCCTGCGCGCCCTCCCCGCGACGGGAACCTGATGACGCCCCAATCTTTTCGGCAAACGCGACCTTCGATTTGTTGAGCACGTCTTCGAGGGGGACCGCTTTGGCTGCAGCTTCGTCAGCGGCGTCGACGCCGATATCTTCGAGTACTTCACGTTCGGTTCGTGTCGCGGCCGAGATTTCTGCCCAGTTGAACTCACCCTCTGTTTTGAGTAGTGAGCGGACGTCGGCAACACGGGACCTCGAGGGGACGTTGATGCCGACAGCCTGAGCCATTTGACGCATCTGCGACAAAGACAACTGCCCGAGTGCGGCACCGTTGAGTGCTTCGGCAAAGTCGCTGTAGTTGATCGCGCGTGTGCCGCCGATGATCCCGGTCAGCACTTCCATCTTTTTGTCATTCGGCGCGGCGAGGAACTTTTTGATATCGGACCCGGTGAGTGTCTTGCCGTACTTGTCGAGTGCGACCTGAGACATTTTGGCTGCACTGAACACGGGTCGGCTCACGGGCTTCGCTGCTGCAGCGGAGATTAGCTCGTCGAACGCTTCCCTGTACCCCTCCGGTGCACTGTTGCCGGTGAGTCGCGCCATGGAGACTTCCCGCAGCAGGTCGGCACCCGTGAGGGTCGCGCCGTCGATGGGGATGGTTGCTTTGAGCAGAATGTCGCCGTCTGCACCCCGTGCGAGGTTGTTGATGAGGTTCTGGGTGCGCGTGGCGGCGGCTGCGCCTTCCATTACGTCAGAGCTCTCAGTTACTCGCGCAATGGCCGCGACGCTGTTGGGGGACAGCTGAGCACCTGTCTGGCTTACCGTCTTCCCCGTGATGAGGGAGCTTTTGAATAGGGACTGAATCTCGGTTGCCGATGGAACAAATTTCTCTTTGCCAGCCAGCTTGGGAACGAGGGCGTCAGCGGCGTCACGGGTGGGGAGTGCTTTGCTGGCCGCTGCGCCACCCACGACGGGGGCGTCGGTTGCGCGCGGGGTGTCGGCGGCAACTTTCGCTACGGACGGGGCGGGAGCTTCGGCTGTTTTGGCTACGAGGTCGGCAACATCAACAATTTCGTCACCGCTGACAGCGGTGGAGTTTTTTGCGGCACGGAGTCCAGCTTGCACGGATGCCATGACTTCGGGGGTGAGGTCGACCCGGGAAACACCGGCACGCTGCATGACGTCACGGATCTGTGGGAGGTCAGCTTTTGATACTGTCCCGGCTTTGATCTGTTCCTTGAAATCGGTGCGGAGAGCGCGGTTCTCTTTAGCGTTGGCTCTGCGTAGCTGGTTGGCTGTGCTCGCGGTTCGACGTTCTGCTGCAGCGCCCTTGACGACGCCAGAGAGTACGTTCTTTTCGGCACCTTCGGCACCCTTGATGACCGCGCCGGCACCTTTGAATCCGCCCTTGATTGCGGCGCCCGCGCCGAGCGTGAGGTATGTCATGGGGTCGAGCCCAATGTCGGCTACCGTGCCGATCGCCCCTCGAGCGAAAGTTTCTGCGCCGTTGTCTTCGTCGACCCAGTTGAACCCACCCCAGTCTTCGATGTTCTGCCCCCACGTGACGGGGCGTTCGTTGTCGCCGTTACCGTCGCGGTCAAAGCGCATACCGACGCCTTCACCGAGCCCGCGGGCTGCGCCCACAACTGGGGCTGCTGCTTGGCGGATCATGCCGCCAATAGGGTCACCTTCGCCTGCCTGCTTGATCCCCTCAACGTACTCTTGCCCAATGTTGGCCCCGGTGTAGGTTCCAATACTGAGCAGATTGAGTAGCCATTGCCCGACGTTTTGGGGGGCTTGGCTAGTGTTCTCTTTACCAGCTAGCGGGGTCGCCCATTGCGTCGGGAGGTTGCTGAATTCACCGCCCCCGCTAGGTGCTTTGGGTGCGCTGCGGGGTGCGGTGGAGTTCGGGCGCGAGAAGTAAGAGCTAATGCGTGCGTTCAGGTTCGGGTCGACTGGCATGACCCGATATTAGCGTGCCTTACCCGTTGAGTGCGGAGTACAGCTGCGCGAATGCTCGCGGGTTGCTCGACAGGCTCTTGAGCGCGAGAGAGTTAGCCTGAGCGGAACCCATGCCGAGGCTGCTGGTATTAGCGTAAGAGCCAGCAATCCCCTGCCAGTCGGCTGCTCCAAGGTTGGCAAACTTCCCCGGTGCGGGAGCATTCCCCGCAGCCTTCTGTGCAAGCTGCTGCTGGTCCATATCGTAGCCCATGAGCGTCTTCAAAATGCTGAGGTCGCTCTTGGCTGAGCTCGAGCCTGAACTGCCGCCGACCCAGCGGCCGGGGTTTGCTGCTTCTTGCCCAGAGATTCCGTCGAGCGCTTGCTGCAGGAGTACCGCAAGTTGCTGCTGCGATTGGGTGCCGGCGTAGGCGAAAGCGTCACCCGTGGCGGTGTTGCGCTCGAGCGCGGTCTTTTCGGCGTTGTCGTTGAACCCGGTCCACGCACCAGCGTTGGTGTTGTAGGCGTTGGTGCCTGCTTCGCGGATGCGGTCGGAACGGTTGTCTGACGGGGCTGCGACGTTCAGGCCCAAGGCTGCGGCCGTCTGCATGTTGCGCGTGTCAGCTTCGGTGTTACGTGCGGCGTCAGATTCGGAGCGCTTAGCTGCGTCAGCGTTGATCGCAGCTGTCGCCTGATCGTAACCGGCTTGGATCGCTGGGGTTCGCCCAGCAATTTCGGTTCCGATCTGACCGTAGACCTGCTTCGTGTTCGCTAGCTGTCGATCGTGTGCGGCGTTTGCTGCTGCACGCGCTGCTGCACCGTTGTAGCCGGGGCTGTAGCTGCCGGCACTGCCGCCGCTGCCGCCTTGCCCGAGCATTCCGAGCATGGCATCGATGAGGGGGTTGCCTTGCGCGTCGACACCCCCACTCTTTTTGGGCGCACTTGCGAGCCCCTTCTTGGCCGTGCTCTTCTTTCCCGATGAGGCATTGTTGGGGAAGTTCCACAGGTCGGGTGCCTGCTTTGAGGGTTGAGAATCGGGGAAGCCGGGGCCCCAAAGGTTTACCATGATTTATTCCCTAGCTGATTGCAAGGCCGGAGTTGAACTTTTGGGAAAGCTGCGAGAGGACGTCGTTGAGGGCTCCACGGTTAGTGGCTTCCTGCTGGACGCGCCCACCCTGCCGCTGGGAGATGAGGTTGGTAAGCAGCTGGTCAATGTCTTGGTTGCCTTCGACCCCCTGCTGGTCGACTTGATCTTGACCCTGCAGATAGAGGCCGGAGCGGAGCACTCCACGGTTTGCGGCGTCGTTCGCCCAATCGCCACCCATGGTGGTGAGGGTTTCATCGAGCGCGGCGCGGCGCATTTCCTGCTCAGCTTCGGTTTCCTGCTGCGAGCGCAACGTTTCCGCATCGTAGTCCTGTAGGCGTCGGCTGTTCTCGTTCTTCGTCTGCGTGTAACCAAAGTCTTTGGCAACAAAATCGTCGAACGACATTTGCGGGGCTGCCGGGGCGACGGGTGCGGCCGTTGCTCCACCACCGGGGCCACCACCCCCGGGGTTGCCGTAGCTGACGGGTGCGGGTGCGGGTGCTGACGGGCGGGGTCCCGTTGGGGCAAGATTCTTTGCGAACGGGTTCGCTGTGACCCCCGGCGAGCGGAAAGAGTCTGGGGCAGAACTCAGGCTCGAGCCGGACTTCTTTCTAAAGATATCTGCTGGGTTGTACGCGGCCATTATTCTATACCCTCCCGGGGAGTCCGCCACCAGCGGGCCCGATTGCCATATTCATCATTTGTTTGGTTGCTGAATCTCGTGCTTGCGCATTGAGGCGTTTCAGCTTTAGATCACGCTCAGCATACCCTGCACGGTCAACGGGGCCCCGTGTTGGTGAAAAAGTGCCGTTTGCGTAGATGGGGGCGCCGGTGGCGAGGGGGTTGGTCGACGCTACACCAAGTAGCGGGTCGTACTCCATGCCTGCCATTAGGACACCTTCTTTGAACTGTAAGCCTTGTCTTCAACGTACACCGTTGTCGAGTAAATGCGGGCGGGGCTCGTCGACGGGGTTCCGTCGCATTCGATGTAGAACTCCCAGTAGAAACGGCGAGCAAAACCACCTTTGATGAACTTCACCAACAGCTGCACGGGGCTTGATGTGGGGAATTCAACAACGTCAGTGAATTGCTGAACGGAGGTTTCTGAGAGGGGGAAGTTCCACGTTTGCAACTGCACGTGGTTGCCCGCGTCGGGGTGGGTGCTAGGCCAGATTGGGCCTGCCGACATTTGGTTCCACGTGGAACCGGCCGTGTTCTCTTGGAGGGAGATGGGGAACGTGTAGGACGTGACGCCGCGGGCTGTGCGGAATTCTCCGTCGTAGTAGAAGAGTCGCTTGAGCGAGGTGCTGTCCCAGTCATAGGCTTTGGTGCGAATCATGCAGGTCATTTCTTCGCCGGAGGAAACGTAGCCTTCTGAGATTCGCCAGAGCACTTTTTCGGCGTCAATGTCGCCACCTGTGACGGCAAGGGCTGCCGGTTCAGCGAGCCCTAGTGCGGTCTGGGGGATTTGTAGGTATCGGCCAGCGTTGGTCGTGGGGGAGCTCCAGCGTGCCCACCCTCGCAGCTTCATATCAAAGACGTACAGTGCGCCGTAAAACCATACGATCGCGCGGTTTTCAAAGATGGAGAGCGCGGTATCGATCGATCGATCGTTGACGAAAGCGGATCGCTGGAAGTTCACCTTTTTGTCGTTCAGCGGGTAGAAGTACTCGTTGATCATTTCGTAGAGGGTGCCGTTTGAGAGGGTGATGAAGTAGTTCTCGTAGCGGGAGAATGCCCATTTGTGGTCGGCGCCAACGCTGGTGGAGACATTGGACAGGGTTCCGCCGAGTAGCGGCGTCGAGTTATAGCCGAATCGCCATGTGCTTGCGTTTCGGAAAATGTAGAGAACGCTCGTCGATGCGACGATTCCCGTGATCCATTCGCCGTCGCCTAGTGCCACGGTGAAAAAGTCGGTGTCGCTCCAATCCCAGATGACGGTTGCGGGGGGGCCTGCTGCTGTGAGGTTGGAAAACCACACGGTTGTGGCGTCCGATGTGCCCTTGACGCCAAAGGCCCACAGTCGCTCTTTGAAGAACACAATGTCGGAACCTAGGGGCATGTCGGGTGTGCTGGTGAACGATCCCGCTTCCCAATACCCGCCCGGGGTTGTCTCTGAGATGACGACGACTTTGTTGTCGTACTGAACCCAGCCTGACGCCGCGTGATCCCAGACCTGAGTCCACACTTTTGTCGTGGTGTTGTAAATCTTGGTGGTGTCCCCCACTGCGAGAACGGCGTAGGTGTTGTTCGATGAATCCGTATAAAAGTCTGGTCCTAGCAGTGCCGTGTCCGCAAACGCTGTGGGAAAGTCCGAATCTTTGATGATTGCTGGCCGGTTCTTGAGTGAGCCGTCCTGCTCTTGCTCAAAGTTGATAATTTCGGCCAGCTGGTCGTCATCGATCGCGCTGGGCTCGAGGATTTGGTTGAGCCCGGTGAAGGGGCCTAATCGACGGGAACGCTTGCTCTTGCGGGCCATGGTTAGTATCCCCAGCCGGAGTCGAATGCGGAGTCGTCGGGGTCGGCGCCAACTTGCGCGTAGGAAGAGTTGGGGGATGAGTTCTGTAGCTGCGACTGGCGCGCCATTGACTCTTCGAACTCGCGGCCAGCTTCCTTTGCCTGCTCTGGCTGGGCGTCTAGTTGCTGAGCTTGCTGGATGCAGAATGAGATGAGGGTGTTGTACAGCCGGTCGGGAACCGGGATCAAATCGGTGGGGCCCGTTGCCTTCGCGGGGTAGGCAATGATCTTCACCCGCACCCCATTGGTGACGTCACGGGAAGGCTTGGGGTGGAAGTTCAGTACCCCGTTGTCGATCCACGCCACGGAGGGAATCTCTGCGGAGGTGGTGCTTTCGGGGTCGAGGTAGGCAACACTTTCGTCGGCTTCGATATCGGTGATGAGCCGGATGGGGCTGCCGGAGACTCGCACGGAGTCGATGTTCAGTAGCCGGTCGACGTCGTTGCCTAGGTCGTAGGCGGGAACGTCTGCCACAAGGTCTTTGAGGACAACTTTTTGGAGGAACTTCGTTCGGATTGCAATGTCGCGGGCGCCGCGGTTGATCCACCGAATGACGTGTGCGTCGGTGATCTGAACGTCACCTTCTTCACCGAACTGTGCTTTTACCTCATCGATCGCTTCACGAACGGTTGTGGTTGTTATCTCAGCCATGGGGTCTACTTCCTCAGTGTGACAAGCTCACCGCTGTCAGGATCATGGTACTTGTAGGTGCTCTTATTTGACGACAGTAGCGAGATTGAGAAGTCGCGTTGAGCTTCCCGGGCTTCGTTGCGTTCCCGTTCTGAGAGACTTTTCCCTGCTTGCTCGAGGGCCCAATATCGGTCGGGGGTCATGCCCCCGTAGTTGCGAAAGTCTTGATCGATGAGGATCGCAAGCAGTCTGTGGTCGAGCATTGATTCGGGGTAGACGCGCAGCGTTGTGTTGAAGGTGCGGGGTTCCGTGTCGATGATCGCATAGGGGCGCTGTGGCGTGTATTCAGCATGATTGGGCTCGAGTCGCACTAGGCGCAGTGCGGGCCAGCGTTCACGGATTTCCCGTGCCAGCATCCGAGCGGCTTCGTTCGGAAGGTTGAGGTCGCCTATTTTCGAGAAGTCGTACATGGTGTCCTAACGATGTGAGGGCAAAGAAGTGGCCCCGGGCCAGTATGACGAGGATACCGGGCCGGGGCCACTAATTTTTGCTAGCTAGGCGAGGGGCGTGATGCCTGTGAGCTTCGCGTGACCGTTGCGACGGTACGTGCCCATGTTGCCGTAGTAGTACAAGGTCGCTTCGTAGCCGTCCTTGTTGGGAATCTTGCGCCACATGGAACCGTCGCGGTTCATCCAGCGCAGCTTGCCGGTTTCGTTGAGGACCAACGCCTTCTCG
>Ga0314855_100229_pt1 | contig 11141 bp, 16 predicted proteins | sample 2018CB1WmetaG_FD_203636 | JGI IMG/M metagenome (GOLD analysis project Ga0314855, IMG submission 203636) | Cryopeg brine viral communities from Beaufort Sea near Barrow, Alaska, United States - 2018 CB1W | ecosystem: Environmental > Aquatic > Marine > Coastal | place: USA: Alaska | collected... | reverse complement strand
GGGTTGTTCATCGCTTCTCTCCTGTCTTGTTATGGCACCGGCATGCTTCTCGGTGCCCTGCCGGAATCTGGTCACGCACCGTCGAATGCCCGTACTGGGTCCAACAACAACTGCGCTTGCACTGCCCAATAGAGACATCAGGCTTTCTGTTATTTCCATGCACCCGATCGGTGCCATTTAGGATCGCCATGGTCAGAAAGGTGTGTTCTCTACGTCGTCCACCGGAATATCTGTGGTCTGCCATTCGCCCATAGACGGCTCAGAATCCCACGGGTCACTCTGACGGTTGCTCGGCAGCTCCTGTGCGCTCTGATCGTCGCTGGTCACTAGCCGTGGTGAGTTCAAAGACAGTTCGACACTGTGCCTAACCTGCTGATCCTTGTCCGTCCACTCAGAAACCTTCGCGGACAGGAAACCGGACAGGCTGATGATGTCGCCCTCAGCCACACCGATGCCCTCAGACCAGATCGTGTACCGCTGGGTGTACGTCTTTCCACCCTTAGTGGACTCTTCGACGACGCGGAAACCACGACTGAATGTCGCGTACACCTTCACGTCTTTCAGGTTCACGATTGCCATCAGATGATCCCCGCCTGAAGCGCGTGCTCACGTGTGTACGGTGTCGCCCACGACTTCGTCAGGTGCGGCGGTTCCCCGCCTTCCTCCGCGATCCGGCGCGTGACGTACTCGACCGTCTCTGTATTCCATGCCGTCGCGTGCGCGACCGCACCCAACCAGGAGTCGAACTCGTAGATGTCATCCAGGCCGTAGATGTGCACGATGTAAGGCTCCGGCTTATCGAATCCGAACCGGGATATCGTGGCAACCTTCTCAGACTCCGTCGTTTCCTTGCTCATAATGTGTTCCTTTTCTGGGCTTCAACTACCCGTTGTGCTGTCTTCGATTTCTTGTATTTGATTTGCTTCAGCTCGGCGCTCAGCTCCGCGAGCCGATCCGGGTCTGAATCAAGGACGTGGGCGATGCCCTCCTCGATGAGATCCGCGACCCTCACATTCCGGTGCTCGGCGATCGTCGCGAGACGCCCCCACATCCAGGCGGGCAGTAAGACGGGAACCTTTTTCAGCGCCATCACGCCACCGCCCCAATGTCGAGGTCGAAGTACGCCTGCTGCACCTCAGCCGGAGTCCGGCGACACGTCGTCGCGATATATGCGTCCACGTTGTTGACGACCCGTTTCGCTTTCGACACGATTGCCTCGGCCAGGAGCACCGCACCAAGCGGCGACACCGGCTCACCAGTAGTGACCGCGAGCGCATCACAAACCGCCGCAAGATTGCCGATCCCCGCACGCCTTGCACGCTGCTGGACGACATCATTTATTGCGTCAAGTCGAGAATTTGCCCCATCACTTACTTGACTTGACTCGGGTAGTTCAGTCACGTCAGTCTGTATCCCTGACTCTGACCTTGACTCTGACTCTGACTCTGGTACGTTTTGCTTCGGTTTTGCTCTAGCACTTGCTTTCGCTTTGCCACCCATCGCGCCAGCACGTGCACGCTTCTCATGCAGGTCTGCGATGTCAGCCAACGTGAGCTGATGCTCGGCATAATCACGGATCACATACACGTCATCCACGAGCATCACCAACGGCTTCACAGGGTGCGAAGCAACCAGAGCAGCCAACGCCGTCCGCTTCCATGTGGCATGAGCTGCAGCAGCCGGAATATTCCCGTCGAGTCCGTGCTGTCGCGAGTAGCCGTTCATCTCCACGAAAGTCCACTTCGCAGTGTCAGACAACGGCTTCACCTTCGGGTGCTGCGGGAAGTCAATTGGGAACGTCATGTACAGACGCTTATCTCTCGGCATTACCTCATCACTCCCTCTCATATTGCATTGATCAGCACCAAATATTCGATAGCTGTTAGCGGGTTGATTTGTTCCTTGCCGCCGGCGTCATCGAATCGCCACCACGTGGCATCGACACGGCGAAATGTGGGCACGAGTAGGGGGTCGAAGCCTGAACGGATCGACCAACCGAGGGACTCGCCGATGTACCCGGAGTGGGCTGTGCCGTGGCAGCCGTCGTTTTGGTTGTTGCCAAAGCCGCACACATGCAGCCCGTTTGCTGGATTCCCAAATCCCAACCTCGACTTGAAGAGGCGGTGGTGAATTTCGACTGCAGGAGCAATTCCGCATCCTTCGCAAACACCACCGGATCGGGCAACGATCAGACGTCGTGCAACGGGGGAGAACTCACGCGGCCACAGGTTCAGGGTTCTCATGCTGCCCTCTCAATTTCCACGCCATTGAGCGCCTCGGCAATCGCCATCCCTAAATCCCTTGCAGCTGGAGGTGTCACGGCGTTGCCCGCTTGGCGGACCTGTTCCCGTTTCGTGCCGCCTAGGTAGTAGTCGTGCGCGAACGCCATGCCAACTTTGATCTCGTTCGGGGTGAGCATCCGAAACAGGACATCGTCAACGTCAAGGCTGATCTCCGACTCCACCAACCCGTACCGGTCTGTGGTGGTGAGGGTGCCGTGTGGGTCGCTGGTCGGCTTCCCGGCCTCGGACGCACCGTAGTAAGGGACGAGCAGCGACTGGTGACCGCCGGTCGTGAGCGTGCGCAGCTCCTCTGTTACGGGCGTACTCATCTCCGCGCCGCCCGTGTTGTTCCGCATCACGAGCGCATGGTGATTGCCACCCGCCGATACTGTGTCGATCGGGTGGGTCGCAGGCTTCGTCACCCCGTTGTTACGCAGCGGAACGATCAACGCCTGGCCCGCACCATCCGCGACCACAGTGGTGAGCGGTTCACGTGCCGGGTCAAGAGTGCGCTCACGCTGACGGAACTGCGCAAGGAACGGCGGGAACGCGATCGCCGTCTCGTTCCGTGTCGACTGGGTGCGTGCCGGTTCGCTTGCGAGCGACGCGGACTTCCCCTCCCTGCCCTCAACAGGGATCATTAGAGGCGAGTAGGCAATACCCTTCGTCTGAGCCGTCGTCTGCGTGTGCATCGGATCGGACGAATGCTGCACCGTACCCTCTCCACTGATCCCATCCGTGATGAGCGGGTGCACTGCGAGACCGTGCTGCACAGTCGTTGTCTGCGTCGGCATCTGCATATCAGTCGGATACGCACGCAAATATTGGCTACCGGTAGTGATGCCGTCGTAAGTGTTCCCAGCGGCCGTGACGAGCAGCGGTTTCCAGTACCGCTCGATGCCCTTCTCAATTCGAGCCCGCGTCTTGTCCGCCAACGGCTTCTTCTTGTCGCCGATTCGCTCGCCCGGAATTGACCAGTCGATCGCAGATGCTGCGGGCAACCATGCGGGTTCGATGGTGGTCGCGCAGCTCGGGCAACGGTAAACATATTGAGCTCTGTACCTGCCCCAGCGTTCCTCTTTCTTGAACGCCTGCACTGCTGACACCATGCCGTGGTTCTCGCAGAACGCTTTCGGGCGGGTCCACTTGCCGATGTTTGGCTTCCGCTCACCCTTCCGCCAGAACACGATGTACATGCGGTCGCGCGACTGAGGGGCGGGAAGACCTACGGCCTGTGCGTGCATGCTGTTGAGCCACACAAGCTCGTGCTCGTAGCCCAGCAACTCCATCGTCATCAGCCAGGCGGGGAATGGCACCCACCGGTACGCATCAACGACGTTCTCAATGATGATGGCCCGGTACTGGTGGTGCTCGGCAAAGCGGGGCACGTCGTACATGGTGGCGCGGGAACGGTTGGCGGCCTCGTCGGGAAGCGGTGCGGTGCCGTCGAGGTCGAACAGGGCCTCATTGACGGCACGCTGCCGCTTCACACCCTTCGCCACGGAATGGTTGGTGCATTCGGGTGACGCCCAGAGGATGTCGGTGCGCTGGAAATAGCCCGGGTTCACCTGTGAGATGTCCGCGCTCGAGTGGTCTGTTTCGGGATGATTGATCTGGTGGGAATCGATGGCCTGCTGCCAATGGTTCGCAGCGGTGACGACCTTGAACCCGGCATCTACGAGACCGGAGGAACTGCCGCCCGCGCCGCAGAACAAGTCCGTCACGGTGAGGCCGTTCCATGGCACCGTGGGCTGCTTGTAGCCGATCGGGGTGAGTGTTGCGGTAGTCATGGGAGTTCCTTCTGGATGAGGTCGATGGTGGAGTTTGTGCGCCAGTCCCAGAGGGCGGCATCCGGTTCGGTGAGCAGCGCGGCGGTGAGGGCTTCCTGTCCGCTCGCGAGGTCGCGGTGCTCGGAGAGCTCGGCCCACACCTTGCCAACGGGTACGCACACGGAATAGCGGGGCGTGACGTGCATCACGCCACCTCGCCATCGAGCAGGTCGAACAGCGTCGGCACGGATGCGCGAGCATCATGGCGGCGCAGGTACACCAGGGAGTCAGCGACGGATGCCGGGTTCAGCTCCGACGAGTACGCGGAACGTCCAGCCTGTACCGCACAGAGTGCCGTCGAGCCGATCCCACCGAACGGGTCATAAACCAGATCGCCCGGGTTCGAATACATATTGATGAGGCGACGCGGAACATCAAGCGGGAACGGGCAGATGTGGTTCTCAACATCCCGTTTCTTCTGCTCCGAATTGAGAGTGTCGATGCGGAGAATGTTCGTCCACACGTCTGGGTGCCACGACCCGGGAACGAGCGCCGCGAAAGTCCCAGGGAGCGCGTTCCGTGCGGCGAGGGTCGTCGCAAGCTCCACATGCGCGTCGTAGTCGTAAACGTTGGCCTGTGACTGCTTCGTGAAGATGCGCTGCCGTGTCTCCGGATCGAGAGCGGCGAGCTCGTCAACGGACAGGTAGCGGTCACCTGACACGCGCCAGTCGGCGGCGGCGTCGATCTGCCACTGTCCGACTGAGTAAGCCGCGCGGTCTTTCACGATCCGCTCGTCAGTCCACCCGACCGTGCGATCCGTCTGAGGCTTCCCGAACAGGAGTACGTACTCGGGGGAGCCAACACCGATGGGCCCGTGGTCCTTGAGCATCTTCGTGTACGACAGGCGGTAGGTCTGGTTGTTCTCGCGCACAACGTCGGTGGTGACGGTGATCATCCCGTAGTAGTCGAAACCGTGCTGCGTGTAGTGGGCAATAGCTTCGGCGTGCAGCGGAGAAACCGTGTAGCGGCCCTTGCCGGTGACAGATCCGAAAAGCATTCGGTCCTTCACATGCACAGCCATGATCCGGCCAGGCTGCAACACCTTGAACAGCGACGGGGTGAGGTAGTCGTTTTGCCACCAGAAATGATCGTTGTCATCCGTGTGGCCGAAGTCGGCGTAATTGGGCGAGTACTCGTAATGGTTACCGAAAGGGATCGACGTAACAATCAGGCCGACGGAGTTCTCGTCCATGTGATCGCGAGCCTCAACAGTGGAGTCGTTCAGTGCGACAGTCCACGCATCACCGGTGAACGCTTCCCGCTCAACACCCATCGCCCGAGTCAGTTCGGTGCTGATCGACGTCGGGTTCAAACCGTGCTCTCGCAGAATGTTCGACATGGTGTCCGTGAGTTCGTCGTGCTCGCGCCACTTCTGCTCAAGCGTTGACCTCACCTCTGACTCTGACTCAGCGAAGATCAGGTGCACACGGCACTGCTTCTTTTGTCCAAAGCGGTGGATGCGGTGTACTGCCTGCACGGTCTGCTCGAACTTGTGAGTCACTCCAACGAAGATCGACACGGACGCCTGCTGCAAATTCAGCCCCTTACCGAGCTGCACAGGCTTACCAACGAGCGCGGTCGTCTTGCCATCGCGCCACTCATCAAGGCGGCGCTCGTGCTCGTCATCGGTGAGGCCACCATGCACGGACGAGAAGCTCACTCCGACGGACGTTAACGCCTGCTCGATGAGCGCCTGCTCGTCGTTCAGGTCGCACCACAGGATGATCTGCTCATCCGGCGACTGTTCGGTGTGTTCGGTGACGAGCGCCATCATGCGGGCGACGCGAGCTGTCAACGTGTTCCGCTTCTCACGCGCGGCACCAACGAGCGACATCGCACCGCCGCGTACAAGAACAGCCTGGCCATCACGCTCGATCTGGTCGGAGAGCATGTCGATGGCGACCTCCTCCCACTCCACGAGCAGCGGCGGCAGATCGTAGCCTTCGTCGGAGAATCCGAGGTCAGAGGGTCGCTGCAGGAAGCACGCCCACGTGTTCAGCCACAACCAGAACTCCCGCTCCTTGTGGGGATAGAGCTTGAGGTTCCCAGCCTTCGAAGAGTCACGGTGGAAGAACCGTGTGAGCGCGGCACCGGTATCCATAATTCCAAGGAACCCGGCGTAATGAATTAGTTCCTTGTGCCGATTCGGTGAAGGTGTCGCTGTGGCTACGAACCGGAACGGCACCGAGTCGAACAGTTGCAGGAACTCTTGATACGTCTTCGACCCGAACGAACGCAGCACTGCAGCCTCATCGAGGGACACCGCGGTGAACTGGTCGACGTCGAGACGGCCGTCGCGCACAGACTCGTAGTTGGTGACGTAAACGCCTGACCAGTCCGGGTCGATTTCTTCGGTGCGTCGAATGAAACGCACTTCGAGATCGAGAAGGTTACGGCCGTCGCGGATGATGTCACCACGGACACCGAGCGGTGCCACGATAAGCCCACGACCGCCCTGCCGCCCAAGGATGAGCCGGATGATCTCCAGCTGCATGATCGACTTGCCGAGGCCGTAGCGGGCAAAGATCGCACGGCGACCACCAGCGACAGCCCACTTCACAATCGCTGCTTGATGAGGCTGAAAGTCGGGGTGGCCCTCACGCATGATGGGCGACAGATCATCGTCTGCGACCTCGAAACCGAAACGGCGGTCGAATGCTACCTTGTCGCGTAGGAACTCGTCGTAGCTGAGGTGACCTGTGTTGCCAGTCGAGAGAGTCAATGTCATTTGTTCTGCCCTTGCTTTTGGAGGGGAACAACGTCGTCCCCAATGTCAGTGATGGTCACAGTGAAGTGCGGTTCGGCGCCTGCCTGAAACCGGATCGTTGCGGACGGTTTCTGCATGTGCGCAGGGTCGTCGTCGTCAACAATTCGGGCGGAAGTGCCACGGTTTGAACCGATACCGTCGTAGATCGCTTTCAGCAGCGGTGCGAGGTTGTCGGTATCTCGGTTGCGGCGGTCGGCAACAACCCACTCGACGTCGACACGGATACTGTCCAGACCGGGGACTTTCGCAGCGCGCGTGCGCAGCATCGTCTCCTTGCGGATCATCTGGATGTTGTCGTTCTCGGTTCGCCAATGGCAGCGGTCGTTCGCTGAAAGCCCCTTAGGTGGGCGGGGATAGTTGAGGTCGAAAGACCATGTGGTGGTCATCGTCGGCCCCCGTACCCGTTGTACGCAGCCTGAACACCCTTGTTAACATTGAGCATTCCGTAGAGCTTCGACGTGAGTGCTTTGAGGGTGTCGTCGGCGTAATGCCATGCCGCTTTCGCATTGTGAAGCTCCTCCATTTCGGTAAGTGCCTCCACATCTGCCAGAGCGCGCGCCACCGTTACTGTGTTGTTTTTCGCATGCTGTGCAAGTGATGTGTTGCGGCGTCGTGACCATGCCCGCTCACACTCATACCGACGCTCGTTCAGTTCGAGCATCTTTCCGGGCATCTGCTCAATGAGGGTGGTCAGTTCAGTGATGAGGTACTCCATCTCGGCAGGGTTCGCCGGAACAAAGTGGATCAGCTCACCACCACGGGTAAGCACGTCAACAGTGGTGCCGCCTTCTGCGCCTGCGGGGGAGGTGACGGTAGGGGTTTCGTCGGTGAAGTGAGTCATCGTCCGGCCTCGGCTTCTGCTGCGGCCTGCGCTTCGTAGTCGGCGTCCGTCGGGGTGGCAGGTTCAGGCTCGGTTTCGGGCACCGGCTCAGCCTCGGGGGTTGTTTCCTCAACGACGACGTCGCGACCCAACTTCCCAACCTTCGTGAGAACGAGCGTGCGGATCTGATCGGTGTACTCTCCGAGCGCGTCGGCACGCTTGCCGATCGTCTGCAACTCGTCCTTCGTCGTGGCCTCAGCCACCAACGCTGCCCAGTCCTCAGTCGGCTCAAGCTCAGCGTCCACTGTCTCGACTTCTTCGCGTTCGTTGACGACAGCGCCCATCTCCTCAGCGGTGTAGTGCATCCCCATGAGCACGTCCTCGAATCCAGCGGATGCGACGTCGCTGAGCGAACGCCAACGCAGAAGGCGGGGCATGTAGCTCTCCCACGGCTTCGGGTTGTTGTCTTTCGACCGCGCCTTCCCACGCCAGACACCTCCAGCGTCGGGAGCGTAGGAGTCGAGCAGCCCGGCGCGGAGAGCATCAGCCGGAGTCCACGTGTACACGTACGGGTGCTCGGGGTCGTCGGATCGGATGCCCGTGCATGTGACGGCGATATCGCCGCCCTCGACGGTTCCTGTCTGCTCAATGCGGAGCGTGTGCCCTGCCTGGCGAATGAGGGCCGACATCAGCGACGGCTTCAACGTGGGATTGCCCTCGATGACGTCGATGCCGCGCAGGGCTGCCATGGGGTGCAGGCCAAGCATGAGGCCGGTTTCGACGATGAGCATGACCTTGCCGGGGCTTGGTCGGTTTTCCATCAGCCCGGTCTCGGGGTTTTTGGTGTTCGCCCACAGCCCTCGGGGCAGTAGCTCGCCTGCGGAGGTCAACGTCTGGACGTAGGACTTCTTCTCTTCGAGGGTGGCGTTGACGTATTGGGTGATTGCGGTGCTCATGCTGCGTTCATCTCTCTTTCAAATTCGAGCGCCCGTGTTAGGCGGTCGAGGAGGTCTGTTGCGAGGGGAAGGATCTTCGACGTGAGGTCGACGATCTTTGGGTGGTCACGTGGGATGGTGAGGTTCTTTGGTTCGTCAGCGCGGGGAATCCACCCGCCAGAGGTCGGGTCGGTGACGAGTTCCTGCCAGATGAACTCGATCTCTTCGAACTCGGGAACGACAACGAATTGCCATGCGACTTGACGCCATTCGCCCAACGTGGGGCCGGTGACGACCTTGTTGTGCTTGGCTTTGCACTCGGCCCCACGCGTTGCGTCCGCACCGTCTGGTGTTGCTGCGAACCCGCGGTTGTCGGGGGAGTGGATGAGGGCAATGTTTGGGCTGATACCTGCCCAGGCGAGCATCATTGGTTCCCAGCGGTGGCCTTGTTCGGTGTAGGCGTTGCCGTTCCACTCGCGGCGGGTCAGTTTCTCTTTGAGTACCGATTCAACTGAGGACTCTTTGGCGAGCTTCGCGGCATCGGACGCGCCAACGCAGGGTTGCCGGGCGAGCTTCCACCCTTCACGGTCGATGCCGTCGTGCAGGATGCGATCGAGGTAGCTCATACCGGCCTCACCTCGATTTCAGCTTCGAGCGGGATGGCCCCACTCTTCGTGTAGTTCTCTGCGAGTGCTTTCGAAGAGAACGTGGCAAGCCATATCCACGGGACGGCTTTGTTGGGGCGCGCGTACACCTCGTGCGCGTCGTGGAAGATTCCTTCAGGCATCAGATGCCACCTGTCAGTTGTTCGTTACGGCGGTCGTCGGCACTCGCGAGGATCCGCTCGGCGTAGCCCGGCGATTTCGGGTCGTCCATGCCGTAGGCGTCATACTCGTCGGCGTCCATCAGATGTCCAACCCTTCGGCGGGGGTCTGGTCGCGGTCAGGCGCGATCGCTTCGAGGAGCGCGTACCGGTCCTCGAAGTAGCGGTAGAACGTCCCAATCGAACAGCCAGCAAGGAGCGCCACCTGTGCGGTGGTCAACCGGTCACGGCCGATCTGGGGGTTGTTGTACAGCTTGATAGCTGCCGTCTTGAGAGCGTCGAGGCGAACCTGCGAACGCGTCTGCAGTGGCTTGTTGCGGATGACGGCGCTCATTTTGCGACCTGCCCGTCAGCGAGTTCGAGCACATCAATACCAGCCACAGAAGGCATGTCCGGACGACCACGATCAATCAGGCCCGTGAAGTGTGCCTCGGTGAGCATCTCGTCAATCTTCGTGAGACTGGTCGGGTCTAGTGCGTCACCGTTCTTGATGATGACCAGGCACAGCTCTTCATCCGAGTGCTCACCTGAGATCGCTACCGCAATAGCAGCAACTTCCCTATCAGCTGCGTTCACGTTCACGAACGGGGTGCCGTCGAGGAGCACGTATTCGTCATCGACCGACAGTCCCGGGTGCGGGAACGTCGCGAGTGCCAGACCGTCAAACTTGGCCTTCTTCACCGTTTTGAGTTTCTCGTCAAGAGTGGTGTGCAGGGTGGCGGCGGCATCGTACGCGGCTTTCGCACGGGCATGCTCAGCCTTCGCACGAACGGCAGCATTGATCTCTTCGACCTCACCGAGGCGGGTGCTGATCGCGGAGGTGTCGATGCGCTCAGGGCTGGCCTTGAACGCAATCATGAGGTTGTCGTGTTGGAGATGCGCGGCAGTCGCATCCATCTCGGCTTGCTCGAGTGCAGCCTTGAGCCGGTCAACTTCGGCATCAGCACGCTCATAGGCCGACTGCGCGCGCTCAAGCTCGCTCATCTTCACGTCGAGGGCAGCGTTGTGTGCGCGGGCTTTCTCGAACTCGGCCACGATATCCGCAGCGGACACCTCCACCTCGGGGGTTTCTTTCGACGGCGGCACCAATTGGGACAGTGCACCCTCGAGGCGTGACTTCTCCCGGTTCGCATCCGTGCGCGCCTGTTCCACCCGCGACTGCTCGGCAGTCAGCGCAGCCATGTCGAAACCCTCAGGGAAGATCGACTTCGACATGATGAGCTCGCGGCGCTTCGCTTCATCCATCGCAAGGAACTCGGCGACATCCACAATCACAGTCCCGATACAGTCTTTCAGAATCGCAGTGCCGTTCTCGTACTTGGCGCCGTCGAGGGCGCGCACTTCGACGGCTGACATTTTGCCGTTCTTCCACTTGCGGGTGAATGACAGTCCGAGGTCGTGGTCGACGTAGGTTGCTTCGCCTTCGAGCTGTCCTTCATGTACGGGGTCAGGTGCGCCCTTGATTGCTTTGTGGGCGAAGATGTGCCCGAATGCGTTCACGAAGCTGGACTTCCCTGCACGGTTCTTGCCGGTGATGACGATGGTGTTGCTGTCGGTGCGGTGGGTGATCTCTCCACGGATGCCGTAGAGGTTGCGGACAGTGAGTTCTTTAGTCATGAGAGGTGCCTTTCAAATTGGATGGTTAGAACAGTGGTGCTGGCGGTGACGTAAACGGTCAGTACCAG
>Ga0314855_100228_pt1 | contig 11159 bp, 30 predicted proteins | sample 2018CB1WmetaG_FD_203636 | JGI IMG/M metagenome (GOLD analysis project Ga0314855, IMG submission 203636) | Cryopeg brine viral communities from Beaufort Sea near Barrow, Alaska, United States - 2018 CB1W | ecosystem: Environmental > Aquatic > Marine > Coastal | place: USA: Alaska | collected... | reverse complement strand
ATTCGCAACGGGGCGATCTGGTCAGCGCACGGCAGAAGGAAGGAAACGATCATGGGGAGAAGAAATGAGCAGCAAAACCATCATCACGAAAGTATGCCCAGTCGTAGAGATGACGCGGGCTGAATTTCGGGAGGCCTGCGCAAGGGTGGACGACGACGAGCCCACCCTTGCGCAGATCCTCGCCGAATACCAAGCAGGCAAGGAATGAACCCGCGCGCAAAAGGGCAAGGGTCCGTGTACGAGATCCGCGACGGCTACTGGGTCGGCGCTGTGAGCCTCACTGACGACACCGGGACACGTAAGCGGCGAACGGTCGGCAGTCGAGACAAACACGTCGCAGAAGCCAAGCTAGAGGCACTGATAGCCGGCGAGCGATTACCGGGCACCCTGGCGGAATTGCACGCGGTGAAGGATGAAGCGTGGCACGAGGGGCACGATGCTGAGGCGGGTGCGGTTAGTCCGTATTGGCGCGCCCAAAAATAGGGGCATGTTGGGGAATGGCCCACATTGGGTGGTGTGGGTTATTCCCCACATGAGGTGGGAAGTTTCTTTGTGTTTCGTATAGACAAACGTATGCACGCGGGATTAGAGTGAAGACATGACAACGACACGGAACACCAGCGGCCTTCTCATCACCACCAACTCCTACGCAAACGGGCGCATCTTCGCCACCATCACCATCCCCGAGATGACCGAAGAGAACCTCGAGGAATACATCGAAGAGTTCCACCGCGACGCATTCCGCGCAATCAACGCCGACCTCGCCATCGGTGGTAAGCACCTCCTGGCCCCCCTCGTTCGTGTCGAGCGCTCCATGAAGCCCACGACGACCAAGGTTGTCTTCGCTGAGTGCCGCGACGACGACACCGACGACTAATGGCACGCGAACCAATGACCCTCCGCAGCTTCCGCGTCTCAGACCAACTCTGGTCTGCATTCCAGGCCACCGCAGACGCCCGTGACGAAATCCCATCCGAAGAGATCCGCAAAATGATTGAACGCTACGTAAAGAAAGGGACGAAATGAGTGAGGGGGTGAGTGAGGTGGCAGAAGGATCGGGCGAGCACGATCGCTATGGCGCATACGATTCCAGCCTCGAGAGGGTCGCAGGCGTGCTGGCCAAGACAAAAGCGGAATCATCTGAGATTCGTTCCTTAGCCATTGCTGCTGGAATGACAACTCTTTCAATAATTACGTGTTTTCAATCTGAATGAAAACACGTCCGCCATTCAATTTGCCCCACAGACCAACCGCACGCCATCGCCCCCGTTCCCAGTGAGCGGGGGCGTTGTGCTGTCCTCGCACCCTTTTTTCGAGTTAGGGGGACCTTTAGGAGGTACTAGGGGGTTTTGACTAGGGGGCCGATACCCTTGCATCCCAGTGTTTATATGGTGCCCCCGGTAGGAATCGAACCTACGACAAGCGGATTAGAAGCTCGCTGGTTAAAGCTTTTGGGGGTAGTCACCCACTGAAAAACCGCGTGTTTACGCGGATCTCCATCCCATACGAACCCATATGGGCGCATAGCTTAGGGGGTACCTTAGGAGGTAGTAACTTGATAGACTGGTGGCATGACAAACGACACGGGAACGAAACTTACGGCGGTCGAGGAAATCCAAGCGGCGGTTGAGAAGCTTGCAGCGTTGCGGCGCGCAAGCACCCCGGCGCCGTGGGCTATCGGATTCAGGGCAAACGTTGAAACCGTTGCCGCATACGACCATGACCGGTTCGATGCAATGCCTGAGACGATTGCGCGCACAGAGCTGCACTCAGGGGATGGGCCGCTCATCGTCACCATGCACCGCACCATCGACGCGCAACTGGCGATCCTTGGATTCGGCATTCGGTCGCTGAACCTCTGGCGCGCCATTGCCAACCGGATGAATGTGGGCAGCGAAGCGTTCAAGGATCTCCCGGGCTACGAATGGGTTGACCCAGACAAGGTGGATGCGCCTGAGCGCAAGATCCTCGCCCTCGCCCGCGCAATCAATGGGGCCAACTCGTGAGCGAGAACGGGAGCGAACGCGAGGGGCTAATTCAGGCGCTGATTCAGGCGCTACTCATGCACCGGCTTAGCTCCAACGGCGCGTGCGCATGTGGCGGGCGTGCAGACTCGGCAAACCCGCTCGACCTAACTCGGCATGTCGCCGACGCACTTCTGGCCGCGGGCTTCGGGGGCGTGGCGGCTGCGAAGGCTGAGGCGATGGACGAAGCTGCACTCATTGCGCGCCATTACCGGGACAACCCCTCTCGCGCACTGGAGTTTCGCGCCACCGAGTACCGCACCACGGCCACAGCATGACCGACACCACCCCCAAGCACCGCCGCGCAACGTCTGAGTGGATGTTCTATGAACACGTACCCGGTTCGATGTTCCATGACGGGCAGGCCTTGAACCTCGCATTGCTGCGCCTGCTGGTCGTGGCGTTCTACTTGCCGATTTTCAAGCCGCTGATGAATTGGATGACGCGCAAATGACCGATGCCCCCACCCCCCGGAAGCGCCGAGCAACTGGCGAGCCGAAGCCGTACCAGCGCGCGGATGGCATGTGGCGTGTTGCCCTCGAGCTGCCATCCCCCGATGGTTCACGGCGCCGTAAGTATTTCGTGGCGAAGACTGAGGGCGCGCTGAAACTCAAGCTCAAGGAAGCCAAGCGCGACCTGCTCAAGAATGGCGACCTGTCCACGGCGAGCGTGACCGTGGCAACGTGGATGAATCTCTGGTTCAACGCGATCTCGTTGAAGAAGATCGCACCCCGCACAGCATCGGCATACCGGAGTCAGATCAACAATTACGTCATCCCGAGCATTGGCAAGATCCGCCTCGACAAGTTGACCGCGGCGCACATCTACCGGGTCGCCGACTACATCACCACGAAGCCGAAAGATCCCGCCGATCCGTCCAAGGGTTTCCTGTCATCGACCACGGCGAACAACACATACCGGATGCTGCGAGTTGCGCTGACTTACGCCGAACGCGAGGGACGCATCACCAAGAACCCGGCAATGCTCGCTGATGCGCCACGTAAGGCCGCGGCTAATCTCGCCGTACTGACAGCCGTGGATGGCGTGAAAGTGCTTGATAGCGTCTCACGCGATCGCATGGGGTCACGCTGGGCAACGGCACTACTCACCGGTGCGCGACAAGGGGAAGTGATCGGGCTCGAGCTCGACCGCGTTACTGATGTACTCGACCTCTCCTGGCAGTTGCAGCGCATCACATGGGAGCACGGATGCGGCGGGACGTGTGGACGCAAACGTGGCACCGACTGCCCGAAGCAGAAGATCACGCACCCCGCCGACTGGATGTATCGACGTTTGGGCGATTCAGGCTTGTGTCTCACGCGCCCGAAATCTGCGGCTGGCTGGCGAATCATCCCGCTAGTCGAACCGCTCAAGACGATCATCGAACGGCGCATTGCCGTTGCAGCCACAGAACCCAACCCCTACGGCCTTGTGTGGACCGCTGACCCCAAGTTCAACAAGGGTGGCGCAAAGGGGACGGTGCGCATCGCCCAGCCGCTTGACGGGTCACCTATCGACCCATCGCGCGACAATCTCGCATGGCACGCGGTACTCGCACGCGCCGGCATCGACAGCGTGCCACTCCACGCCGCACGCCACACGACCGCATCGCTGCTACTTGCCGCGAACGTACCCGAGACGATCGTGACCAGCATCCTTGGGCACTCATCGTTCGCGGTGTCGCGAAGTTACATGACGGTCGATCGCAAGCAGCTAGGGATTGCACTCACCGCGATCTCTGCACTAATGCCGCTCACTCAGGAGTAGAACCCTCGGCAACGTGTGCCCGCCAAGCTTGCTCGGCGTCACTCATAACCGCCTGACTACTCAACCCAAGCTCATCGCACAGCAATTGCAACTGGTCGACGTTGATTACTACGGCGCCCAAAAGCAGCTGCGACACTTGCTGCTGCGAGATACCGAGAGCCTGGCCAAGTGTCGTCTGATTGCCGGCGTAATTCGCGGCGACTTCTGCGCGGATGGTTGCTGCCACACGCTTCCCAAACCATTTTGGTGCGGAGAGGGAGCGGGAGGGCATAACAGATAACTTACCGCATGCCCGCGCGTCACCCGGCTCACTCTAAATGGGGTAATCTGCCAAGCATGAGAAAAACTCCGCAGCGTGTTCTCACTGGGCGCGCCGTAAGCGCTGAGATGTACCGCCGTGGAGTCTCATCGGCTATCGTTGCGCATCAGATGGGCATGTCTAGCACCGAGCTCGAGGCGTACCTGTCTGGCGAGGTTGCGCTCACCGTCGACCAGCTCGAAGACGTGAGTAGCATACTCGGTGTGCAAATATCTACCCTGCTAGGACAGGCTCCCCCCGAAGCGTGAATGTCCGTGGCTTAGTACAGACTTGTCCTAGTCGGAGTCGGCCAGGGGAAGCATCAACAATTAGGGGATTCGTTTTGCAGCAGCACAGTCCAGCAAGCGTGTTATCCAGACTTGAACGAGCGGTGCCGGTCGGCTCTGATTGCGGCGGCATCTTTGACCAGCCACCCGAGGATGTACTCGCGGGTGACGTGTTGCGCATAGCTATGCGTCATAACGTTGACGTGGGGCGGCTCTTTAGCATGCGAGCCTCCGCGTCTTCCATCGCCTGACTCGGGGGAAGCTTGAGCGCACGAGCCAGGGCCATGAGATTTCCCGTGGTTATGGGGCGCTCCCCGCTTAGGTAGGACTGGACCGCTTGGTACTTTAGCCCGCTTGCATCGGCGACCGCCTGGATAGTTATATCCAGCTCGGATCGGCGCAACTTTAGGACCATAGCAATAGCGGCGTTGAAGGCGTCTATATCGTCTGGCATGTTTGTGTCCACTCGGACATATTACTGTCCATTCGGAGCAGGCACACAGCCCCCACTCACTTGGGGGGTTTTCTGGACTTGCGCTTATATCCATTTGGATATAGCTTTGTGTTTATGGACACCGAGACAGCAGCAATCGCCCAAAGGCTGAATGCGGCGAGAAGAGCCAAAGGGGTAGCGATATCCCCCCTCTCCCTCTCCACAGGAACCCCGTACACCAACCTTCAGCAGTTCTTCGCCGGCAAGCGCGACTTGCCCATTGGCAAGGTCGCACAAGTCGCCCGCGAATTGAACCTGAAGCCATCCGAATACATGCCCGACTTTTCCGTGACAACACCGGAAGCAACGGTCGCAGCATGAGCGCCCTGTCAGAAGCGGCCCCGGCTCCCGTTGCGTACTCGATACCCAACGCAGCCCGCGCCGTAGACATGGGCACCGAGGCATTCCGCTCGCACATCGTTGCCGGAAACCTCACCGTTCGTTACCCGAACTCATCGCCGCGCATCGCGCATGACGAGCTGGTCGAGTGGTTCAAGAACCTGCCGCTCGACAAGCCGCTCCCCAAGTAGCACCCAGGCGCATTTAGCGCCTCATATTCTCGCCCCTCACCTCGAGGGGTAACCGCTGGCGTGCCTGAACGCCAACCAGAACGAGCATCGCACGCGCGGATTTCGCTAAGCGTGCGACAGACAGGTTTGACAACGTGCGCAGACGCCTTACGGGCCGAGCACTTCATAGTGAGCCGGATTGAAAGCTAAGGAGCTGTAGGGCCGGTGCAATACCGCGGGGTGAAAGACCGCACATGGCGCCGAGTCGATCTCGGGATTGCGGAGGTTCGAACCCTCCCGGCGCCACTCACCAACGAAACAACCCCCTGCGCAAACAGGGGGCCGAGCAACACACCAAGTAGATGGAGAGTCACCATGCCAACCCTAAACGAAGACCGCCTCAACAAGGGGCGCCGAAGCACCTACCAAGCACCCGACAGATACCGGGCACTCATCGAGATCACCGAGCAGCCAACACAGCCCCGACTCAACCTCACCTGGCCGCTCATCATCATCGGCTGCCTCATCGTCTGGGTCGGTGTCTGGTCGCTGACCTTGTGAACCCGCACAGCACGGCAATCGCACGCATGACCGCCCTCGCATGGGAAGCCCAAAAGGCGGGCGACTCAAGCCGAGCCGCAGCAATCCACGAATGCATCACCATCGCAACTTCACGCACCATCCAAACCGGATCGGAAGCCAAATCATGATCGAATTCGAAGCATTCCCCAAGATTCCCCGCCTCAACCGCGGAATGGTCATCACCGAAAAGATCGACGGAACAAACGCCGCCGTCATCATCACCGAAGATGGCGAAATCGGGGCGCAGTCGCGTAACCGACTCATTACCCCAGAGGCCGACAACTACGGGTTCGCCGGATGGGTGCAGCGCAACGCAAACTCACTGGTCGAAATCCTCGGCCCCGGTCGCCACTTCGGCGAATGGTGGGGATCAGGCATCCAGCGCAAGTACGGGCTGACCGGTGGCGACAAGAGATTCAGCCTGTTCAACTCGGCGCGCTGGGCAGACACCGACCTCACGCCAGTCGACGGGCTTGGAACTGTCCCGCTGCTCTACACCGGCCCGTTCGACGTCGACACTATCAACGCCCTAGTAGACCTACTCGCCGCCGATGGCTCATATGCCGCGCCGGGGTTCAAGAGCCCTGAGGGTGTCGTCGTCTTTCAGGTGGCGAGTCGAACCATGTTCAAGGTCACGGTTGACGGCGACGAAGCACCCAAGGGCGCCGCTGGTCACGCACTCGACACGGAGAAGGTGTCCGCATGATAACCATAGAAAGCACCTCAGCCGCAACATGCCGCACCAACGGACTCAAGGTGGGCACGCAACTCATCAGCGTCACTAAGTGGAACCGAGTGGTCGTCGAGATCACGTACATCGGCACCTGGGAGATCAGAGCAAAGACGCTCCACGACGACAAGCGCGGGCCGAGTGGCGAAGAAGGCTACGAGTTGCAGACGTGGCGCGGATGGATGGTTTCCGTATGAGCGCCGAATGGCGCCCGGTTGTCGGGTACGAGGGGTTCTATTCCGTCAGTAGCACTGGGAAGATATGGTCCTTCTTTCGCTGCGGGCGGGTGCTGCGACCCGCATCACAAGTGCCACATGGGCACATGCACGTGAACCTCAACAGGGACGGGAAGCGCGAGACCCATTCCGTGCACCGACTCGTGGCGCGGGCATTTATCGGCGAACCAACCGGCCCGCTCGTGCGGCATATCGACGGGAACGCAAGGAATAACAACCTAGCGAATCTCGCATACGGCACGTCATCCGAGAACAACCTCGACACCGTCCGTCACGGCCACAACCCCATGTCCACACGGACAAAGTGCGTAAACGGGCACCCTTTCACGGAGGACAACACGTATCGCGCCCCAGGATATTCTCGTCGGGATTGCAGGACGTGCATCAGGGCGAGAGTGGCGAAATACAAGGCGCGCAAGATGGCCACCTCATGAGCGCCCCGGAGATTTCCCGCGCAACAGAGATCGGCATTGCAATCATCACCGCCGATGACGAGGGCATGTACACGGTCACCTGCAAATGCGGGTACTCGAGCCGCACGATCGAAAACGGCCTGTTCGCCGTTGAAGTCGCCGACTACTTCGACACCATCGTGGCCACTCACGGCGACAACCACACACACCCGAAAGCACGCCGCTAATGGCGACATCGGGTGAGGCCGTCGTCAGATACACGGTCAACACGTACTGCACACGCCCGCACGAATACTTCGGATCGTTCGACCTCACCTGCGAATGGGACGGCGACGTCGACGTGTACGTGGACAGCGACAACACCGCCGTCTTCACATGCGGCAACGGACACGTCAACGAAACGACATGGGACGGACTGAACGAATGACCCCCTACACAAACGCAATCCTCGCCGCCTGCCTGATCCTCGCACTCGCCGGCGTCATCGTCGGCGTTTTCATCTCACCCGCACTCTGGGGCATCGCATCACTCGCGGCAATCCTCGCCTGGTACGGCCTCGTATCCCACGCACTCCACCTCGAAAGGTGAACAACATGACCGAATACACCGCAGTAACCGACTGGGCCACCATTACCACGGGGCAGAAGGTCCGGGCGACACGAGATGGCGAACACCTCGAATTCACCGTGAGCACCAAGGCCACAGCATCAGGCGTGACGCTCAGAAGCTCGCAATCAATCGTGCAAATCTGCACGTACGACCGGCCCGAATGGGTGCTCGAAGTTGAGAAGGTCATGTTCGTGCAGCCCACCACGCCGGGCTGGTACTTCGACAAGGATGGCCACCCGTGGGAGGTGGACGACAGCGTGACGCTCCGTGAGCAGTGGGCGCCATACACACGCATCCGCCCCGAGGTGGAAGTTGCCGCCGAAGTGTTCGCCGAGCTATTCGCGGAGTTCGATGCTCCCAACCTCATGTCCCATCAGGCCGATGTTCGCACAGTCGCCGCACGTTGGGCCGCCAAAAAGTGACCACCTACGCCTTCCCCGCATACAACCCGGTCATCCCTGAACTCATCTTCTCGGATGGCCCCGCACCTTGGAACGACGAAAAGGACGTGACGAAATGACGGACAAAAACGAGGTGCTGACCACAGAGGCCGCGTACGCCTTGCCGGATGCCACATGGGTTTTCGACTCCACTGACAACCCCTATTGCCTTATCAATACTCACATGGGCTTCCCGCAGCGCATGGCAATGGCAAAAGGGGGCCGGAGCCTAACCGCTCTTGACAATCTCACCTACCCGCTGCACCTAGCCGAATTCACTGACGACTGCGAGCACAAGTGGGGCACGCACGAACTGGGCCATTGCCACCGATGTGGGCAGGTGTGCACCGAACCAAGACCGCTGTACCTCGAATTTCCCAAGATCGGAGACGCAGAATGACGGATCACAGAGCACTGGCGGGAGTCCACGCAGCGGAGGCACACGCGCCTTTTTCCTCCCCCGCTGACAGGCAGATCGACGCGACACTAGCCGTCCATTACGCAACCCTCGCACTGGTCGACGCAACCAACGCACAGACCGCAGCAATGGAACGCATCGCACGGGACCAGCAGAAGCGGACGGTCGGACTATGAGCCTCGGATCGTTCGATGGGCTTGGGCCGGCGACGTACCAAGCAGACACCACACCCGCCAAGAAGAAGCCCCGCCGCAACCTCAAGTCAGCCAAGCAAGCCGGCGCGAAGTTCGAGCAGCAAGTCGCCGACTACCTGCAAGACCGACTAGACGACGACCGCATCGAACGCCGCGTAATGGGCGGCACCGACGACCGCGGCGACATCAGCAACGTACGCACCATCCAAGGTGGCCGCGTAGTCATCGAAGCCAAGAACGTCGGCGCCATGTCCCTCGGCTCATGGGTAGACGAAGCCGAAGTTGAACGCGGCAACGACGACGCCCTCATTGGTGTCGTCACCCACAAGCGCCGCGGAGTTGGCGCACCCGGCGAACAGTTCGTAACCATGACACTCGCCACATTCGCAGACCTGCTCGACGGAGGGATGTCGAGGGGGCGGAGCGCATGACATGGCAGGCCCGCATCCTGGCTGATTCTCTCGACCGGGAGGCGTGGACCAGAGCGCGCGCAAACCGTATCGGAGCCAGTGACGCGGGAGTGTTCGCCAAGCTCGCCAGCGCCCCCGGATATGCCCGCTCGAAGCTCAACAACCACTTCACCGGCAATGCCTACACCGACCACGGCAACCGCCGCGAATCGTTCATCCTGCGCGCTCGGGGCTTCGACCGAAACACGCTGCTAGTCCACTCCGAGAACAATAAGCGGCACGTAGCGACCCCGGACGGAATCCGAACCGACAACGGCGCACTGATCCTCGCGGAAGCCAAGACAACAAACAAGCCGTTCAAGACGATCCCGCCGAAATACCTGCGGCAAGTCGCGTGGCAGCAATACGTACTCGGAGCCGAGCAGACCGAATTCATTTGGGAAGTCCACGAAGGATTCATCCCAACCGAACTCGACCCGCTCAGCCTCACCATCCCGCGCAATGAACCCATGATCGCGGATCTCATCACCATCGCAGATCGAGTCCTAACCCTGCTCGACTCTGCTAACGCATTCTCCAAGGAGCTTGAAAATGTCAACTGAACTCGCCATTCCCAGCACCGGCGCCGACCGCGACTGGACCCCCCAGCAATCAGCACTCATGGAGTTCTCGGGACTCGTAAAGGTCGGCCAGGGGGGAACGAAAATCCCCGTCCCCAGACCCGTCATTGAAGCATTCCTTGCAGCCTGCCACCGCACGCAGCTAGACCCGATCGCACGGCAAATCTACTGCCTCGAAATGGGCGGCAAATACATCATCATGGTGTCGATCGACGGGCTGCGACTCGTTGCTCAGCGCACAGGAAAGTACCGGGGCGCACTGCCGACCGAATGGACCGCAGACGGCGTTACCTGGACCCCCGTGTGGCTTGCGAGCGGCAACCCTGCCGCGGCCCGTGTTCGCGTCAAGCACGCCGACTACCCCACGCCGCTCGATGGCGTCGCCACTTGGTCCGAGTTCGGCAAGACGAATAGCACGTGGCGTTCCATGCCCGCGCACATGCTCGCCAAGGTTGCTGAATCCCTCGCGCTGCGTCGAGCGTTCCCGATGGAACTCTCCGGGCTCTACACCCCGGAAGAAGTCGACAACGCAACCCCCGTCCCCACATCCCGCGATTGGCTCGGCGCCATGAAGGCCATCGACAACCGCGCGGACCTGAAGGCACTCTTTGGGGAGCTCAAGGACTCCGGCGAATGGACCGAAAACCTCCACGCAGAATTCGCCAGTCATGGCGGGTCACTGCCGGCCCCCGAGGAAGTCGTGCACGGGGAAATCATTGACGAGCCCGAGCAGACAGAAGGAGACGAATCATGAGCCGCAACCCGCGCCACATGACACACGCCATGCAAGACATCGGCTGGCTCGAAAAGGTGCGGCGCGTGTTCCTGCTCGTATTCAAGGGGATGCAGTGATGAGTGACGACACCTTCACCGTCGAGGCCGCAACACTCACCCCGCGAGAAGCCACCAACCTCGCATCCATCCTTCTCCAATTCGCCACGAAAGCACGGGCCACAAAATGAGCGCACACGGAACACCACAGGGATACACGGACGGATGCCGCGGGAAGTCAGAGTGCCGCAATCACCGCACGAAGCTGATGACCTGCATCGAGGCGCACATCCGCTATCAGGGCGATTACGTGTACCGGACTGCGGTTGACGCTGGCACGGCAACAGCGGCGAAAGAG
>Ga0314855_100227_pt1 | contig 11168 bp, 31 predicted proteins | sample 2018CB1WmetaG_FD_203636 | JGI IMG/M metagenome (GOLD analysis project Ga0314855, IMG submission 203636) | Cryopeg brine viral communities from Beaufort Sea near Barrow, Alaska, United States - 2018 CB1W | ecosystem: Environmental > Aquatic > Marine > Coastal | place: USA: Alaska | collected... | reverse complement strand
GTCTTCTTTGGCGTCTGGGGGTTTGCGCCCGTAACCAATTTCAATGCCGTTCTCTAACCGCCAGTGAGCATCCGAGGTGACGTAGCCAGGCAACACATGGTCTATGAGGCCGTCAGCGAACCGTTGTTCTGCCATCCCTCGGAATCTACGAATTTCCTTCCACACAACCGCGTTGATCTGGGAGAATGACGGCGCGGTGGACACCACAAAGGCCCCACCTTCAAGATGTGCGCGCGTGTCGATCCACCAGCAAATTAGGACCCCAGCGAGCCAGGACTTACCTACTTCGTGCCCTGCTTTCACGGCAGTGTTCCGGTTCTCAACAACGGACATGGCCACTTCGGCCTGCCTTGACCACATCTGAACGCCAAGGTAGTCCTTCGCCCATAGTACGGGGTCGTTGAAGTGAAGGCTCTGCCGATCCCGCTTGTCGAAATCATCAAGCACAAGGGGTATCCACGCACTCAGGTAATCCATGTCGCTCATGTTCTGTAAGGCCTATCTCCCCGTAGGTATGCAATCGCTTTAGCGAGTAAATCGGTATCATCCTTGAAGAATCCGAGAGCATGGTTGCATGACCGGCACAAAAGGCCGCGCACGCACTTTCCGCATGAACCCTCGCTGTCCTTGCAACAGGTGTGATCGTGGTCAATGTCAAAGTTTCGGCCACCGTTGTCCACCTTGCTACAGATATGACAGCGGGGATTCGTAAACAGTCGCTCGATTTGGTCAATCGTCAGATTGAACCTGCTCGCGTTGCGATGTTCAGTACAGATTCCCTTGCAAAAGCTTTTACCATTGCACCCCGGTATGGCACAGACGTTGCCCTTTTGCGGGGTGCGCTCCTGTATGGGGCGCAAGGACTCACCGCTCTTGAGCATTCCGTGATGGGTTTGGCAGTGGATTCCAGATGACCGCTTGCGCCAGCAACCCTCGAACTCACAGTCCTTGTCGCGCCCGCGCTCGATGATTGCGAACATGGCATCAGCCCCCACTCTGCGCTCCTGCTGGTAGTGCGGGTTGCAGTGCCCGAATGCGTACACCTTGCGCAAGCAGCCGGTAAATCTACATATCATCACAGTTGAATTAGCCATATGTGCCACTATACTTCATCTGCGGTGCGCATCTGAATCTCTGCGGCTGCCTCGGGAAGCGCCACTCTAAGAACTTCGCGCAGGTCGGTTTCGTCTATGTCTGGATAATTCTTTCCCAGCTCCGACAGGGCCATCTGCAGGGCGCGCTCGATCACCTGCCCCATGATGATTGCCTGGTTGCCATAAAGTCGGTCGAGGTCAGCATTTGTCGTAGCCTCGGCCCGGTCAAGGTTCGCCGTAATTTCCTTGATGACACTCACACGAATCTTGGCGTTGTTGTCGCTGAGGAACTGTTCTTCAAGCTGGCGCAGAATGTCCTTGAGCTTCCATGCTGTGAGCGCGCGCTCCTGCGTGAGCGTCAACCAGTTCTTCGCCTTGAGTAGCGTCTGTAGGCGCGCAGCGATGGCGGCAGGGGAGAGGATGCCGTGCATTTCGCGGCTGATTTCGTGAGGACTGTGCGTACCGGCCAACCGCAAAATTTGGTCGTCGGGTGCGCTACGTTTCCTCGGCTCAAGTTCTCCCATGTATACAGCTTACACTCAGCAAGCTCACAGGTTCAGGGCACAAAAAAGCGACCTCCCGAAGGCTGCACGCGCTTTGGCCGGGAGGCCGCTAATTTGGTGATGCAATATGACGTGCCAACACTAGCACGTCGCCCGTTTAGTCGGGGATCGCAGCCCCCACCGACGTGTAGCCGATGCCGAACTCCGGGTCCACTTCCTCCACCACCACAGGCGGCTCAACCGGGGCAGCATCAACGAAGTCTGCCTTGTCGATACCCCACGCCGTGATGGCGTACGCCAACGCGAAAATGTCCTGGCGTCGAGAATGCGGGGCCATGCCACCCTCAGTGAACACGTCTTTTACGTGGTTCAACCAAATCCCCGTTGATGTGATTGGGCCGTTGGTGTGTGGGGCCAGCTTCTTGAAATACTCGGTCACCATACCCTCAGTGAAAGCATGGTTTTGAACAAGGTCGTAGTACGCACCGGCGAGTGCCCGCACAAAGATGACGGAGCCGAGGAGACTGGTTTTGCGGAGGTCTTCGGGGGTCAACTGTCCAAGGCTGACGGACTTCATGACGGGGAACGCTTCAATCAGAATGTCAAAGAAACGACTCGCTGACGCTGCGAGGTCCTTCTCTTTGAACACGAGTTCCTGCTTCGCACTGATGCGCCCATCAATGCCCGTGTATGCGGCACGGATGACCTCGGCAACATGCTTGGCACCCATCAAATACGGCGACTGCCCTGCGGCACGATCTGACTCTAGGTTGACGCGGTTCTTGAGTAGTGGGTGGTCAGTCACAAGGTGAAAGGCACGGTTGATGACTTTCGTACTGTCGAATCGAGACAGCACGGCAGCACTGATGCCTTTAGCGTTGCTGCTGATGTCAGCGAACGCTTGCATGAACGCTTTCGGGTCGGATTCCACAATCACTTGCACACTGATGCGCTCTTTTTCAAGACGGTCTAGCTGCAGTTGGAGGTTGGCGATGTGCTTGCGGATGTCCTTCTCAGCATTCCCGTCCTTCTCCACTTTGCGTGCCGAAGCAAGTGCGCTGCGAGCTTTGTCCATGTCGTGCGCGATGCCAGCGATAGCCATGTGCCAACCCAGCACGCGGTGTTGCCCGTCCACAATGTGCAGGTCTACTGCGGAGCGGCGCGGGAACGATACAACACCGAATTGGATACCCGCTATTTCAGCGGTCTCCGTGAACTTGAACGATTTCGGGGCGCGCAGCAGAATGCCGGGGGCAATCCAGGCGGCGCGGGTTCGGACGTACTTCGCAAACCCTGCAGCATGAGCAGGGATGACACGGCGGTTGCCGGGCAAAATCACGTCGGGGTCAGGTGTGGCAACCAACCCGTCAATTTCTGCCGGGGTTAGGTCAAGCGAGTATGTGGTGCGGCCACCGAGCTTGTAACGGGTGGCGAACATTTCAATGTTGAGTGCGTACCCTGACGGTGTTCCTACCGTCGCTGCGGGTGACGGCGTTTCTTCCTTCACAGGTGCTTTTGGCTTCGCTATGGGTGTGACGGTCACGATATTCTCCTCCTTGTTGTGCGACATGATTTGTTCGCTACCCACACAAGGTAGCGGTTGCAATGCGCTACAGCAACATTATCAGGCGAAACCGTGGCAATACCCCCGCCCCCATAACAGGGGTGAAATGTGCGACATGTTAGGGGGCCGTGGTGCTACTGTCATGTTTGGACATGCCCAACACAGCAGATACACAAGGGGATTTAGTACACCATGAGAATTGTTGACATTGAAGGCGAACGAACCGTCGAAATCGTTGGGGGAGGCGACTTGAGGCCCACGAGCGTTTTTGTTACGCGGGGCGAAGGCGAATGTTTTGAGTTTGACCGGATGACCTTCGTGCAAGCACTCATGGACGAATTTGGACTGTTGTACGACTGGGATCAGTTCGCACTCGCAACCGCGTAGCAACACAAACTGCGACACAGCAACACAAAGGCCCCCTCGGTTATCGAGGGGGCCTTGCTTGTTTTAGTCGTTAGTTCTTGGGCAAGTTGCCCTTCTGGTACAGCGTCAAGTTGCGAAGTGGTTCAATCTGCTCACGGCCTGACTGCCCCGACCGGATGAGTACAGCCCAAATTCCGTCTTCTTTGTCAGGGCCACGGAAGTACCAACCGGGATCGTTCACCACTTCCCACGTCAGTGTACCGTTACCAACCGTTACATAATCGCCTTTGCCAATCACCCCACCAACCTCCGCTCCGTGACAACTGCCGGTGACAACGTGATGGTTTGGTTAGGGCCGAACGCCACCAACCATTCTGTTGCTGGTGCAATGCCATTGCGCTGAATGAGCTTGCCGAGACTCACACGGCCACGCGGGTCCATTGTGACGGTGACGGTGGGAGTGTTCATGACGCATCCACCGAAATCAGGCACGCGGCCTGGTGGTCGTCAAGTACGGAGTTGAATGGCAGCACCAGTTGCGCCGGGGCTGTCGTGGGGCGTTCGCGTTTGGGTGTTTCGGGTTTCTTGATCGTGAACCGTGCTTTCATGTGCTTCATTTTCAGACTCCAACCAGTAATACGGCGACAACAACAAGGACAAGCGGGCCGAGGAGAGAGAAGAACAGGACGCGCTCAACCTGCTTGATCTTCTTCAAGTTCGGGGCAAGAGCGGTCACGTCACCGGTCATTACGAGTTCGTCACGTTCACCGTCAACCCGGATGAGGGACGCTTCGCCGTAGCAGGACAAAAACTCTGCATAAACCTCGCCGACACGCACCGGCTGCCCGCGAGTAAACGGGGGGAACACTGGGCCGTTCATGCTGCGCCCCGGCTGGAAGGGCGCAATATTGCGTTGGTGTTCGCGCTGGTCAGATTCGCAATCAAGGCCATATCTGACTCGGAGAGCTTGGCTGTGCTGAGGAAGCGTTCATTTGTGGCGTGATTGCCTGTGAACCCGCCAGCGGCGTAGCCTGTGCGCCCCAGAATCGCATTCTTCACTGCGGTGTGCGTCGTGTCGTTGTCGAGCAGTCTCAACTCAAACGTGGTGACGCGGCTCTCCCGTTTGAAGTACGCGACGTTGTAATCAGCGTCAATCACACTGCGCAGCACACTCACGGGCACAAACCCGTCACGGATGCTCTTGAGGGTCGCGGCTTCCTCAGTGACCTTCTTGAGTTCGCGGGCTGCCCTCTCGGCTTTGTCGTCGGCGTCCGAGCGTGCTTGCGCCCGGTCTTCTGCGGCCTGCAGCTTCAAACCAATGTTCTCAAGTTCAGCCTCAAGAAACCTGATGTGTCCGTTCTTGCTCATGCTGTCGCCTTCCGTGCCGCGCTGACTTCCTGGTTCAAAATTTCGTCCCGCGCAAACTCAAGCAGCAGGACAAGGGTGGGGAGTTCAAAGTGGGCGAACTCAAAGTCGCTGATGCTGAACTTGTTTGCAGTGAGCGTCACCTCATTGTTGTCCTTCGCAAACGCCGAGTACCCGTCACCCACAGTGGTGTGCACGCCGCTCATTTGGACGCCTCGGCAATCGTCAGCAGCACAAGGTAGCCCATGAGGTCCAGGATTACGTCTTCACCCGAATTGGTGCCGCGTGCGAGGCGGGAGAGCTTGTCGTCAAGCCGCACCCGAATGCCCTCAATGTTGTCCGACTTGCTGAACACACGAATCGGGTTGAGGGCTGCGTCACCATACGCAGCATTCTTCGCCTTGAGAGTGTCGCCGAGGGAGGCGAGAACGTCATCAACCTGCGTGGCAAACGTGCTGGGCGCAGCGTCCTCGGCCTGCGAGTAAAGCTCCCAGTCGCCCGGCTCCGCAAAGTCGTCATTGTCCTGACCAAAACGCGGGTCGCCGTCACCGTCGATGCTGGCAACAGTCACAATGTCACCTACCACGTTGTAAAAGTACGTGCCAGAGAGCAGTTTGATCCGGTCGCCAACCTTGACCCGGGGGGTGTCGCTGAGGATCGCGTATTCGCCGATTGAAACCCAATTCTCGCCCAGTTCGCCCCAACGAGGGTCACCGTCCGAGTCCACTCGCAGGACCGTAATAACGTCGCCTTCTTCCCATTCCCCAATGCGGGTTTCGAGGAACCTGATCTTGTCCCCAACTTTCACATCGCTCATTTGTTGCTCCTCAGTTTCAATTCCGTGCTCAGCCCTTCCAAAGCGGCGAACAAGCTTGCTTCTTCCTTCGTGGTGCGTTCCGCATCAGCGGTGTATCGTGCCCGCCATTCTGCGGTTGTGCGCCATGCGTGCTTTGTTGCTGCGTGCGCCCGACCCAGTTCCTCATCGGTGAAGTTGCTCAAATCACTCATCTGCTGCCTCCTTTTCGCGTGCTGCCATCGCGTGCGCCCGTGCGAGCGCAGCATCATGCTCAGGGGTTCCAGGTGTCAGGATTGTGCCGGGCATTAGAAGCTCCCTAGTTTTACGCGGATGCGGGCTGTTGCCCTCTGTGCTGCACGAACCTGCTTGTGCCCCACGGGTGGCGGCGGCAAGATGGCCTCAGCAGCCACACGGGCGCTGTCAGCGAGCGTATCGCTGGTCCCGTCATCATGGGCTTCCGCAATGATTGTTGCGGCCTGTGCGGGCGTATAGCCGAGGGCGACCAGTTCAGCAGTAGTCGCTAAATTGGCAAGGGTGGTCACTTGGTCACCGCCACGCCCAGCAGGGCGGAGAGGGCGCTCATTGCCTTCGTCGCCTTGTCGCTGGAAACAGTGAGTTTGCGGTACGCCTTCGCTGCTGCAGCGAACCGGTTCATGTTGGCCCGGTGGCGGTTGTGCACCTCGGGATGGTCGGCGTAAGCGATGTTTCCGAACGTTTTGCCGTGCATCAGGCGGCGGCTGCGGGTCACTGCTTGCCCGCCGAAAGGTCGAAGTTGGGGATGATGTTCTCAGGCTTGAGGATGACGCGGTGGTGGTACACGCTCGCGTCTACTGTCTTGGTCTGGTGCGCAAACCAAGTCACGTTGTCACTGAGGCCCAAGTAGTCTTTGGCGAACTCGTTGGGGCCGATCTTGCAGGTGACTTCCAGTTCAGGCCCGGTCGGCTGGACGGAGCAACGGCCAATGATTTCGGCCACGTAAGTGTCGGTGATGCCGTTGTAAAACACGATCTGACGTTCAACCTCGAAGTTGTCGGCTGCCTTGCTCAGGTTGTGCGAAACCATTGCGGCGTCACTAGTGCAACCAGCAAGGCCAAGGCCCGCAATGGTGACGACGCTTGCTGCGATGACTGTTTTGAAAAGCTTCCTCATAAATCTTCTCCTCCAAGAATTGTGTTTCGTTGTGTGATAACCATAGCGCACAATTAGCCGCTCGTGTGGGTAAATGGGTTATTTGCGGGCTTCGTGTTTTTTCATGACGGCGATCAGTTCAGCAACCCGGCCAATGCTCGCTCGTTGCTCCCTGTCCATTTTGCGTATGCGCGGGTTGTCAACACGTTTCATCCATACGATCAGCACGCCCAGCGAAACCGGGTGCGGGCACCTGGTGCCTTCGTCACGGCACTTGTTGATTGCCGTGGCGGTCGGTCGCAGCTTGCGGGCCTGCTTCGTCGTGCGAATGCGGCTCATTTCTCCACCTCAATCTCGTAAGCCAACCGGACCTTACGCACGGCCTCGGTGAGGAGGGCGTCAATGCAGGTTTTATTGCCGTCGCCTATGTGGTACGGGTGCGAGTCTTCGAGCGCAATGTCAACAGCGCACCCACTAGAACCGTCAACCTGGATTGTTACTCTCATTTGGTCAAGCCCTTCTCAATTGTGTCGGCGTACTTATACAGGCGCTCGGCCTCGGCAATCAAGTACGACTCAAAAGCTTCGGTCTGCATTTTTGTCAGCGTCACCGTCTTGGCTGCGTGAGTGCGGCTCCAACTTTTGTGCTGGGGAACAGTCACGATGAATGGGCGCGGTGCATTCGTGAAGTCCATCCACTTTGCAAACTCCTCAAGTTCGCTCGCACGATTGCGGCGGTCGTCAGCGTGCTTGAGGTCGCGGCGCATAAGGTCGGCGGGGGAAATATCGCGGGCGCGGCTCACTGGGCACTCCCGATGATTTCGCACGAGGGGTCACAACCAGGCGTGCAGAAGTGATACTTGGGCAGAGCGGCAACCCGCGCCTCCTCGAAAGCTTCCGCCTTCGCAGCCGCCACAACTGCGGCAAGACCGGCAGCCTGAGCGTGATGATTCACTTGCCCCCGGTGGTTCCACTGTTCGGCGTAAGCGTTGTCGTAAACATTTTTGTAATCAATCATTCTGTCCCTCGTTCCCCATACTTGAATGCTGCCGCAACGTACTGGTACGCCCCACCAACCCGGTTGAGGGAACTGGTGATTGCTGTTATGAGTGCGGGGGTCACGCGGTGGCCTCCCACGGGCTAGCGGGGGTGCGGCACAGGAGCGCGGGTGAGGTCTGGTTCTGCGCAATTTCGTAAAGCGCGGATTCTCTGCTCACATGACGATTGACAAGCTGCATCGGCTCGGGCATTATCTCCACGCCCCACTCAACAGTGGTCGCCTGCCCACTCAGCTTGTCTAGCATCGCAGCAATGAGCGTGTCGTTTGTTGCGTAGCACTCCCGAAAGAACGGGTGGCTGGCAATGCGGTCCCACGCCACAATGCGTTCGTCGATTGCTGCGGGAGCGGTCGGCTTCTCAGCAGTTTCGAGGGCGTCGGCCATGAACCGCGCACCAGCGATGAAGCCGATACGCGCACACTCCTCATAGCCGTAAGGGTCGCTCTCAGCTTCGCCGGTTGCGCCAAACGGGTCATCAACTGTGTGGTTTTCCGGGTACAGGCGAAACGCCTCATCTGTTGCTGCTGCTAGCGCCTTCTGTTTGTTGCTCACACTTTCCTCCAAAAGTCGTCGTTGTTTACCCAGCATAACCACTAAACACGCCTGGTGGGGTAAATGGGCAAAGAAAACCCCCGCGAGCCGGTGAGGGCGAGCGCGGGGGTGTTATAGAGCTAGTTTAGCGGGTAATTACCGGCAGTGCTGCTGCTTCATCACTTCCCGCACGTCAGGCCGAGGCTGTGCGGGCCGCGCCCAAGGCCAGTCGAGCCGCCCCGTGTCCCGAATGTACTGGCGTTCATGGGTCAGCTTGTTGCGGGCCTCGGTCTGCGCCTCGATGAGGGTGTCGAGCGCCAGGATGCGCGCCTTCGCTTTGCGGCGGGTCAGGAAGCTCATGCGGGCCACAGCACGAGGGCGTTGCGGTCGCCATCCCATTCGGAAGCGTCGGTGAACTCGCCGCCCTCAAAAACACCTACTGAGTGGTCACCGGACCACCGGCTAAACCCGTTGCCTTCCGCATCCTTCGACAGCACCACCTGCAGGTCGTCTGGGAAGCCATTCAGGTATTCGATTAGTTCCTTGACGGTCATGCTGTCTCCTCGTTTGCGTTCGTGCGGTACGGGTTCAGGTCGTAGTCACCGAGAGTGGGGCAATCCAACACTGTATCTACCGCCTCCTCCCACGCCGCCTGCTTATCCCCGAAACCTGCAGCCAGGAGGGCGTCGGCAACATGCTGTGTCAAATCGACAGGGTTGGCCGAGAGGGCACGGCCACCGCAAGCGCACGCGCCGCTGTAACTGATCCGGTGCTCACCCAACGCCTGCGCGAGGCGTTCCCGCTCGCTCACTTGGTGGCCTCGCTAAACGCAGCGTCAATGTCAAGCACCGCACGCTTCCATCCGCACGAAACAATGTCGCCGTCCCCGTGCTCGGTGCATTCCGGGTGGTTTGAGCGGGCCGCTTGCATCTGAGCAATCACCGAGGACAGGGCGTCACGCTGCGCAATGAGGGTCTTGCAAAACGCAATAGCCTCAGCGGTCTGCTTGAGTGAAGCGTTGAGGCGGTCGGTCAAGTCCTGCTCGCTCACTTGGTTCCCCCTGCAGGTAACTTGGCGAGGGCGTTCTGCACCTCGCATATGACTAGCCCGCATGTGCAGAAAATCTTTGGCCGAACCGGGCGCACATGCAGCGCGCGAATCTCAGCAATCACCAAGGACAAAACGTCACGTTCCGCCTCAAGCTTCCGCATGTGCATGAGGTCCATGTCCACAGTTGTTTGGGCGTTCCCAAGGGCGTCGTAAGCTTTGTCACGCTCAACAACAACGTGGGCAAGCAAAGCAACGTCGCGCCCGGCCTGCTTCTCAGCTTTCTCCAACGCCCGTGCGGCACGACCGAGGAGAGTAGGGAGGTCACCGCCGTCATTGCAACCAGCGTCAAGGTCACGGATCAGTTTTGTGTTGGTCATTTCTTCACCTCCGGTTCAAAAATGAGTCGTACAGGCAAGTCAATCTGGCACGAGTCATAAGAGCGGCCATCCGCATACCAACGCCCGCGACCGTCAGCCTGGTACGCAGAATTGTCAACGTCAACAACCACTGCCGAGTGGGGGAGCGCCTGCAAGTCTGCGAGGGACGCAATCATTCGAGGCTGGGTGGCCTGCAGCACGGCGGTAACAGTCCGTTCGATCAGCGGCCCCATGTCCTGACCGAGGATGCGTGAGGACACCTTGGCGGGGTAGTTGCTTGCGTTGACCAGCACGCTACCGATGGCGGCGCGTAAGCGGTCGTGTTCGCTCATTTGCTGGCCTCCTTCAACTCAGGGCAGTCCCACGGCTCGTGTATTTGCCGGATGGTCTTAGCATTGCCCAGCCCGTGCTGGTCACAATTGTCATCAGGCACGCTAACCAGGCCGCAGTCAGCTTTCTGACACGGGCAATCATCCTCAATGAAACGCCCGCTGAACGAACGCCCAAAATGGAAGCCCGTGGGCCACGAATCAGTCATACAAGCCCCTCCGTAACAACAATTGGGTTGTTCGCCTCAATGTCCGTGTGCTTCCAATACCCACCGACAGCATCAACCCACGCGCACTCAACGAACTCACCGCCATCGTCAACACCGCCAGGAATGTACGCAGCAACCATGCGAATCCCGCTGCCGTACGGGTCATCGAACGTTGCCACTGTGCCAATGTTGCACTCGATGTACTTGACGCTCATCGCAGCACCTCCACGGTGAAGCGGGTGAGGGCAGCAAGCGCAGAAGAGGGTTCCACACTGACAACAACATGCACCACCTCATTGATTGTTACCCGGTCGCCACGCGCAAGGGTGAAGTGGTCACGCATGTGGATGGTACTGCCGTTGATGTGCACTCGTGCTGACACCCACGCTTCCGCCTTGCTGTCCCAAAAGTCGGCGCGTTCAAGCAGGTTGAAGTCCCTCACTTGGTGGCCTTTAGTAGCAGCTTGTGAATGTCATAGGCGGTTGCGTCCCCGACCACCCCTTCGCGTACCTGCTCGATCAGCGCGAGCGCACGGTCACGTTCAACAACAACGTGGGCCAGTGCAGCAATGTCATGGTGAGACTGGGCCTCAGCGGCTTCGAGCAGCACCGAGGCTTCCCAAGCACGCTTGTTGTTCTCGCCCCACGACAACATTTCGCATGGCTCATCCAAACCAAGTTTCTCGCGTCCGTAGTCGCCAGCGTCATGCAGCAAACCCTTTATTAGCTGTTCGTTACTCATAAGCATCCTCCAATGCGATCAGTGAAACCCCAGCCTAACAGCACGGGTGGCTATTTTG
>Ga0314855_100226_pt1 | contig 11223 bp, 10 predicted proteins | sample 2018CB1WmetaG_FD_203636 | JGI IMG/M metagenome (GOLD analysis project Ga0314855, IMG submission 203636) | Cryopeg brine viral communities from Beaufort Sea near Barrow, Alaska, United States - 2018 CB1W | ecosystem: Environmental > Aquatic > Marine > Coastal | place: USA: Alaska | collected... | reverse complement strand
TAGAATATTACCATTTGACATTTCAGTGAAATGAGGTTCAGATATAGAATTATCGCTATCATATCCTGTGTAACCTTCAAAAATATAAGCAGGGTACTCTACTTTCACCACCTCTGCATCATTGGCTGGGGTGTAGGCTATAAGATCCTGTTTGCCTTCCAAGGCGTCCACCAGTCCCGCAATATTTGAAATACCTAAATTTGCCAGATCTTCCCGGTTTGCCTTAATGTATGCCACAACTTCCTGAAGTTCATCCAAGGTAGTATCATCTGAAGATAGGATGGCGTTAATTGCATCGATATAATCCTTAAGGATCCTACCTTGATTTGCAGATAAAGAAGCAGTAGCTAAGGTCGAAGTAAGAGTATCTACTATATCGGACAGAGTAACCTTCCCATCTGCATCTTTGGTTCGTTCGCTTCCGTCTGCATTTAGAATGCCTTTTACTGCCCCTGAAGTAGGATCTTCCACAGGTGTAGCGTTTACATCGATAAAATTATCGTTAATGGTTTGGGCTGCGGTTTCTCCTATGATCCGTTCGTTCCCTATATAGATATAATTTACCGCAACTGCATTTCTTGTACCGTTGAAAAGATTTAGGTTTGAAAGTATAATATTGTAAGGGCCATTGTCATTGATAAATATCTCAATAGGGGTAGATCCTATCTCTCCCAGTTCATGTACATTCTTCTGAAAGCTGGTAATGAAGGATGTGTATTCAATATTCTCCAGGGTAATTTGTGTACCGGCTGATCCATAATTTCCTTTACCCGGCTTGAATTCCCAGAAGTGTATCTCAGCCGAATTATCAGCATTCACATCTCCTATAATTCGGGTTGCTTTTAGTAGTATTCTCTCAGTACTTACGACAATGAATTCAGATCTTGTATTGATGTAATCTAATACCTGAGCGTTTGGTTCCAGGCTCCAATCGATGGGAACCTGTACAGTTCTGGTAATGATGTTACCACTGAAAGCAGGAAAGTTTCCAGAATCGCTTCCTCCCAGCTTTAGAAATAAAATCGAAGCAAGCGCCTCAGCTAATTGAACAGATGATCCATAGGTTTGGCCATTGACTGAGATATTCTGAAAATGTGTGTAAGGCAATAATTCGTTCCTGGTATCATACGCATTTACGATTCGCAGATTGTTGCCGGAAACATAACTGTGAAAGTTACGTACCAGGGTAGTGTTGTTTATTTTGAAAGTGCTTTCGCCTTGTATGAATTCAATTACTACCATCTTGGGGCTCTTATTACGATATCCTGTTGGGAACTATATCCACAATCAGCACAGTCTTTATAGTTGATTTCTTTACGATCCATATATTTTATCACATCAGCAAACAAGGCATTCGCATCCTGCCGATGGGAGTGGTACATATCCTTTTTTTCGGAATGGCTCAAAGGTTGGGAGTTTGGAGTGGTCTTTTGAACTATCCCATGGGAAGTACTCACGGCAGCGCTCTTCAATATAAACCGGGCATATGTGAAGTAAGATAGCACAGCCTCCAAGCCTTGATGGTAATAGGTCTTGTCATCATATAAGTATTCCTGGCCGATCAAAATTTTATCGTAAGGATCTATCTCCTTATTCTTAAGCAAGAGATAATAGAAATCCTCACACACCAGGGGTTTAAAATCAAACTCCTGGGCTTCACGGATGAAGCGTTCAAATTCCACAGTACTATAGCCAATGGCTACCTGTAGGAATTTCTCAACGGTGGTTTTATTAATTAATAATGGCTGCATCTTCTTCTATGGTTCCATCTTCCATTAGAGAATAAAGCCCAATGCTCCAATCTCCGGAAGGATTAATATCTATGTGGTAGTTCCTGTACAATTCGGAAAAAAGCCGCTCAATCTTCTGCCTATCCTTGGCAGTCGCTTTATTATATAAGCTTTCATCGGCCCGCAGATCATCCCCTGAGGAATTTCCAAGTTTCCCCGGAACAAAATCAACAATGGCTGGAGGGATATTCTTGAAAGCCTTCCGGATATAATTGGCTGAGCTCTCTTCAAAGTGTTTGTACTTATCAGCTTTTGTTTTGTCTTCCAGAAAATCAAACTGGAATTTGCTGGTCTCTTTATTTTCAGAATTGAATTCATCTTCAACCAATAAAATCCCACCGGTATTTTCGTTTCCGTAGACCTGCTTCAAATTGGTTTCAAAATTGGTCTGTTTGGGTTTGCTATCGAATTTTTTATGTCGCACAATCCAAGCATCTTTAAATCCTTTGCGAACGGTACGATTGTAGTGAAGTCCCAAATTTGCTTCGGTATCGGAAAACATATAGCAGTTTTCAACCAGGCTCTCAGCATAGGTGCCTTTCTGATTGTTCAATTTGAAATGAAGGATCTGACCTTTGTAATTTTCCCATCCCCCGTCTCTTTCAACTTGCTCTTGGATTACCTCAGGAAGTGGGTTGTAAGTATCAAATACCTGGATTTTCTTTTTGTCGGCTCTTCTGTCCCATCCATCAGGGTTAACGATGATCCTTCCAGAGTAGTTATCATCATCGGCTTTGCCTTTTTTGCAAAATTCGTCGGGAATAACATGGAATTCCACTTTCTCAAAGGCAGCATTATAGCCCACCTGGATCCATACTTCTTGAAATGATGCGAATTCAGGGGTAACTTCAAAAAGAAGATCGCTAGGAGTTTTGGTGTCCAGCAAATTATCAGTAGGTTCCTCCGCCAAATCGGCCACAAAACCAGATCCGCCTATGAAAGATTCATAGATCTCTGCACATTGCTTGGTGGTGGGACTGGATTTTATGAGATTTTCTACCAAAACAGGATAGAGGTTATCTTCGCCATTGAAAATAACCCCTAACTGCTTATTGAAAACTTCCTTTCTCTTCCGGCTATCTACCGATATGAGTTTGCTTTCCATTTAATTAGGCCTTTAATTCCCTCAAAAATTCTTCTTTGGATCTGGCTTTTACCTCTGGGTATTTCTCCCGAAGTTCTGTGAAGGTCAATTCCTCATCCGTTTTAGCTTCGGGGGTTGCAGCTTCACCTGTAACTACCTTTAAATTTTTAATACTATCCGCTTTGGAGGCTTCATCTGCCACTCTTTTGGCTTCTTCTTCCTCAGCTTCTTTTTCAGCAAGAGCAGCAGCAACTTTTTCAGCTTCAATTCTTTCAGCTTCAATAAGCGCGGCTTCTTTTTCCTTCTCAATTTTCGCTGATTTCTTAGCTTTTTTATCCGGAATTTTGGCGAACAATACGGAGCGGTTGGGATTTTGCTTTAAAAGTTTCTCGGCAATCTCATCGGTTAGGTTGAGGTCTGAGATATAGGTATTGGTACCGGCTATTCTGATAACCGATCCTGAATTCAAACGATATTTTCTTTCTGACTTACTCATGAGTTCTTCTTTATTAAGGTTTAAATTTTGAATTTTTGTGATGTAGGTAGGCATTAGATCTGAGCAACTTTTACAAGCGAATCCAAAGACCTCTTCGTGTACCTGGAACACATATTTTAAAAGGGGCACACCTTGATGGCTGCCCCCGTTTAAAATTTCTTTAGAACTGGAGCCTTTAATTAGCTCTATTTTTTCCTCTAAACTCATTAAGCAGTGGGGGTAGCCACTACTAAGGCACTTTGAGCCGATTCATTTCCTGCCGCATCAATAGCCGACACGGTGAAAGAGTATGCTGTTGAAGCTGTGAGGCCTGCAACTGTAGCCACTGTTTCAACCACAGTCTGGACATTAACTCCATCCTGGTAGACTTTATAACCTGTAACGCCAACGGCATCGGTTGAAGCTGTCCAGGACAAGTTAGCTGTTGTAGCTGTTGTATCTGTGGAGATCAAGTTTGTCGGTACCGTTGGGGTAGTTGTATCAGATTCGGAAGTATTTGTTTCCAACCACTCTAAAGTGGTTGCATAATCTGTAACTTGAAAAAGCTTCACATCAGTACCTTCTTCTTCACCAGCTTTGCTGGCAACTGTTAGAGTTGCAACGCCTGAATTGGCAATGAAATCATTTGCATATGCGTTAAATAGCATACCAGATTCAAATCCTGCTAATTCAAATGCAAGCTCTCCATTCTCTCCGCCATCTACTTTTTCAATGATTGAAAAAACTCTTGCTCCTTCAACAATCTCCTGAACTCTTTCACGTTCTTGATCCCCGCGGTATAGAATATTCAGAACATCGGTGTGGGTAAATCCATTGACGTAATCGCCTACAACACCTGCGGAACTTAATCCATGTGTTTTATCGTTTCCAAATGCCCGATATATTTTAGCACCTGCTTTCAAAACCAAAGTAGTAACCTTAGTTTTTCTAGAGGCAAGCACTGAAGCTTCTTTGTCAATGTCTTCGGTATTCCCGTACCACTTTCTTTTTATTCCGGACTTAGGCTTATACCCGCAAATTCTTCTAAAATTTCCGCTTAATCCTATATTGCAATTTTCCATAACTATATATTTTTATAATGCCGAGGAGCTTAAAAAGCGGCTCCTATAGCATAAGGGTTAGGGACTTTGAAATCCATCAAGTACGATGCTTTGATGTAGAAATTCTCATCTGCTCCACCTACATACTCCAATCGAAGATCTGTAAGTGCCGCTGTGTCATCCACCCCAATTTGAAGGTTGGATTTATCAGCGATCACGGCTAAATGAGGCACGTTGTGATATGCATCTGCCGCTGCTGGTTCCTGAAGAAAATCCCTCTTGACATACCTGTCATAAGCAAATTTCAAATCAGCGAGAGTTCTTCCGTCAAACTGAGGTTCAAATGTGTTTTGGATTGCCGATACTCCGCTTTCCAAAAGTTTTCCTCTGAATTCGTTTTTGTAGTTTTTGAACAAAGTGTTGGAGGTAAGGAATAAATCTCCGCCTTCAAATTCAAGGCTCTCAACCAGGGCATCATAAATAGTATTTCCTTCCCCAGCTGCAAGTGCTTGAGCTGCAAGGCTCACTTCTGCATTTTTAGAGATGTCCACAAACTGGTCTGCCAATTCTGGATTGGCCCTTAATAATTGAAGGGTTTTTAATAATCCGGCATCAATCTGATTATAATCCCCTGCAGCACCTACAGCATTTAATCCTAAAGTACCATCCACAACGATGTCTTTATTTCCGAAGATGGCTACACGCAAGAAATCCTTGGCCATGGACTTTGCGGTCATTTCTTTGATGAACTCAAAAAAATCGGCTTCCTGAAGATTCCTACGATCGTAACCGTTTGCAAGTCCCCATTGGGTAAATGCTCCTTCAAATTCAGTGTAACACATTTTGATCCTAACATCCATAGAACGCGGATTCCATTTTTGAGAAAGTCCGTTGATATTGAACGCTGAAAATGTTGGGCTACAACCTGTTTGCTGCTTAGTGATATATTCCTGGTCTCTAAGTGCAACCACTTGCTGTCCTCCTTTTATACCTGGAGTAATGGTAAAGATGCTGTCGGCTGGTCGTGTGATGGCATCCTGCACAATAGCTTCTCTAAGGTCGCTTAACAACCTGTCGCTATTGTTTATCTCTGTGAACGTGGTGATTAAATCCATTTTTCTAATTCGTTATTTGATTGATGATTGATTATTTTTTCTTTGCATCTTCCCGTGCTTCACGCTGAGAGGCAATCTTGGAAGCGAAATCTTCTTCGCCCTCAGATTTAATGCCTTTACGATCTGCCTTGGAAGGGACTGAGAAAGATTTTGATTTTACGGTCTTTTGTAAATTGGAGATCCTTTTTTCCTGAGCATTGAATTTGTCAGAGATAAGGGTTAGCGTATCGGTAACATCCTTGGCGAATGAATCGAATTTTTTGTTGAGTGCTGCGAAATTCGCATCATCCGCTTCATCATCGGCTGGAACTTCTTCTTCTTCAGCTTCTTTGATTTCGGTAATCAGTCCACCTACTGTAACGATGGTACTCCCATCTGCAAGTAGATGATCACCATCTTGCACAGCTGATCCTTCAGCATCGTTCACGGCATCACCAACTTTTGGCTGCTCGTCTTCTGTAACCACGGTAATAATATCACCGGTAGCCAGGGTTAGATCAACATCAAAGGTTTCATCAACCTTGTTTTTGCTGAATTTAGCTTTCATTTTCTCAAGTATACTCATGTTTAATTTATTTGATTTTCGATTATTATAATTCACATATCGATCGATAAAATCGACTATGATATCAGGTTCGGTTTCAAAAAATTGAGGGTTGTCATCTAAGAATTCTGTCATTACCAGTCCGAAATCTTCTTTGTTCACGGAAAATAAAGCATCTGTAGCGGCTGGATCATCAACAAGATCTGAAGCAAGCAGCGATTGAATGACCTTTACGGTCTCCATCTTCATCTCCCCGGCTTCATTCTCGATTTCATTCTGATAATCATCGGCCATAATCACTATGGAGTTCCCAAACATATCAGAATTGGATTCTGCCATATCCATGATGTAGTCATACATCTTAATTCCCTTGCCTTCAACCTCTGTTTTCTTAGAGATTGGGTCCAGGAATAAATCGGCATATACCTTTTGATCCTTAAAAGTCCAATTCTTGTATCGACCTACATACGTACCTAAAGAATTGGCACACATATTAGGATGACCGAATCGGGATTTTACTCCCTGGGTTGCTTCACTCCCTTTTTTTGCAAGATCCTGGAGAAACTTATCATCGAAGAAGCTTGCATTCTTATTTCTCCCGTACTTGGCTATCTCAATATTTTTGATAAGATCATTTTCACGATCAACATTGACGTGTTTTTGTTCGGAAAAATTTGGTAAGGCGCGAAAGGATTGCTTCATTAATAGGTAATATTTAATATTACTTTTGTAAAACTACATTAACATACCTCTAAGAAGTTAGACACTGTTTTGTCTAATTGTTTATATTTGGTACTATGGTAATAATCTTAGGTATATTAATTGGCGTAGTTCTTATCTATGGATGGATAAAACTGATAAACGCTATATTCAATCCTCTTATCAGGAAAATGGAGAAAAAGAAGGAAAGTATCACGAAAGCTGACAATCCATATATTCAATCTCATCGAATAAAAATGCACAACGATAAGATGTATGTAGAATATCTGGAATGGCTAGATAAAACAGGAGGCGATATGCCCTTCGAGAAATGGAAAACTGAAGACGAAGAGGCATTTGATCAGAAACTAAAAGATGCTGAATTTAAAAGATGGAGGCCGGGTAAATAAATTTCTTTTACTGTTTACTTTGTTTACGTATTTGTAAAAGGTTAACTCTCCATCTTAATCACAACCCTTTCCACAGTTTTGGAACTGCAATTGAAATCAATGGATGTGTCCAGGTATGCATCCATTTTGTTTTTACCCATTTCAAGATGCTCAAGAAAACATTCATACATTTCCTTGTCATTCAGGTACCGGATGGGGATAACCCCTTTGCCCAGCAGCTTCTTTAAGAGGCCCTGGCTTTCTAATTTGATGATAAGATCATATGTGATTACTTTTTCGATTGCCATTTGTTGAGGGGACAAGTTTCGTTTTCGCTTCTCACTTTTGCCGATAAGGGACAAAGGCACTTACCGCAATACAATCCTTCTATTTCGTGGATCCTGTAATCTTTAAGGACCGCGGTAAATTTACCTTCTTTGGCCTGTGGACATGTAGAACATATTTTTGCCCGCTGCTTTGCCATCGCTTCAATGGCAGGATCATCAATGATATAATTCTTCCACCCGCTTAGAATGTCTTTAATTTTCATAAGTTCGCGCCTTGTTCTACCCGTGCGGTTTTGTTGGCCACATTGGTAATTTGATCCACCGGGACCACCGGAACAATCGCATTCACCCTATCTGCCAATACATTTCCAAGCTGCTCATAGTCAAATAAGTTGTTTGGAATCCTAATGTTGCCTGTTGATTGCGGGGTACGAATGATAGCGCCTCCGTTGGCCGCATATCTCACAGGAGTAGATAAATTTACTCCTCCATGTTTTTGATTCAGGAAGCTAAGCACATCCAATTCTTTGGAGGCTTCACGTTTTAAGATCACCATCTTTTCCCCTCCTTGGGCTTCCACTACTGGATTTCCGTTTGCATCATAAAAGGTTGTGCCTCCCTGGGAGTGGGATGGCCCATTGATATCCATTGCAATCCCACGCTCTGCTTTAGGGGTTTTTGTTTTAACGATGTTTTTTACGGCACCAAACCCGGTAGCAGCGGCTGCTGCTACCGCCGGGATCATTGCCGGCCATCCAAGCTTCACCCCTGCGGTAATCCCAAGATAGGTATTGATTAATGCCGATGCTAAAGCCGCTGCTTTTCCTAATGCGGTTTCTTCACCGAAGATGGAGGCCATGGATCCTAAAGTATCGGCTGCCATTTGTCTTTTGGCATTCTGCTTTTCATCTTCAATATCCTCTTGGATTTTTGCGAACTTTTTATTGATCAAGGTAACATCGGCCCCGGTCTTTTCGGCCGCTGCAATTTCGGCTTGTCTTTGTATTTCCAGCCTCTGTAATTCAAGATCAAATTGAACATCGAAGTTCTCTTGCTCAATTTCCCTTCGGTTCTGAAGATCTGTAGCTTTAGCCTCGGCCTTCAACTGCTCAATTTCTTTCAGCTGTTCATCTTTGTCCAGTTGGATTTCAATTTCCTTTTGTGCGTAATCAGCTGTGATTTGACTTTGCTGCTCCAGGAATGTGTTTTTACTCTCCAATAATCCAAGTTCATATTCAGATTGAGTAAGTTTATTAGCATCCAGCTCTTCTTTTAGAATGGCAATCTTCCTATCTCTTACTTGCTCTTCCAAGGCAATACTTTCTGCCAGGGAATCAGCTTTGCCTTTATTCTCTTCGATGAAAATTTGTAACCTGGTTTTGCTTTCTGAAATTGCAGCATCGGTTACCTTTTGAGCTTCCTCAATTGCTTTCTGGGCATAGGCAGCTTGCAGATCCGATGCTGCTTTTGCATCTGCTGCCTGTTTACTTGTCTCTCCGGCCCTTAGCGCATTTAATTTATTTTGGTTTTCGGTTTGACGCCCAAAACTTTGCTGCTGAATATCGAAAAGCTTAACGACCTCATCTCTGAAAGCTCCCATATCCTCTATGGTAGATTCGCTTATTCCTAACTCATCCAAGGAAACTCCCTCTTGCCCTATCATTTTAATTTTATCGCGTACCTCATCAGTAACTTTGTCAAAACCTAACATAGCAGCCACACGCTTTTCTTGGTTTGCAATTTGTTCCGCAGTCAGCTTTTGTTCAATTTTAATAAAGTCTTCAGATGCTTTAATTCGGTCTTCAGTTGACTTGGTGACATCGTCGGATATCAACTTCAATTCTTCTAATCTTGCATTAGCTGCTGATCTTCTTATATCCAGATTAATTTCAGCCTTTAAAACATTCTGGAAAACGGTCTCCAGTTTTCCTGCAAGATCTATTTCCCTCTGCATCTCATCACCCATTCCTTCAAAAGCTGTGGTCATTCCCTCAATGCCTTCTGTGAAATTACCGGAAAGGAAACTTTTAACAGCTCCACCAAATTTCGCAACTCGATCAATGATTACATCAAATGCAGCTCCGGCCTTTGCAAGCACTACATTAAACAAATCAATACCAGCCTGCGTTTTAGCGAAGTAAGCTATTAAGGATCCAAGCACTACTACTACCAAACCAATTCCAGTAGCAGCCAACGCAATCTTTAATATTCTTAATCCTGCGCTCAAGGCTGTACTGGTAAGATGTGCAGCTATCTGGGCCTTGCTCATTCCGGTAGTTGCAGCGGAGGCTTTAATATAATCCTCCTTTACCTGCTTTAGATTTGTAGATACAAAAGTAATAATGGGCCCGGCTGCCTTGGTAACTGAATTCACCTTGCCTTGCATTTGTCCAAAAATCCCCAGTTCACCTAAAGCTCCTGTAATTGCTTCTTTATAATTCCCAACATTAATCTTGGTTTTTTCGTATTCTGAAGCGTTGTCTTTTATGAAATTGGTATTATCATCAATTTCCTCATTTACCTTCTTAAGAGTTGCCGCCTGATCCTCATTGGTAGCATCCAACTGATTTGCAATTGCAATGAGTTTCCGATTGGCATCCCGTGCATCATTCTTGGTTTTGATCTCCTTGTTCTGAATATTGATATAAGCATCTAATACTTTTTGACTGTCTCGAACTTCCTTTTTGTATTTCTTGATTTCTATTTCTCCAAGGGTATATTGCTCCAACTGGCTCTGGGATGCTGTGGTAAGCCCTTCGGTTTCCTTCTTTAAGGATTTCTGGCTCTTTTCCAGTTCGGCAATTTCCTTCTTGGTTTGTGCTGCCTTGGATAGAAGCTTATCAACTCCTATGTCGATCTCTGCGATTTTTACTTTTTCTGGGCTCATAACTTATTGATCTTTATTAATTCTGCCTGAGTGGTCTTATCCTCCAGGTTGGGTTTAGTGATTTTATTTACCAGAAAATTCCCTCCGCGCTGCTTGACATAAACAACAGGCTTGAGGTCAAACGCATTGAATTCGGCATCGCTTAACGTAAATTCAGCCGTTACAATGAGGGTGTTCTTGAACAATTCCCGAACTTTCCGATACCTCCGCTCTATAATCTCCTGCTGTGAATAAGTCCAGTTTCGGGCAGTTCTTACCTTATTAACGGTTCCAAATTGCCCAAGCTGCTGGCTTCCAATATTTGCAGCGACGTTGACTACATCGCTTTGTAAGAATGTGAATCTGGAATCCCGGGGCTTATATTCGATGGTGGTAACCCCATCTTCTACCTTGATTTCCTTTTCCCACAGCTCCATTTTTGGCAATGTCTCAAAGCTTGATCCTATTTGAAACTCTACGGGCAAGCGTTCTACTGAATAGGTCTTGGAATTAATCACGATTACTCTATCTTCCAAATTTTCATTCTCGATCTTTATGACCCCATCATTGAAATCATCCCCTTCCCCGTTGTATTTGAACCGGAAGTAATTGTTTTTCGCGTAACCCTCATAAACATATTTCTCTGAAAGGGATTTGTTGAACCTGCTAGACCAATCTTGCACCGGGGTATTCATGCGCTCCTCCCAGGTGAGGAATTCAATGTGGTTTTTATCCTTGGAAGGAAAGGGGGTCAGCCCGAACCTCCACATCACTTCCTTGTAGAAGTCTTTAGGGGACAAACCCTTGAAAAATTTTATTTGATCCACTGATTCCTGATTGATCTTGGATATTAAGAAATCCAGTTCAAATCTTGAATTATCGGAATCCACGCTTTTCGCCGCGTAATAAAGGA
>Ga0314855_100225_pt1 | contig 11339 bp, 10 predicted proteins | sample 2018CB1WmetaG_FD_203636 | JGI IMG/M metagenome (GOLD analysis project Ga0314855, IMG submission 203636) | Cryopeg brine viral communities from Beaufort Sea near Barrow, Alaska, United States - 2018 CB1W | ecosystem: Environmental > Aquatic > Marine > Coastal | place: USA: Alaska | collected... | reverse complement strand
CATCGACATCAATATGGGTTGCCCGGCCAAAAAAGTCTGTAATAAAGCGGCCGGCTCTGCACTGATGAAAGACGAAGCTCTGGTGCTGCAGATTCTGAAGGCGGTAGTAGCCGCCGTAGACATACCTGTGACCCTAAAAATGCGCACCGGTTGGGATGAGGATCACCGCAACGCGCCGATTATTGCGCGCATGGCAGAAGAAGCCGGTATTCAGGCGCTGGCCATACATGGCCGCACCCGCACCGACAAATACACGGGCAATGCCGAGTACGACACCATTGCCCGAGTGAAGTCAGACGTTGGCATTCCGGTATTCGCCAACGGCGACATCACCAGCCCGGAAAAGGCGCGTGACGTGCTTCAATACACCGGGGCCGATGGCCTGCTGATTGGCCGTGCGGCTCAGGGCCAGCCTTGGATTTTTCGGGAAATCCTGCATTTTCTGGAAACAGGCGAACACATGAAGCCGCCGCCACTGGATGAAGTGGAAACGATACTCAGCGAGCACCTGCTGGCACTGCACGATTTTTATGGAGAAACCATGGGTGTGCGCATTGCCCGCAAGCATGTGGGCTGGTATTTGCAAAGCCACGACCAAGACAAACGCTTCCGGCAAAGCTTCAACGCCATAGACAACGCGTTGGAGCAGCACGACAGCATTCAACAGTATTTCGCAAGCTTACGAAATGAAGAGGTATTCGCAGCATGAAAGCTGAAACTTTGGCAAACGACACCCTGAACGCATCCGCCAATGATGACATTCACCAACTGCAAACGGTTGGCACCAGCGGTAACGCAGTCACCCTGCGCGACAGCGTAGAAATTGCACTGACCAACTACTTCACCCAGCTTGATGGCGCTCCGGTAACCGAAGTTTATCAACTGGTGCTGTCAGAAGTAGAAGCGCCGTTACTGGAGCAGGTAATGAAGTACACCCGCAACAACCAGACCAAAGCGTCCACCATGCTGGGTCTTAACCGCGGCACCCTGCGTAAGAAGCTCAAGCAATACGATCTGCTTTAAACCCGACATCCGATCCGGAAGAAAGTGACCCATGGCAAATCAGACAAATACTCCCGTTCGTCGCGCGCTGATCAGTGTCAGTGACAAAACCGGCATTGTTGAATTTGGTCGCGCGCTCAGCGAGCGCGGCATAGAGTTGCTGTCCACCGGCGGCACCTTTCGTCTGCTCAAGGAAAACAAGGTAGCGGTCACCGAAGTGTCCGACTACACCGGTTTTCCGGAGATGATGGATGGCCGGGTAAAAACCCTGCACCCGAAAATTCACGGTGGCGTTTTGGGCCGCCGTGGCACCGACGATGCCGTCATGGCCGAACACGGCATTGATCCCATCGACATGGTGGTGGTGAATCTCTATCCGTTTGAAGACACCATTGCCAATCCCGATTGCGACTTGGCGACCGCCATTGAAAACATCGACATTGGCGGCCCCAGCATGGTTCGCGCGGCAGCCAAGAACCACAACGATGTGGCCGTAGTGGTGGATACCCGCGATTACAGCCGGGTATTGAAAGAGCTGGAAAGTAACGATGGCGAACTGACCTTTGCTACCCGTTTTGACCTGGCCGTAAAAGCCTTTGAGCACACCGCTGGCTACGATGGCGCTATCGCTAATTACCTGGGTGGGCGCACCGCCGATAACGACAATGCGGATTTTCCGCGCACCTTCAACGCCCAGTTTGTGAAAGTGCAGGACATGCGCTACGGCGAAAACCCGCACCAGCGCGCCGCGTTCTACGCAGAGCGCAACCCGAAAGAAGCCTGCGTGGCGACCGCTACCCAGCTTCAGGGTAAAGCACTGTCGTACAACAACGTGGCCGACACCGACGCCGCGCTTGAGTGCGTAAAACCCTTTGCCGACCCGGCCTGCGTGATCGTCAAGCACGCCAATCCCTGTGGTGTAGCCATTGGTGCCGACATTTTGCAAGCTTACGAGCTGGCCTATGCAACGGACCCCACCTCGGCGTTTGGCGGCATCATTGCCTTCAACCGCGAGCTGGACGCCGCTACCGCCAAAGCCATTATTGAGCGCCAGTTTGTAGAAGTGATCATCGCCCCCAGCATTAGCGCCGAGGCGGTGGAGCTAGTAGCCGCCAAGAAAAACGTGCGCCTGCTGGCCTGCGGTGAATTTGACGGTGAACGCGCGCCCGCATTGGACTACAAGCGCGTGACCGGTGGCCTGTTGGTGCAAGAACGTGACCTGGGCATGGTGGCCATGACCGATGTGAAAGTGGTCACCCAACGCCAGCCCAGCGAAGAAGAACTGAACGATTTACTGTTTGCCTGGGAAGTGGCCAAGTACGTCAAATCCAACGCCATTGTGTACGCTAGAGCGGGCCGCACCATCGGCGTGGGCGCAGGCCAGATGAGCCGCGTGTACAGCGCCAGAATTGCCGGCATCAAAGCCGCCGACGAAGGCCTGGAAGTAAAAGGCTCGGTCATGTCTTCTGACGCCTTCTTCCCGTTCCGCGACGGTATTGATGCCGCTGCCGCCGCCGGTATTACCGCGGTGATCCAACCCGGTGGTTCCATGCGTGATCAGGAAGTGATCGACGCCGCCAACGAGCACGGCATTGCTATGGTGTTCACTGGCATGCGCCATTTCCGCCATTAACCCGTAGAGACAGCATCATGAATATTCTGATTATTGGTAATGGCGGGCGCGAACACGCCCTGGCGTGGAAAGCCGCGCAGTCGGAACTGGCCGACACCGTTTTCGTAGCGCCCGGTAACGCCGGCACCGCCACCGAAGCCGGTGTGAAAAACGTCGCCATTGATGTGATGGATTTGAAAGGTTTGGCTGATTTTGCCGCCAGCAACAACGTCGGCTTGACCATCGTTGGGCCCGAGGCACCGCTGGTTGCCGGTGTTGTGGATCTGTTTGAAGAGCGTGGCCTGAGGGTGTTTGGCCCCAGCGCCGGCGCCGCGCAACTAGAAGGCTCAAAAGCTTTTACCAAAGACTTTCTGGCGCGCCATAAAATCCCCACGGGCTCCTACGGCAACTTTACCAACGTGGATGAAGCATTGGCCTACGTGCGCCAGCAAGGCGCGCCTATTGTGGTCAAAGCTGACGGCCTGGCTGCAGGTAAAGGCGTGATTGTGGCCATGACCCTGGCCGAAGCGGAAGACGCCATCCGCGATATGCTGGCGGGCAACGCTTTTGGCGACGCCGGCAGCCGCGTGGTTGTTGAAGAATTTCTGGACGGCGAAGAAGCCAGCTTCATCGTCATGGTCGACGGCGATAACGTGCTGGCCATGGCAACCTCCCAAGACCACAAGCGCGTGGGCGATGGCGATACCGGCCCAAACACCGGTGGCATGGGTGCTTATTCCCCGGCTCCGGTGGTAACCCCCGAGGTGCACCAGCGCATTATGGATGAGGTTATCTACCCGACCGTGCGCGGCATGAAAGCCGAAGGCCACCCCTACAAAGGTTTCCTGTACGCCGGCCTGATGATCGACTCTGTTGGTGCTCCCAGGGTGATCGAATTCAACTGCCGCTTTGGCGATCCGGAAACCCAGCCCATCATGCTGCGCATGCAGTCGGATCTAGTGGCTCTGTGTCAGGCCGCGATTGACGGCAAACTGGACCAGTGCAGCTCCGATTGGGACCCCCGGGCCGCCGTGGGTATTGTTCTGGCGGCAGGTGGTTATCCCGGCAGCTACAGCAAAGGGGATGCCATCTCTGGCCTGTCGGAAACCGAAACCGAGGGCGAAAAAGCTTTCCACGCCGGCACAAAGCTGAATGGCAACCAGGTGGTCACCAGCGGTGGCCGGGTGCTCTGCGCAACCGCACTGGGCAATACTGTGACCGAAGCCCAACAACGGGCTTACAGACTTGCTGGAAAGATAAGCTGGGACGGTGCGTTTTATCGCAAAGACATCGCGTATCGAGCCATAGCCCGCGAGCAGGCGTAATATGACACCCTGAGCAAAAGCCCGGTCGTTGACCGGGCTTTTTTATGGGGTAATGTTAACTCACGCGCCTGCCCCGTTACACAAACAGCCTGGAACTGCCCAAATGCTGCAAAAGTCACCTAATATTACCTTTTTCTTGCTCTTATCCGTTGTGCTTTTAAGCGCATGCTCCCGCAATGACATATATCAGAAGGCTATCGACTATGAGCGTTCCACCGCCGGACTTGAGGCTGCCAGCATTACTCTGGGCGAACTGAACATTGCGTACCTGCGAAACGCAGAAATGAACAACGGCGAGACCATCGTGATGGTTCATGGTTTTGGTGCCAACAAAGACAACTGGACCCGCATGGCCCGGGAGCTCACAGATAAATTTAACGTTTATGCCATAGACCTTCCGGGCCACGGCGAAAGCAGCAAACCGCTGGATCTCGGTTATCGGCTGGACCAGCAAGTGGCACACCTTGCCCGTATTCTTCAGGCTCTGGACATTGCCAAGATGCACATGATGGGCAACTCCATGGGCGGCGCCATTACGGCCTTATATGCCGCCACTTATCCGGAACAGATCAAAACTGCCGTACTGTTCGACCCGGCCGGTATCCTTGACTACGAGAGCGAACTATTTGATTTGGTCACCGCTGGTGACAACCCACTTATCCCCTCAAAACCTGGCGATTTCGAGCGTCTGATGGATTTCGCTCTTGAGAAAAAGCCGTTTATTCCCTGGCCCATTCTTGGGGTTATGGAAGACCAGGCTCTTGCCAATCAGACAGTGAATGAAGTGATTTTTGCCGCCATCCGGGGCGCTGGCTTCGAGACGGGTTTCCGCAGTATGGTCAGCCGCATCAAAGCCCCGGTCCTGGTCGTCTGGGGCAAGGAAGACCGTGTGATTAACTACCGTAACGGCGAAGTCTTTGTGGACATCATCCAGGGTGCACAACTGGAGGTATTGGACGGTGTTGGTCACGCGCCCATGATTGAAGCGCCGGAAGAGTCAGCCCGTCTGTTCCTGGAGTTTGCCAAATCCCATGCTTCAAAAGCCGAGTAACACAAACAGGCAAGAGGCTCTGTTGTTATCGGCTTCAACGATTGGGAAAAACAAGGTAGCCTTACGCCGACTATAATCCGTTTTCCCTGAAAGAACCTCTCATGCCTGAAGCTGTATGGATATCCTTTGCGTTTGGTCTTGGCCTGCTGGTCAAGGTGGTTCATTTGCCACCTCTGGTGGGGTATCTGGCGGCCGGTTTTATACTCAGCGCGCTAACGGCGTTCCCGGGTTCCAATATCTCGGCCGAGCCCACCGAAGTATTAAGCCACATTGCCCACCTGGGCGTGTTACTGATGTTGTTTACGGTGGGCTTGAAACTGAAGTTCAAGACCATCATCAGCCTCGAGGTTATCGGCGGTAGCCTGCTGCACTTCGGCATAACCTGCTTTGTGTTCACTCCCGGGCTGTATCTGTTTCTGGATATTACCTGGTACGTGGCCTTCATGCTGGCGGTGGCGCTGTCGTTTTCATCCACTATTCTGGCCGCTAAAGTGCTGGAAAGTAAGCGCGAATTGCGCGCGTTCCATGGCCGCGTCGCCATCGGCATTATGGTAATGCAAGACCTGATTGCACTAGTGGTGATGAGCCTCGCCGCGGGTAAAACGCCGTCAGAATGGGCCTTGATTGTGTTCGGCCTGCCGCTACTGCGGCCATTGCTGTTTCGCCTGTTGGATGCCAGCGGCCACGATGAACTACTGGTGCTGTTAGGCATGCTTTTAGCGCTGGTATTGGGCGGCTTGGGTTTTGAAGCCGTGGGCTTGAGCTCCGAGCTTGGCGCTTTACTATTTGGTGCGGTGCTGGCCAATCACCCACGCAGTCAGGAGTTGGCCAAATCTCTGTGGAGTGTGAAAGAAATATTCCTGGTAGGGTTTTTCCTGCAGATTGGCATTGGCGGGCTGCCAGACACCCATTCACTGATGTTTGCTTTGGCTGCCAGCCTGATTCTGCCGTTGAAAGGCATTCTATTTTTCTTCCTGATGATTCTGTTCCGCCTGCGCGCGCGCAGTAGTTTTCTAACGTCGCTGGCGCTGACCAACTACAGCGAATTCGGCCTGATTGTGGCCAGCATTGCTTTGCCCCAGTGGATGGTGCCGTTGGCCATCAGCGTGGCGCTGTCATTTGTAATTTCAGCGCCCCTGAACCGCATCGCTCACGGCCTTTACGAGCGCTTTGCCAGCCGCCTGGAATGCTACGAAACCAATAAACATCACCCTGACGAACAGCCCCTGGCGCTGTCTGACGCCAAGGTTCTCATCATGGGTATGGGGCGTACCGGTACCGCTGCTTACGACTGGCTGATCGAAACCGAACCGACCCTGGTCGGACTGGATTCTGACCCCAACAAAATTACCCAGCACGGCGTGGCGGGGCGCAATGTGGTGTTTGCCGATGCCGAAGACACCACCTTTTGGAGCAATCTGCATATGCCCCAGGTGCATTCAGTGATCCTCGCCATGGCCGACATTGAAGGCAAACTGATTGCCGCCCGCATGCTGCGGCGCATGGGTTTCACCGGCTACATTGTGGCCCACACCATGTTCCAGGACGAAGCTCACCAAATACGTGAAGCCGGCGCCAACGAAGCTTACCTGACCATGAGCGAAACCGGCGTAGCCCTGGCAAGCCACATCATGGAGCGGGAAGCATCTGAGCCGGACGGTTTTGAACCGCCCTCGACAGCCTAAGTGTCAACGAATTTTACATATCGATTTTTTCACGCAATAGATGATTCTGCTAACTATTTGATAACCCGCTTCGCAGGTTCTCTGGCACACCTTATGCTTTAAATGTTGTTTGCAGCCATCTACGGATAGGGTTTTTGTGCGCAACACCCAATGTTCGTGATGTGTGGCTTATGTTGTGACGAAATGGAGGTTTTTCATGCCGCCATGCCGAACACTTATATGGCTATCAACCCACGTACCAGACATACCAGAATTTGGGTCTGAGTATCAGGTGTACGCCATCAACGCCAGTGACGATATGCCATTGGCGCCGCCGTCCTGTGCAGGCACACGTGCTGGCGTAGCAGATCTGCGCCGGTTCAATGTCAGCGATGTCGGTAACTTTTGTCGCTGGATTGAGTTTCTGGGGCTGCGCTATTGGGTTGCCATTGTCGACATCTATCCATCTCCGGGTTCCGATACTCAGCGGTTCATTGCCCGCTACTGCTCTGACTACCACTCGGCACCGTTGGATATGGGCCGCCTCAAAGCGATGTTGGGGCATTTGTGGGGCATGGCAGAGCTTCAAATTCAGACCTCAGACGGCGTCCACGGCAACCGGCGCGGACCGGATTTTAATGATGTTGTACTGACCGGTTCGTCGCCCGCTATCTGCAACACCCGCGCCTTGCTGCGGCGTTTCGCTGCGGTTGACGAGCCGGTGTTGATCACCGGCGAAAGCGGCAGCGGTAAAGAAGCCGCCGCTCACTTTATCCAGAAAAACAGCAACCGTACTTATGGCCCACATGTGGTTGTTAACTGCGCCGCGCTGCCTGAATCCTTGACCCAAAGCGAGCTGTTCGGCTACGAACAAGGCGCCTTCACCCACGCTTTGAAAGCCCATCCGGGGCGTTTGGAACTGGCGCACCGGGGCACAGTGTTACTAGCCGGTATTGATGAGCTCAGTATGAAACAGCAATCGGCGTTGCTGCCCTTTTTGCAGGAAGGCCGGCTTGAGCGCATTGGAGGCAAGGCATCGTTCATCGTGGACGTACGGATTCTGGCAACCAGTTCTTCAGACCTTGGTGAGCTGGTTCGCCAGGGCGAGTTCCGGAGCGATGTGTTCTATCGTCTGGGCAGCTTGATTATTAATATGCCGGCACTTCGCCAACGCCCCGACGACGTTATTACCCTCGCCCTGTTACTTTTAGACCAAAACAACACCCCGAAAAAACTCAGCACCGCCGCCATCTCGGCGCTTGCACACCATACCTGGCCCGGTAATCTGCGCGAACTGCAAAATCGTTTGCGCCGAGCCGGGCTGCTCAGCGACAGCGCCACCATCAGCCCCCGCAGCCTGGGCTTACAGGCGGCGCTGCCAACTCCCGGCAACCCTTCACAACTGACACTCTCTGCGTTTCGCAACGAAGCCGAACGTCACGCACTGTCATGCAGCCTGAACCTGGCACAACATAACGTCAGCGCTGCAGCCCGCATGCTGGCGATTTCCCGCGTTTCGTTCTATCGCCTATTGGAAAAACACAAACATACAGCCTTACACCTAGATGAAGACTCTGAAGGAGATTGTGTATGACACACCTTTTGCATTCACCACTGTGGACATCCCCCAGGCTATGTCTATTAACCGCTACTCTGGCCATAACACCGGCGTACGCCCAGGAAAATACCGGTAACACCAATCCGCCCCCGGTGGACCAGGCCACCAGCATTGCGTCTATCACCGCGGACCGCGGCATTGTCACCCGGCCCAAGCGCTTCACTATTGAACCATCGCTGTCTTACTCCCACAGCAGCTCTACCCTGGTGGCAATCGAGGGCTACACGGTTATACCCGCATTGTTGATCGGGCTAATCAACATATCCGAAGTGCAGCGGGATACTTTTGTGGGCGCCGTGTCGTTGAAGTACGGCTTTACCAGCCGCCTGGAGGCCGCGGTTCGGGTGCCCTATCTGAGCATCAGTGAAGACTTGCGCGAGCGCGATGTATTTAAGGGCACGCCCGTGGACAATCTGCGTGAGTCATCCGGTAACGGCTTGGGCGACGTGGAGCTATCCACACGCTATCAGCTGAATGACGGGCTGGAGGGCTGGCCTTATGTGATCGGCGTATTCCGGGTACGTGCGCCCACGGGCGAAGGGCCCTATGATGTTAAAAAGACCACACTGTTCACCGAAGATGGCGTACCCATTGGAGTAACTCTGAACGAGCGTCCGACCGGTTCCGGATTCTGGTCATTTGAACCCGGCTTTTCCTTTATATACCCGAGCGATCCCGCCGTGCTTTTTGGCAACCTGAGCTACGTATGGACAATGGAAGAAGATGAGGGCCAGATCAACGGTGGTACTATCGACCCGGGCGACATTGTACGTTTCGGATTTGGCATGGGCTTCGCGTTTAACGAGCGTACCTCGTTCAGCCTGGGGTACGATCATTCAGTAATCAGTAAAACCAGTTTTGAGCAGGATAACAGCCTTTTTGATGCCAACTTCGATCGGATTCATGTGGGGTCACTATCGTTCGGCCTGGCCCACCGGTTGTCGAATCGCACAACATTAAGCCTTTCCGTGAACGTAGGTGTCACGGATAATGCGCCTAACAGCGAAATTACCCTGAAACTGCCTCTAAGCTTGTAAGGCGCCGCAGTCTTAACGCCTCGGTAGCGACAGCATGGAATCCTGAAAGTTGGGGGGCAGACGCCAAGTTTGCCCCAGGTTGTTCAGTTCAATATTCAGTTGCTGCATATTCTGGATAACCGCGCCGTCCACATTATTCTGGATCAGCGTCATCCAACTTCCGTTATCGAGTACACCGCTGGTTACCCGTGCGCCGTCGCCAGTGCTGCTGACGTCGCGCAGTACGGGCAGATTTTTGAGGGCTTGGGCGTAACTGCCCACGTCGCTGATATTGGGTATGCGCCAGCTATTAATGACTTGCAGGTCGCCATTCACCGACACTCTTTGCTCCAGGCCAATGGCAATTTCAAAACGGTTGAGAAAAAACCCGCCGCGCTTCTGCGCCAGCTCAGCATCACTCAGCACCGGGCTCCAATCTGCGGCTTGGGCCTGTGCAACCGACAAAACGGGAACCATTACCAAGGTCAGTCGAATTGCGGCCGGTCTCAATATTCGTAGGTTCAAGGTCATAGGTTCACCACTCCGACATCGACGGCCAATAAGGCAACGTGTGCCCCAGTGGCGGTGCGTCTTGAACCTGGCTCAAAGGCGCCGTTGCGACCGAAGGCCAGGATCCATCGGCAATAAACGAAATGCGTCCCTGTTGCAGATGGCTGCGTATCACAAACGCCGTGCCATCCCAGTATTGTTCAAACTCTGACCGCGGATACACTTTCATACCACGCGCCGGATCACCCACCAGCACTTCGCTGGGCGAAATACCTTTGATGATCACAAAATGCCGATAACCATCAAGCGTGACCAAGGCAATCACCGGTAACCGAACCTCTTTGCGCAGCCCTTCCAATGGCAAGCGGAAACCGTCCGCCTGATAACCCTCAAGCGCCAGATAACGCTTCATATCCAACATAGAGAAGCCTTCACGCCGCACTTTCTCTGGGTCGGCTATGGCGAACATGCCGCTAAAGACGTCTTCCTCTGACACCTCGAACTGATAATGAAAGGTCAGTAACGACGCGATTGCCGCAGAACCACAACTGAAGTCGTACTGCTGGCGGAATACCGAGCTGAAACGGCGGGCCTGAAAACTCTCAACGGCCACCTCAAAGCTTCCAGAAAACCCTGGAATAATGACACTGCCAGCACTGGTCGCAGGGCTGATAGCCAGCAGCAGGGTCGCCAAGATCGCGGTAATGCCTTTACCACCGGCCATCGCCTGCCTCCTGTTATCGGTTAATAAGAACGTTGATCTGGGTTGTGTCCTGAATAACCACCTGATTACCCGAGTTCTGGATAACCGTGGCTACGCCGCTCATATTCTGGAAAGCGCCGCCGCTGATCAGGTTATTACCCGTCATCACTTGTCCAGCCAGCACGTTGTCGCTGACATTGGCATTCTGGTTACTGCTGTTCATTTGCCATTGCAATGAGACTCCCTGGCGGCCGCTGGTCTCGTTCAGCTGTTGCGCAGACAGCGCAGACTGCTGCAGCCAGGTTTCATCGCTGTTGGCGGTATCAGCCAAGGCGGTCGCTGTGCTTGTTAACAGAGCTAACCCCAGCACGCGAGTGATACAACCCGCTATAAAGCAGCGTTTAACTTGGTAAAGGCTGTTTTCCATCCCATGCCTCCCGGGCCTGGGCGGGCTACCAGAAACTGGCAGCCCGCACCTGCGCCTAGTTGCCGCCTGCGGTCAGGTTAGACATCACACTGACGTTAGCCTGGGTAACACTGCCCACACCGACGTTCTGGGCAAACGCGCCCACACCGGTGAAGTTTGCAGATCCATCGCCGATGGTGTTGCTGGTGCGCACATCGGTGTAGGACTTACGAGCGCTGGCGTCGCCGTAGTTAACCGCTACGGAGGTCACGTTGCCACTCAGCTCGGCACTGTTGAGGAACATGTCTGTCGACATGGTGAATGTATTGGTGCTGTTATCCGACGAATCGTTGTAGGAATCAGCAATGCTGTTATCCGACTCATTGTTGTACGAGTCGTTGGTGCTGTTGTCCGAATCGTCATTGGCGCTGT
>Ga0314855_100223_pt1 | contig 11387 bp, 13 predicted proteins | sample 2018CB1WmetaG_FD_203636 | JGI IMG/M metagenome (GOLD analysis project Ga0314855, IMG submission 203636) | Cryopeg brine viral communities from Beaufort Sea near Barrow, Alaska, United States - 2018 CB1W | ecosystem: Environmental > Aquatic > Marine > Coastal | place: USA: Alaska | collected... | reverse complement strand
GTTCTCGGTGGTGTGGCAAACACCGTCAACGGTGGTGGGCGATGCCTGGTCTGACTTCCTGCCAGGGTCAAAAGACCTGATCAGCGACTGGCGCAAGCCGATGTTCTGCGGCAACTTCAATGTGGTTAGTGGAACCTGTGGCGGTAAAGCGGCAGTGGCTGCCGAATAAGGCCAAAACGGCCATACCCTTTTGCGGGCGGGGGTGATCCTCGTCCGCTTTTTTATCACAGCACTTTTTATTGAACTCTCTTTTTTAAATAAAAACAGGACACAACCATGGGCATCACCCGATTGCTCAGTCAGCTTCTGCTTGTCTGTTCTCTGTTCTGGCCAGGCTTTGCCCAGGCTCAGGTGGAAGACACCGAAGCGCAACAACTGCTCACGGCACTGGCGGACTCGTCATTTACAGAAAAAAAAGCCGTGGTTAATCGCATTGCAGGCAGCGGCGATGAACGCGCCCGGGGTTGGCTGGAATCGTTTGCCAGCAATAAGCTGGCGCGCATTGAATCCAGCGGGCAATTCATCATCGTGACGGACAATCGCGGCCGTAACTGGACCGTACAAAGCGCACTGACCGGTGAAAATCTGGGCGAATTCTCCCGCCGGGACATCGACACCGTTCGCGTTAACAATGCGCTTCGCGGCGAACTGGAAGACATTCTTTCGGTGATTGACCTGCAAAGCCCTGACCAAAGCAGCCGTTTATCCGCTGCCCGCGCCCTGAAAGGCAGCGTAGACAGCGCCTTGGCCGAACGCGTGCCGGGCCTGATTGATACCGAACAGAGTGAGCCGGTTCGTGCCGCATTAACCGAGGCACTGGCCATCTACCGCGTGGCCGAGCAGGGCGATTTGGCGGCGGTTGAAACCTTGGCAGGCAGCCTGAATTCGCAAGCCCGCGCTGCCCTGCAGCAAGCCATGCGCAGTGACGATCCGGCGTTGGTTGCGGCTGCGACGAAAGCTATGGACAGCATCGAACAAAAACTGACCCTGAACCGCGCCGCCGAAACCCTGTATTTCGGCCTGTCGCTGGGTTCGGTTCTGGTACTTGCCGCCATCGGCTTGGCCATTACCTTTGGTGTGATGGGCGTGATCAACATGGCCCACGGCGAGCTGATTATGCTGGGCGCCTACACCACCTGGGGCATGCAGCAACTGCTGCCGGGCCAGCCGGGCCTGGCGCTGATTCTATCCATTCCTGCCGGTTTTCTGGTGGCGGCACTGGCCGGCGTGGTGATTGAACGCACCGTTATCCAATACCTGAAGGGCCGCCCGCTGGAAACTCTGCTGGCCACTTTTGGCGTAAGCCTGATTCTGCAACAGCTGGTGCGCACAGTGGTTTCCCCGCTGAACCGCACGGTGATTACACCGGAGTGGATGAGTGGCTCGCTGATGATCAACGAAGCTCTGTCACTGACTCTTAACCGGCTTTACGTCATTGGTTTTGCGCTGGTGGTGTTCGCCGGGTTGATGCTGATTATGCGTAAAACCCGCCTGGGGCTAGAGGTTCGGGCGGTTACCCAGAACCGGGCCATGGCCCGTTCTATGGGTATAAGAGCCACCCGCGTCGACATTCTCACCTTTGCCCTGGGTTCTGGCGTTGCCGGCCTGGCGGGCGTGGCTTTATCACAGATTACCAACGTTGGCCCCAACCTGGGCCAGAGCTACATCATCGATTCGTTCATGGTGGTGGTGTTCGGCGGCGTAGGCAATCTGTGGGGCACGCTGCTGGCCGGATTGACGCTTGGCACCATCAATCAGCTGCTGGAACCCTGGGTGGGTGCGGTGCTGGCCAAGATTCTGGTGCTGGTGATGATCATCCTGTTCATTCAGAAACGGCCTCGGGGATTGTTTCCCCAGAAAGGCCGTGCGGCGGAGGGGTAAGGTATGTGGCTAACAAGACCTTTAGCTGAACGCTCCACCCGAACATTTCTGGGTGTTCTGTTTGCAGCGCTGGCGGTGGTGACGGTGCTGCACCTGGCCCTGCCGGAAGACAACGCGCTGCATGTCAGCGCTTACACCGTCACTTTGCTGGGCAAGTATCTGTGTTACGCCTTGCTGGCTGTGGCCGTCGATTTGGTGTGGGGTTACCTGGGCATTCTGAGCCTGGGCCACGGCGCGTTTTTTGCCCTCGGCGGTTACGCCATGGGCATGTACCTGATGCGGCAGATTGGCGATCGCGGCACCTACGGCGACCCGGTTCTGCCGGATTTCATGGTGTTTTTGAACTGGCAGGAGTTGCCCTGGTACTGGCTGGGTTTCGACATGGCCTGGTTTGCCTTTGCAATGGTGCTGCTGGCGCCCGGCCTGTTGGCGCTGGTGTTTGGCTTTCTGGCGTTTCGGTCGCGGGTGACGGGTGTTTACCTGTCTATCATCACCCAGGCGCTGACCTTTGCACTGATGCTGGCGTTTTTCCGCAACGAAATGGGCTTTGGCGGCAACAACGGCCTGACTGATTTCAGAGACATTCTGGGCTTCAACCTGCGCACCGATGCCACCCGCCTGGGGCTGTTCCTGGCCACCGGTGTGGCGCTGGCGATTGGCTATGTGATTTGCCGCGGCATTGTCACCAGCAAACTGGGCCGGGTGAGTGTGGCTTGCCGCGACGCCGAAGCACGAACCCGCTTTCTGGGTTACCGGGTGGAACGGGTGCAGTTATTCGTATTCGTGATATCGGCCATGCTGGCGGGCGTAGCCGGCGCCTTGTATGTGCCCCAAGTGGGCATCATCAACCCCAGCGAATTCTCGCCACTGTTCTCCATCGAAGTTGTGGTGTGGGTGGCTTTGGGTGGCCGCGCCACGCTTTACGGCGCGGTGATTGGTGCGGTGCTGGTGAACTACGCTAAAACCGTGTTTACCGGCGTGATGCCAGACGCCTGGCTGTTCGCCTTGGGCGGCCTGTTTGTTCTGGTTACGGTGTTTCTGCCCAAAGGCATTGCCGGGCTGGTGTTCAAGCCTAAAAAAGCCGCTGCCCCTGCCAACAATCCCGACTCGCAGGAGGCCACCGTATGAGCTTTTTTCAGGAACTGGCCAATCGCGACAAGGTGTTTAACTTTCTTGTTCCAGAAGAATCGCCGGTTGACGTTCGCCACGGGCCTATTCTGTATCTGGAAGACGTCAGCGTGAGCTTTGACGGCTTCAAGGCCATCAACAACCTGAACCTGACCATCGACGACGGCGAGCTGCGCTGCATCATCGGGCCAAATGGCGCCGGTAAAACCACCATGATGGACATCATCACCGGCAAAACCCGCCCCGACACCGGCTCGGTGTGGTTCGGCAGCCGTCACAATCTGTTGACGAAAAGCGAACCCGATATCGCCTCGCTGGGCATTGGCCGCAAATTCCAGAAGCCTACGGTGTTTGAAGCACTCACGGTGTTTGAAAATCTGGAGCTGGCCATGGCGACCGACAAACGCGTGTTGCCCACGCTGACCGCGGTACTGAACGGCGAATGCCGCGACCGCATCAACGAAGTATTGGAACTGATTGGCCTGCGCAACCTGCGCGCTGCCTTGGCCGGCATTCTGTCCCATGGCCAGAAGCAATGGCTGGAAATTGGCATGTTGCTGATGCAAAAGCCGCGCTTGTTGCTGGTGGATGAACCCGTAGCCGGCATGACCGAACAGGAAATGGAACGCACCGCCGAATTGCTCACCACTCTGGCAGGCAAACAGTCTGTTGTGGTGGTGGAACACGATATGGGCTTTGTGCGTTCCATTGCCCGCAAAGTCACCGTGTTGCACCAGGGCAGCGTGCTGGCGGAAGGCACCATGGACCAGGTGTCTAATCACCCGGACGTTATCAAGGTGTACTTGGGGGAGGAGGCCTGATGTCCATTGAAAGCCAAGTGCCGGCGGAAAGCCTGATGCCAGTTGAAAACCTGATGCTGAAAATTCAAAAACTGGAGAAGTATTACGGCGAAAGCCACACCCTTTGGGATCTGGAACTGGACGTGCCTCAAGGCCAGTGCACCTGCGTTATGGGCCGCAACGGCGTGGGCAAAACCACGCTGATGAAATGCATTATGGGTGAAGAAGCCGTAAAGAGCGGCTCCATCACGTTCGCCCAGGAAATCGAGCTTACCCAGAAAAAAATCGAAGACCGTTCTCGCCTGGGCATTGGCTACGTGCCCCAGGGCCGGCAGATTTTCCCGCTGCTGACGGTGGAAGAAAACCTGCGTACCGGCCTGGCGGTGCGCAAAGACGGCAGTAAAAAGATTCCCGAGCGCGTGTACGAACTGTTTCCGGTGCTAAAAGAAATGCGCCACCGCCGGGGCGGCGACCTCTCCGGCGGTCAGCAACAGCAACTGGCCATTGGCCGGGCGCTGGTGATTGAACCCCGCCTGCTGATTCTGGACGAGCCGGGGGAAGGCATTCAGCCCAACATCGTCACTCAGATTGGCGAGGTTATTCGCAGGCTGATCAAGGAAGACGGTTTGACCGTGCTGCTGGTGGAGCAAAAACTTCCCTTCGCCCGCAAATACGCCGATCGCTTCGCCATCCTCGACCGCGGCCGCCGCGTAGCCGAAGGCGAAATCGCCGGTCTGACCAACGAACTCATTAAAAAGCACCTGACGGTATGACCGTATTTCAGCGCGTAGCGCCCGTTGACCGGCCTGTTCATCAGCCCACAGCAGCCTTTCAGTCGCCGGAACAGGATTCCGGCCACCGCTTCGACCCACAACGGCGCTGGGCCGCGGCTCTGTCTTTGGGTTTTGACCTGCGCAACGACGGGCCAGGCAGCACCGTTACCCGGCTAGCGCGTCGCAAGCACCACGGCCCGTTAAGAGTGCAGCGGCCGTTTTACCCGGAAGGCCGCAACGGTTGCTGTCATGTGTACCTGCTACACCCGCCGGGTGGGCTGGTCAGCGGTGACGAACTGCGTATTGATGCCACCGTGGAAGAAGGCGCCCACGTACTTTTAACCACACCCGCCGCCGCCAAACTCTACAAAGCTGACAGCCATGGTGTGGCCTGGGGCCAACACACCCGCTTGCACGTCGCCAGCAACGCCACACTCGAATACCTGCCCCAGGAAACTCTGGCGTTTGATGGCTCCCGCGGCGAACAAACCACCATTATCGAACTGCAAACCGGCGCCAAATGCCTGGGCTGGGAAATTCTCGCCCTCGGCCGCCCGGCCAGCCAGTTGCCGTTCGCATCTGGCCACCTGGAACAGCGTTTCCAACTGCGGATGGACGGCCAGCCGTTATGGCTGGAGCGCCAAATCATGAACCCCGAACACCGCCGCTTCAAAGGCCCCTGGGGGCAGGGCGGCGCAACCGTTCAGGCCACCTTGTGGGTTGTTGGCCTGGAAGACGAAGCCGCCGCGATAGAAATTCTGCGCGCCGCACTGCCGGCAAACCCGCGCTGGGCCGTTACTCGCCGCCGGGGTGTGTTGTTGTTGCGTTATCTGGGACAAGAAAGAAACGAAGCCTGGGCTTTATGCCAGCAAGCCTGGGAGTTATTGCGGCCCTTGCTGACCGGCAAAGCGGCGATAGTGCCGCGGATATGGCTGACCTGAGATCAGAGGAATAACAAAATGGAACTGACACCAAGAGACAAAGACAAGCTAATGCTGTTCACCGCAGCCCTGCTGGCCGAACGCCGCAAAGTGAGAGGCCTGAAACTGAACTACCCCGAAGCCATCGCCCTGATCAGCGCCGAGATAATGGAAGGCGCCCGGGACGGCCGAACCGTTGCAGAACTCATGAGCAGCGGCGCGGAAATACTGACCCGCGACGACGTGATGGACGGCATCGCCGAGATGATTCCCGAAGTGCAGGTAGAAGCCACCTTCCCGGACGGCACCAAACTGGTGACCGTTCACAACCCCATTGTATAAGGGCCGCGCCATGATTCCCGGAGAGTACCAACTGAAAGAAGGCGACATAGAACTCTGCGCCGGCCGCGAACGCATCACCGTTGACGTTGCCAACACCGGCGACCGCCCGGTACAGATCGGCTCCCACTACCACTTCGCCGAAGCCAACCCGGCGCTGACGTTTGACCGGGCTAAAGCAACGGGCTACCGCCTTGATGTAGCCGCGGGCACCGCCATCCGCTTCGAACCGGGCCAGTCCCGGCAGGTCACCTTAATTCCGTTTGCCGGCAGCCGAAACATCTACGGTTTCCGCGGCGAAGTGATGGGAAGTCTGGAGGCGCAGAAATGAAAATCACAAGACAAGCCTACGCCGACATGTACGGCCCCACCACCGGCGACCGGGTAAGACTGGGTGACACCGACCTGTGGATAGAAGTTGAAAGCGACGCCACCCACTATGGCGACGAAGTTAAATTCGGCGGCGGCAAAGTCATCCGTGACGGTATGGGCCAAAGCCAGCTTGCTGACGACAGCGTGATGGACACCGTCATCACCAACGCCCTGATTCTGGATTGGTGGGGCATCGTTAAAGCCGACGTTGGCCTACAAAACGGCCGTATCGCCGCCATCGGCAAAGCCGGCAACCCCGACACCCAGCCAGATGTCACCATCGTTATTGGCCCTGGCACCGAAATCATCGCCGGCGAAGGCAAAATTCTCACCGCCGGTGGCATCGACTCCCACATCCACTTCATCTGCCCCCAACAGATTGAAGAAGCCCTGATGAGCGGCATTACCACCATGCTCGGCGGCGGCACCGGCCCGGCCACCGGCACCAACGCCACCACCTGCACACCCGGTGCCTGGCACATGGGTAAAATGCTGCAGGCTGTGGACAGCATGCCTATGAACATCGGTTTTCTGGGCAAAGGCAACGCCAGCCTGCCCGAAGCCCTGGAACTGCAAATTAAAGCCGGCGCCATCGGCCTGAAACTGCACGAAGACTGGGGCACCACCCCGGCCAGCATCGACAACTGCCTTACCGTGGCAGACAAATACGACGTACAGGTAGCCATTCACACCGACACCCTGAACGAATCCGGCTTTGTGGAAGACACCCTGGCCGCGTTTAAAGAACGCTGCATTCACACCTACCACACCGAAGGCGCCGGTGGCGGCCACGCGCCTGACATTATCACTGCCTGCTCCAAACCCTACGTGCTGCCGTCGTCTACCAACCCCACGCGGCCCTACACCGTGAACACCATCGACGAACACCTCGACATGCTGATGGTGTGCCACCACCTGGACCCGAACATCCCCGAAGACGTCGCCTTCGCCGATTCACGCATTCGCCGCGAGACCATCGCCGCAGAAGACATCCTGCACGACCTGGGCGTTATCTCGATGATTGCGTCTGACTCCCAGGCCATGGGCCGGGTGGGCGAAGTGGTGTGCCGTACCTGGCAAACCGCCCATAAAATGAAACAGCAACGCGGCCTGCTGCCGCAAGATGAAAGCCTGGGTGCCGACAACTTTCGCGCCAAGCGCTACATCGCCAAGTACACCATCAACCCCGCCATCACCCACGGCATTGGCCACGAAGTAGGCTCGGTAGAAGTGGGCAAACTGGCCGATCTGGTGCTGTGGAACCCGGCGTTTTTTGGCGTAAAGCCGGCCCTTATTCTGAAGGGCGGCATGATTGCCGCTGCGCCCATGGGCGACCCTAACGCCTCTATCCCCACGCCCCAGCCCGTGCACTACCGCCTGATGTTTGGCGCCTTTGGCAAAGCCGCCAGTGCCACGCGTCTGACGTTTGTCAGCCAGGCCGCGCTGGACGCAGGCATTGGCAAAGCACTTGGCCTGGACAGCCCGCTGGCGGCCTGCAAGAACGTACGGCAGGTGCGCAAGGCCGACATGAAACTGAACGACGCCTGCCCGCACATCACCGTAGACCCGCAAACCTACGAAGTGTATGCAGACGGCGAGCTACTCACCTGCGAGCCGGCCAGCGAATTACCACTGGCCCAGCGCTACCACCTGTTTTAAGGCGCAACCGGAGAATCCTATGCTGGAATTAATAGAACGCATCCACAACATCGACAGCGCAGAAATTCACGACAACCTGACTCTGCCTTACGAGCTGCGTATGCGCGGCCGCCTGCGCGCCACCACCGAAACCAGCCTTGATGTTGGCCTGTTTCTGGACCGTGGCCCGGTACTGCGTGATGGCGACCTGCTGCAAGCCCGAACCGGCGAAGTTATCCGCATTCGCGCCGCCGACGAGCCGGTGGTAACCGCACGCGTTGCCGCCGGCCTGCCCCTGGCGCGCCTGTGCTACCACCTGGGCAACCGCCACGTGTCTCTCGCCATTGGCGAAGACAAGCAGGGCGGCTGGATTCGCTTCCCGCCAGACCACGTACTGGAAGAACTGGCCGAACACCTGGGCGCCACCCTTGTACACCACAACGCCAAATTCGACCCCGAACCGGGTGCTTATTCCCCGGCCGGTCACAGCCATGAGCACTGAAAACCATGAGCATTGAAAACAATGAACACTGACAGCCAGCCAGTCGCCACAAGCGACCTGGCATTGCTGGGCCTGATGCAGTTGGTTAGCCCTGCGCTGCCCATAGGCGCCTTTGCCTGGTCACAGGGCCTGGAAAGTGCGTTTGAACTGGGCTGGGTGAAAACCGAAGCCGACTTACGCGAATGGCTGGAAGGCGTTCTAGAAGATGGCTTAAGCCGCTGCGAGCTGCCCCTGCTGGCACGGCTGCAAACGGCCTGGGCAACGGAAGATGCGCAGGCCATTGCCCAGTGGAACACCTGGCTACAAGCCATCCGTGAAACCGCCGAACTGAGCGACGAAGACACCCGCCTGGGCGCGGCCCTGGTCACCTTGCTGCGCAACCTTGGCCTGTTGCCGGGCGCGAACCTGATCCCGCCCGAACCCGGTTACATCACCATGTTCGCCTGGGTAGCCAATTACCGACAGGTACCGCAACGGCAAACACTCATTGGCTTCGCCTGGGCCTGGCTGGAAAACCAGCTGTCCGTCGCCTGCAAAGCGCTGCCCCTTGGCCACACCGCTGCCCAGCGCATCACCGAACACATGCGCCCACTGCTGGTGACAGCCGTGGAGGTTGCACTGCAAAGGGAAGACGGCGAGCTCGGCCCCATTCTGCCGGGGCTGGCGCTGGGCAGTGCGTTGCACGAAACACAGTATTCGAGACTTTTTAGAAGTTAACTTTTTCAGAAACTGACGTCTTCAGAAACGAATAGCGAACGAGGAAATAACCATGACACATTGCTTGAGAATAGGCGTTGGCGGCCCGGTAGGCTCCGGCAAAACCGCATTGCTGCGCCAGTTGTGTAGTGCCCTGAAAGACCACTACGACATCGCCGTGGTGACCAACGACATTTACACAAGAGAAGACGCCGACTTCCTGTTGAAGCACGACGCCCTGCCGGCCGACCGCATTCTTGGCGTGGAAACCGGCGGCTGCCCCCACACCGCCATTCGCGAAGATGCATCTATGAACCTCGCGGCCATCGACGACCTGCAAAACCGACACCCGAACCTGGAACTGGTGCTGGTGGAATCCGGTGGCGACAACCTATCCGCCACCTTCAGCCCGGAACTGTCTGACCTTACCTTGTACGTGATCGACGTATCCGCTGGCGACAAAATTCCCCGCAAAGGCGGCCCCGGCATCACCAAATCCGACCTGTTGATCATCAACAAAATCGACATCGCCGAATACGTGCATGCCTCCCTGGACATCATGGCGCGTGATTCCAAAATGATGCGCGGCGAACGGCCCTTTGTGTTTGCCAACCTTTATGACGGAGTAGGGCTGGAGACCATCATCAGCTTTATTTTGGAGCGGGGAATGTTGCCAGAAAGGCGGCCGGAAAAGCTGGCTGCGACAGCCTGAGCGAAAACGGACGACAGCTCTGAACCCTTAAAACCAAGGACAAGACAAAGGAAAACACCATGAAAGCATTTGCCCAATTACTAATGGCCACCGGCCTGATGGTTACCGCCACCGCAGCTTCCGCCCACGCCGGCCACGACGCCGGCACCGGGTTCACCAGCGGCCTGTTACACCCCATGCTGGGCCTGGACCACTTGCTGGCCATGGCCGCCATCGGTTTCTGGAGCGTGCGCCAGTCCGCCACACTGAAAAACAGCACACCGCTGTTCGTCATCGGCGGCATGGTCGTCGGCGCAGCTATCGCCTGGGGCGGTTTGAGCCTGCCGGGCGTGGAAATCGGTATCAGCTTGTCGGTAATACTGGCCGGTATCCTTATTGCCACACTGGCGAAGCTGCCAACTGCTGTAGGTGGTTCACTGGTAGCAGCGTTTATGGTATTTCACGGCTTTGCCCATGGATCTGAAATGCCGGCTGGAGCTGCGTTGGTGGCTTATTTGGCAGGCTTCTCCGTTGCCACACTGGCGCTTACGTTTGCAGGCCGTGCCCTTGGCACCCTGATGCAGAAAACGGATAACCGGTTCGGCCAAGCGCTGGGTGGTGTGGTTGCTGCAACTGGAGCATTGCTAGCCGCCGCATAAGCGCTTTCGCTTAAGAACAGAGTTAAAACTTAAAGCTGTGCGGGGTGACCGCACAGCTTTTTTAAAATGGGGGAATAGCGCCCCGGGGCGGGCAAATTAAAGCGATAGGGCGTTTGCGGGCTACAAGGTTTTGAAGGGGATGAATTCAATGTGCTTCAGCGTATTCCCAATACTTCCCGTAAACCTTCCGAATCCAGAAAGTCCGACTCAAGTTTAACCAGGCGCCCGTCACTGGTGCTGAAAAAGACGAAAGATCTCTCGTTATCTGAAAGAAAGTAATAGAAATCTTGCTGGTCGTCCCTCCATACCCCTGAATCTGAACCGTTACGAAAGACACTCTGGAAAGATTTAACCGCGGTTTCATCGCATAGGCTCTCAGGCTTCGCCCCTATGGCGGTTATAAAAAAATCGGCTCGTTCACACCCACCTGTATCCAGACTGTCTTCGGCGCTGAAGCTGATATAACTCTCTCCCGCTGACAGTGAATACTTGATCAGGAGGATGCCGTTGTTCTGGCCCAATGCTCCAACAATCAAAGGCTCCTCGGGTACCTCGAATTTCATGCCAGAGAATACAGCGGTTATTGCCTGGCCGGACTGAGCGCATGCAGCCATAGATGTAAGCGCCAACGTGATAAGAAATAGAATCCGTTTTTTCATGTCACAGTCCCTGTTTTGCCATTTCCAATTGGATACGGTAATTAACCGCCACTCGTTGGCGGCAGCTCTCGTAAACCTCGGTATCACCGGATGAGATTCGTTTTCCAATCTTCGCCACTTGTTTAACGATATAGCCAGTGCCGGCGCGACCAGCGGCTGGGCGGGGAACAAAATCCATTGCGGCAGAGCAGGTCTGCGCCTCCTCAAGAGCTTCATAGGCTATGGCTGCCATGCCCTGATTGACGGATTCAGGGGATGTTGTGCCTTCGCCCCAGAAGTAGTTTATGACCGTGGAGATGTGCTCGCGTTGCTCAGATTCCATCGTATAC
>Ga0314855_100222_pt1 | contig 11399 bp, 20 predicted proteins | sample 2018CB1WmetaG_FD_203636 | JGI IMG/M metagenome (GOLD analysis project Ga0314855, IMG submission 203636) | Cryopeg brine viral communities from Beaufort Sea near Barrow, Alaska, United States - 2018 CB1W | ecosystem: Environmental > Aquatic > Marine > Coastal | place: USA: Alaska | collected... | reverse complement strand
TGCACCAATCTCTGCGCCAGTTGAATGACGCCGCCTATGCCACACTCAAAGCGGCTCGCGATACGCAGCAGTATCCGCACCTTAACCGGGATGCGCTGCGCCAGATCGTCAGCCTGACAGATGCGCTAGTCGATGAGAATGCACCCGTGGTGCAGTCATGAGCGCCCCCGTTCAGTTCAAGCTGAAGCCACAGAACATAGAGCAGATTTCCGACACGGAGTTGGAGCGGTTCCGCAAGGTCGCGATCAACACCGGCAACCGCGAAGTCTGCCTTGCCATCGACAACGAAAAAGACCGGCGCAAGGAAACCAAGCCATGAACACGCAAGACGCCGCGCTGCAAGGCTTCTGCCTACACACCGACGCCAGCGATATCCCGGAGCCCGACATCGAGCCATATCACCCGGTTATTTGCCTGCTGATCGGCGCAGTTCTGGGTGCAGTCAGTTGGGGGCTGGTGTTCCTGCTAGCTCACTGGATCAGCAAGGCCATCGCACAGGCCGCATTCGATGCCGCGACCATCTGCGGCGCATGTTGAGAGGATAGACCGATGAATGATATGACCAAAACAGAGCCGTCAGTTGCGGTTCACAAGAGCATCGCCGCAGCCCTCGCCCGCGCACAATCGCAGATGGGCAAGGCGCTGAAGCAGGCGAACAACCCGCACTTCAACCGTAAGTATGCTGACCTTTCCAGCGTGATGGATGCATGCATGCCCTCGCTCACGGCCAACGGGATTGCAGTGATCCAGCCGACAGTTGACGACGGCGGCGAGAGGTACGTGAAAACGGTCCTGATCCACGGTGAAACCGGCGAGACGCTGGAGTGCAGAACCCCCCTGATCGTCCAGAAAAACGACATGCAGGGGTACGGGTCCGCTGTCACCTACGGTCGCAGATACGGCATGATGTGCATGACCGGTATTGCTCCAGAGGACGACGACGGAAACGACGCTGTGATTGCCGCGCCAACAGCCCGCAAGGAAGCACCAAAACCCAAGCCCGAGACGCCAAAGCAGGAAGCGCCAGCGACCGACGCAGACCGCCGCGATTGGATGAAATCCACCATGGCAAAGGCCAGTACCCGCGAGCAACTGCAAGGGTGGTGGACCAGCGAGAAGATCGCCACCGGCCACGCCGCCCTTCCCGAGCCGATGCGCGACGAACTGACCGCCGAATATAACCGCCTATTTGACGCGATGGCACCCGCCCCCGCCGACGATCTGGGCGGCGATACCGTCCCATTCTGAGGATACAGCCATGAACGATATGTCCCCCGCCGGAATCGGCCACAACAATCCTCCAGACCCATTGGGAGATATTGCCGCCAAGTATGACGATCACCTGTCCGAGGTTGCCAATTGGACGGACGGCGAACCAGTCACGACCGAAGCGCAGCACGACGCCGTTGCCAGCCTGATCAAGACGCAGAAAACCTATCGCTCCGAACTGGTCAAGGCTGGGAAGGAAGTCACGGAGATACTGCACCGGGCATGGAAAGCCGCCGTCGCCGCCGTGAAGGTATACACCGACAGAGCGGATATGGAGCAAGCCGCGCTGGTCGCATGTGTGGCGCCGTTCAAGGCGCAACTGGTCGAAGCCAAGCGCCAGGCCGAACGCGCCGCATGGGAAGCCGCTGACAAGCTGCGCCGGGAAGCCGAGGCGAAAGCCAAAGCCGCGAACGCCGCCGATCTTGACGCACAGATGGAAGCCCACGCCGCCCAGCAGGCCGCAATGGATGCGCAAAAAGCCGCGAGTGCCGCCAGCAAGGACAAGGTGGGCGGGATGCGGAAGGTCCAGCGCCACGCGGTCGACAGCCACAAGGACTTGCTGAACTGGATCATCCAGAATGACCGCCCCGCGATGACTGCTTTCCTTGATGATTACGCCCGCCGGAACCAGCGCACTAAAATGACCGGCGTGCGCACTTGGGAAGAAGAGGAGGCCTTCTGATGGGCCAGACCGTTATTCTCCGGGGGGATAAGCAACGCGCCTTTGCCAAGCGGATGATCGACGCCGCCCCGGATGACGCCGTGGTGAAGGTGGCGGCCCCGAAGCGCAACGTGGATCAGAACGCTCGCATGTGGGCGATGATTTCAGACGTATCCCGCGCCAAGCCCGAAGGCCGGAATTGGGTTCCTGAGACATGGAAAGCGGCGTTCATGCAATCGCTAGGCCACCAGGTGCAGTTTTGCGAAGGGCTGGACGACAGCGGCCCGTTCCCGATCGGCTTCCGTTCGTCGCGCCTGACCGTGCGCCAGATGGCGGATCTGATCACGGTCATCGCTGAGTATGGCGACCGCCACGGGGTGAAATGGCTTGAACCGGTGAGGGCAGACGCATGAACCTCACCGGACAACCGATATACCAAAAGGGCCGCAAATCCGCAAAGGTGCCAGCCATCCGCAACGATGCGCGGAACCGCGAATGCACTCTTAGCATCCCCGGCGTTTGCTGCTGTGACGAAGCCAGGTGCGTTGGTTGTCACATGCGCCTTTTCAACTTCGCCGGAACTGCGGAAAAGCCTGACGACATATTCATCCTCGACGCCTGCGACCGATGCCACGCGGCACTGGATGACCGCAGCCGATGGGCCGACCTTGCCGTCGGATGGGATGACATTCTGCGCGCCTTCATGGCGACCCTGCGCAACCGTAGGGCTGCTGGGCTAATCAAGCTGAAAGGTGAATCATGAACTTGCCACACGGATATGATCCCGATGCCGCCCACACCAAGGACCGCCTTGAAAAGTGGTGCTGTGCATCATTCCCATATGTTTGCATGGGCGAAAAAGTCATCGATCCACGCGGCTGCGTCGAGTGCGATTGCGGCGCATGGCTGAAGATCGAACCAGCATCGGAGACACCCCATGAGTGACAGCAGAGAGATCACCGCGCTGCTTGATTGGATTGCGCGCATCACCGCCGAGCGTGACAGCGCCCGCGCCGAGGGGAAGGCCGAGGGGCTGAGAGAGGCGCTGGACATGGTTATCAAGAAATCCTGCGAGACAGACAGCGCAAACGCCATCTTTGAATTGGTGGCCGCAAGCAAGGAGATCTGCGCCATGATCCCCGCCGACCAGCCGGAGGCAAGCCATGACTGAGACCACAGCCCGGGCGATCCGCTTCCGATACACCAACTGGCAGGGAAAAACGGCGATGCGATTTGCCACACCGAAGCGGGTCATGTTCACCGCCACCAAATACCACCCCGAACGGTGCTGGATCATGCGCGCGTTCTGCCACGACAAGGGCGAGATACGGAATTTCGCGCTGGGTGATTGCGTGTTTGTCAGTGACGTAAAGGCCACGACATGAGCGTTAGCATGCAGGTGTTCATCACCAACTTAGCGTGGCTGGCAACCGCATTGATGATTGTGGTGCTGGCGTTCCTAAAGACCGACAGCCTCCACAGCTTCTGGTTCTTGGGCGTCTATTTCTTGGGTCACTCAAGGGTGACTACCCTCAAGCGGACGGATGACAATAAATGACCGCGCCATACACCCCCGAAACCCTTGCCGAACGCTGGGGATGCAGCCCCGAAACCGTGCGCAACATGGTCCGAGAAAACAAATTGCCCGCGTTTCGTGTCGGGCGCATGATGCGGATCACTGAGGCAACCGTGGGAGAATACGAATGCGGGACTATAGAATCGGACGCCTCAAAGGTCGGTTCGTCGTCATGTGGAACGACCCGATCACAGGAAGCCGCCGCCGTTATCGCCTTGCGGCTGACACGTCCAAAGAGGCAGAACGGGAAGCCCGCGACCTGATATTGCAGCTTGAGGCACCTGCGGCAGGCTCGACTGTTGCGCAGATTTGGGATGCTTATCAGGTGGAAATGGGAACCCGGAGACAAGCACGGAAGTTGGCGCAGGTTGGAAAAAACCTGTTGCCCCTTCTTGGCCACCTGACTGCCGAGACGATAAGCAATGACGATTGCCGGTCATATGTTGCAAAGCGCCGCAAAGATGGGCGCAAGGCCGCGACGATCCGAACAGAAATGGGTTGCTTGAGGGCTAGCGTCTTGTGGGCTGAAAAGGTCCGCATCATCAACCGCGCACCGACCATTGAAATGCCCCCTGCAGGACAGCCCCGCGAGCGGTATCTAGACCGCACCGAATTTGCGGCACTAATGGACGGCGCATCTGACCCACATATCCGCCTGGTCATCCTGCTGATGTATACCACAGCGGGGCGCATCGGCGCGTTGCTAGAACTGGAGTGGTCGCAGGTGGATCTTAACCGTCGCATCATACGACTTGCAAAAGGCGACATTGGGCCACGCAAGGGCCGTGCGACACTGCCGATCAACGACACCCTTATGGCCGCGCTTCCCGCAGCCAAGGCGGCGTCACTGTCTGGTTATGTGGTCGAGTGGGGCGGGAAGCCCGTCAAGTCGATCAAGACCGGGTTCAACGCCGCCGTGAAGCGGGCAGGCATAGATCATTGCACACCACACGATATACGCCGCACGGCAGGGCGCTTCATGGTCGAAGATGGGGTGCCAATCGAAGAGGTCGCACAATTCCTTGGCCACACGAACCCATCGGTCACACGGTCGACCTACGCCAAGTTTTCGCCGTCCTACCTTCGCCGTGCCGCGGGTTCGCTTGAGTTCAAAACGCCGACTTCGGTTCAACGAACCAGAGGGCAGACCCTAAAAGGTGGTGCAAGTGATTGATTTAATGGTGACCCCGAGTGGATTCGAACCACTAACCTGCCCCTTAGGAGGGGAGTGGTCCTACCGCAGAATAAGGGAATATAGGCCAAAAGCCTTGCCCCGTTACACGCGCGTTCGCGGTTTGTGCAGGCTAAACAGGTCTGCGCAGGTCCAGCGAACCAAAGAGCATACCCCAAAACACAGGAGACGGATGTGAGCCAGCAATGGGCGAAGATCATTGACCACCAAAGCGCAGGCCGCAAATCGCGCCGCGTGCTTGTTGGTAATGCCGAAACGGAAGAGCAGAGGGTTGCGCAGGTAGACAGCTATGGGTGGCTATCAATCGGCGTTGTGCGGGCGTTTACGCACTGGCGTGACCTTCCGCCCGGCCCCAAACCATGACCCCCGCGACCCTGCGCGATCTGGCCCGGGCGAAGGCGGCGCACGATTGCAACGATACTAACGGAAGGACGAGATATGACTGACACAAACCCGCGCGAACAGGCCGAAGCGCCTACCGAACTGGAAGCCCTGCAAGCAGAAAACCACCTGCTGAAAACTGCGGGAATAATCGAGGTTGCCGTGCGTAATCCGAACGTCTCGGAATACATGAGGCATTGGGAAGGCCGCGCCGAGAAGGCAGAGACCGAGTGCCGCAAGCAGGCGCTGGAGATCCTATCACTGCACGGGCAGGCGATGGACGCTATTGAGGCGCGCCACCCACCAGAGGCATCGCTCGATTACGACGTCATCCCGGACACGCCCGAACAGCGGTCGCACATAGCGCGGCACATGGCGGAGTTCTGGGCGACACACCCCAACCTGCGCGCGATGCTGGATGACGCGACCTGACATAGCCGCCCCGCAGTTGATACGGGATTCACAACGGCTTCGGGGCGTGGTATAGCTGAGATGCCGGAGCCAATCGGCACCAGTGAGACGCGGCCAGACTGCACTGGTCACCGGTCCACCGCCCGACGTATGGGTGTGCTGGAAAAATGCGCAGGGACTCTGCCGGAGCCGCGTCTCACCTCCGATACCAGCGCCAGGAGCGTTCGCAGTGCCGGGCCCCGAATACCCACACCCACACGGCCCATCCCCGCTTGTGCCGCCGATCCCACGCGCGCGAGCACAGGCTTTGCGACGTGTCGCGGAACAGCAGATCGTGCAGCACGCGGGAGAGGTTGGACACCCGCGCCACCGGTCAGCCCACAGTGCCGCGCTTGCACGCCGCCTTGAGGTACACCACCGGCATGCCCACGGCCTGTTCCCGCAGCATTGCCTCGACCGGCGCCAGCATCGCGAGACATTCGCCCGCGTCCGTCTCCACTCGCAGCGCCACGGTTCGGCACTCGACCGTCAGCGGATCGGCCAGCAGGCAGACAACGGCTGATATTATCAGCATGGTGCGTCCTTTCGGGATTCACAGTGGCTGGGGATGGTGGTATGGTGCGCGTGAGACGCGGCGGCGCTGAAAGTAGAAGCGCACGAAAAAGCAGCGCGGGATAGTTGCCAAGACAACCAGCCGACACACTGTCTGGTCAGGTCAGAGGGCGCTCCTCGAAAGGCCCGCTAGACAGGGTAACGACTGTCCCGCGTCTCACATTCCCCAGCACCTGATATAACAGCGATACCGGCGCCGGGCGTTCATCGACCTGCGACGGCGCGTCATGGCTGGCACCCCGCGTCAACCTGAGCGATCAGCACACGGCCCGTCACGACAGACAACGGCCCGCCATCGGTAGCCAATGCCGCCGCATGATTTGATCGGGTTTTGATCGTACCGCCACAGATTGCGCTATCGACTGCCACGCTGGCGCAGCCAATCGGCATCGTCAGCAGCATTACCATTGCCAGTGTCCGCATTGTCCATCCTATCCCTTGTGCTGATGTGGTCCTGCATTGTGTCAGTTCTCGCCCGATTGGTCGCGTTGCGGTCTATGCTCCACCACAGCGCACCGGCCAGGGTGATGATCAGGGACAGTCCGCCGATCAGGAGATAGAGCCGGGTCACGTTGCCCAGCCGCGCCGAACCGCCAGTGCATAGACACCCTCGACCGCCGCGCCGATGGCGATACCGGCCAGCGCGATCAGGTCAGGGTCAACGGCAATCTGTGCGCCAACATCGGGCGATACCAAGCCATAGGTAACGAGCGCCGCCGACAGGTAACGCAACGAGATACGAGCGATTGGACCGATCATGTCGGGTCTCCTTTTTGGGATTCACATTGCGGGGATTGGTGGTATGATGCGCGGGTGAGACGCGGCGGCGCTGAAAGTAGAAGCGCACGAAAAAGCAGCGCGGGATAGTTGCCAAGGCCACCAGCCGACACACTGTCTGGTCAGGTCAGAGGGCGCTCCTCGAAAGGCCCGCTAGACAGGGTAACGACTGTCCCGCGTCTCACATTCTCCAGCGACTGAAGAACGCCAGCAGCGCCGCCCAGAAGCCGCTAGACGGGGATTTCGCAGCGGGCGTTGATGCCCTTGCTGGCGTCAGGAATAGCGCCTTCTCAGCCTCACGACGGCGCACAAGGCCCGCGAGCGTTTTCCCCCCGGCCTTTTTCCACAGCAGGATAGATTGCGCCGCCCTTGCCTTGTCGCCAGCATTGAAGTGGCGCAGCGCCGATGACTTGAGAAATGCGCCCGGCCCGATGTTGTAGGCCAGCGAAACGAACGCGCCGAATTCGTTATCGTTGATCGGCATATTTATCGCAGGCCGGATGGATGCGGCGAACTTCTCCACCGCCTTTTGCAGATACCATTCAGCCTCGGATCGCGTGATTGTCTGGCCCGGTCGCGGATCGATACCGACACCTGCCATTCCGGTTGTCCCGTACCCGATTGTGAGATGCCCCGCGCTGTCTTTGTAGGTTGTCGCGCGGAACCCCTCGAATTCTTTGATCAGTTCGATTGTTGTCTGTGTGACTTTCATTGCCTCACCTCCTGCATCTTGTTTAGCTGCGTCTCGATCCGGCTAATGCTCAGAAGGATGGATCGCAGATCGCTCGACTGGCTGGCCTGTGCGATTTCCACGTTGCGCACACGGGCTTCCCGCAGTTCCGCCCCTCGGCTTATCGCAGCCACTTCGCCCGTCAGTTGCGTTTGGGCACCGCGAATGTCCGCGTATGCCGTCACCCCGCCGACGATGATCAGCAGGATGCTAATCAGGTGCCCGAGGCTGATTTTGTTATCAAATTGCAAACCGCTCATTGCAGAATCACCCCGCCTCGGTCTTGTTGCGTCTCAGCCATGCCGATTCCTATCTGTCGGTGAGGTTAGCCACGGGGTTACGGGTGCCAGCCCTGCCCCGTGGCGTTTGGTGGATCAGGCGCTAACGCCCGCGAAGTCAATCCAAGCATTACCTGTCCACCAAACTGGCTTTGAAAGGTCGGAGTCATAATAAATTACCCCGGCATCTAATGCGGTCAGAACCGGACGATTTGCCGTTATCCCGCTAGCCTGAGTGTGATCTACCATCCGATATCCTGCTGATGTGCGCCGGTAGCGTGTCGGCTTACCAGTGACCTCCCCGGTAACCTCCCATTCATCGTTCGGCGTTCCAAAGTAAGCAGCCTTTGGCGCAGCACTGGCGTAAATCCGGCGCGTCCCATCGAACACCAAGCCCGCCGCCGACCCGGTACTGTAGCGCATATAAGAAGCCTGCGCAGGGATACGCTGGTCAATGTGCAGGATGATTTCGTTTGTGCTTAGAGCCGTAGCAGCAAAAAACCCGATGCTGCTGAACTTCGGGCCGAAGGTGTTGCCCTTCACCCAGGCTTCGCCGTTGTTTGAACTCGCAGCCCCCATACTGACGAGATTGAAAGCATTGATCCACGGGCAATCCAAAAATTGCACGTTGCCGCCTTGGGTATGCTTGAACGCCCACAGATACCCTGCACCGATCCTAACATTCTCAAAGGAGACAAAGTTATTGTTGCTCCGGTTGTCGCCCGTGGTCACAGACACGGCGGCGATATTTGGAATTTGCTTAGCCGTGAGCGTCCCTGCAGGTGTCCCGACATTATGGCCGATCTTGACGCGAAAGGTGGTGGTTGTTGGTGTCGTGTGGATACGGAAGCCCCGATTGTACTGCGCTTGAGTGGCCCCAGAAATTGACACATAATCTGCCGTAAAGTTGTTCGGCGTTGGCAGGCCGTGCGCCGCCGACGTTGTGAACTCAATTTCATCATCTGCGGTAAGTGTGGCGCCAGTGATTGAAATTGCCGTGACGGCGGCAAGGGGGTCAGTCTCAAAGAGAAATTCCGTGCCGCCTGTAAACCGCAATTTTTGGTTCGCGCCGCCAGATATGCGGGATTGAACGCCAAGGGTATAAGGCTGCGTCCGCGCTGCCGCATGGATGATCGTGCAGCCGATAAACTCAACCCCATCAGGGCGCACGATTTCATCCGAGGTTTGGCTTTGCCGAATTGTGGTGCCGATGAACTTGAAACTGCCATCGAACACGCAATCTAGCCGCCGAATACCCGCCTTCAGTGCACCCCCGGTCCAGACCACGGTTGACCCATCGTAAGTCTTAATGTCCATGCCACGGTTGCCGTTGGCCGCGCTGCTGTCTCCGTCAGGCTCTCCGACTTTGTGATCCAGCACTGCACCGTTAACATAGAGGTCAATGTTTTTCAGACCTTCAACCGGGGCGTCTACTTCTGCCTCAATCGTGGAGTTGTGGAGATCGCCGCCGCAGGTGATCGCACCAATGCTGATCCGAGAGTTGCCGCCCGTCATAACGACGGACCCCCGAAAGCAATTCCAAAACTTGCAATCGTCAGTGACTGTTAGATCAACAGATTTCCAGACCTGAATGCCGTCACCTGCCGCGCCGTTGAAGCGGCAGTTTCTGACGATGACTTTCAGTCGCGTTTTGTGACTGTTTGTACTGCCTGTACCGTTCCCGTTTAGAAAAATGGAATGCTGCTGTTGCAACTCGTATCCGGTGTAGGCCCCTTGATTCAGAAGGTTCCCGTCAAAATCGAAACCGTCGATAACGATAGGCGGGCTGTCTTTTGTAGATGCTTGCGCTGCCCAATCAAGATTTACGGAGAAGATGCGAGAAAAGCTCGACTGATTGTTAGGACGCTTAACAATAGTACCAGTGGCGCCGAGGTTTATTGCGCCCCATGGCAAGGCAAGTTCGTTGATGATGTATGTCCCAGACCCCCAGATAACCGACAGGCCCTCTGCCAAGGCAATTTTATTGGCCTTTTGCGCAATTGGAGTATCGTCGGTCACTCCATCTTTGGCAGTGGCAAAGTCATCAATAAAGTAAGCGCCGAGTACAGGTTTAACATACCATTTCGGCCCCCCCGCAAACTGCAACGGGTAGCCATCAACAACCGGTGTGGCATCGGGGGCGCGTTGCCAGACAGCACCGACATCGACAATCCGCAGATAGCCACCAACCGGGACCATGGGTGACGTGACCGTCTTGGCGATTGTCATAGTGTCTGCTTTAGGCCCATCGTACAGCGCCGCCTCTACCGCTGATGCCGCTGCCTCTTCCGCAAGCGTCTTGGCGGATTTCGTTCCGGCGCCGTCGGGTGCTGTCGGGGATTCAGCCCACGCCTGAGCAAGACTTGCGTCACCGTCGACCCCATCGTCCCCCCTATCGCCCTTGTCACCCTTTAGGCCAGTGTCGCCACGCGGGATGCCAAGGCCCAAAACCCCAGAACCCGCGTCGTAACTGGCTGTCGCTGCGGTGCCCGGTGATAGAGTGCTGGCGCTTGCAGTCAGGTTCAGAATGGCGTCCCGCGCTGCCTTTGCCTCTTCTGCACTTGTCTTGCTGCTTTTCGTGCCGGGTCCGTCTGGCTCTCCGCTGGACTCTGCCCACGCCTGCGCCTCGTTCGCGAAGGCCCCCGCTGCCACTGCTGATGCCAGCGCGTCCGCCTCGACTTGCTTGTCGATGGTCGAGACCATGTAAGTCGATGTCGCCCCGCCGAGCGAAAAGGTGACGTTATAAAGCGCGCCACCTTCCAGCCAGAACACATAGCCACCGGATTCATCGGCGTTCATCGGGTTCGGATATGTCTCCGCTCCGGTTTGTGTCGTATAGAGGACCGCCAAGTTGTCATTGGAATCCCTGACCCCAACCAAGGCACGAGGCAGAACGCGCACGATGGTTCCGGCCTGCGCGGTGGCGGTGTTCTGGACGGGGAATCTTGCCATATTATGGACCTCATAGGTGTGTCGGGCATGCCTTTCGGGCGCATGAATTGCGCTCGTGGCATTTGTTTTTGTGGGGGTTAGTCGGGGGTCAGCGCAGTTCCGACCAAGCGTAGATGCTGCACGATCCGTTCACGCGGTAGAACCAGCCGACCGGGATGATAGCTGAACCGCCGGAGCCGGTGGTGACATTGGTGATGCGAATGCCGGTATCGATCCAAGTCACGTCGTCGGCGCTGGCTTCCAACGGGCGACCTCCGGCGTACTGGCCGTTGATAGCCACAGTGATCGGCCTGCCGGTGGTGTTCTGGTACGATGTGCTGTGCGCCCGCGTTGCGAGCATGTCCTGCCACGTCTGGCCCCAACCGATTGCCGTGGCGTTTCGCGCCTCCGCAGTGCGCAGCGGCGTCATATAGGTGGCGTTATTGGCTCCAGCTTCAGCGCCATCTTTGGTGGCCTTCATGCTGTCCGCAATCATCCGCTCCCATGACCGCCAGACACTGCCAACGGATGACCGGGTGAACATCTGCCCGCCGTCGTCAATCACGATCTCCTGACAGGCT
>Ga0314855_100221_pt1 | contig 11423 bp, 15 predicted proteins | sample 2018CB1WmetaG_FD_203636 | JGI IMG/M metagenome (GOLD analysis project Ga0314855, IMG submission 203636) | Cryopeg brine viral communities from Beaufort Sea near Barrow, Alaska, United States - 2018 CB1W | ecosystem: Environmental > Aquatic > Marine > Coastal | place: USA: Alaska | collected... | reverse complement strand
ATTTTACGGGAGAAATTATGGTGGCGGGCATGAACCACGGCGACCAAGCTATCGAGATCCGCCGCGGCGAACGGGTGGCGCAGATTGTATTCAGTCCTGTTAACGTGTTGTGTGAGATGGTGCAGGAGTTGGATGATACGGATAGAGGGTCTGGAGCTTTCGGGTCTACTGGGGTTTAGCTACACACAAAACAGCCCGCACTAGCGGGCTTTCTTTTGCCTCCGAATCAGCATCAACCGCTTACACTCTTCGCGCACCAAGTCCCGTATCTCTACCGGCAACCCTTCAGCGGCCTGGATCATCTTAGAGCGTGGAAGCTCTAGCATCGCTGCGGCTCTGAGGTAGATGGGCAGACGGATTGCGGAGCGTTCTGCTGTGCTTAGCGAGGATAGGGGTAGGGTTCCGGCTAGGGCTTGGGCTATGTTTTGGTTTGGGCTTTTTGAATGCATAAAATTTAGCCCTCCGTAGAGGGCTGTCCTTTGTTAGTCAAACGCTAAAATGGAATATCTCCAGAGAAATCTTCAACAGGGTCAGGCTGATGCTGCGGTTGTTCTGTCTGCGGCGGGCCACGGCGTGTTGCTGGCGCTGCCTGTGGCGTAGGATCTTGAGCCGCCTTAGACTCATCACGCCCACCCACAAGGTCAACGCTGTTACATCGCAGCTTCAGGTAGGTCTTGCCACTGTCAGCATCAAACAGGGACAGCTCACCAGACACGGCCACCTGTTGGCCTTTCTTCAGGTAATCAACCAAGCCGCTTTCTGCCTGCTTTCCCCATAGCGCACAGTCTAGCCAGATGGTTTGCGCCTTGTCGCCAAATCCTGACTTCATGGCTACCGAAAAGTTTACTACGGCAGTTCCGTTTACGTTGTTGGTCTTGCAGTCTTGGCCAAGATTGCCTGTTGCGCAAAGGTTATTCATTACATCGTTTCCTCATCATCGTTATCGTTAATTTCAACCGGAGCGGCCGCTTCAAGGCTGGCTAGTTGTTCCGGTGTTAGCTGGCCTGTCTTCTGACACTGGGCAATTATCTGCTGCAATGTAAACTCTCCTTCTTTCATTTTCTGAGTCATGACAGGCAATGCCTTATCAAACTTTTCAGGCGGGTACATTGTTTTTTCAACAACAAGCAAGGGGACAGGATACGGCTCCCGCTTCTGACGGTTGATGGTTAGTGCGAACGTTAGGCCATTAGCATCAATGTCAGACAGCGACCGAATGCGAATGCCGCCAACTGGCTTGCCTGCATAGACGACTGATGACTCAAAAAACAGTTTGGCGTACCTACCTACCCATGCCGAGCTATCCCTACCCCATGCGCCAGCAAGTATGCGTAACATGCCCTTGCTAGGCTTCCACGGCCTGTCATGGTCGCCTTCAAAGTAAACGCTGACAGGTTGATCACCCTGTAGAACCTTGACCTCTCGGATTTTAATCACAAGATCAATGCCCATTATGTCTACAGCATTTAACTGATTACTTTTTGCTTCTAGTGCGAATCCTATGTCACTCATTAGTACACTCCCCCGTCTTCCAATTCGTTTTCGATTTGAGCCATGCGATACCCTGGCAGGCTTATGATTTCTGGCTCATCACAGGGCAGTGAAGGCCACACACCGGTTTCCTCGCACTCTGCAAACGTGTCCAGCGCCAGGCGATACTTGCGTCGGCCTTCCTGCATGGTTGTTTCACAGGGCCGGTACAGCTTGCAACCGTGCGGCATCTCTTCTTCTACTGCGGCAAATTCAAACTGGTACGGCTTGCCCGTTGCCCATTCCATAGCGTCGGCATAAAGCGCTGCGCTCAGGTCGTATTCGTAATTGTCAATCGAACGGCTAAACGCATCCTGCCTAGCGTCTTGTGTCTTCTTTAGGTCAACAATGATTCCGCTTTCAAGAAGCAAGTCGAAGCGCACACGAACCAGCACTTGTGTCTCAGGATCACGCACGAATAGCGACAGTTCGCGCCAGCCTTTTCCGGTTAGCCGTGACCACATTAGCGGGTTAGATAGTACGGCTTCTTGCATGCCTACTACCTTGTCTGCTTCAGGGGCACTCAGTACAAGCTCTGAGCTGTGAACCTTAATTGCTTGCTTGTATTCGCTTGCTCGTCTGTCTGTTACGTCCCTGAGCAGCACGTAGTCTGCCTTGAATCGTTCCGGCTCTAGTAGGGCTGCGTGGATAGCGGTCCCAAGCTCTTTGGCTCTTGACGTGGAAAAGCCAGCCATGAACTTGAAGTGGGCCGCACTTTTATTGACAGCCTTTAGACCACTACTACTGATGCCTTCAGGCCATGCGTGATAGACCTCGTTTGGAAGGCCAGACACGAAGCAAGGCGCATCTATTACCATGCCTTCTGTGTATTCGGTTACTTTTATTTTCATACTACCCCCAAATAATCAATTGCTTCGTCGATTAACCTAACGGCTTCCTCTTGGCTTATCAGGTACCCGTGACCTATATTCGTCATTCCATCGTCAGTGGTTTCTATACCGATCGTTCCGTGCTCCTTAAAGTGCTTTGACGCTTCCCCGTAAAACTCAAGCAGCGCATCATCTATCGTCATTACCGTTTCCCTTTTTGCTTGCATTGATGTTGACCAATGTATGCGCTTGCGTTATTGTTGTCAACACAGGCGGCCAAAAATTAACGAGGGTGAAAAAATGCTAACAGTACACGAGATCAGAGAAACGCTGCAGGATCGCAACCTTTCAACGGTAGCAATAAAGTCAGGCGTGAGCGCGGCCAGCATCTATAGGCTAATCAAAGAAGACAGCAAGCCGCTTTATGAAACGGTTAAAAAGCTGTCTGATTACTTGGAGGCGAACAAGTGAAGCTCAGACCGTACCAAGTGGAACTAATCGACAAGACGCGCCAGGCATTACGAAAACATAAGCGAGTATTGATGCAGGCACCAACCGGTGCAGGTAAGACCGCCATGACCGTCTACATGATGGGTAGGGCTTCGGCTCAGGGTAAAACCGCATGGTTTATGGTTCACCAAAACGAGTTGCTAGACCAGACAAGCAGATCTTTATGGGCTCAGAAGCTCGAGCATGGCATGATTTCAAGCGGCAAGCGCCTAAGCAAGTTGCCCGCTCAGGTTGCCAGCGTCCAAACATTGGTTAGGCGGATGGACAGATACAGCGAGCCTGACCTGATAATTATTGACGAATGCCACCGGAGCGCATCAGCCACCTACCAGAAGATACTTGATGAATACCCTAACGCCTTAGTAATCGGCTTAACGGCAACGCCACAGCGTACCGATAAAAAGGGATTATCAGGAACCTATAACGCTATGGTTCAAGGGCCAACAATCCGCCAACTAATTGACGCCGGCTACCTGTGCGACTATGAAATATTCGCCCCACCAAGTTCGCTCGACTTGTCTGAAGTGAAAACAAAGATGGGTGACTTCGACAAGAAACAACTTGAGCATGAGGTGGACAAGCCAACAATCACAGGGGATGCGGTTGCCACGTACAGGAAACACGCTGACGGCAAGCGGGCCGCTGTGATGTGCGTATCAATTCGCCATGCTGAGCATGTACGCGATAGCTACCTGGTAGCAGGCGTACCCGCTGAAATGCTCGAAGGCAAGATGACGAACAAAGAGCGCGAGGCGGTTATAAATCGCTTGCGGTCTGGAGAAACGCTTATCGTTACCGCAGTCCAGCTTTTAGTGGAAGGGCTTGACGTTCCGAGCATTGAGGTGATTCAGTGGCTCAGACCTACGCAGTCTCTGATAGTTTTCATGCAGGGCAATGGGCGCGGGTTCCGCGTTGCTGACGGCAAAGACAATCTGATTATACTGGATCAGGTGGGCAACTGGCGCAGGCACGGGCTGCCAGACGATGACAGGGAGTGGAGCCTTGAGGGCAAAAAGAAAGGCAGAAAGCGCAAGGCCGACGACGAGCCAGACGTTAACATACAGCAATGCAAGCACTGTTTTCACATCTTTCGGCCTGGCGTTGCTGCCTGCCCATCATGCGGCCAGCCGGTTGTGATGCGTGAAAAGGCAGATATTGAAGTGGTAGATGGCGAACTAGAACGCGTAGACGTAACAGCCCTCCGAAAGCAGGCCAAGCAAGAACAGGGCCAAGCGCGCGATCTTGCAGAGCTGGTGCAGCTTGGGCAGCGTAGGGGTATGAAAAATGCGGCGATCTGGGCGGCACACGTATACGCGGCTAGGTCTGGGCGTAAGGCTACACCGGAAGATTTTCAAGCGGCTAAGGAGGTGGGGAGATGAATCCAGAAACAAAAATTCAGAGAAAAATTATGCTCGCACTATCGGAGGCTGGGTGCATAGTCTTCAGGAATGAAGTTGCTGGAGCATGGATGGGCAAGGTTATTCACAAGGACTCCAGCCAAGTAACAATCAAAGATGCTAGGATGATGCGCTTCGGTCTTGCGGTAGGGTCAAGCGACCTGATATTTATCGCACCTGGCGGAAAATTTGGAGCAATTGAAGTCAAGACCCCCACAGGCCGCGCAACCAAAGAACAACTGTTATTCATTGATGCCGTTATCAAAGCTGGCGGCATAGCGGGTATAGCCAGAAGCGTAGAAGATGCACTATCATTGATTCGCGGCTAGTCCGGCCAGATGAAAAGCAGCTAGTCACTGCCTGCCGCACACCTTTCGACTCCCTTTGACTGAGGCTATGTTATGACAAAACCAATTTCATGGTACGCCAGCCGCTACGCTGAACGCTTTGGCATGGCTCTAATACCGATTAAAACCGCAAGCAAGCTGCCTCTAGAGAACGACTGGGGGAACTGCGCAATTACTGACCCAGATGCAGCGGGCGAATACTGGGCCGCGAATCCAACGTTAAATATCGGCCTCGCTCTTGGCCCTTCAAACATGTGCAGCCTTGACATAGATTGCATGGAATCCTTCCGCGTTATCGCTGAAGAGTTCGGTATTGATCTTGACGTAGAGCTGGCCAAGGTTCCAACAATACAGGGCGCTGACAAGGGCATGCGTTGCATGTTCAGAGTTCCGGCCAACCCTGGCGTTATGGATTACCACAAAATTAGCTGGCCTTCTGAGCGAGATCCGTCTGGCGACATTCACCGGCAGATGATGCGTGATGCGGCTAAGGCTAAGGCTGAAGGCAGCACTGAAAAGGAACAGGAACTCAGAGCCACCGCCAAGCAGTTCAGCGCTTACACCGTGCTAGAGCTGCGCGTGTCGAACGAGGGTAAGCAGCGTTACGATGTGCTACCGCCAAGCCAGCATCCTGACACCGGCAAACCCTACCGCTGGATAGTCCAGCCACCGAGCAAGCTTGAAGACTGGCCAGAACCGCCCGCGTGGATGATGGCTATCTGGAACGCTTGGGACAGCTTCAAGCCGCAACTGGTAGACGCTTGCCCATGGCTACCGAAAGCAACACCACCGGCACCTAAGAAGCCGTCACCGGCGAAGTCCGGAGAGCAAGGATCGAGCGCCATAGTAGCGTTCAACGACGCGCACGACTTGCGCATGATCCTCGAGCAGTACGGTTACACGCGCAAGGGTAAAAGCCGGTATCTGTCACCGCACACGACGACTAACCTGCCTGGTGTTGTTCTGTTCCCCGATGAGGACAGATGTTTTATCCACCACGCCAGCGACCCGCTGTGCAGTGATGACTCTGGGAAGCCGGTTAACCCGTTTGACCTTTATTGCGAATACGAACACAGCGGCGACATAAGCAAGGCAGTAAAAGCCGCTGCGGAGCTTCTGGGCCTGAAGCATGAACGAAAGAAAACCCCACAGGCTAAGGCTGTTATTGAAGACTCTACACCCGTAGACCCCATAGACAAGCCAGAGCCTGCCCCTAGCGGTCCATCAAGCCCGTTCAGATGCTTAGGCTACAACGGCAACGGCTACTATTATTTACCACGCGGGACAGAGCAGGTTTCCGAGATCCGCAAGGGCTCACACACAAGCCCTGCTGAACTGATGAGCATGGCCCCTCTTGAATGGTGGGAAATGGCATACCCCAAGGGCGACAAGGGCGGCATAGACTGGCACGGCGCGGCTAACGACTGTATGCGCGGCTGTGAGCGCCGCGGCATATACAGCCCAGAACGCGAGCGCGGGAGAGGGGCGTGGTATGACAAGGGCAAGGCTGTACTCCACCTCGGGGATAGGCTGCTAATCGACGGAGAACACACGGCTATATCTGATCATCCGTCATCGTTCATCTATACCAAGCAGGCACCTCTTGAGCATGGTGCGGACGCTGAACCGGCTGACGACAACGCGGCGGCGGACATAGCAGATCTGTTCGAGGATCTGAATTGGCACAAGCCTGTTTATGCTCAGATGCTCGCGGGGTGGTGCTTGCTCGCCCCGATATGCGGTGCGCTGTCATGGCGTCCGCACGTGTGGATTACGGCGCAGCGTGGCGCGGGTAAGTCTTGGGTTCAAGATCACGTCATAGAGCCGCTGCTAGGGCCTGCTGCAATGATGGTGCAGGGCAGCACAACCGAAGCAGGCATACGCCAACGCCTGAAGAGCGATAGCCGGCCCATCGTGTTCGACGAAGCAGAGAGCGAAGACCAGCGTTCAGCTGGGCGCATGCAAACGGTAATAGAGCTGGCGCGCCAGTCGTCGTCTGACAGTACGGCCGAGATCATCAAGGGTACGGTTAACGGGCAGGGCATGGCCTTCCGCATGCGCTCAATGTTCTTGCTTGGCAGCGTCAATGTGTCGCTATCACAAGCCGCTGACGAGTCCCGGTTCTCTGTGCTGTCGCTCGCATCCCCTGAGAAGACCTCGGAGGAAGCGGGGAGGTTCGAGGCGTTCGCCAAGCGTGTAGACAACACGTTAACCCCTGCCGTGTGCGCATCAATGCGGGCAAGGGCTTATCAGCTCATGCCAGTGATTCGTACCAATGCTAAGACGTTCGCCAGGGCGGTTGCCGAGGTTCTTGGGAGCCAGCGCATAGGCGATCAGGTAGGGACGTTAATCGCGGGCGCGTGTGCGTACCATCGAAGCGATGAGATAAGCCTTGACGATGCCCGCAAGTGGGTCAGTGAGATGGATTTCTCAGATGCAAAAGAGGCGGAACAGGTGAGCGACGAAAGCGCATGCCTGCAGCGAATACTGCAAAGCCAAGTTCGCTTCGACAGCGAAAGGGGCAGTTTGCAGAGGTCAATTGGTGAGGTCGTTGACTGCGCAAGGGGCGCAGAATCCATGGGAGGAATGCTTGCTGCTGATTGTAATGATGTGCTTAAAAGGTATGGTTTGGCTGTTGAGGGGTCATCATTAGTGGTGGCAAATAAGCATTCTGAGCTTGAAAAATTACTTCACGGGACGCCTTGGGCGGCCGGATGGCGTCGAATTTTGGGGCGAATTGAGGGTGCGTGTCCAACTCCTAACCCGTATCGGTTTGCCGGAACTCAGAGCAGATCTGTACGAATTCCGATCAGTTTTATAGAGTAGGCGTTACGTTTTTAGGAAGTGTAACGGGGCCGTATTCCTTGAGTGCGGCTTTTTTCGTTTAGCATCAACGTGTTAAAGGGGCGGTACGATTGTTACGGTACAGTTGGTTTCATAGCCATAGTAGATGACATAAAAAAAGAGATTTAAAAATAAAGACCCCCTTCTAGTTCTCTATGTATTTGTTAGATAGATGTAATAAACGTCCCAATCGTGCAAGTTTACTGATTTTATTGAAGTTTTAGTCGGTACAGTAGAATTTAAGAACGTACCGATTTCAGAGACAACGTAACAAGTTATTGATTTTAAAAGGTTACGTCGCTTAAGTTGAGCAAAGGAAAGAAATCGACTCCAAAGAAAATCTTTAGCCAATAATAAATACAAAAAATATATTGACTCACTATTAACTAATGATTAAGATTTAGAAAATGTCACAAAGAAGGGGTTTTTATGAAAATTGAAAAAGGCATACAGGCACCGACGGAAACAAAAAGCCCGACACATATTCTCAGGCAGATGGGGGTAGGGGATAGCATACTGATAACGGACTGCGATCCTGACAAAAAAAACCTGCATGCAGGATTCAGGATTTCAGCAAAAAGGTTGGGACTGAAAGTCGCCGCAAGAAAAGTCGAAGGCGGCCTTCGCATCTGGCGCACAAAATAACCACCACACCGCGGAGAACCACCCATGAAAAACCCAACACTGACAGAAATCCGCAAAGCCGTTGAAGCCAGCGGTGGCGAGTACAAGAAAATATTTAACTTTCTCAGCGGTGACAATATGTATGTAATTGATGGAACTTTTTACACAAGAAATGAAATGATTGCCTCATACAAGCTTGGGTTACTGCTGTGACCGAGCCTAAGTACCCTAGGCGCTGCGTTTACCTAGAAGACGACACCATGTGCAGCCTGCGCGAAATAGGCAACAGGAACGCTAGTATAGGCATTCGCGTGGCTATTGAGTTTTACGAGCGCAACCATCCCAAGCCTTGGACTGTTGAGCCCAAGTCGACTGACAAGTGGTATCAGCCGGAGAAGAAGGTTAAGGCGGAAGATGTGCCGTTTACTTTTGAGGGAGAAAAATAATGACTATTGACGTAGAGCGTTTAGCCGTAGATGCAGACTACTGGGATGAAGTGGCACCAGAGGGGGCGAGTCATTTGATTGATAACGAGCTTTTTGTAAAATGGATTCATGGATTTGAATATCAGGCTGATATAGACAACCCTGATAATGGTTGGCAAGAGGCCGATATTAGTTGGACGATTGAAAAATACAAGCGCGCTGAATCTGATGGAGATTTTGATATACTAGATAGGCCCACCCAGCGAGCGGAACCCAAATCACACCCCACTGATACGCAGCCCGCAGAATCAGTGGCTCAAATATCAGCGGAATGGGACATCACTGGGCTGCCACATGCCGGATGCGAGTGTGAGGTTGAGCACTATCGCCACGGATGGGTTAAAGCCATAGTGATTGGTGTTGATGACAAGGAGATGACGCTGGTTTGTCGAACTCATTGGGGATATGACGGGTTCAGCAACTTCCGCCAAATACCCAGCCCAGCAGACCAAGCACGCGATGCAGCAATAGACCACGCATTCAGCAAGCTAACTGATGATTACGTAGAGGCAAGACAGGTGCTGGGCGATCTTTACGACGCCGGCCTACTACGCAAGCCCGAAAAACCCTGATACACTAACCCCAACACCGCAGCTGCGCGGTCGGGCTAATAACCGCCAGCAGCCAGAGCCCCGATTCCGTAGCGAAGCCTTTAGCCTGGCGGGTCAGGTGGAAAGCCAAAGGCGCGGCCTAGCTAAAACGGGGTGATCTGGTCGACTTGCCCGCGAGACGGGCTGTTTTATTTTGTTCTAAGTGGTATGCTATTGTTATTCTGAATAATCGGAGCTAATAATGCCCGCGATTGATGAGGGTTCACAGCAATGGCTACATCTGACAGCCCAAAGAGCATTGCCGCAACGCGAACGCTGCAAGTGGCGAAGGCTGCCGCGCCGGCCACAGGATCTGCCCAGATAACCATCTCTGGTACTGGCTTCGGCACACGAACTTCCAGTTTCGAGCAGTATCAAAATTACAACGATGTAGCTGACGGCACAGATAACGGGCAGTTAGGGGGCACAAGTTCCAGCGCTGCAGCATACCTAATCCCTACAGTACAGAGCAACTTGGCACATGACGGAGGCAAGAGTCTTGAAGTTACTTACCCTGCCCTCGGCAATCACTTCCCGAAGCTGCGCCGGCTTCTTCCAGACTCAGATACGCTTTATGCATCGTTCTATTTCAGGTACACCGGCTCTCCAACGTCAGGAGACGTCGGAATCTTTAAGATATTCCGGTGCGGGCAGGACGTGTACCTCGGAGCGCCCATGCTTGTAGATACAATACGCGGGGGCGATGGGCTCCAAACGAGTATGGACGCCAGCGTATTTTTAGAGGACGCCGCCAACCCCACCGTCGGTAATAGGTTAAACCGTAAGCACGCCAATCAGTGGAACTTCCTGGAATATTATTTCAGGCTTTCCACCCCTAATGTCGCAGACGGTGAGGTAGTGGGGCGATGTAACGGTGAAGAGGTTTTCTCTAACAGAGCTATGGTCACTCGTCAGCTGGCAGCATCAAAAATCAATTCCTTTATAAACATGCTCGATGGTCGAGATAGAGACGCGTATGAGATGACAGTCTATCAGTCCCTTGAGTATGCCTCTCACTCAAGGGCAAGGGTGATAATCACAGACTCTGCTGTCTACGCGAACTCGACAAAGTGGGAGCCGCAGCCGATTGAGTCGTGGGCGGATAATTCGATTGTCGTTACAAAAGAGCAAGGGGCTTTAGCATCTGGAACCAACTACATCTATGCATGGGACGAAGACGACAACATGGTCGTTAACGCCGATCCAGTGACCCTTTAGGAGATAGGTTATGACCCAAATAATTGGCTGCAATGTTGCAGGCACTACCGCATTCTCCCAGGGGCGCATATCGGATGCGGAATATTCTGCGGTCCTCACTGCCGGCCAGAGGCTGGACAAGGTTTTTGTCTATTCTTTGGCGGGTTCGGGGACAGGAACATTCGATTTTGCAATCTACGACTCTGGGTTTTCAACAAAAGAGCTGTCGCCAAGGCGCATTTATAAGACAGCCGTATCTTTTACGGTGCCTGCATCGTCTGGCTGGGTGGAGATTAGCGGATTTAGTGATGATATGTCAGCCTTTGAAGGCCAGAGGTTAACGGCCACTCTCAGTAACCCGGTGGGATTTAGTGCGCAAGGCGTATCCGGCGCTCTCGCGAGCAGCACTAACGGTCAGCGCAACAATAGCTCGACGGTTCTTGCCGACCCCTTTGGAAGCGGCCTTACGCCAGTTGCTACGAGCGACCAAAACGCATTTTACGTTCAGACGGTAGCAGGCGGCGCAGACTACACCCAAAGAAAGGGCTCCACATTCGACGTAACCTACACCCTCGGCACCATCACCACCGCCACCCTCAACGCCGTAAATGTTTTCGATCACGTAAGTAGCCAAGCCGCAGGAACTGTCAGCTTTACCGGCGCTATCACGGATGAAATCACTACATCGGGCGTAGTCGATCTGGTTCTGGGCGACGGTGCGACTACTGAGACTTATACGGTTCAGGTTAATGTCTACGGTGTAGTGCCCAGCAATAACCCTGCACAGAAGGACGGGGCGGCTCTGGCAAGCCTTACCGGTGTACAGATCCGCATTACAGGTGGCGCAAACCTCGACGGCACCCAAGTTTACTACTCAGGAACTGAAACAACGGACGCAAGCGGAAACTTCGCCACTCTTGATGTATCCACCAGCGCAGCCGCAGCCGCTGATCCTGTGCTAATGACCGTTTTAACATCGGCAGGTAACAGCATCACGAGCACTGAGACAGTGGAGCTGATCTGATGGCTTACAACTTAGGCTATGTCAGTACCGACTATAATCTTGGTT
>Ga0314855_100219_pt1 | contig 11508 bp, 30 predicted proteins | sample 2018CB1WmetaG_FD_203636 | JGI IMG/M metagenome (GOLD analysis project Ga0314855, IMG submission 203636) | Cryopeg brine viral communities from Beaufort Sea near Barrow, Alaska, United States - 2018 CB1W | ecosystem: Environmental > Aquatic > Marine > Coastal | place: USA: Alaska | collected... | reverse complement strand
GCTTGCTCGGGGGTTATTACACCGTTGACTGCGGTTGAAAGTTCCCTCGCTGACCGCTTCTCTGAGACCGCCGCCTTCAGTAGTTGCTGGTCAATCTTTGATGAGTGCATTCATCAAGTATACAGGTGGGGCAACTGTCCGGGATTACCGGATAGTTGCGGGTGGCGACGAAGGAGAATTGTTTATACCACACCCAACCATCCAGCACGCTCGCCTTCGTTCTTATGTAGATGTCAACGCCACCCGCGCGCCCAATCCGCGTACATAAGGCCACGTAAAGCACTTCACGGAAGTCGTAACCTCCGCACGTCAAAACAATACCACCAACGGTATGCTTTTGGCAAGAACTCTTGAAAAGTTTCACCCTAGGGGGTACTTTTCAAGACCAAAAGCGAAACACTGCACCCGCATCAGGATCGTGTGCGTAAAGTATTGCCCAAAAAGGGTTACAGATATCCTTTATCTGTAGACAAAAGAAAACCGCCCCCTTGCATTGCCATTGACTCGAAAGTCGGTTGCAAGCAGAGGGGGACGGTGTTTATGTTCCCAGTCTAGCGCAAAAGAAAGAACGGCCGCACCTCTTCGGGGAACGACCGTTCGTGATCCTTTCAGTATAGCAGGCTACGGGTCAAGCTGAAGACGGAACACCTTGCTGACATCAGGGCGCGGCCTTGACACCATTTCCTCATAGTATGCCTCGCGCTCAATGGCCTCTTCGCGGAGCCGCTGGGTTTCCTGATTGTTGCGCGATAGGCGCAGCAGACGTTCAAGCTTTTCCCTGTTCACAGTATCTCCTCAAAGCGGTGACGCTTGCCCTGAAAGCACATCGCCAACATGCCTGACGTTGCGCGCTCGCCCTTCAAATTCGAGAACCATGACGAACCCGGATCAGACGCAGGTCCAACGATAACATAACGGCCATCCCCAGACTGGTACTTGCGCCACGAGTGCCAATGACCAACCAGCAAGTAGTCAGCATCCCACGTCGGCATACGCCCGTGATCCTGCTTAGCCCACCAGTCACCCATCTTGTCTGCGCCTCCGCCTTGGTGCCCGTGAACAAGCCCAAACGACACAGTATCCAACTGAACCGTCATCGACTCCATTAGAGCCTCGGGGAACAGGAACTTCACGTTCGGCAGAACGTCCAGCGTCCGCTGAGTCTCCTCAAGCTGACGGCCGACACCAATGCCAAAGTCAGCGTGCGGGTTTCCAGCATCAGCCTTCATCCCCGTGCGCCAGCGGCCGTGGTTGGACGTAACGCGCGCGTCGAACACTTCCTGAACGTGAGGGGCAATCATCGAGACACCCTTCAGGTCCATCTTGAATGACTGCACCAACTGGTGCGGAACATCCAAGTCGTTCGTGTCGCGCTGCGAGTTTGTGGAGCAAGTGTTCTCAATGCCGTCACCCGTGCGCGCCAGAAGAACCTGCCGAGGTCGGTATTCCTTGATGTAGTCCACAAAACGCGAGTACGACTGCAGCACGCGCTCCTCAGTCTCAGGCGTGCCGCCAGCGAAGTCAGTCTTGCCCCACTGCTCATCGGTGGGCTGCAGCATGGCCGAGTCTGTCAGGAACTCGCGCTTGGCTGGAATGTAGGTGAAGTCCTCAATAAACTTCGACTGCTCAGCCCAGTCAATCGTGTCCTCAACCGCCTCCACGATGGGGCGGAAGTTGTTGATCTTGTTCCAGAAGCCACCACCCGGCCGTGAAGTCCAGCCCGTTGAGAACGTGAACTTGTCCGGGTCGGTGCCCGTGGAGCGAATGAAGTCTTCGTGATCCTTGCGACTCCACGCCTTCTCCGAGAACTGTCGGTAGTCGATGGTGCCGTCAGGGTTGCGGAGGAAAGATTCGCCACCAATATTGCCATCGCCCTCTTCCGCGCCAGCTTCAGGCTCCTCGCGGGGGATACTCAACTTGTCACGGTGCCTACGCACGGACGATTCACTGATTTCCCAGTACTTAGCGATGTCGGTGTTGAACTTCCCCGATTCAAGGTCGGCAATATAGTCCCTATTCTCAAGCAGGTGCATCTAGTCTTCTTTCTTTTCTGAACAGCAGCCATCGCAGCCGTGAGAGTTAAGCCGAGCGGCCCCGGCGCGGATGTTGTAGTTGGCTGAGTCGAAGTCTGGGTGGCCTACACCGTGAGGGCAGATGCGCTCCATGATGCCACGGTCTTCGCGCCAGTTCAGCGGGAAACCTGCCATAACCGAATCGCGGGTCGGGTTGTGCACTACGCACCCGTAGGTGAAGCAGTCATCGTTGGCCGCGTGAGTCTTGAGGACTCCATCGCCATCCTCAGAGACTAGACGCTCCTCGCCGTCAACAAATCTGCGAACCAAGATCATCTAGTCCTCCTCATCTTCGTACACATCATCATGCCAGATGCAGTACGGGTCGTCGTAGTCGTGAATGGTGCCACCAGTGTCACCCTTGCAGGGTTCACACCCCTCACCGATGTAGCGATTAGAGTCAAGCATCATCCGGCTCAACAATCTCAGTCAGCCGCTTCCGGGTAGGTTCCGTAAACCAGTCGCTTCCGCCGTCAGCGGAAGGGGTCATAAACAGAACAGCCCGCTCCTGATCCTCAAACCACGCCTTTGCCAGCGAGTCGAATAAGCTCTTACCGTAACCGCGCGACCATGAATAGAAGTGACGAGGATCACTGCCTGCCGCGAACCTCTCCACGAGTTGAAGGTCAAGCTCGTGGCCGGAGACCTCCCCATCTGGAAGCGGCTCGTCCATTAGACCGCTACCGCCGTCCACGCCTGCGATCCCTGACGAATCTGAAACTCACCCGAGTTCAACTGACGGAACTGAATAGCCGCCACGTCATCTGCGCCAATGTACGCACTGAACTGCACACCCTCTTGAGCCTTGCTGAAAGATACCTGCATTTTAGAACCTCCTGTTTCGTTTGCCATAACTCAATCCTCACACACTTTACGGCGGTACACAACCGTTTTGGCAAAGAAAAAGACCGGCGACCCCTTTTGGGGGCCACCGGCCTGATTAGGAGGACAGCCATAAACACAAAACAAACAACAGGAAAGAACTACACAGAAAGTACTCTACACGACTTTTGGCTGCTCTGCAACCTCGGAGCGAACCGTGGCATAAAGTTCATCCAAAGTACCATTGTTGTCAATAACAACCTCGAAATTAGCCGCAGACAGAGAGTTCTCGGATGAATGCAGCACCTCGGGAGCGCCAACCCTCTCTGATGCGTCCACCCACCAAGTGCGGCCACCAAGCGACTCCACCATGTGAAGCTCGTTGTCATAACGAATCCCCGTGAGTATTACGTCACGCCCCTCGTCCAAATACCGCTGCACGCGCTTGGCCGCAAGCTCAGCCCACACATTCTCGCCAACCAAGTTACGCATGACATCCGTGCCGAAGCACTGGAGCAGGCGGCGAAACTCTGCGTGACCCTTAGCCTGCGTATAGCCAACAGAGTCCATCAACCCGGCAAAAGTGACAACAGCCCCGCGAGGGTCTACCCCGATCACGGGGTTCAGCACCCGCAGAGCGCCAGTCATGTCCTCATTCATGCCTTGAACGACGTACCCGTACTCGGCCTCAAGGAAATCAGCAACAGCATCCTTTCCGTGGCGCAATCGCCCTCCAATCCCGATCAACTCTGCCATTTCAAATCTCCTCTACGTCAAAGTCAGACCACGACATGATCCGACGCTTGCCCACAACCTGCTGATTGTAGGGCTGATCAAACAGAATATGCTCCCACGACGGCTTACGCAACCCCTTCACATCAGGTTTATCGTCAATGAGGATGTCACCATGCACCATCGTCTTGTCCTTCGTGATGATCGTGCGGTCGGCCCACCCAGCACCCATCTTCCAGTCAACCCACGTCAGTTTGTCTGACGCGCATGTCCGATTTGGTAGCCACGGCGAGGTGCAGATAAAGACATCGTGACCCGCATCGGTCAACATCGCAAGCGCATTGGCGGCACCTTCAATCTCAGGGATGTAGGCATAGAAGTCGTCAAATGCCATCACCTCGTCCACAATGCGCTGCTCCTCGAAGTCCAACCCAGCTTTCAGGTCAAAACTGCGCTGCTCGGTGTGGCGCGGAATGCGCCCAGTCTCCCAAGGCTCGTAGCAGTGGTCAAGGTGCCAATCCCAGTGCGCTCCCCAGTTGGCGAGAACGCCGTCAAGGTCGATCAAAATTGTCTTAGTCATACTCCAATATCCTTCCTCGACTCAAGCATTGCCGCGCGAACCAACATAAAAGCGCCATGCTCAGATGTGTCATCTGGGCCAAGCGGCTGCAGATCATACTCCCCATACTCGCGCTCCGGGTCGTACCAGTGGGGCAGCGAGTTGACTGCATCCCAGTCGGCACGCCACTGCAGCATCCGCGCCTCATCCTCGCTCGCGGTGAACCCTGCCGCAATGACAGCATCCATCACCTTCTCGATCAACGGCCGCATGTCCCGTCCAAGAACGCGCACACCAACCCCATCAGGGAAGTTCGATGCGTTGCACAGGACGTTTGACACGGCAATGCGCAGCTTCTCCTGCTCGTCCATCACGCCACCGCCATCTGCACGACAGCAATCAACTGCAGGATGCCCATGACCAGCGAGAAACCCCACAAAAACACGGCCGAGACCATTAGGGAGCCACCAAGAGCGATATTTCCCTTCTGGTTGACGTAGGAATCCCCGACCTTCACCAGACCCGCAGCCCACAGGAGCCACGGACCCACGGCCCACACGACAAACCAGACAACCAGCCACACAACTGCTTCAATCACAACAAAACCTCCCTCTCCTGCCAAGCAGAAAGCCCGGCAACATCAACAATAGTGATGTCGCCGGGCTGATACAAGCACTGTAACCTAATCGTTACAAACGATCCATCTTCTGCGAGACCAAACGCATCTCATCGCACGCATCCTGCATCGTCCAGAAGTCCTCAGCCTCATCCTCCGACGCAAACGACCAATCATGCTGAAACCCCATCGTCATCTCGCGGTGGAAAGTCAAGGCTGGGGGTGCAATGTCGTCAGTCATCGAGAATCAACGTCATCAATGCGTCAATGATGACTCCCGTGGATACCAGAACCGCAATGAACTCAATCACGAATCTACCCCCTCAAAAATAGCAACATCAACAACCTCAGAAGTCAAACGCCACGACTCCCGACCACCAAAATACATCCGACGACCAACAACCGGCCGCTCAAACTTCTCCCACTGAACAGAATCCTGCACCCATGGGCCATCCGTCAACTCCGCAGTTGGAACAGCCGAAACACGAGACACCCATGGACGCAAAACCTCCGCCAAACGCTCACCATCCCAACGCTCCACATACCCGGAATAACCCACATAGTGCGAACCCGACGCAGTAACCGCAGACCACTCAATGTTATTACTCACCGGAACCCTCCCCATCCCACTTCTCGTTATCCTCAACAGCATCAGCATACCCCGCCCAGTACACCACCGCAAGACCCGCAAGATGCGACTCCGCAAGACGCTCACCCGGAGACATCAAAGAACAAAACAACGCAGCATAACGCTTACCGCTCGCAGAATCATAAACCTGCTCAATATTAGTCTTCACGAAGACGCACCCTCTTCGACGCAGCCTCAAGAGCCTCAGTCACAGGGTCAGGCGTGGGATAGAACACCACGGCATCATCGCCCACCAAAAGATCAACCAGAATCCGCACAAAACGCGAAGCATCCAAATCATCATGGATGTTCAACGTCTGCCGGTCGAACTCCTGCATGAACGAAGCCACCGCCAACCCAATGTCCCCCTCAAGCGCAACACCCAAGGCCTCACGAGCCTCCTGCGCCTCAAACAACGTATAAACCGGAACATTACTCATTGGTCACCTCCCTTGAATTATCTTCACAATAGAACAAACTGAACACTGAAAAACACCACTATCGGGCCGAACAGTGTCAAAAGCGTGCGAAACCCGACCCACAAAAGACGACGTGAACGTAACAAAACGGTTAGCAACCGTGCCGTCCAGCAAAGAATCCTCCACCTCAGTCTCCACAATCCCGGCCGACAACTCCACCGAGACACACTCGTGACCAAAAAACTGCTTAGTCAACCGAGTAGCCTCAAGAACCAACTCGGCAAGACTCGAACCAGTTACATCACCATGAACAGCATCAGACATTGTACAAATCCCCCTCGTCAATAGCCCTCTTCATCCACAAAAGTTGCTCAAGAGCGCGCTTACGCAGCACGGCCTTCACGTCCTCTGGGGAGTCCCAAGCAGCCCAACCCTTTACCTCATTGCGCATGAACTTCCGCAACGACTTCAAATAAGCACGCTGCAGGTGCTTCATCTCCTGCTCGCGCGCCGATACAGTCCACCAACTCACCAGCAACCACACCCCTCTCCTCTCTTATAACCCTGCTCAAAAACCACACCAACCGCGAAAGCATGAGCCTCCGCAGGACTACAATCCGTCGAACGGTGCGCAATCCGGTACAACTCCTCCGCGTGCGACTCAGCCATCAGTCAACTCCGACCAGAAATGTAACCATCAACAACCTCGAAATACAGCGGCTCTTTAAAATTAGACATCAAAGACCACGCTCCTCAGCCATACTCACAACCGCATAAACCGAACTGGCCGAGATTGCAATGCCGACAAACACGCCAATCAACGAGCCAGCACCATCCCAAAAGAAAGACCCCAGCCACCCAAACAGCACAAGAGGCAACAAAACACCGACAATGAACCCCAAACCCGCAGCGATATTCACCACAGCAATCGAAAAATAGAACCAAAAATCATGCCAAAGTTCAACAAACTTAGCCATCACTTACCTCCTCCAAGTAGAATCCCAGACTAGCAGGGCGAAATGGGGATGGCAAGGAATTTTGGGAAAAATTGAAAAAAATTTGAAAAAATTACGCAGAACCGGGCGAGCCGTATAGCCACCCCGTACCTATCCTAAAATCCGAGGAGTTTCAACCCCCCTTTTTGGGGGCTTGCTAATCTTGACCCTTTGGTGTAGTGGGGTGGTGGTGCGCCGGGGCTTGGTTTTGCCCCTTGTGGGTAATGTAACGGAATGATAACTTCGTATCTATTTTGGGGTTTGGGCTTGTGGAAGCCTATTGGGTGCGATAAACTCATAGTATGAACAAAGCAAAGGAACCCAACGAAGAAGAAGTGGTCACACTGACCGGAGTATTCCTTACCCCGGAGGAGGTGGAGGAGCGGGGTGCGTCATCCCACTAGGCCGGTAACTAGTCCCCCTGTCTCGCACAGGGGGGCACTGGTACTTACCTAGTACTACTCAACAACAGGAGGACACAATGAACGGCAAGCCCACTATCGGCCTATTCATCATGGCTACCGCCGTGCTGCTGCTCACTGGGAGCGCTATCGCTTCCACCATTGCAGACTCCACCCCATCACCCGTGGTAGCACCGGTCACTATCCAGCTGCCCACTATCTAAGGACACACAATGACTAACTACATTGACGACGACGGCACCGAGTACACCGAGCAAGAAGCGCTCGACCTTTTCGATCAGAGCATCGACGACACGTACCCCACGGTGTCTATTGCGGGGCTGGAGTGGGATGCATCCCGCGTGCTACGCGAGTGTGACCCCATTGCGTATCGTTGCTACTCGCTGGACTTCTTCGACGGCTTCTTGACTGAGGCCTAACCGATTCTCACTAGTCCCACTCTCTCGCAGGGTGGGGCACTGGGAGCTAATCGGCTACCTGATGGACAACAACTAAGGATTGATCATGGCACTCTCTAAGGTCAACTCAGACATTGGCACTAAGGCATTCGCAGACTCTTACGATGCGGGAATGCGCCGCGAGAGACTGTATCGGGCGCGTTTTGAGGATGGGAGCACGACAGAATTTCATGCCGTCAATATGATTAGGGCACAGGAGGACGCGCGTTTCATCGCGGACTGGACTAGCCGCGTACTCTCTTCTGTCGCTGGACTCTAGACAACACACTAAGGATTGATCAAAATGGCTACTGCAACACTCCCTACAGGTCTCACTGGTACTGACCCTATGCCCTACGGTTACCGCCGCTGGAATGGCTCGGTGTGGGCAGACATTCAGGTGGACAGTTACAATGCTGAGTTGTCGCGCATTGTGGCACGGCACGCTCAGGGTATGCCCGTTACTGCCCTAGTGGACGGTCTTTACAATCTCGCTAGCCAGTTTGACTACGCGGGTAAGCCCTAACTAGGTAACCAACTAGGCGTTACAGCCGTAGTTCTGTAGCGCTTGTGGTGGCAATCTAGCAACCAACAACACACAAAGGATTAGATAAACATGACCAACACGAACACCCCGGATTCTGTCTCTCAGTGCGATTGTTGCCCCGCCACGGTCGAGTTTGACCGGGTGTATGACTCCCCCAATTCCCCGTTCTATGCGCTTGTGGCGCGATCCGGTGGCAGCGATCACCTGTCCACTTGGTGCGGTGAGCATGAACCAGCCCGGCGCATAATTCGCGGTTCTGGAATATACTACAGCCACAATAGCGGGGGGTGGGTTTCTAACAATCGCGCTCCAGTGTGTCAGGATCACGCCACGCTAATGCCATGCATGCACTGCCCTGAGGTCCACCACCTAGCGCAAGATATGACCGTAGGCGAGTGGGCAATATAGGGGCGCTAACTAGGTATCCAACTAGGCGTACCGGCCTAATATCCGGTGCGCTTGTGGTGGCAATCTAGCAACCAACAACACACGAACAAAGGGTAATACAATGAAGAAAATGACTCGCATGAGCATAGAAGCACACACCACATACGTTGAGCGCCGCACACTAGACCGAGAGCGCACGACAGAACGCGCGCAGGCTCGTGCTAACAAGGTCACGGCACGCGCACGTTTCGGAGGGCAGGCATAATGCACCCTCCCGTCCCGGCAAGCGCTCACGTAGCCAACCAGAAGCCAAACACCTGCAATTGTGGTTGTGCTTCACACTTCCCAATCCACTTCGCTATGGGGTCACTGTGAACTACCGAGTGCGACACCGCTTCACTGGCAAGTTCGTAGAAGGCATATACGGCCTTCGGAAAGCTCAGGCGTTGGTTATCAGACTGAACGCCTTTACTAAGTCGGAATCGTTTATTACTTGGAAGGTAGGCACAGAATGAACACTGAAGAAGCATGGAACTATCTGGAAGACTCAGGGCTTGCCAGCGATGAAACACTGAAGGTTGTCACCTGCATTAGCGGGTACTCGCTCGGCACGCTAGAAGACATCCTGTACGCCGTTACGGGGTACCGCACGTTCGAGCAGTACATGGAGGCCACAGAATGATCCCCCTAACCGTACAGGCGCTAGGTATCTGCCTAGTGATCGCTTCTGTAGCGTTCGCTACAGGCTACAAAGTGGGAGGCATGAAATGAAGTACTCAGACAAGCTGGAAGCCGCGTTAGAGGCCGTAGAGACTCAGGATGGGCTACCGGGCACAGTCGGCATCATTGAGCCACTCAGGGACGCCCTAGAGCTTGCGCTCGCAGAGTTGGAACTCACCAACGAGATGTACGAGGAAGCGGAGAACGACCGCGCACGCGAAGAGTCAATGCGTGAAATGGCTGAAGAGCAGGTCACCGAGCTTGAGTCCACAATCGAGTCCTACGACTTTGACGATCGCGGCGATCAGGCAATCCGTGACCAGATAAACCGCATCAAGTACCTAGGTCTTGACTCGGAACTGTCCATAATCGAAGTACTAGAGAAGCTCAAAACGGAGGCGCAGAATGCTCAAGCTTGACGAGAACGGCCGCTTTGACTCAGGCGGCAAGAAGCTCGGAGTGGTTGCCACTCAGAAGGGCAAGCGGTGGCAGTTCCGGGATGCCGACAGCAAGCGCCTGATCGCGTCAGGTATGACACCCGCACAATTCGCCAAAGACTTTTGGTACCGGGACGACTTCACAGAGGGAGGCACAGAATGACTAGCACAGATATTCGCCTAAAGCAAGAGTTGGCTCAGGAGAACAAGCGCCTATCAGAAGAGCTACAGAGGGTTCAGGTTCAACTCGAATATGAGCGCGAATCGTGGAGGTCGTGTGTGACCTGCGGCTGGTCAGAGTTGGCGGAAGATTCTCGTTATTGCGACCTTCACACAAACTAGCCACAAAGCCTCAGTGACGTTCTAAGGCGTCAGGGTTCAAAACCGCACTGAGGCACGCAGAACACCAGAAAATGCCTTAGAGGGCAGAATAGACAGGAAAGAGGACACATAATGGCGACACACACCATCACAAGCACCGAGGCACAGGACGTAACGCTCGAAAAGAACGGCCTGAAGCTCTCAGATGCGATTCAGGACAGTTTCGGCTCACTTCATATTTACGAAGCCGAGGGAGACGATTGGGTTCAGTACCACACCATCCTTCAGGATGGAACCTACATGATTGACCATGCCGATATTGATATGGATGGTTGGCGAGACGTTACAAACGAGGAGGATTCAGAGTGAACATTGAAGAGTATGCGGCACAGTTCCCGATTATCAAGCGTGAGGACGTAAAGAAGGGGCAGACGATTCTGGCAAAAGCTGAGACCACTTTCAAGATCGGCGTTGCCCCTTATGCTGGTGCGTTTTCTAGCTTCTCAGAGTTGCGTCTTGTGGAGGATGTGAAGCCTGAGATTGAGGATGGGTTTTATGTTGACTATTACGGAAAGCCTGTGATTGTTAAGACGGATACTCAGGGGGTCAAGAAGCGTGTCAAGAACGGCATGGAGAGTTTCTTGGATGATGCTGGCACGAATTATCTTGCAGCACTGAAGCGTCTGTACACGGTTGAGGAGCTTCTTGAGATTGACGACAAGCTTGGCTTCTGCTTCACTGCAAGGGGCTTCCTTGAGAAGGTCAAGGAGGGCAAATTTTGATCACGATTGTGGTTGGTATTGCTTTGACTTCTCTTACTCTTTCCCTTGTGGATAACTTCTTGAGGTAAACTCTGAGGTTCCGGAGCAGGGGGGGGTCTCAATTACAAAGCCTATTTTTATATAACCATATATATACTGCATAAGCTTTAATCTTAAGGGGGTACCTCTCTCCCGAACAAAATCCCTGTAAACGTCTCAGTTTCGGACTTTCCCTATTTTTCCGGGATAGCGTTTTATCTGCACGAATAGTAATCACTTGCCTGAGAGAATCACTCAAATCAGCTTGAATTTACATCCAGCTCAAATAGCTATAATATAAATTTACGCCAGATATACATTCATCCAAACGACGTGACGCACAAATGGCAAGTGATTACTATTTCTGGCAAATACCCTTGTTTTCATGCTCAGCTTCCGCTAAGCTAAACACGTGAGCAAAACAGCCCACCAAACACTTTTGGAGGACAGAATGACCAAGATGAACCTGAGCTTCACCCCGAGCGTTGACCTTCTAGGGCGCACACGCTCGCTCCTTTTGGCGGCAGTCGAGCTTGGCTGGGTAGAGAGTGTCAACGTGACAAAAGACCCCCGCCACGCGATTGTCACCATTGC
>Ga0314855_100218_pt1 | contig 11518 bp, 20 predicted proteins | sample 2018CB1WmetaG_FD_203636 | JGI IMG/M metagenome (GOLD analysis project Ga0314855, IMG submission 203636) | Cryopeg brine viral communities from Beaufort Sea near Barrow, Alaska, United States - 2018 CB1W | ecosystem: Environmental > Aquatic > Marine > Coastal | place: USA: Alaska | collected... | reverse complement strand
CGACATGATCTGAGCCTTCATGCTCAGGATGTCGGTCGCGAACCGGGAAACGTCCTGCTGCGTCTCTTTCAGGCGCAGGGAGGCAAAGTTGCTCTTGATGCCTTGGGCGGTGGCCGTCTCGTTCGGGTCCGACGATCCGCGGATGATGTCGCTCAGGCCGGTGACCTCGTAGATCACCTGCTTGCAGATGTCGCGGGCCTTGTAGAGCTCGTTCAGGCTCTTCACAACCATATCGAGCGGCAGCATCTGCACCGCGCCAGCCAGGCCGCCAGTCGTGGCGAACGCCGCCCAGTTCGTCACCGGGATAAGCGTGTTGTCGACGCCCTCATTCATCAGCCGTGCGATCGCCGGCTGGCTGGCATCGTAGACGCCCACGGCCTTGACAGCCTTCACCAGCATCGAGATACGGCTGGTCAGGTCATCCAGCTCGCAGGCCTGGTCTTGGTACTCGATGTAGTCGGGCACCGGCAGCAGCGTGTCGGTCGTGGTCGTGGCGAACAGCGGCTTGGGGCACGGGAAAAAGCCGTCCAAGTCGAGTGGGTCATCCTTCGTGTCGAGAGGGTCGGAAACCCCCTCGGCCTGCCAGATCACCTTGCGCTCGGTCTTGTCCCAGATCTCCCAGACCTTACCCTTCTTCATCTCATCGGTGACGGGTGTGTCCTTGTCCAGGCCGATCGGCTCTTGGGTCAGCGGGACTTGCTTGAACTTGTCGCCGAAGCGCTTCTCGCCTTCCTTGCGGCCCATGTAGACGCGGCGGGACACCCATGTGACTTCCTCCCACGTCCGGGCAGGCGAGCAGCGGAAGTCCTCCCAGAACACGTAGTCAGAAGGCGTGCATTCGTAGCCTTGCGTGTTTTGCTTCTTCGGCGGCTGGGGCATGCCCATGAGCTCAAGCAGTTCGGGGGTCTGCGGCGTCGGCGCTGCATCGCCCATCAACCCGCCAGCCATCGGAGGCGCAGCGGGATCGACGGGCGGTGCGCCGGCCAGGTCCGATGCGGACAGCGTCTCCGCTGGGGCTGCAGGTTCCTTGGCCTCGCCCGATTCGTCTTCGACATCGTCGGTGATCTGGTCGCCAGCGTCGAAGCGCACCCATGCCACACCACGGCCAGGCAGCAGGCGGTCAAGGATGACGCAGCGCAGTGAAGAATCGAAGTCGGAGTAGTGGTCGATCTCGTACTGCAGCGCGCGCTCCAGGATCTGGGACGCGGTGCGCGCAACCGGGTCTTTGTCCTTGTAGCGGCGCTCGACCTGGGCTTGCGGCTTCTTGCTGTAGATGGCCGGGAACTGCGTGCGGACGTTGCTCCACAGCATGTTGTAGCGCTTCTCGGCGTCGTTTGAAGAGCCGGCCTCGGACCCTCGCTCATCACGGAAGCGCTTGACGATCTTCTTGCCGCGGTCGATGAAGGGCTTTTGGTCCTTCTCGGCCAGCCTGAGCGCATCGAGCCAGTTCATAGGACCTTCCGGAAGGAGACGTTGGTGAACGAGGCGGTCAAGATCACGTTGGACCAGACGTAGATGCTGCCGGTGGATGGCGCTGCCACCGTGCCGTTGAATGTGCCCGCGGCGACCTGGTCACCTACTGCGTTCGCGCCGCCTTCCGTGAGCAGCTTCCAGCCGCCCGATGTGAACGCATCGCAGGTAATCGAGGCTTGGTAGGTCTGTCCTGCAGTGACCACCGGGCCACTCTGGGTGAAGGTGCCCACCGCTGCAGCCGTCGCAATTAGCTTGGTGGTAATCGACCATCCCGCGCCAGGCGTCCAGCCTGTAGAACCTGCTGCGAAGTTGCCATTCGTGACCAGTTCAGGACCAAGGCCCATATCAGCCGCCACAGCGCCGTTGGCCACGAAGGGGATGCCGTTGGAATAGCTCACAGCCGCACCAGACGAGCAGCACAGCGCGCCAGCGGGCGAGATCGGCAGGCCGTCAATGTACTGCGTGTTTGCCGGGAGGCCACCGGTCGCATCCACGTAGACGATCTGGCCGAGCGCTGTGCGCAGGAGCCCATTGCTGACCTGAGCGCCACCGGCCAGAGCTGCGCGCGCCGCGGTGTTTGCTGCGTCACGCAGGATCCCGCAGACGAACGCATCCGTACCAACCGGCGCGACGGTGGACAGTTGCACCTTGTCTGCAGTGATCGGGAAAAGCGCCATCTAGTCAGATCCTTTTGCTGGGCCGCGGGGCCGTTTTCCACAGTTCTTCGAGCGTCACGCCCGTTGTCATGCGTCCACCATCCGACAGCACCGGGAAGACCGGAGGCTGTGCGACTGGCGGGGGTTTGGTTTGCTGCATCACCAGGCAGCCGTAGGAGAAGCCATCACCGTCATGCGAGGCCCAATCGTGCTGGGGTTCGCTGCTGAAGATCTTGGTTTCCTCGTCGTATTCGTAGGACCAGGCGCGAAGGCCATCCAGTCCCTGTTCACACTCATCCGAGAACTCGCAGTGGCTGATCAGCGTTCGCGCCGCATTCACACGGTCGGACTTCTTGCTGTCTGGCGTGATCTCCACCTTGTCGGCGCCGAATGCCTTCACGAAGATCTCGACGGCGCTGTGCTTGGCGGCGAAGGTCTTGGCTCGGGCGTCATGGGGCAGCCAGATCTTGCCGAGCTTCCGGCCCAGCAGCTTGAGCCGCAGCTTGTCGCACCACTCTTCGGCATCAATGCCCCAGCCGCCGTCATAGTCGACCAGCGAGTAGCCGCCCATCCTTGGCTGCCAGAACCACCACGTAGCCTTGTCGCGCCGCCCAATGTCCGCGCTGATCTCGATGGGTGCACCGGCAGGGTCGTAGCGCACATGCGATCCGATCTTTCCTGCGTTTTCCAGTCTGCCGATCGCCCTGGCCAGGATCGCGCCCAGGTTGGCAGCTTCAAAGCTGCACATGTACTCCTGATCGAACTTGGCCTGCCCGTACTCTTCGCCAAAGTCAGCGATGTAGGCGGCAAGCTCTTCAGCCAGCCGCTCTACGCTCATCGTCTTCGTGTCGTAGGCCGACAGCACCTGCGCGAATGACCTGGAGTCGTTCTTCGCAGATGAATAGGTCTTGTGCGCGTGATTGCGGCCCCGCGGAGTCGTGATGAACAGCTGCCAGCCGTTGTTCTCCGCAATGATGGGTCGGAGGTAGGCCCGAGCATTCGGGTCGGCCAGCGCCCATTCCGAGTACACGATGCCAGCCGGCGTAGAGCCCACCAGGCTGTTGAAGTTGTCCGAACCCACCACCTGCCAACTTGATCCGTTCTTGAACGTGATCAGCATTTCCGTGTCGTTGGTCGATGACCGCAGGGCAAGCGGGAAAGCCTCATCGATCCGCTTCTTGCCCGTGTGCGGGTTGACCGCCTTCCAGATCGCTTTCCGCGCCTGGGCAGCCTCAGGCAGCATGTGCCAGTAGTTCGCTACCCGCTCGAATGCAGCGCAGGCCGTGCGATGCAGCGCTACCTCATCCTTGCCCGACCGTCGATGCCAGATCAACTCAGCGTGCTTGCCACCGTTCTCGAGGTAGCTCCAGACGGGTAGCTGGTAGTCCCGTGGCTGCCAGCCGTTAGGCAGCGTTACCGTTGCCATGTCGAACGATGTTGACCGTCAGTGCCTCGCCATCCTTGCCGGTGTGCTCCACGCGGCCCAGCTTCGGAGCGGCGAACTCGGCGAGCTTCGCAAGCAAGTCCAGCGCCTTGGCCGGATCACCCTTCACATCGCCCTTTCCAGTGGCTACTTCCGCAAGCCACGTAGCGACGTTGGAGGCGTTATCCGAGAGAAGCTTGGTCACCGTGTCCCGAAACTCTTTGGTCGCCTTGTTGGGCGTTCCTGCCGCCCTGCCGCCGTGCTTCGTGCGCTTCTTGGCTGGCTGCGAGCTATTCGCAACTACTTTAGTCATGGGGTGTTCCTTCGGCAGGCTTACTGCTGATGGACAAAGAAAAGCCCGCGCAACCTCTCGGCTGGCGGGCAATGGCTACTGCAATGGGGGACGCATACAGGAATTGAACCTGCCCCTGCGGGCGCGACCCGCTGCTCTACCGCTGAGCTAATGCGACCATATAAGGTGCTGGGCACGAGCCCAAAGCATGTAGCTAGGGGTGGTTGGCTCGGCCCGAGGCACTGGGGTGGGATATGGGATTTCCCACATCCCCAATGACAAAGCCGCTGCAGGCGTGAACCTGAGCGGCTTGAGTGGTTGCGGGAGAGGTGCTCGCACCCTCGACGGTCGGGTTATGAGCCCGATGCTCTACTGTCTGAGCTACCCCGCAGGAATTCTGGAGGCAACTTGGCCGTCCGAGCGCTACGATAAAGAGTCTTTACACCAATTGCAAGCGCTCAGTTGTAAATATTCTTTACGTCGTCTTGTGCGCCAGCGATGAAAGCGCCCCTCTCACATTGGAGACTGTGACCCGCTCCCCCATGTCAAGAAGGGCCGGGTACGTGGCAATCGTGATGATCTGCCCTTGCTGCCTGTATTCGATCTGCAGCCCTTGGTCTACGCGGCGGATCACCATCTCGTCAAATTCTCGGGGTTCATCCATCACATCACTCCTGCCGCCATGAGGCGCTTGGTTAGTTGGCTCCTTGCTTCTGCGACGACTGTAGCGCGATCCAGTGCATCCAGCTTTTCCAGCCTCGGATGCCTCCACACGCTTTGCTCCGTCCACAGGTTGCGCGCGATCTCGTGGATGGCCGCCCTCCATGGGTCTTGCATCTGGTCGACCTGGAAGTCGATGCTCTCCATCGTGGAGCCGTGCAGCTCGTCTTCGATGATCTCGGCGGTGGTGTCATATCCCCTCCCCGCCTTGGCATTGCGGAACATCGGGTCTGCGCCAGCCACGGGAACGGGTGAGTAGCCCTTGCAATGGACGTGCCACTGGCGCAGGAGGTCATCGAGGATGTATCGGCTGTCGTTCATCATGGCCACTTCACCTTTCCCAACCAATTGATATTCCACTTGCACACCAATCGCCGATCACTTCCCCACCTCCAGCATCTCAGGAGCGATTACGGGGAGACCGATGAGGGCGGGCGATGCGCGACGGTTCCATGCCGCCCGCACATCGCGTTGCGCGCCGTCCTCATAGTCGAACATGACCGCTCCACAACCCTGGCAATGCAGCATCAGCGTTTTGCCCTGCTTCGCCTTGATGTCGCTGCTGCCGCAAAACGGACAGGGCTTCAGTTCTTCGTTCATGCCATCCTCTTTTCTAGTCTGCGAAGCTCAGATTTCGAGGGTGTAGCGAATCGGGGAGATCTTTGCGGAGATCGCTTCCACCCGCAGACGCAGCTTCAGCAGCTTGCCGCGCAGTTCGCTGGGCGTGGCCTCGATGGCTTTGGACTCCCCGCACTGGGCCAGTTTGTCCAGAGACCCGGGCTGGCATACCGGGGCGATGCTGGCGATCAGTTGCGTGACGCTGATGTCGAGCTCGCCGATGGAATCACTGAGGTGTTCGTACTCCACCTCCATGAGCGGCTTGTCGCGCGGAGGCTGGGCCGCTCTCTGTGCACCTTGCTGCAGTGCCTCGTTCAGCTTCTGCGCATGGGGGTTGATTTGTTGGGCTTGGTTGTCGTAGTTCATTTCAATTTCCTTTGAGTTGCTTCAGCTTTTGCACATACACCGCCTTGATGGCGATCAATTCGTCTCGCTCCCACTTATGCGGAAGGTTGTTGGACTCCAAGGACTCCACCCGAACGGCCCCCACCTTGGCGAGTAGTCCAATTCGGTACTCCACCGCTCGCCCTGCTCCCCACTGGTTGCACTTGACGCACTGAGCGTGGCAGTTGTCCTCGTTGAACCGAAGGCGTGAGGCCGCGCCGGTACTCCTGTAGTGACCGGCATCTCGACCCGCATGTAGTCGCGACAGGTCAGGAGGTGGTGCGCCGCACGAGATACAAGGCTCTTTCTCATCTCTGGTCCTTACCCATTTGTTAAAAACCTGCTGGGCCTCTTTGATGAGGTCGGGGATGCGCTTGAGCCCCACCCTCTTCCTCTTGTCCTGCGCCCTCTCCAGCCTCTTTTCAGCCAAGCGCTTTGCCATCGCCTTGCGCTTCTGAATCTCCTGGAACGCCACCATCCACGGCTCAATGCATTCAGGGTGCAAGCGGATGCGGCGCGCCTTTTCCTCTGGCGTCCAGCGGACCTTGCAGTGTTTGCACTTGGTGGAGAGCATCAGGCGGCCTCCCTGTAGTGCAGGTCTACGTCGCGTGCGGCTGCCGTGGCATTCAGAAACTCCAGCCAGTCGCTGAACTGCTTCTTGCCGAACTCGCTGGTCCGGCTTCCCAGCATCACCATCCCGCCGTCCATGCCCATCGCCACGCGGACGGACTCCTTGCGAAAGGCCGCGGACAGTACGTCCTTCCATTCCTCGGGCGTCATCCAAACCATGGCGCCGTTGACCGGCCACTGCAGTTGGTCGGCGAAGGCCTGCAGGATCGGCCACTGGGCGGCGTTCTGGTCAAGGTTGCGGGTTGGCTCCTGCACGACAGCGATGTAGCCGTCTGGGGCCGTGTCGATGGCTTCGTGGGCGCGGCGGCGTGCTTCACCGTGAGCGAGGCGGAAGAGGCGCTTGTCTTTCATGCCATGCTCCCCAGCGACCAAACGCTATTCGGGATGACGCCTTGCATCGCCATGTCGACTGCGCCCATGGCCTCACGCTGTGCCCGCTGGCGGTCCAGAGCATCCAATGCAGCCTCAGTGATCTGCTCGGTGCGGTCCTGCCGAGCTTTGCGCTCCTGTAGCGTCTCCGTGCTGATCTTCGGCTGGAACTTCGCCCGCTTCATCCCCGCAGCCGTGATCCGGTACTCGGCCATCTTGGTGCGCGGGCAGCGGCTTTCGACGGTGACGAACTTCTTCTCAGTCAGAAACCAGAGCGTGTTCTGCGCGGACTTCGTAGCGCAGCCAATGGCGGCACTTGCTCGGGCCGAGGTCATCAGCTCGCCGTCCGTCATCAGATTCAGGATGTCGAGGGTTTGGGTCACGATGCCTCCCCAACGATTGCGCGGTAGACCCTGCGCCAGAGCCTTCCTTCGGGCGTAAACCACGGGTGCGGGCAGGCGTCGAGGATGGACTGCTTGAGCTTTGCTGCGCGCTGGGCGTCGAGCATCACGGCATTCATGGTGTATTCAGTCATTGCGACCTCCACTGCCGGTTGGCGAACCGCCACTTGCCCACGGCGTTGCGCTCGATATGCCCTTCCTTAGCCAGCCGGTGCATGTATTCCTGCGCGGTCTGCTCGCGCACTCCGAACCGCTCGGCGACGCTGGCTTGCGGCGGCAGCTGGTCGTTCTCCGCGAAGAACTCCTGGCAGTAGGACAGCACCTGCGGCATGAGCGCCTGCTTCACCAGCTTTAGGTATCCACCCTTGCCCGGGATGCCAGTTGCGTGCGCCCGGGCCTTCCTGACCTTCGGCACTGGAACGGCCTGAAGTCGGGCCCGATGCTTCGGTGATGGAAGGCCGCGGAGTTGCGCGGCGATGCGGTTTGCCGCTTGGCATTCGGCGCTGAATTCGCTCATGCTTGCGCTCCCCGTGCTTGGCTGCGGATCGCATCGAGACGCGCACGCACGTCTGCGGGCATCGGAGCGCCCTTGTGCGCCTTCATCTGGGCCAGCACGTCAGGCTGACGGGGCACAGGCTTCGGAGCCTCCCAGTCGACCCACCGCTGTTGATTCAGGTACGTGAGCACCATGGGGACGAAGCTGCCGCCGTCCTTGATCCAGTCGGGCTGCTTCTTCATCCACTCGACGTGCGCCAGGATGTGAGCAGCACTGTCTGCACAGCCGAGCGTGGCCCACTTGTTCAGGGCTTGTTGCTTTGCCACCTTGCGCGGCCCCGAGGGCCATGCAGCCCAGAACTCCGCAAAGCCCGCCGCTGCGTTCTCCACGCCCTTTGCAGGCTTCGTTGTGGGCGCTGTGATGGTGTCGCCGAAGAGATCGCTGATCAGCATTTCGAGCCTCAGGCCTTGCCGAAGAAAAACAGCCAGTCTGCTTGCGTCAGTCCCAAGCGCGATTCTGGATTGGCCTGCAGCACCTGCACCCATCCGTCGTATTCAGCGACCGCCTGCTGATGCTGCTGGATCTTTCCATGGCACTCGCTCAGCTTGGCTTGAAGATCGGCACGAACTCCAACCTGTGGCCCTCGCGATTGCGAGTTCGTGTAATTCGCAAGGCCAGCCGCCACACTTTCGGAGATCTCGATTCCCGATTCCCGCACCTCCTTCATGACTGCGGCCTTTTGCTCCGCCCACCAATCAGCACGACTTTGGCGATAGAGCTTTTGTGCTTGCGCGCCCTCGGCCAACTTTGCAGCGGTGTATTCAAAAACCCAGCCGTCACGCTTTCCATTTCCGATGTTCAACATGTCGATTCCTTTAAAGATTTTTCAGCCACAGTTCCCCAAGGGTGGAAGGACTACGCTTCCTGCCCTCTCCCGATTCCTGCAATGCATTCATCCAGAGTCCCTTGAGGTCGTCGTTCAAATCGAAAGAGGCTTGTTTCCACCGTTGTTCCTCTCTCTTGTCTCGGTCCCCGACAAAAAGGCCGATTTGGTGTGCAGGGGGTGTGTCCTGAACCAGTCTTTCTTGAGTGCGGGCGATACAACCCCGTTAGCTAACGCGCTCTGACGCCCTGCTAAGCCAGCAGGGAGGCATGCCAGGGGGTTAGGCCGCCTCCCAAACAGAACGGCGGTCACGACGCTCTCCGGTATCGACTACCAGACCTGCATCGCGCATTGGTTTGATTCGCGGAGAAACAGTCACGACCGTGAGGCCGGTGAGTTCAGCGATCTCATGTGTGGTCATCGGTCCGAAGCGGCGAAGGCATCCGAGGACAACTTCGCAAAGATGCGAACTCGCCGCCCGCACGCGCACTGCTGCGTCGCGAGAAGAGCCCGGATCAGTGTTGCGTGCACGTGGGATGGCGAGTTCGATAGTCATGCGCAGGCCTTCGTAGCGGTGAGTTCTTCCAGGACGGTCAACTTGGCGTGACGTGCAAGCCACTGGCTGACCAACGTGTTGCCGACCACTGCTTCAAAGCGAGGCAGTGCATCAGCGGGAAGCGAACGGCGCGAGGGCTTGTCGTCCTCGTGCAGGAAGTCGGTGACGTGTTGCGGGTACAGCTCGGCTTCTGCGGCAAGCTGCTGGCGCGTCATGTAGTGAACGCGCTTCAACTGCCACGCCAGACGCACCGCTTGGCGGTAGGTCTTAGCCATACGCACCCACTGTTCGGGTGCAACGCTGGGCGCGTCTATGCGCCCTAGAAGGGGAAACTCTCGGGTGTCCATCAAGGTGCCTCTCGATAGGGAAAAGTCAACGTCTAACCAGTTGCCTAACCTGTTGCGGTGCGGCAAAAAATAGAGGCCATGACGACGCGAAAAATCACAGCCTTTTTGATGTGCCCGGCCGCAAACGGCGATGCCTCGGGAGGCACCCCTGCGGCAAGCGCCGCGAGCGGAGGACACATCAAGAAGGGTGCGTGGGTGAGCGCGCATGAAGCTGCCTTAGACGGAATCGCCGGTTGGTTCGGCAATGGACCCGTCTGCTCCGATGTCCTCACTGCGAAAGATCGGAGTGCGGCTCATCTGGTCGAGCAAAAGGCAGATCAGCGCCCAGAGAGCGAACAGGGACCAGAAGAGGACGGGGGGCATTCAGGCCGCCTTGGCCTTGAGCAATGGGAGGGCCGTATACAGCTTGCGCACGGTGTCGATCCGCGGGTCGGTGGTGTCACCGCTGCGAACCTTCCAGAGCGTGGTGAAGGGCACGCCGCTTTCGCGCGCCAGGACTTGCATTTGCGCGTGGCTCAGGGCTTCGAGACGAGCACGAACTTCAGCGGCAGCGGGAATGTTTGGCTTCATAAGACCCCGAGAATATCGGATCCGGTATGAATGTCAACCACTTTCGGTACGGCGCTTTGATACCGTATTCGGTCATGAGTGCGGCAGACCCGAAAACCTATCTTTGGAAGAGAATCGAATCTCTGATGGGTGGCGTCACGCGCACCATCGACCAGGTCGTTGCGCACACCAACATCAGCCGAGGGTCTATTCAGCGAGTCCGCGAAGGCAAGACGAGCACGGGGACAGACATCCTCGTTCAGCTGGCCGAAGCCTTTGATTTGGAGGTGTGGGAACTGCTACAGCCACCAACTGACGAATCGCATGTCCGGCAAGTCGCGAAGTCGAGCGGCGGCCCAGAGGCGAGAAAAGAGCAAGCCTTGGCTATCTTGAAGATGGCGGCAGCCCTTTCGCCTGACGCTCGGAAAAGCACAGCCGACGCGCTGGGGCATTACCTCCTGCACCCAGAGACAAATGCCGACATGCTGCCGATCTTGGTCGCTCGCTTATCGGGGGAGTTCCCGCCCAAAGCAGCGGACGACGAGCCGAAGGCCGCTTAGGTACAAGGACTCCATTTCAACTGTACCGCGTTCAGTAATAGTTGTGACTCGGTGTTTCTTACTAGTACTGCTTTATAACTATCCCATGGATATGGGAGCCGGAGGATTCGATGCGCTGGATTGTCCTTTTGCCGTTCGTTCTGGCCGGTTGCGCCAGCACATCGCCTGTCCAGCCGGTTGGCCGTGACCGCTTCATGGCGAGCTCGACCGTCCGCGGCGGCTTCACCACTGACGGCCAGATCAAGGCCGACCTGCTGGATCGGGCGCGGGCCTTCTGCGGAAAGAAAGAGATGGTGCTGGAGAACTCCAGCTCTGGCGGCACGCAGGGATGGACGCCGCAGACGGCTGAGGTACTTTTCAAATGCGAGTAATCGTCTCCATCATCGCGCTCGCGCTTGCAGGCTGCGCTACGTCTTCCGCCACCTATGGCCCGAATGGCAAGCAAGCGCACAGCATTTCGTGTCCTGGTGCGGCCAACAGTTGGGGCTCCTGCTACGAGAAGGCCGGGAACATCTGCAGTGCGGCGGGATATGACATCGTTGTTCAAAACGGCTCTGTGACACCCTTTGGGATGGCGAATGGTTATGCCAATGCCTCCGGAGGAAGCGTCTCGGCTTTCGGCGGCGGATTTGTGAGTCGCAGCATCCTGGTGCAATGCAAGACCTAAGACACGACGCCCCATAGGAGCCGCCCACCGAGGCGGCTTTTCTTTGGGCAAATGGCTGCTAATGACCGGCTGGTCATAAATACCCGACAAGAAATACCGGATTCGGTTGCCATTCCGTACCGCTTTCGATACCATTCATCTCAAGCAGCCACCCGCTGCGCCTCTAACCAAGGAGATGGAATGCAAGCACCGACCCCCGCAGCTCCTGCTGCACTGACCAAGATCAAGATCGTGAGCCGCTTCGACAGCGAGCGCGTGCTGTTTGAATGCGATGCGCCTGAGGGCCTCGAATCGGGCCTCTACATGCGCCATGCGCTGGAGAAGGCTACACAGGATCGTGCCGACCTGCGCGGTGCCGACCTGAGCGGTGCCTACCTGCACGGTGCCGACCTGAGCGGTGCCGACCTGAGCGGTGCCTACCTGAGCGGTGCCGACCTGAGCGGTGCCGACCTGAGCGGTGCCTACCTGCACGGTGCCGACCTGCGCGGTGCCTA
>Ga0314855_100217_pt1 | contig 11559 bp, 33 predicted proteins | sample 2018CB1WmetaG_FD_203636 | JGI IMG/M metagenome (GOLD analysis project Ga0314855, IMG submission 203636) | Cryopeg brine viral communities from Beaufort Sea near Barrow, Alaska, United States - 2018 CB1W | ecosystem: Environmental > Aquatic > Marine > Coastal | place: USA: Alaska | collected... | reverse complement strand
CCCGCCGGTGACTATGCCGAAGACGAGGACGTGGACGGCGACCAACCAACTGCCGCGCTGTGTGGCGATGACGCTCACCCCCCGTTCGGTGAACTCCTCCACAGCCGGCCCGGTCACGACTTCGCTCCCGGCATTCTCGGAATCCAGCCTTTGCCGATGATCTCCTTCTCGATGAAGCCATTGCAGTCGGCTTCGCTTCCCATCCAGATGCACGCGAGCGGGAGGATAGCGCCGGACACCTGCAGCGCAGGGTGCCACGGGAAGTCCTCACTGAACCCTTCGTCCTCATCATCACCGTATTCGGCGAGCCAGCCGCGATTGTTCAGCCCGGACGGGTCCCACGATTCGGAGGGGCGAGCGATCCGATCGCAACCCCACCCCCTGTTGGTCGGGTCATCGGCAAGGTCAGCGGACCAGACCTCGCACAGCACCTGCTCTTGATAGCGGTCGGCGAGGCTCTGCGCAGCCCGGTCACGGCTCTCCTCCGTGGTGTAGCGGGCAGACCGGTAGTTGGAGCGCTCCCCTCCGATGATGCGGTACTTGAGCTTCGGTTCTGTCGGATTCGTCATGGCGTGCTCCTAGTTGTGTCGGACGCGCACGTCCGACCCTTCGTGGTTGTGGTCGATCTCGATGACGAGGGACTCAGCGCCCGTCTCGTCGATGTGGCGGTAGATGATGACATCGGCCTGGCCTGTGTGGACGGTGTGGATCAGCGCACCCTCGTCCCCGATCGTGGTCGTGGTGTCGAATGCCTCGGCGGCGCTCATGCGCTGGCTCCGATCTGGCGGCGTCCCCCGTTGACGGCGGTTCCTCCAAGGTTGGCCTTCCTGCCAGCAGCGGAACCGGCGCCAGTGCCCGAGCCGGACAGTTTGCGACCCCTCGTCTGGGTGCGGGGGAACTCGTCCCGGACAGCGGCAGAGACGTCGCGGTCGCGGTTCCTCACGACGAGCGCGGACGATGTGCCGGCCGACGCGAACCGGGACTCGTTGGAATAGCGGGCAGCGGCCTCAGCCTCGCGGAGACGCGTCGAGATCGTCTTCGTGAACCCAGACCACCACGAGCGGCGGTACGCGGCCTTGTCCTCCCACGGCGGGATGATCGCCCGGTTGACGTCGCGCGCGGCCTGCATCATCAGTGAGGTGACCAGAACGTCGACACGGGTCATGTCGCCTTTCTGCCCGAACAGGTGGAGCTCGTCGATCTTGCGTCCCTGAGCGTCCCGGCCCGGGGAGACAACTCCCTGGACTCCGAGCGCGGTGGCAACGGCGTAGGCGAGCGTGGCCTTGTCTCTGGCGTACGGGGCGTGCAGGACCATGACGCGCTTCTCGATCCCGTTCTCGTCCGGCGCGGTGGCGGCGAGCAGCGCCTCGTCGATTCCGTATTCCGCGATCAGTTCGGCGGCTTTCGCTGTGAACGTCTCAGCCTCCTGCGCGGTTGCGGCGGGGGACTCGGCGAGCGCGAGCAGTTTGCGGACCTTCTCGAGCCGCTTGTCGGTGCTGGTTTCTACGTTTTGCATGGTCATGCTCCTTAGTTGGTTCGGCGGCTGGCGATCTCGGCTTCGAGCATTTCGACGACGATCGGGTCGTCCTGCCACGCGGCGAGGATGTTGGGGAGAAACATTGTCGGGATGTCGGGGAGAGCGGCTCGGGCTTCGTCGTATGTCGTCATGGTGTCCTCCTATGTGGACGTCGATCTCAGTTGCAGGTGACCGATTCGGGCCGGACGTTGGCGAGACTGTCATCGGTGATCTCGTTCGTCAGAGTCAGGCGACCGTTCTCGGCGATGTGCATGACCTTGAATGTGCGGCCGGTGCAGCCGGGGATCGAGCCGTGGTACTCGACTCGCTGGCCGACCTGGGGGGCGATGCTCTTGGTGTTCGTCATGGTGGGCTCCTTGTGTGGCGGTTGTTGTTGTCGTGGTTATGGTTATAACTTATGTCATTGGTTGACCTATGTCAAGTCGGTATAACCATCAGGCGTCTTCGTACCCGCCGGCGACGCAATCGAAGCAGTACCGCATATCCCGACCCCGCTCCTCCACGAGGTAGATCGGCGTCGAGCAGCCCGAGCAGGCGCCCAGCGGGTCGCCCCCGATGTTGTGGTCGGGCAGTCCGGTGCTCATGCGCGAGCCTCCTGGACGACCAGCCAGTCGCGGACAACGGTCATAGCTTCGGCGTCGATCGCCCAATCGGGGCTCCCCATGTCGAGCAGCAGCCCGCCCTGGCCCGAACCGAACTCGTCGGTCCCAAGGATCGTGGCGACGCGGAACGAACCACCGGTGAACTGACCGACCGGCGGGAAGTCATCGCGGGTGAAGCGGGTGTCGTAGAACTCGACGATCGAGCCACGGTCAGCGGTGCGGAACCGGTTGTACGGGTTCAGCGTGCCCTGCGGGACGTGGACGACCGTGAAGGTCACTCCTGTGTGGGAGGTGATCTCGAACTTCGTGGCGGTCATGTCAGCGACCCCGCGCGGTGAGGGCTGCGTCGATCAGTTTGATCGCTGCGAGAGCGCCTTCCGGGTTGCGTCCCGCCTTGTAGTCGGCGAGGTGGACTCCGTTCGCGGAGAGCAGCGACTCCGTGGAGTGGGTCGTGTAGCGGTTGAGCATGTCGCCTCCTGTGGCGGTCGGGGTGGTCGTTGCGTTCATGGTTATAACTTATGTCATCACTTGACCTATGTCAAGTTGATATAACCATGAGGTCACCGACCCCGAGTGATCCGAGACATCAGCTTCGCGGCATCCGCAGCAGTCGAGCAGTCGAGGACGAACTGCTCATCGTCGTCGAGCCCGTCCCCGTTGTTCTCCATCTGGTGCCACGCGGCGCGGGTGCAGACCTGCACCGAGTAGTCATCCATGCCGACCGAAGTCACGAACGTCTTGCCGAGCAACGTCGTGACCATGCACCCACCCCCAGTGTGCTCGTACCGGAGGTTGTCGCCGTGGTCGTCTCCCAACGCCCGACAGACCGACCAAGCCCGATCCCTGCCCCTGGCGTCGTGCTGGACGTCGACGAACTCCGAGGACAACCGGCGGTACGTCCGAACCTCCCCGCCGAGCATGACGAACGTGATGAGGTAGTGGGTAGGGTCTACCGGGTCGCCGTCAGGTGCGACTGTCAGGACCTCGCAGGCCCTCCCAGCAATGATGATGCGGTCGCCGGCTTCGACGTTCTCAGCGGTCGTCTCATAAGTCCTCATTTGTTGGTTCCCTTCTTCGTCTGTGGTGTGTAGCGGTTGGCTTCGTCGAGGGCTTCCCTCGCGTCGTGGGCTGCGTCGTCGCATCCGGCGTCCACAAGGTTGAGGTATCCCTTCGCTGCGGCGAGCCAGAACGTCCTGCGAGCCACGAACAGAGCCTTGGCCCGATGAGGTGTGCTCTTGGCGAGCGGGTCCCGGTTCGGGAACGACAGCCCGGCGGCGGCGAGGTCTTCGAGGTCGGGGTACTTCATGCGTGCTCTCCTCCGTCGGTCATTCCGCAGTCTTCGCAGTCGGCGGGGATTCCCTCAGCGGCGAACTGGGCGATCTCGGCCGGGGTTACTCGGTCGTGGGGGGCGGTGGACATTCCGCTGTGGGCGGCGCAGGCGATCCGGCCGGGGTTCCTGGGCTCCCAGTAGAGGGCGGTGGGATTGAGGTCGGTCATGGTGGCTCCTTAGCGGGTGAGGAAGGTGAGAGCGGCTTCGGTGATCTGCGCGTCCTGCTCGGTCTGGTCGAACAGGATGTGGCGGAGTTCCCGGACTGTGAGGTTCTGGTTCTCGACGACGGTGAGGATTTTGCGGAGTTCGCGGACGGTCATGGTGTCTCTTTCGGTTGTCGTGGTTATGGTTATAACTTATGTCATCGGTTGACCTATGTCAAGTCGATATAACCATCGGGTCATCGGTTCATCCAAGCGCCGAGCAGAATTACGGTGGCGTAGACCGGGGCGAACACGACGAACCATGCGAGGGGGCGCAGCACCCACTCAACTCGAGCCAGAGCGACGACGACGACCGAGGCGACAGCCCCCAGCAGCAGCGCGAGGACGATCGACAGGTTCGGGCTCACCGGTCAGGCTCCTTTGGCGATCTGGCCGGCTTCGCCCTGGCTGACGAAACTGTTGTAGAACAGGGCTGTGGCGAGGTTCCCCCCACGGTGACGGCGGAGCAGATCGGCGAGGAGGTCGACGGACTGGGCCTCGTTGTGTCCTCCCTTGACGCGGCGGGCGATCATGCGCTCTTTCTGCTGGCGGTTCATCAGATGCTCGTTTCGATGCGCTGGTCGGTGAGTGACTCGTCCCGGAGCGCCCGGGCGAGAAGTGAACGGGCCTCATCGGGGGTGACCGGGACGGGGGCGAAGCTCAGGTTGAGCAGTCCCCCGAGCCCGAGGTCGCTGACGAAGACTTGCTCGCTCTTGTAGGTCGCGGTGACGTAGTGTTTGTTCATGGTTATAACTTATGTCATTGGTTGACGCATGTCAAGTTGATATAACCATGCAGTCTTACCGACGACCCGCCAACCGCTGATCCGACGAGTCGATGCTGTCGACCTCAGCCGACGGGTCCAGGAACAGATCAGTCAGCCCCCACACCGCAGCGTCGAGGATGTCCGGGGACTTCTCCTGCGACTCGGCAGCACCCACATACGTCGTCATCACAGACTCGAGCTTGTCGACGTCCTTCGGCACACCCACATGGTGCATACGGCCCTGTTCGTACAAGCCAGCCACCGGTGCAGCGCGAGCACGCTTGTCTCTCGTCGCGTGAACGATCCGATAGTTCACCGTCGGGTCGACCATGCTCAGGACCGTCGGGAGATACTCGCCACCATTATTCGCCTCGATGACCACAGCGTCGGCCTTGTACCGGTGGTAGAGCATCGCGGCGTGTCTCATGGTCTGTTGCGGGGTCAGGCGTTTCGCTTCCGAGTGGAGGACGAACCCGTGAGGCCGGCGGTCTTTCACCGTGAAGTCCTGCTCATACCCGCGGGCGCAGACAGCGAAGCCGTTCTCATCGGCGGACTCGGTGGACGTCACAGCGGGGTCGACAGCCACAACGACACGCTCGAGCTCAGGCAGACGAGTCTTCGGGATACGGAATCCATCTCCCTCGAACATCCACAACTGCCACAGCGCGCCCTCGACGTCTTCGAGGAGATCGCCGGCCAACTCTTGGGCACCCATCCGGGTTCCGTCGTACGAGGACGTGAGGCGGCGTAGGGCGATCTTGGACAGGTTCGCCTGGTTGTCGGCCATGTGCCCACGGGTGAGGCGCACAGCCGGTTCGCGCTCCTCACCCTTGGCGAGGATGTCTTTCATCTCGTCGCGGTGCTCGTGGACGAGTTTCTTGATGTGGGCCATAGCCTTCGGGGTCGTCGAGATGACAACTTGCGGGTCGTCGGCCTCGCGGAGGCAGAACCAGATCATGTCGAGGACCTCCTGCGCGGTCTTCCGGTTCCACGCGGCGAACTCGTCCAGCCACGCTTTGTCGAACTCCCAACCGCGGAGGTTGTCGGGCTCGTTCGCTCCGAAGCCACGGAACACGGTGCCGTTCTTGAGGGTGAGGCGGAGGTCGCCGATGGACTTGTTGTACTCGGCGATCTCCTCGTCGGGGATCACAGCGAGCAGACCGGACTTGCGGTGCTCGAAGCAGATTTCTCTGGCGAGAGTGTCCTTCCTGGCCACGACAGCGATGTGCAGGCCACGCGGTGCCACTTCTTCCCAGTGGCGGCAGGTTTCGGCGCCGGTACGGGTCTTCCCCCAACCGCGGCCAGTCATCATCAGCCACGTCTCCCAGTCGCCGGCGGGCGGTCGCTGTGAAGCACGGGCGTGACGGTGTTGCCAACCCTGATGGGGCAGGCCGTTGCAGCCCGGGCGGGTGCAGGCCCAGCGGCGGGCAGATACGGCGTCGGCTTGGAGGAGCGACTGCACTTCCATGTCGAGTTGCTCGACGGTCATCAGCGAGGGTGTCGGCAGCGCCCGTATCGCTGCGACCTTCGCCCGGCCGATCAGGGGTTTGACACTCATCGAGGGGTTCTCTTGTGGCGCGATCCGACGAGCCACAGGCCACGCTTGAACAGGCGGTGCTCTGTGCGTACCTCGTGGATGCCGGTTGCCCGGTCGGTCGAGGGCAGGATGATCGGGGACTCGAGCCGGTCGAGTTCGGTTTGCCAGCAGTCCCACCAGCCGGGAGGGGCGGATCGTTGATCCCCGGACAGCGCCCAAGCCCACGAGGGGGAATCGGCGAAACAGGTGTACGGGGCACGCCAACCCTGCTCTGTGGGCTCTGAGAAGTCAGCCAGGAGCCTGTCAGTCGCCGTGGAGTGGGTTACGGGTCTGCGTCCCGGGCGGAGGCCGTAGCGGACGATTTGCTTCCGGTTCGTTGCCGGGGACCAGTGGAACAGATGACGCTCCGGGGTGGCCTGGGCGAGCGCATCCTCAGCGGCCTCAGCCTGAGCGATCGCGAGCTCGAACGTGTCGAGGGGGGTTTCGCCGCATTCCGCACACGGGGCAAGGCACTCGCCGTACTCGACAAGAATCTCAGGAAACATGCAATCGTGGGCCGTCATCCGAGACACCATTGGCAGTACGCGCGGAGGTTGGACCCGGCCACGTTGCCGCGGTCCTTGTCGAGGGCGACGACGGTCAGGAACGCAACCGCGCCACGGTGCCCCAGAGCCCGCACCTGATGACGGTTGACGCACCTTCCCCCAGCGCACACCTTCTCAGCGCATTCGCCGCGACACTCGCATAGACCGGCGGACCGGTTCTTGACCCCTTGGGCGGCATTCGCCCACAGGTCGACAGGTTGCTTACGGGCCGTCATCACTCGTCCTCGTCTTCATCGGTGCGGAGACGCGACCCGAGTTCACGCATCAGCGTCTCCATGCGGGTACGGCGCTCCTCGTCAGTCAGGACCGCCATATCGACCTGTACGGCTCCCCCACCAGGACCAGACACCGCGACGTTCTCCGTCGACTCACCCAGAGACAGACGCTCGAGCTTCGACGCCACATCCATCAGCCGGGCCAGCGAGGACGCATCGAGGTCGCTGTCAGTGAGAGTCAGCAACTTCTGACCGACACGCTGCATCGCCAGAGAGGCAGTCTTCGCGTTTCGTTGGGATGCTTTCCGGCGCAGTTCGCGCTGTTCGAGAGCCCACTCACGGTCGAGTTCTCGGTCCCAGGCTGAGGCGCGCAAACCCCATTGGTTGACCCTTGACCACTTCCCGAGGAGGCTCGCGTTTTTATTACACTTCGTTGCGGCTTTGGCGATAGTGCGGGTGAGCCCTTGATCGCGGTACTTCACGAACGCATCAAAGGCGGGGGATGATTCGTCGGGTTGCTGCTCCCACGGTTCGATGTCTTCACGTCTGGGGGCTTTGAGGGGTTTCTTGCGGGGGGTGGGTTTCTTCGTTGGGGGCTTGCTGGCGGTGGGTTTCTTGCCCGTGGTGTTGGTCGCCATTCGGTTTCCCCTTGTCGTGTTCCGCGGAGTTGTCATGTGTGGTGCGGAGTCTCGCGGTCTACTCCTATGAAGATGTTACCGGAGGGGGGCGGCGTTTGGTTATATGTGGGTGACGTTGTGGGTTGAGAAGAACCCCGTCGCGTCTTTCCGGGTGACTTGCGGGTCATCTGGAAGTCCCCTGTGGTGGGGTTTGACGTGCGGGGTTCTTGGGTTGGAATTTGCGGGGCGGGTTTCACAATTTTTGGGTCGACCCCTTCGGGGTTTACTAGGTGCGGTTCCGGGGGCCGCGCGGCTATTCGTTGGGGTCCCATTCGTCGTGGAGTAGTTGGGACGTTGGCCGGTCCTGGTGGGGGTCGATGTAGGTCGCGTGCTCTGGGGAGTCGGGACAGACCAACCTGGAGGGCCTGTAGCCACCGTTGGGGCCAGCGTCGGGCAGTCGGTCGTGTTCGGTCATCAGGAACCCGCAGGCGTCGTGGACTCTCGGCTCATACATCGGTCACCTCTCGTACGGTTGGCTTTGGACCAGCAGGTCGGCGCGTACCGCATCCCACGAGAACGGCTTCGGGGTCACGACGGCGCGGAGCCTGTGGGTGGCGATGGTTGCGTCCACGAATGACTCGGACAGGCCGAGCTTGCGACCGTGAGTGATGGTCTGTTCCTGTTCGGCGGCGTTCCGTGCGGCAGCGCCGGCGAAGATGCCGAGCAGCGGGGCGAAGCGGGCAGCGTTGCCCGGGATCAGGTTCTTCATGCAGTATTCCTCTCGATAACCCGAAACGGGTTCTTCCAAGCGGGGACCGACGTGTGCTCTGTGCAGCAGTCGTGACCCGACTTGCATCGCTGGTGACCGGACAGGGCTGTGGCGTCCCTGAATGGGCGCTCACACGCCTCGCAGCGGGCGGTATGGCCCGCGATGCAGGACAGTTGCCACGGGTTCGGGCGCGCTTTGTGGAGCCGACCATCGAACCCGATGACGTCCCGCGGTGTCAGAGGCGGCATCCCGTCCGCGCCGCAGAGCAGGCACCGGATTCTGCCCGTGCGAGTCCCTGGGACTGGGGCGAACAGGTCGTTCCAGTTCGCGGGGAGGTTCCGCAGCAGACGAGCACGCTGATGCTTGCCCGTCATTGGGTGGACTCCAATCCGAGTCGGTCCCGGATGAGGTCCGACAGGTTTGGTGGGTGTCCCCCGAACGCGGCGAACGTGAGGAGGTTCGCGGTGCGCTGTTCGTCAGCGAGCCGGCTGGTTTCCTCAGCCTGGGCGAGGAGTGCAGCTGCGACAGCGCGGTCCCGTTCCAGCGACTCCCCATCGGGGGCCTTCCACAGAGCCTTGATGAAGGATCGGCGAGCGACCTTGAGTGATGGGCCGTACTGGTCCTCGGCACTCATTCGCGGCCCTCGATCCCAGCGTCAGAGATGGCGGCTCGGATCACGCTAAACCGTCGATCAATCATTGACGCGTAAGACAGACTTGGGAGCGCCCAATCCTCAATCTCTTGAATCGTCGCCTCCACCTTCGCCACAATTTCCGCACGGCCAGCCTTCACACCCTCGGCGTGCGCGGCGTCGCGCTGAGTTCTCAAGGCGATCACGCGGCCGGCCAGATACTCGCGGCCACGTCCGCTCTGTGCCAGTCGCGTGTTCTGCTCGATCAACAGGGCCGTCATGTCGGAGACGTTCGGCGTCTCGCTCATTTCGCTGTCACCTCGTCCGGGTCCAGGCCGATCCTCTCGGCGAGATCGAGGGCGCCCATCCTGTCGAGGACCCGGAGCGCCGCGGCTCTCGTGGCGGGAGTTATCGGCTTCACGCCGTGGTCGTAGTGCCGGTTCAACTCAGACATGTCGATCTCCTCGGTCAGGGTTTTTCTGCTCATCGACAAGGGCCCGGACATCGCTCTCGACATCAGCCCACCGTGCGGGAGGATCAGGCAAGTCGCGAGCCCGTGCTGCGTAGTTGTCGGCCAGCGTTCGGACGTTCCGAACGAGCCGCGCCTGGTCGTCGATTTGCTTGCCGGTGGCGAGGCATTCCGCAACCCATCGGGCCTCTTTTTGCTTGAGGCGGATGACTTCTAGGTCCAACTGGTTTGTCATGCCCGAGGCGTCCATTCGGATGTCGACGGTGATCGTGTTGCCGGGGTGCTTCTTGTTCCATCGGCGGCTACGCCACGCGTGGAACCGTGCCATGAAAGTCATTCGGAGACTCCGATCTGTTCGGCCTTGCGAGCTCGGACGTTGGCGAGGGCCGCAGCACCGTCGTCGTGCTCCCAGATGCGCATGAGGCGGCGGCGCTGGGTCCACGAGAGGAGGACCGCGCGGTCGTACACGCCGACGATTCGCGCCTCGTCGACGAGCAGCGTCGGGATGTTGTCCTCGGTCGACGGCACCGTCTCTCCGATGGGCTCGACGACGTACAGGTCGCCGCGGCCGTAGAGGGACGCATGGAACCGGGCGTACTCGCGCTCGTTTGTGATGTAAACCTTGTTCGGGTGTTCGCTCGGTGGGTCGAGTCCGAGCAGCGCGGCCCCGCTCTTGCGGGCCTCGCACATTGGACACCCGTCGAGGGTGTTTCGTTCGTGTCCTCCTATGAGGATGTCGCCGATTTTGAGGCCGGGGATTCCCCCGTGCCAGAGGCGGATGTCGGTCGTCATTTCTTTGATCCTGTCGGTCGATGCAGTCCAAGGTCTTCGTACGTTTCGTCGACGTGCTGTCGCAGCCACAACCGCGCTTCGGCCCGTTCTGCCCGGCCCACGAGGCGGATGTACTCGAGGTCGCTGTTCGGGCTGGTGGCTTGGCCGAGGCGGAGCAGCGCACGACTGGCGTAGTTCATGGCCCGTGCGAACCGTTGGAGCGCCGACTTGTCGAACGCGACCTTGATCGAGGGCACGGCCGTCATCTGTCGGCCCCCGGCGTGTACTTGGCCGGTGTCGGGTTGCGGCGCTCGCGGGCTCGTTCGGCGCAGTACGTCCCAAGGGAGTAGATGCAGAGAACCCCGAGGACGATCCCGGCCAGCACCGCGCCCAGGGCGGCGGCGGCGAGCACGCCCCCGATCATGCGGGGACGTCCTTGCGGTGGCGCGGGAGCCAACCTCGTCCGAGGCGGCGCTCCTCGCGGGCCCCGGCCCAGTGGTCGGCGTCCAGCGCGTGGAGGATGCCTCGGTACTGGGCGACGTGCTTGCCCCCGATCAGACGTCGGTGATGAGTGGCGGTCATGGTTTTCCTTTCTGGAAGTCGTGAATCTCGTCGATCCACGTCACGTTCAATTCGGGCCCGCGGAGGCTTGCTTCCTCGTCGCGGACGGCTTCGTGGCGGCGCTTGACGCAGCCGGGACACTCGTTCAGTTCGTCAAGCTGGAACACCGTTCGTCCGCACCCGTGACATGTCTTCGGCGTTGTGAACACCCATTGGGGCGCGGGGGTGGTCATGCGGTCGCCGGGACGATCGTCAGGCGGCGGGCGGCGATCTTCGCAGCCTTGGCGCGGGCCTTCGTCCATCGGTAGGCCGAGCCCGTGGATGAGTTGTCGAATCCGCACGCCGGCCGGATGTTATTCCGAGCGTAGGTTCCACCACGGTCACCCTCGACGATCCGGTCGACGGAAACATCGTCGGCGACAAGTAGGTCGCCGCAGCGGTAACACCGGCAGGCCGCTTCGCCCTGGCCCAGCGGGACCTCGATCTCAGTGGTCGTCCCGTAGTTGTCGACGACGAGCAGGAGGTCGACGTTGGCTCTGTAGGTCATCACGAGGTACTCGCGGCGGGCGCGGCGAGCGGCAGAGTTGCCGCGGCTGTTGGAGTTCGAGGTTCCCCGCGGGTGTGGCTTCCGGGCGCTCATGTGACTGCGGGTTTCGGCTTCGGGGGCAGCCCGAACATGACGGCTCCCGTGACCATACAGACGGCGACGAGCAGGGCGGGGCGGAGATAACCCGACAGCCACATCGAGAACGCCATTGTCGAGCAAGCCAGCTGGAAGGTCTGCAGCCCAATCAGTTTCAGAGCCGACGGTCGTGTGTGTCTCGTTTTCTTCATTGTGCATTCCTATGTCTTGGCGGTTTTGTCTAACCTATGTCGCGGGGATGCCGCGCGTCAAGCAGATATAACCGCGGTGGGCCGGGCACCCCGAGATGATGCCCGGCCACAC
>Ga0314855_100216_pt1 | contig 11621 bp, 17 predicted proteins | sample 2018CB1WmetaG_FD_203636 | JGI IMG/M metagenome (GOLD analysis project Ga0314855, IMG submission 203636) | Cryopeg brine viral communities from Beaufort Sea near Barrow, Alaska, United States - 2018 CB1W | ecosystem: Environmental > Aquatic > Marine > Coastal | place: USA: Alaska | collected... | reverse complement strand
GCGGTAGCACTTGCTCAACCACTACCCAGTTCGGGTTTTCGGCGTCCACTTCGCTTAGGTTGATGGGTGCCCGGCGCACTTCGTTCACCAAGGCTGTGCGTGCAGAATCTGGCGTAGGCAAAGAGCCGCCACCATCGCCTACGGCCATGTGCGAAATTTCTATGGTCTGGCCCAGGGCAATGGCGTTTGCCAGTTTCGCCTGGCCGATGTCGGTCAAAATGGTGTAAAAGGTTGCCATTGTTGCTCCTATTGCGGGTAAACCGTCGCTGAGTCATTGCTGTCAGTGGCCGTGGCGACGTATGCCAGGCCTGACACAGATATGGTGCCGGGCTGGTACGGGGTTACGGTGGTTACATCGCCGTCGTAAAACGCCAGGCCCGCGTAAAACTTGCCGGCGCTCTCGCCTGCGAGATCCAAGCTTGTGATGTGCCGGCTTACGGGCTTGGCGTCGTCAATCAGGCGCTCCAACTCCAGATACATCGAGTCAGTGATGCCGGTATCCAGGACGCCAATTTTTAGCGCGAAGGTGCCGGGCACGCCCATGGGCTCGGTTTCCCACCACTCGTTTACTTCCAGCAGGTAACCCAGAGGCTCTACCACTCTGCGCAACGCGCTGATGGTTCCTTTCTTGCGATGGATGTAAAACGACGTTGCGATCACTTCGCGCTTGGCCCGCTCGGTCCAGAGCGGATCCCACCGGTCCACGCTGAAAGCCCAGGCCAGGTACGGCAGAAGGCGTGCCGGGCAAGTGTTCGGATTCCACAGCTGTCGAAGTGGTACTGGGACACGCTGGATGTCGGCCAGCGCTTCTGCGGCGGCTCGTTCAAGCGGGGTTGAGTTGTTGGGCAGTAGCGGCGTTCTGTTGTTACTCATCGCTGCCACCAATCACAACGGATGTTGCCGTGCAGTAAGCGGCCTCGGTTTCGGAGAGCACCACGTCTGTTGGCGGATCGGCCAGTTCTACGCGCTGCACACCTTCCACGTGCAAGGCTGCGTGAATGGCGGATATGCGAATATCGCGGCCGATTCGACGCTGCATGCCGATGTATGTATCAAGCGATTCGGTCGCTGCGGTAAGGATCGGCTCTTGCTCCGGGCCGGGATACACGTAGAGCGTGGCGTTTACCTGGTAATTCACGATAGCGGCCGATTGAACGGTTAGCCGGTCGCCCAGGGGGCGCACGTCTTCCGCAGACAGCGCTGGTGTTACGGTGTCGATGATGTCCTGGGTGGCCGTTCCATCACCCTCTTTTGCCAGCAGCGTGACCGTGACGTAGGCGGGGCTGGGGCTTGCTGCCCTGGCATCGGAAACGCGGCCATCCGCAGACAGTGCCTCGTATTCGTATGCACCGCGCGGGCCGGCAACGCTCAGGCCTTCCCACGCACGCTGTGCACGCAAGCGCAAGGCGTCGTCGGATTCGTAGGTGGGCGGTACCGGTGGCCGAGCTTCTGTGTCACCGGGCGAAACAACCAGGCGCTGCACGTCGAAGTTGGCAACCAGGTTGTCCAGGTCTGAATTTTTAGCGTAGGCAAGCATGGTGGCACGGGCGGCTTCGTTTACGCGCTGGCGCCATTGAATTTCGCGGTAAGCGTTTTCCTGCAGCAGCTTTGTAAGTGGTTCGCTTTCGATGCTGAGTGTTTCCTCAACCTCTGGCCGTTGGCCTTCATTCATCAGGGCAAGCAACGCCTGTTTGCGCTCTTCAAATATGATTTCAAAGTCGAGTACTTCAATAACGTCCGGGGCCGGAAGCTGGGCCAGATTGATGGTTCCGGTCATGCGCTGGAGCCTCCTGACATAATCGCTACCTGGATGCGCTCGGGCTCTGAAGAGTTGTCCCCTGCCCTGGTTACTTCCATTTCCAGCGTCGCCGTTCCGGGTTGTTCAGAATTCACGAGTTTTACAATGCGCTGCAGGCGAATGCGCGGCTCAAACTGGTTGATGGCGACAACAACAGCCGCATAGGCACGAAGTAGTGTTGCGCCGTTCAGTGGCTGGTCGATCAGTGCAGGCAATACAGAACCATACTCGCGGCGCATTACGCGGCTGCCAATTGGCGTGGTCAGAATATCTGCAACGCTTTGCTTTATGTGGTCCATTCCGCTTATTTTTTTGCCGGTTGTTACGTTCATTCCCATCATGTTTTGCTCACTCTACCGGCCAGCTGCCGGCGCTGGACCCGCCGCTGACGGTGGCTTTGGCGTTGGCTTGAATTTCATCAACAACGGCATTGGCTATTGCTTCAGCCAGTCTGTTCACCCAGCTGTAATCGCCAGTGCTTGTAGCGCCATGGGCTTCCATTTCAGTGATGATTCGGCCCTTTAGCTGGCCTTTGTTCAGTGCCATGGCTATTTACCTGCCGTTACTGTGCTGGAGCCATCGCCGTGGGGGTTGCCGGTGAAGTGACAAATGTGGCCAGTTGTTACAACGGGGTTGCCATCGTTGTGGTGGATCTTGGTGGCATTTACTTTGCACACGCCGGCCACTGCCGTAGTCGCATTGCCGCCGATGTTGATGGTGGCGTCACCGGCAACGTTGATATTCACTTTCCCAGGGAATGTAGCGACCAGTTCTTTTTTTACGTGGTCGTAAGTGATCGTTGCGCCGTCCGGATAGACCCGCTTGTGCTCGTCGGCGCTTTTGGAGGGTGCGTTATCGGTGTAAAGGCCGGTAATGATGATTGCCTGGGCCAGATCGCCGGCGGGTGACAGCAAAATGACTTGTTCGCCGACCGTTGGCGGGTTCCATTCCAGGGTGCTGCCTGTTCTTGCGGATATCCACGGCTGCCAGCCAGTGACGTTATCGCCCGCTTTTACCTTCGCCCGCGCGCGGTCAACGTCCACTTCGGCGATGGTGCCGATGCGGACGATGTTGTTAATCAGACGGATTGCTTCGGTGGTTTTGTCCATGCGGACAGTTTGTGCTGGGGCACTACACAACAATAGGCGCGCCAGTTGTCAGCCGGTAATGCGACAACTTCAAATCAAAGCGTGACGTGTTCCATGATCTTCTCGGCGATCATGTCCAGGTCCTGGCGGCTGGTGCCTAGCAATGGGCGGGATGGGTAATCGTATTCTGGGCCATTCTTGTCGACTTTCGCTCGAAGCCCGTAATGATGAATTCGGGCAATACGCCCTACCGCGCCACTGAACAACAGTCCTGCAGCGTCTGGAGAGGTATTAATCCGTAGAAATTTGGATGTGCGGATTTTTGTGAACATCGCTTTTTTCCGTATGCCTCCCGACTTGCCGCCAATACGGCTTTTTCGTGGCTCCCAGCTTTCACCGTTCGGGCCTTCCTGCTTTTTCATGCGCTCCTGGTTGGATTTGCGCAGCTCCCGGGCTATGGATTTCATCAGCTTTCGGCGTTCAGCCGGCTGCATTTTTCTTAGCAGCGGCTCGGCCCAGCCGGACAGCGCGTCGATGTCGTCAGTCATCGGATTCTACGCCTTCCGCCACGTTGTGCAGATCCGCGATGATTTCCCAGGCGGTGGCCTCCATTTCCATGGGTGCTTCGGGCAGCACGTGCTCCACGTCTAGCCCCGCTTCGGTTGCCTTTACAATCACTCGCTCCGTTACGTTAACGGTGATCGCTATGTCGTAGCTGTTGTTGTTCAGCAGCTCGGCTTCAAAGCGAATGGTGTTCATAGGGTCATGGCCAGGCTCGCGCACTTTGAGCCATGACAATATCGGCAGGATTAGGTCGTCAACATTGCCGGCGTAGTCGGTAACGATGATCTGGATTGGGATGGCGTAGGCGTGGCTGAGGTTTGGCCCGGGCCAGAACTCTATGCTGCCGTCTTCAATGAATGTCAGCAGCTTGTCTGGGTTGCGCTTCAAGCCAGGAACATTGGCCAGTAAGTGATTGCGTAGGTCCTCAAGCTTTTTCATGTTTTGCCACCCGTTCGGCGGGACTTCATAGCCATCGCCATACTGTCTACGCCCTTGCCGAACTGTCTTAGCCCGGCATAGGCCCACGGTAATGTGAGCAGAGCGCCCAAAATCATTACGTCCGGCTGGTCGTTCACGAAAACATAGGCCAGAGCCGCGAACAGAGACACCCAGCTTTGCCCTGGCCGCGTTCGGCGGACAAAGGCGTCTTCAGCTTGGTCGCCAGCCCGAACGGTTTCTTGCGTGATTCGATGCTTCGCCTGAGCATCTTCCAGCTTCAAGCGCTCCATTTCTTCTATATGGCGCCGGATGCTTTCCTCGTTCCGGTAAGCCAACTCTTTGAGTTTTATGAGTGCAGCTGGATCACTTTGGAGCTGGTGCAGTGCTCTTTCCGGGTCATCCGTGCCTGTGGCGCCACTAACAAGGGATACGCCGGCGGCGACTGCGCCGGGCACATTACCTGTTAACAGCGAGCCAACCAGTGTCGCGCCCGTCCCGGCGTTGTCTTTAATCCAGCCGCCTACCGTACTCCAGTCCATTCCTGCACACCTCAGTCGATTTGATACTTTTTTCGGCTTGCCCACCATGCGGGAATGTCCATGTTCGGGCAGGTTTTACGGGAGTCCAGATCACGGTGGCCAACCACTGAAGCGCCTGGGTATTCGGCCAGTTTGGCGTTCAGCCAACCTTCCAGAATTCGCAGTTGGTCTGCATTCGGCGCTGTGTCGGTAATAATGCAAATGCCCAGGCTATCGCTGTTATCGCCTTCGCCATTCCCGTCAAAATCTCGCACATGCGCGCCTTGCCAGTAGTCGGGGCGGCCTGGCTGCAGTTGCGCATCGCCGGTTATCACTGCGTTATAACCAATGCCTGACCAGCCGCGCTGCTTATGCCACTGGTGGATGTCTTCGGCTTTATCGCCGCGATTTGCGGGGCTGTCGCTGATATGCACAACCAGATATTTGATCTGCCGACGGCTCATCATGCACTTCCTCCAAGTATGGCTTTGATCATTGTCAGTAGTTCGACTCGGTAGGCCATTACCAGGCCGCCAATGCCCATCAGCACATACAGGGCCCCAGTGGCGAAGGCTATTTTTCGTGTGAGCACGTCCACACGCTGAACAAGGGCGGTAATCGCGCCTGTTGTTGCACCCGCGATATCTGCCATTGCAGCGACGGTTCCGCGGTAATCGCTATCCATGCGCTTACGGAATGAGTTCAGTGCTTGCCGGGTTTCGCGATGCTCTTCCTGCTGTTCGATACGGGCTTCGCGCACCTCGCTGCGAATGTCGGTGACCGCGTGCTCCAGGGCGTGAACTCTGGGTTGCAGCTGCTCCAGCTCACGCAGTCGCGCCGCCCAGTCTTGGGCTACCATGTCGTGTAACAAGTTTTCGTTGGAATCGTTGCTCATAAATCCCCGCTTAGTCCCAAAGCTGCACGGTTTGCCGTGCGGGCTGAGCCGGAACCTCTGGCAATCGAACGCGAGTGCCCATGGCAATAATCGGGCCCTGCTCTGCCAGGCCATGGTTAGCTTCCAGCACGGCTTCTGTAACGGCAGCTGTGTACCCGTAATGGCGAAAGCAGATACGGTCTACCGTGTCACCCTGAATGGCTCTTACTTCAACCATCAAATCAGCTCCACAGTTGTGCGCCGGTCGCCGCGAATATCCGACAGGGCCCAGGCCGCATTGCGACGGTAATCGTCGTCCGCGGGTGCCAGTGCGTCGGCTTTCTGGTGGCCTTTGCCTGTGGTGTCGTAATCGCGGTAACGCTCGATTAGATCGGCTTTTGCCAGGCAATAAACGGCACGCAGATAGAGCTGCTGGTGATAGCCCGCCCGCTGCCACGGCTGAATGGGCATTCCAGTGATATCGGTGACGCCACTGGCAACCTGTTCCTGCACCCAGTTGCTCAACTGATCGTTGGCGTCAGAGATTGCAGCTTCAAGTGCGTGCTGGCAGCGCTCATTCGTCACCGTGCCATCTACGCGTGTTGCATCGCGGAATGATTCGACCCCGATATCGGGGAAAAACGGGGCATTCGTGATGATTGCGGGTTCGGTAGGCCCGCCGGCGGCGATCAGGCTCATGCTTGCTCCTATGAAGGCGGTGGACGGGGCCGAAGAGTTGCAGGAAAAGCCGCAAATCATGGCCCCGTGCCGCCTTGGCGTCGGGGGCCGACTCGGTACCGGCTATTCGCCGGAATCTTTCAGATTTCGCTCCAGGCGCTCGATGTCTTTCTTCACGCCCACCCGCTCGTTCAAATCCAGCGCGCGGGTCAGGGCTGACAGCGCTTGCTCGTTATTCCCTTGGTCGCGCAGCAGGTAGCCGTAGGCTTTGAACAGTTTGGCTTTTACCTGGTCCTGCATGTCCGCATCGGCAAACAGATCAACGGCCCTGCGTAGCTGCACCGGCAGGTCTTCCGCAACGGTTTCATTGGCCATGGCCAACAAGCTGAACCCGGCAACCTCTTCAGCTGCGAGTGTTGCGGTGGTGCGTGCGTACTTATCCGGCGTTTGCAGGCCGTGCTCTATCGCGTATTCCGCAATATCCAGTCCGGTTTTGATGTCACCGATATCCAGGTACCAAACCATCAGGGTTACCAGGACATCGTCTTGCTGACCGGTACCGGCTTCGAGTACACCCTGCACATAGCTGTCGTATTTCGGCAGCATTTCGCGCTTCGCGTCGATCTTGCGTTCGATGCTCTGGATGTCGTGCAGCCGGCGCGAGTCGTCAACAATCGATATGCGGTGCAATTCGTGGGACTCGCCTTGCGGGCTTTCTGGCGAAGACTGCGCCGCCTCCAAGGCGGCGCGTACTCGCAAGAAGTGTTTTCTTGCTGGACTTGTCATATCAACCTCGATCAGACGATTGTGATGTTTTCAACCACGCAGCCGGCGCCGAAATCTTCAACCACATAGGCTTCGTTGGAAGACTCGTAGTTCTCGATGCGGTTACGCTTTGGGTTGTCGATCACGTGACGGCGACGGGCGCCGGACTGGTAGTAAATCGACAGGTTTTCCAGCGTGGTGATCATCAGTGCGCCTTCTGGGAAGAACGGCGCCGCAACGGCAGGCAGGCCACCCATGCGCTTCTGAGAAACGATGAGGTCCGTGGCTGCTTTTTCAGATGGGGTCTGATTGTTGTTGATCAGCGGGAAATACTTGTCTTGCAACAGTGCGCTGCCGACCATGACAACCAGGTCCGGATTTCCTCGGTGCCAGGTTTCGACCATGTTGTGCAGAGCATCGTAAACAAGGGCGTCTAAATTCATATAGTCGCCAGTGGAACCAACATTTACCGCGCCGGACGCGGCGACCACTTCGGACATTACACGCTCAGGCGCACTGGTGCGGTAGTGCTGCAGCCAGCCGATGTTCACGTCCTGCAGTAACTGGTTTGTTGCACGGTCAGTTTCGGCGGCTGCCGATGTGCCGTTGAAGCCGATCATGATTCGGTCAAGCGCTTGCTGGCGCAAGATCGCATCGCGAACCAGGGCCTGGAAGTTCGGAAACTTCGCCCAGGCATCAATTTTTGCGTATGGCAGCGCGGTGTCGAACTCGGTCAGCAGGCACTCGTAGCCGTTACTGCCCAAATCGCTAACATCCCGCGGAGTGCGGTCTTTGCTCGACACGTTGGTGCGGCCGGCAATGCTGCCGACACCAAGGCCAATTTTCTCGCCTTTGATTTCATCCACGCCAATCATGTTGATGGCCTGGAGCAAAGCACTGGATTCCTGAATTCGTTTTTCCAAGGTCTGCTGAACAGCTGGCGTTACGTTGAACTGCTCAGCTGGGTTTTCTGCGCCATTCAGAGTCGCGATCTGAGAGCGAAGCTTGTTAAAAAGTACCCGTGTTTCATTACGCATGTCGTTGCTTCCTTCAGCAGTCGGTCAAAATCAGCAGTCGGTCAGAATTTCTTCGTGTCCACCGGTGGCAGGTCCGCGTCTACTATGGTTGTGGGGGCTGGTTTCAAGATCGGTTTTCAACGTGGTGAATTCCGCTTTAAGTGAGTCCAGCGCGGCTTTCATCTGGCTGTATTCACCGTTTATTTCATCCATTGATGCGCGCAGTTGCTGGCCATCGGTGACAAACAGTTCCAGTGTTTTTTCCAGATCCGCACGGAAGTCACCGAATTTCACAGCACTCGCGTCGCGATGCTTTGAAAACAGTGCTTTGACCTTGGTGAACAGGGTGTCGCTATCAGCGGCTGGGGGTTCTTCTGAAAAATCCAGCTCCGCTTCCAGCGCCGCAGAAAATAGGTTTTCCGGGCGTTGCTTACGATTAGCCAGCGGGCTGTCTTTTGCGGTGCTGCTGAACTGGAGCATTTCAGTGCCCAGGGATGCGGGGGAGTCCGTCACGGCCAGGCCGACCATGTAAGCTTCGCCGGTGCCTGCAAAATCAGGATCCACTTCGATGGACGTGTAAATCTTCTGGCGGTCTTTCGACATTTTCACCAGGTCATCGGTGGGGTCGATTTCTGCGAACAGCTCCAGCTTGCCTTCCGCGTTTTCGCGAGTTTCCAGGCTAACCACATCGCCGAAAGCTTTGAAAGCGCCATCTGCCATCATGCTGCGCATGTGCTCAAGCCAAATCCGCGCCCCGTATTTCTCCGGGTTGAAGCTGGCAGCCATCTGCTCAATCCAGATGCGGCTGATTGCGCGGCCATCCGTAGTGGCCCCTTCCGTTGCGACTCGAAACTTCTTTTTCATGTTGCCACTCCAATGCTTTATGGGCGATTCTGTAAAACCTCATCAGTAGCCCACAGATTCACGGCATAGCCGTTCAATTCCAACGTGTTGCACTTGTCCCGGGCTATCGAACAAAACCTGAACCAATAACGGCACCGCCACAGCCATTACGCTGGCTGCATGGATAAAACAGTTGAATCGGATTACAGAGAGCACTTCGTCGAAGCCCGGACTTTATATTGGCTGGGGTGGCGGGCCGTGCGCATCTGTGAGCGCCTGGGCATCAGCCAGCAGCTGTTCAACAACTGGAAAAAACGCTTTGAATGGGACAAAAGCTCACCAATTCAGCGGGTCGAGAGCTCTATCGAATCGCGTATGGTTCAGCTGGTTTTCAAGGATGAAAAAGAAGGTAAGGACTTCAAGGAAATTGACTTGCTGGGCCGGCAAATAGAGCGACTGGCGCGTGTAAATATGTACGAGACAACCAGGCGCGAGTCAGATCTAAACCCTAATATTCTCGAAAGTAGCCGCGCACCGCGGAAATCAAAAAACGACATTGGCGAAGAAGGCCTGGAGCTCATCACCACTGCTTTCAATGAATCGCTCTTCGACTACCAGCACACATGGAAAGTGGCGGGACTCACCCATCGCATCCGGAACATTCTTAAATCCCGGCAGATCGGCGCCACCTGGTATTTTGCCCGGGAAGCGATCGTTGATGCGTTTCACACGGGTAAGAACAAAATCTTCCTGAGTGCATCGAAAGCCCAGGCGCACGTTTTCAGGCAGTACATCGTGCAGTTCATCAAAGACACGTGCGATGTTGAACTGAAAGGCGACCCGCTGATTCTGCCGAACGGCGCCACTCTGTATTTTCTCGGGACCAACGTGCGCACTGCCCAGAGCTATCACGGCGATTTGTTCATGGATGAGTACTTCTGGATCCACGACTTCCAGCAGTTCCGGAAAGTGGCCAGCGGCATGGCCATGCACAAGAAGTGGAGCCAGACCTACATTTCCACGCCATCGGCGGTCACCCATGACGCCTACCCGTTCTGGACGGGCGAGCTATTCAATAAGCGGCGGGCCAAAGACAAACGAGTAATTGTTGAAACCTCGCACGCTGCACTGGCCAACGGCGTGGCATGCCCGGATGGACAATGGCGACAGATCGTGACTGTTGAAGACGCGATGGCCGGAGGTTGTGACCTTTTCGACATAGAACAGCTTGGCATGGAATATTCGCCAGACGAATACGCCAACCTGCTGATGTGCCAGTTTGTCGACGACACCCACGCAGTATTCCCGCTCGCAAAATTGCAGCCCTGCATGGTCGACAGCTGGATTGAATGGCGAGATTTGAAGCCCTACACCGACAGGCCACTGGGTGATAGCCCGGTATGGATCGGTTACGACCCATCAGGGGCCGGCGAAGACGGAGACGGCGCGGGACTGGCTATTATTTCCCCGTCACATTCAAACAGTAAACCGCATCGCGTAATCGAAAAGCTTCGATTGCGGGGCCTTGATTACGAACAGCAGGCTGATGAGATCCGGAAGCTAACCTTCCGTTATAACGTCGAATTCATTGGCATTGATGTGACCGGCCTGGGTGAAGCGGTGGCCGAATTAGTGGAGAAGTTCTTCCCGGGCGTTACCAGGTACCAGTATTCGCTGGATGTGAAGGCCAGGCTGGTCATCAAAACCCAGAACATTATCGACCGCGGCCGGCTCCAGTTCGACGCCGGCGACACCGCGATCGCCCAGAGTTTCATGGCTATTCGCCGTGTAATGACAGATTCCCAGAAACACATAACCTACGCTGCTGGACGCCGCGGCGACACCGGGCATTCGGACATCGCCTGGGCAATTATGCATGCCCTGGCTAATGAGCCGCTTGAAGGCCCGGCCAGGCATGGCGGCAGCATGATGGAGATTTATTGATGAGCAACGGTAAATTCGAAGCGTTCACATTCGGTGAACCCACACCAGTGATGGATCGGTATGAAATGCTGTACACCGGATGCTGGGCAGCGGGTCAGGATTATTACGAACCACCGGTTGACCTAGGCGCACTGGCAAAATCATACCGGGCCACCGCACACCACGGCAGCGCGTTGCAGGTTAAGCGGAATATCCTTGTGAAGTCCTTCCAGCCAACGAAATACCTAAGCAGACAGGACTTTTCGCGCATGGCGCTGGATTACCTGGTGTTCGGTAACCTGTACGGCGAGATGATTACCAATCGCCTGGGTGGCTTGGTAAAGATCAAGCCGGTATTGGCCAAGTACTGCCGGCGTGGAATCAAACCTGAAACCTATTGGTGGGTGCACGGCTGGCTGCAGGCAGAAGAGTTTGCAGCGGGCAGCATCATCCATCTGATGGAACCCGACCTGGACCAGGAACTGTATGGTGTGCCCGATTATATTGGCTCGTTGCAGTCAGCCTGGCTAAACGAAAGCGCCACCCTATTCCGGCGCAAGTATTACAACAACGGCAGCCATGCCGGGTTCATCATGTACATGACCGACGCGGCGCAACAGCAGGGTGACATCGATGAGCTGCGCACCGCCTTACGCAACAGCAAAGGCCCAGGCAACTTCAAAAACCTGTTCATGTATGCCCCGAACGGGAAAAAGGATGGGCTGCAGGTAATACCGGTCAGTGAGGTGGCCGCGAAGGATGAGTTCTGGAGCATTAAAAACGCAACGCGTGACGACCAGCTGGCAGGCCACCGGGTACCGCCGCAGCTGATGGGTATCATCCCAACCAACAGCAGCGGTTTCGGGGACGCGGAAAAAGCGGCGCGGGTGTTTGCCGCCAACGAACTGGAGCCGCTGCAGGAGCGCATGCTGGAGATGAACGACATCGCCGGCAAAGAAGTGCTGAAGTTCAAGCCCTATTCCCTGGGCGAGCCAGTCACGCCCTAGCAGCCACCACGACAGACTTAACAGCCCGCCAAGCGCGGGTTTTTTTTCGTCCTGAATAAGCCATACGGGTGGGGATGCTCGCAGTGCCAGCGCGAACTCCCCCCCGCCA
>Ga0314855_100214_pt1 | contig 11733 bp, 10 predicted proteins | sample 2018CB1WmetaG_FD_203636 | JGI IMG/M metagenome (GOLD analysis project Ga0314855, IMG submission 203636) | Cryopeg brine viral communities from Beaufort Sea near Barrow, Alaska, United States - 2018 CB1W | ecosystem: Environmental > Aquatic > Marine > Coastal | place: USA: Alaska | collected... | reverse complement strand
AGCCGCAGCAAATTACAGGAACTGCGGGCCGAACTGGGTTTAGAGTACGACCATCTGACCCGTGGAATTCTGCACTTTTACACCAGCCAGAAAGAATTCGACAGCGCCCTGGAACCGGCGCGGCAGATGCGCGAACTGGGGTGTGACCGGCAAGTGGTGAGTGCAACGCGGGCAATCGAACTGGAGCCCGCTTTAGCGCCCTTGAAGCATCGCCTCGCAGGGGGCACCTACACCGAGGAAGACGAATCCGGTGATGCCCGCAAGTTTACCCAGGCCTTGGCAGAGCGCTGTAAACAAGCGGGTGTGGTGTTCAAACACAACACCCAAGTGGTTGGGTTTCAACGCGGTATCGGGCGTGTAGATGCGGTGGAAACCCTGTCCCAAGGCCATCACGATAGTTTGCGCGCAGACGCTTGGGTTCTTAGCCTGGGTAGCTTTAGTGCGCCACTGGCGCGGCAATTGGGACTGGCTTTGAATATTTATCCGGCCAAGGGCTATTCCATCACCGTGCCGGTGAAAAACCCTGAGGCCGCGTTCAACGTCAGCCTGACCGACGATGAGTACAAGCTGGTTTACTCACGTTTGGGGGATCGTATGCGCATTGCGGGTACGGCAGAGTTCAGCGGCTATTCCAGACGCCTGAATGTCACCCGCTGCCGGGCTGTGTTGCGCCGGGTGGCGGCTGTTATGCCCGAGGCGGGGCACTGGGAGCAGGCTGAGTACTGGAGCGGGTTGCGGCCAACAACGCCATCCAGCGTGCCCTACGTGGGTAAGAGCGCCATCAGTAATCTGTTTCTGAATACCGGTCACGGTACTTTGGGCTGGACCCATGCCTGCGGGTCAGCGGCCGCGCTGGCGGATATTATCGCCGGACGGCCGCCGCAGCTGGATTTTCGCTTCAGTGGCGTTTCAGTGACATAAGTCGCGCTAGCCTAACTGGTCGCGAATTTGCTTCTTGTTGATCTTGCCTACGCTGGTTTTTGGAATGTCGTCCACAAAGTCCATTTGCCGGGGGATCGCCCACTTGTTGATTTCGCCTTTATCCACATAGCGCTGTAAGTGCGCTTGAATGTCTTCTTGTGTGGCATTCTGGCCGGGCTTTAGCGTGATCAATGCGTGTGGGCGCTCGCCCCATTTCTCATCGGCAACGCCGACAACCGCGGCGGCGGCTACCGCCGGGTGCTGGCTGATCAGGTTTTCCAGGTCTAGTGACGACAACCATTCACCCCCGGTTTTGATCACATCCTTGATGCGGTCTTTGATCATCAGGGTCTGGTTCGGCTCCATACTGGCCACGTCGCCAGTGTGAAGCCAGCCATGTTGCCAGAGTTCTTCGCCTTTTTCCGGCTCTTTCAGATAGCTTTGCGTTAGCCAGGGCGTGCGCGCAACCACTTCGCCTTTGGCCTGACCGTCGTGGGCAACCGGTTTGCCATTGGTGTCCACAATTTCAACTTGCACCAACGGAATAGCGACACCGGTTTTCACCCGCAGTTCGGCCTGTTGCGCCAGCGGCAGTTCCAGATCTTCCGGTGTCAGGTGGGTGATGGTCAGAATCGGGCAGGTTTCCGACATGCCGTAGCCGGTGTACATGCGAATGCCCCGCTCGGCTCCGGCTTCACATAGCCCTTTGGTGAGGGCGCTACCGCCTATCAGCACCTGCCAGTTACTCAGATCTGCATCTTTGATGGACTCGGTGGCCAGCAACATTTGCATAATGGTGGGCACGCAGTGGGAGAAGGTCACATTGTGGGTTTTGATCAGATCCATCAGCAGTTCGGGTTCATAGCGTCCAGGGTATACCTGTTTAATGCCCATTAAGGTGGCAGCGTAGGGCACTCCCCATGCGTGCACGTGAAACATGGGCGTCATCGGCATGTAAACAGAACTGGAGCGCAGCAGCGGCGCCTCGTCGAACATTGAAAGGGAGCCTACCATCGCCATGGTGTGCATCACCAACTGGCGATGGCTGAACATCACACCTTTAGGCTTGCCGGTCGTGCCAGTGGTGTAAAAGCAGGTGGCTACGCTGTTTTCGTCAAAATCCGGGAAGTCGAAGTGGCTGTCTTCCTGGGCCAGAAGCTGCTCGTATTCACCCAACACCGCTACGCTGGCGGCTTCAGGCTGATCGTTATCGGTCAGCTGTATGTAGTGTTTTACCGTCTCGATCTGGTCTTTGACAGCATCGAGTATTGGCAGGAAGTCGTCGTGTATCAGCACCACATCGTCTTCGGCGTGATTCATGGTGTATACGATCTGATCCGGTGACAGCCGCACGTTAACGGTGTGCAGAACGGCGCCAATCATTGGGACCGCAAAAAAGCACTCCAGGTAGCGGGGCGTATCCCAGTCCATCACCGCAACGATGTCGCCGGCTTTCACTCCGGCTTTGGTCAGGGCGTTGGCCAGGCGGCCGATACGGGCTTGTAACTCGGTGTAGGTGTAGCGGCTTTTGTTCGCGTAGATAATTTCCTGGGAGCCGGCGAAACGCGGCCCGGAAGCCAGTAATTGTTTGATCAGTAATGGGTACTGATAGGCGTTTTCTGCTGGAGTCAGCAAGCGGGTCGAGGCCATGACAATATCCTTTTTGTTATTGAGGGAGGTGAACCGCCTCAGCCGTAGATGCACAAATAGGCGGTATCGTATTCGACGGTAACCCGAAAGGTGGAATTGGGCGCAACCCCGAAGCATTCACCGGCACCGTAGGTCATCCATGTTTCCAAACCTGGTAAGCACACCGACATCACACCACTGACAATGGTCATGGTTTCTTTTTGCTGGGTGTTGAACTCGTATTCGCCTGGGCTTATTACACCAATGGTGGCGGGTAACGCGTCTGACTGAAAGGCGATTGACTTTGCTTTGCCATCAAAATATTCATTTACCTTAAGCATAAACAGAACTCCGTGTCGGACTGTTTCAGAAACCATTCTGCGTAATAGCTACGCACCTAATCTAGCGCACCCTCTAACTCAGCGAATCATCTAACCTAGCGTACCGCCGCTGTTTTCGCAGGCACTCACATTCAAAGATGGTTTTATTGCTGCCAGGGGTTGCCGCGGGTATTGCTCACTTTAGGTACGTCCATGTGCATTGCCGCTTTTGCCATCATATTGGCGCTTGGCGGTGCAGTCAGCAGCAAAAAGACCATGATAAGAATTTCCACGAAGCCTGTGCCCACGGGCTGGTTGGCGAACCAAATCATCGACGCTAACGCCATAGCTCCCACACCCACGGTGGTGGCCTTGGTGGGCCCGTGCAGGCGGGTAAAAAAATCGGGCAAGATTGCAAGCCCGATGGCGCCCACCAATGTAAATGCTGCACCCAGCAACAACAGGGCTGCGATAACGAGTTCGATAAACAGGTTCATTATTGTGTCGTCTCCTTTGCAAAGCGCATGGCGCCTCGCTCTGCACCCTTGTTATTCAATAACGCTGCCGCGTTTCAGGTATTTGGCCATAGCCACCGTGCTGACAAAACCCATGACTGCAATCAGCAACGCGGCCTCCAGATACATCCGGGTGTTCAATGTAATACCCAGAAGAATGATGAGCGCTATGGCGTTAATGGCCAGAGTATCTATGGCCAGAACCCGGTCTGGGGCATGTGGGCCAACGATCAGGCGATACACATTAAGCAACGCAGCAATCACCACTAAGACGATGGATATTTTCAACACAATCGCAATCATTGGAACATCTCCATCAACGGCTTTTCATAACGATTGTGAATGGCCTTAATTACTTCTTCTGCGGTTCGGGTGTCTAGCGCGTGAATCAGCAAATGCTTGTGATCATCACTGATATCGGCGGTCACTGTCCCCGGTGTCAGGGAAATGGTGCTGGCCAGAATAACGATAGCCTGTGGACAGTCAAGCTGCAGCGGGTAGCTGATAAACATCGGTTTCGGTCGGCGCGGGCTGATAATAAGCCAGGCCACTTCAAAGCTGGCAATTACGATGTCCCATAACACCAGCAGCAAATAACCCGGCAAACGCCAAGCCTTGAACACTGCCGGACGCTCAGGCCAGAAGCTTTGGGTGAGCTGCGGAATACCCCAGGCCAGTATTAAACCCAGAACCACGCTTCCACCGCTAACGCCATTGGCAAGCAACTGCCAGATGCTGAATAGCAGAAGGCTTAGCCAGGGTTGCGGGAAACTCAGGCGATCGAGCATTACGAACCCTCCTCAACCATTGGCGCTTGCAAAGTCTGGATATAACCGCGGGTGTCCAGCAACTGCACGGCAGTGGCGTTGGTATAGGCACTGATAGGCCCGGCCAGTGCCACCATTAACACACTCATACCAATCAGCGCGCCGGTAGAAATGGCCAGCAACGGCGTTACCGGAGTGCTGTTTTCAATTTTGCCTTCAATATTGCGCCAAAATACCACACTGCCGGCGCGGCTATAGGCAATCAGAGTGAAAAAACTGCCCGTGAGAATCGTACCCCAAAGCCACGCCATTTCCACGCCGCTGGTGGCGGATTGCAGAATCATCACCTTGCCAAAGAAACCGCTTAGGGGTGGTAAACCCGCAGCGGACACCGCGCCAAAGAAAAACAGCGAGCTAAGCAGGGTTCGATGACGAATCTGCGGCGCCATAACGATTTTGTCAGAAGCGGACCCGCGCTGGCTGCGCACCAGTTCAATCAGCAGAAACAAACCGCCCACTGTCCAGGTCGTGCTAAGCAAGTAGAACAGGGCCGCACCCAGGCCTTTTTGCGAGCCCAGCGCGATGGGGGCCAGTAGAGTGCCAACGGAAATGACCAGCTGCCAGGTCACCAGGGTGCGCAAGGTTTGTGCACCCATAGCGCCAATAACGCCCATAATAAGGGTGGCCAGCGCTAGCGGGAAAAGCCAGTTCATGCCCAGATTCGCCATCTCGCCGGCGTTGGCGCCAAACACCAGCGGGTAAACCCGGATAATCGCGTAGATACCGACTTTGGTCATGATGGCAAAAAATGCTGCGACCGGCGCGGTAGCGCTGGCATAGGCCCGCGGCAGCCAGAATGTCAGTGGCAACACCGCTGCTTTAAGGGCAAATACCACCAACAACAGCATGCCACCGGCTTCGACTAAAAAGCGTTGGTCGCCGCTGACCTGCGGCACTTTCACGGCCAGATCGGCCATATTCAAGGTGCCGGTAACGCTGTAAATCATGCCCACGCTGATCAGAAACAGCGACGAGCCCACCAGATTCAATACGACATAATGCAGCCCTGGGGTTGAACGCGTGCTGCCACTGCCGTGCATCAACAGTCCGTAAGAGGCAATCAGCAGAATCTCAAACGCAACAAACAGGTTGAACAGGTCGCCGGTCAGAAAGGCGATATTCAGGCCCATTAGCTGGAACAGGAACAGGCTGTGGAACTGGCGCGTGCCTTCGTCGGCACCCCCGATCGAGAACAGATGGCACAGCAGTGCCAGTGACGCCGTTAGAACCAACATCATGGCGGCCAAACGGTCCAGCACCATCACAATGCCGAAGGGTGGCTTCCAGTTGCCCATGGCGTAGACACGGTAGGTGTCGTCGCCGGCCAAATTTAGCAGAACAATGGCGGCGGCCAAGGTCAGAACCGAGGTAATAATGGCCAACACCCGCCGCAGCGGCATGGGCGCGTAGCCCACAAATATTTGCAGAATAGCGCCCAGTAGTGGGATCAGAATCGGAGCAAGCAGCCAGTGGGTCATAGGGGCCGACCTTCCCGCACATGCTTGGACGCCGGCGTACGCTTTTTCGGATCCCCGTCTACGTGATCATTACCGTGGTCGGCCAGGTTGCGAAGTGACAACACCACCACGAATGCGGTCATGGCGAAGCCGATAACAATCGCGGTTAACACCAGCGCCTGGGGCAATGGGTCTGCGTACTGGGCAGCGGTGCCCAGAACCGGCTGGCTGCCGGTGGCCAGGCGCCCGCTGGCGAACAGGAACAGATTCACCCCGTACGACAGCATGGTCAGGCCCAGCACCACCGGAAACGTGCGAGCGCGCAGTAACAGATACACTCCGCCGGCTGTGAGCGCACCAATGGCCAGTGCGAATACAAGTTCCATTATTCGGTCTCTCTTTGAGTCGGGGTAATAGTGTCAGCGCCGTGACTCGACTCGCTGTCGATAGCGCGGATAGCGGAATGGGGGTTGATGCGGCCAATACTGACCAGCATCATTAGCGTGGCACCCACTACTGCCAGGTACACACCCAGATCGAACATCAGCGCCGAGGCTAGTTCGAACTTGCCCACCACCGGCCAAGTGATATAGCCAAACGTGGAGGTTAGGAACGGATAACCAAACGCCAGACTGCCGGCGCCGGTAATAACGGCAAATAGCAGACCTAATGCAATCACATTGTGATAGCGCACGGCTATGCGGTCCTGAGTCCAGGAAAAGCCACTGGCGATATACTGCAGAATCAGCGCAATGGCGGTTATCAAACCGGCAATAAAGCCGCCGCCTGGCAGGTTGTGGCCTCGCAGGAATATAAACGCCGACACCATCAATGCCAACGGCAGCATCGGCCGGGCAATTTGCTTCAGCATGGTTGGGTGTCGGTCACGAGTCCAGGTGTGACCGAGTCCATCTCCCGGAGGCGCCGTAAGTGATGTGTTTTTGAGCATTGCAAAAATACCCAATGCTGCAATCGCCAGCACCGAAATTTCACCCAAGGTGTCAAAGCCGCGGAAATCCACCAAAATCACGTTGACGACATTGGTGCCGCCACCACCGGTTTTGCTGTTTGCCAGAAAGAACTCGGAAATCGAACTGAACGGCTGAGTCAGAATGGCCAGGGTAATGATGGTCATGCCGCTGCCGGCTAACAAGGCTATCCCCATGTCACGGAAGCGGCGGCCACGGCTGCTCTCAATCGGAGTCCATGAGGGCATGTAATAGAGCGCCAGCATTAACAGCACAACGGTGACCACTTCCACAGAAAGTTGGGTCATGGTCAAATCTGGCGCCGAGAAACGCACAAAGGTGAGCGCGGTTAACAACCCGACTACGCTGATCAATACCAGCGCAAAGAAGCGTTCACGGTGCATGGCTGCAGTTGCCAGGGCGCAGGCAATCAGAACGGCACCCAAGGTTGCCGTAGGCCAGTCCACCGGGGTTAACCCGTTGCTGCCAATAAAAAAGCCCATTTTGCTGATCGGTAAAAACGCCACGACCAGAGCGCTGACAATCAGCAGCATAACGTAGCGCTGCAGCGAGCCGTTCTCGGTGGCGGCAGTGAGCTGGTTGGCTCTCAGGCCCAGGCTGAATACCATTTTTTCGAAGATCGCTTTTTCGTCGATCTCGCGGAAGCGGTCGTGAAAGGCAAAGAAACGCTTGCGCTGGCTGTACATCAACAAGCCGCCAAAGAACGCTAAAAAGCTCATAAATAGCGGCAGATTGAAGCCGTGCAGTACCGCCAGACGATAGTCCGGTGCCGCCACGCCCAAGGTTGCAGAGGATGCGGCGTAAAGCAGCGGGCCCACTGATATGGTCGGGAACATACCCACCATCAGGCAAGCGAACACCAATATTTCCACAGGGATTTTCATATAGCGCGGCGGTTCATGGGGCGGGTAAATGGGCAAATTTATCGGCTTGCCGTTAAAAAACACGTCGTGAATAAACCGGGCGGAGTAAGCAACCGCGAAAATACCGGCCAGGGTCGCCACAATCGGCGGTAGCCAGGCCCAGTAACCAGGAAGGTTAAGTGCCAGAGACTCGGCGAAAAACATTTCCTTACTAAGAAAGCCGTTCAGTAGCGGTACACCGGCCATAGAGGCCGCTGCCACCATGGCCAGAGTGGCGGTGTGGGGCATGAATCGCCAAAGCCCGTTAATGCGGCGCATATCGCGGGTGCCGGTTTCATGGTCAATAATGCCGGCCGCCATGAACAGCGATGCCTTAAACGTGGCGTGGTTAATGACGTGAAACAGGGCCGCAACCGTGGCAAGTTCTGTACCCATGCCGAGCAACAGAACAATCAATCCCAGATGGCTAATAGTGGAGTTCGCCAGCAAGCCTTTTAGGTCGTGTTTGAACATGGCGATGTAAGCGCCCAACAGCAGCGTTACCATGCCAGTAAAACTGACCATGTAAAACCATTGTTCAGTGCCTGCCAGCGCCGGATACAGCCGTGCCAGAAGGAATATCCCGGCTTTTACCATCGTGGCCGAGTGCAGGTAGGCCGATACCGGCGTAGGCGCCTGCATGGCGTGCGGCAACCAGAAATGAAATGGGAACTGGGCCGATTTTGTAAATGCGCCGAGTAGCACCAAAGTGAGCGCAACCGGATAAAGCGCGTGTGCTTTGATGATGGGCCCTGCGGCCAGCACATCGTCCAACTCGTAGCTGCCGACAATCTGACCGATTATGAGAACACCTGCTAACAGGGCCAGGCCGCCGCCGCCGGTAACCGTCAACGCCATACGGGCACCGCGCCGCGCGCCTTTTTTGTGGGTCCAGAAACTGATCAGTAAAAACGACACCAAGCTGGTGACTTCCCAAAAAATCATCATCAGCAACAAATTGCTGGAAAGCACAATGCCAAGCATTGATCCCTTGAAACACAGCAGCAGGCCGTAAAATTTGCCAATGTTTTCTTCAGGTTTCAAGTAGTAACGGGCGTAAAGAATGATCAGAATACCAATCACCAGAATCAGCAGCGCGAACAGCAGCGACAGGCCATCCAGGCGGAAACTCAGCGACAGCCCGATCGCAGGTAGCCATTCGTAGGTGTGCAAAACAACACCGCCGTCTGCCAGTGTCTGCCAGTGGGGAAATAACGCGGCGAGTGCAACAAACGCCGGAACGGTTGACGCAATAGCGATGGCTGTGCGCCCGCCCTGCGCGAACAGGGGCGCGGCCATAGCCCCTAAGAAGGGCAGCAAAACAACCAGGAGGAGCGACATCGCAATCTCAATTATAGGTGTAATACAGAACCGGATGTTACCAGCGATCCATCATAAGTGGGCTGACACCCGCTAACTATGAGCTGCTCAACGTATTGGAGGGTCTGGAAAATAGGGAAGTTTGCCGCGATAGCGGGCGATGTCGGCCATGCAAAGTAGATCTGATGTGAGCCAGCAGCTGAAAGACCTCTCCGTCATGGTTACTCCGTATAGAAAGTATGAAAAAGAATGATACTTGCCGCAGTCTGAAGGTCAAGTAACTTGTGCCTTGGCGCCATAATTGCGTTCATGTCACTCAGCGAAACTCTGCAACAGGCGGTGAAAGTCACCCAAAGCCTGGGTAAAATGCTGATGGCCGGTGAAACCGAGCAGGCTCTGGCCAACGCCTCTTGCTAACGCCTCTTGCTATTTGCACCTTTTCGGTCGCATCTGTGGGGCTTGGATGTGGCTGCGCCAGGCCAATGCTGCCGCGATAGGATTGAACGATGCCAGCAACGATCGTGAACGCTGTTTTTATGAGGGTAAATTGCAGGCCGCACAGTACTTTTTTCATTGGGAGTTACCCACCGTTGCTCAGGATCTGGTGCTACTGCGCAACATGGACGACACCTGCCTGGCAATGAAAGCGGAGTGGTTCTGACACTTTGCACGATTAACCAAAGGGTAACCCGTGTGTAATTGTGTTTTCGCTGGGTCGCAGCGTAATCTTGGCGCTGGTTTCAATGACGATCAATGGAGGTTTTTTTATGAAAAAATTTACAATTAGCGCATTGGCATTGGTGATGACTCTGGGCTTGGCGGGCTGCAGTTCCGATGATGACGAGATGGTAGATTTGGACAAGGCTGGCGACAACATCAGCAACATGGCTGATGATGCCGGCGATGCCGTTGAGGAAAGCTATGAAGACGTTACCGGGCAGAACGATAGCGCTTGGGACAAAACTAAAGACGCCGCCGGAGATGCTGGTGAAGAAGTCGGTGAGGCCGCAGAAGAGGCCGGCGACGCTGCGGAAGGTGCTATGGACGACGCTACTCAGTAAGCATCGGCACAGATCAAAAAACCGGAGCCATTGCTCCGGTTTTTTTGTGTTGCATATTTGGCCAGATCACGCACTTCAGAAATACCCATTGCAGTCGTAAGATAAGTAACCGCAAGCGTTCTTTACCAAAGTAGCAAAGCCTGGCGGTGTCTTTTTCGGTAAGCTGTGGGCGACTTTGGTGACAGATTGCGGATTGCGCGCTGCGCGCTGCGCCCGACAACGAACAATGATAAAACGGGGTAATCAGATGTTGTTTGTAGACAAGGCAACGAAAGGCTGGGGCTTGGTAATGGTGCTAGCTACGCTGGCCGGTGGCGCTTTGGTTGCGGCCGTTACCGCGATTGACCTGGTTTCCGTGTTGACCGGTTTGGCGGTTGGTCTGGGGGTGGCCGGTTTTTTTATTGCCTGGCGGGTTCTCGCGCCGGCAGAGCGCAGTCTTATTCATCTCAGCCAGGGTCAGTTAGCGCCGGGACACCCGTTTGCAAGTTTGTGCGCGCGGCTGCTCAGCGATGCTAAAGCCGGCCGCGCACTGCTGGAAAATCTTCGCCACAGTGCCAATACCAACGCCATCTCTGCCGCAGAAGTATCTTACGCTGCCGATCAGCTCAAACTGCGGCTGGACCGCCAGGTGAAGGAAACCGCCAGGCTTGCCGAATTCGCCGGCGAAATAACTGGCGCCACCCAGGCATCGACTTTGCAGGCCAATGATGCCGCGGCCCTTGCACAGCAGGCCAGTTCCGCCAGCCAAGAAGGCCGCCAGGCGCTGGTTCAGGTGATTGCGCGTATCCGAAATGTGCATCGTCAGTCTGATGATAACTTATTACGTATTCAGCAGCTTAACGAAAAGTCTAATCGTATTCAGGGGGTCACTAGCACGATTCAGGGCATTGCTGAGCAAACCAATCTGTTGGCCTTGAACGCGGCCATTGAAGCGGCTCGGGCTGGCGATCAGGGGCGAGGGTTTGCCGTTGTTGCCGACGAGGTAAGACAGCTGGCACGCCGCACTGCAGAGGCCACGGCCGATGTTGCCACCACACTGGGAGAAATTCGCGAAGATACTGCCCAGATTGTCACCGGTATAGAAGCTTTAACGGTCAGTATCGAGCAGGGTGTGGTGTCGGTGGAATTGGTGGGCACGCAACTGGACGGTATTCGCGAGCAGTCTGACCAGCTCCAGCAACAGGTCTCGCAGATTGCCAGTATTGATCGGGATAACGAACACAATCTGCAGCAGATATTCACAGTGATTGAAACGGTGCGCGATGACATCACCGAGAGCGATGTCAATGTGGCTTCGTTGGCACAGCAGGCCACCCGCCTTATGGAAATTGCTGAAACCACGAACGCGGTATTTGCGTTAAACAGCGACACCAGTTACCACCACCCATTTTTCCAGCACGCCAGCGTTGGTGCGGCGCAAGTTGCCAATGTTTTTGCACAAGCTTTACGTGACAATAAACTCAGCGCCGCAGCCCTGTTCGATCGCAATCGCCAGCCTGTGGGCAATACCAGCCCACAGAAATACACCTGCGAATATGACCGCTTCACGGATCAGGTCCTGCCTGTTATTCAGGAGGCGATAAAGGGCGCCAACGCGCAGATTGTTTACGCGATTACCACGGCGCCAGATGGCTACGTGCCTACTCACAATCGCGAGTTCGCCCACGCTTCTACCGGCAATTCCGCCACCGATTTGGCGCGTAGCCGCAGTAAGCGGTTGTTCAATGATCGCACGGGCATTCGCTGCGGCAGCCATACCCAGGAAATGCTGCTGCAAACGTATCGCCGCGAC
>Ga0314855_100213_pt1 | contig 11758 bp, 25 predicted proteins | sample 2018CB1WmetaG_FD_203636 | JGI IMG/M metagenome (GOLD analysis project Ga0314855, IMG submission 203636) | Cryopeg brine viral communities from Beaufort Sea near Barrow, Alaska, United States - 2018 CB1W | ecosystem: Environmental > Aquatic > Marine > Coastal | place: USA: Alaska | collected... | reverse complement strand
ACGCCAAGGTCAACGTAGGCACGGTGAAACGCGATGGGTCGGCTTAATAGATCGATGGTGCTCACTCCAGCCCGCCTTGTAGGTTATTAACCGCCCACTTGCCCGCAACCCAGTTGATACCTTTAGGCGTGAACTTAGCGCCGTTGTAGGCGTGGTCATTCTTGGCAACACCAGCGCGCACCACGAAGCGGCCAGCGTCCATGTGCTGCTGGTATGGAGTCCATTCGCCGCCAAGTTTGTACATGATTCCTTTTTCTTCTAGGAAAGCGCGGAACCTGCATTCATTAACGCCCAATAGCTTGGCGACCTGGCGGAAGCCTTTAGAGCCAGTCTCTGCCGTGACGTACCGGTCAACGAACTCGATGGCGGGCTTTGCCTGTTCCAGCAGAGATAGTGCTACCTGCTTGCGCTCCATCTCGTCAGCCCAGGCACGAGCAGCAATGGCGGGGTTGCTGAAATCGGGCAGGGCGGGTGCGTTTGATTCCAGCTCACGCCAACGGTCGACAATGGCAGCGCGGTACCGGATGTTGTAGCCAGCGATCAGAATGTCGCACTCTCGGCGGGGGAGGTTGAAGCACGGTAGAGTGCGGCCGGTGCTGTCTTTGTACTGAGCTGAAAATTCAGCTGAGTGAATATTGAGCGCTTCGTACATGGTGCGGATGTCGGCCATCACGTTGCGATGCTCCTTCTCGCACAGCCGAGCAATGTCACGACTACTCATAGTTAGAGCAGCGCTATTCACAGTTACGGTTAAATCGTTCATACTTACTCCGTTATTTGATCACCCGCCGAGCTGTTTCCGCAGCGCTTGAGGCGGGTTTCTTCGTTTTAGGCTTCCGCCAGTTCTCTGATCGTCACAAACACATGTCCACCAGCGGTAACCTCTCGTCTTGAAATCGTCAGCACGTCTATCTGACTGTCATCCAGCCAAACGCCGGCGTGGGTCAGGCTGTCCTGTACTGCTTTGATAAGGTTATCTAAGTCACGCTGGCGGCGGTCAGGTGGAAAGGCCTGAATGTCCAGAGCAACACGGCCCTTGAGCGCCACCGGCATCGAGCGCAGCAGCTCCAGAACCTTTGCCCGAACCTCTGACCGGTAGAGCCGCCCCGGCTTGCTGATGAGCACCCTGGGCCGGCCTTTCACAACCGTGCTGCGCCAGTAGTGGTTCACCGATGGCGGGAAGGGCAGTTCTATCGTTTTGAGTTCTGGCATTGCCTGCTCCGTCTGCGCATTTCAAAAACTGTCTTAACGTGACGTGTCACGTTCTCTCTGTATTGCTCTGGACATTCCGCCAGCCTGGCCCTTCTTTCATCTTTGTCCGCGCCGGCGGTGACGTATGCGTTCCATTCACCAAGCGACTTCATCCGTTCATCTCGTTAAGGTGGGGCCCTCCTTCTGCTAAGCTGCCGTTGCTACACAAACCAACTCAGAAAAAGGAGGCCCCATGGCCACTGAAACCGATTCTCCCGAACGCATTGCTGCCGACATTCTTATTTCGATGATGAACAGCGGTGTCACCGAAAGTCATAAGAAGCTGGCCAAGCCTGAAGAGGCCGTTGAAGCATTTAAGAAACTGTTCAAAGCAGTCCACAACGCCCGCACCGACTCAATGGGGGACTAAGCTTCAAAAGCCGGCGCGTCAGCTTCCTTGAGGGCGCGCAGGGCTTTAATAAAATCCTTCGCCGTGCTCTCAATATCCATTCCTGTCTGGCCTGTATGCTGCACCACCTTCTCCATCCGCCAGCGCACTTCTTCACTCGTAATCTCCACGGCAGGCGCCTGATCTGCGTTTTCGGCTCCCCCTGCTATCAAGCCTGCGGGATTGGCTGCCAACACACGTCTGCTGCCTCTGTGCCCGGGCTTTGTAATAACGCCCATCTCTTCCATCGCATCAATCAAATTTGCGGCCCGGTTGTAGCCAATTTTGAACTTTCGCTGAACGGTGCTGATCGAAGCGCACTGTTCTGCGACAACAAATTCAGCGGCCTCTTTATAGAGCGAATCGTCCGCGCCCGGGGGTTGTCTTTCGTTCATGTCCGGTCTCCTTTGTTAGTTATCAGGCCCGTTTTACGCCATGGCCCATGGCGACAAGTTCCGCAACTGTCATTGCGTTGATGTGGTGGATGAGGCTGGCGCGAATCCCTCGCCGATCTATGAGGGCCGTGGCCCGTGATGGAACTAGGTTCCGATCTGTCTCGCATCAACCTGCACATTCACCGCATCTGCGAAGGACTCACGCGGGATTAACCCGTCACACGCTTCCGGCTTGCGTGGGAGCCCTTCCAGGTGCGGACTCGTAACGTGAGTCACTCGGCAAATCACCCGGGTTGTGCAAGGTCACGCGATGTTCTGCGTGGTGGACACTTCGGGCTTTGCTGCTGCGGTTATTCGCTTCCGGCTCCCATACCAGTTGCTCTATGACACCCACCATCAGCTGGGGGCTGGCCGACTAATGCCGCGGGCCAGGCGCGGTGTGCAAAACACTGTACAAATAGCCACCACCGTTCAGGGCGGTACCTTTCGTGACTGAAAACGGTTTAATGGAAACCATCACGCAGCCTCTCCTGGCTCTTTGCCAGCAGGGAGGCCGTCGGTGGGGTTCGGGTAGATGTCGGGGCGGAGCTGGTGAGGAGTTACCTCCCAATCACGAGCGCAGGAATAGCGAATCACCATATCGGCGGGAATTCGCCCACGGCTGCGCCAATTGTTGAGCCTTTGAAGGCTCACTCCGAGTTTTTGGGCTAGAGCAGAAGCTCCGCCTGATTTCTTAATGTCGCGGGCGAGTGTCGTCATGGGTACAAATCTAAACGTTGCGTGTAGTACAGTCAACAAAATGTGCATTGCAGGCCGACGAATAAACACAAACAATCTGTTTATGAATGAGACCGCGCGCAGAGTTGACGAAGAACTAAACGATATCGGTAGAAAGTGGGCCGACTTGGCGCGCCATATTGGCGTGAGTGATCAAGTTGTGCAGAATTGGAAAGCCCGCGGTATACCAAAAAGCGCTTTGCCGAAAGTGGCGTATTTTCTGGGCAGAACCATCGACTGGGTGATGACTGGCAACAATGCTGATCATGTGGTCAGTGAACAGCGGGCCCAATATCACCGAACCACCACCCCGCCTAAAGATGAGCTTGAGTTCGTCGGCCGCCTGGACGTCTGGGACAGCAACACCCCACTTGATGATGACGAGGTTGAATTGCCGCTATTCAGGGAAGTAGAGTTGGCGGCCGGGGCGGGCCAAACTCAAGTGATTGAGAACCACGGCGCCAAGCTGCGATTCGCCAAATCCACGTTGTCACGGGCAGGCGTACAGAAAGAACACGCCGCCTGCGCCTTCGTGCGAGGCAACAGCATGGAACCCGTCATGCCAGATGGCACTTGTGTAGGCGTTGATACCGGCGACACCACAGTGCGGGACGGCGAAATCTACGCGATCGATCATGACGGCATGCTACGAGTGAAGTACCTGCACCGCCGCCCGGGTGGCGGAATCAAGATCGTGAGCCAGAACTCAATCGAGCATGAAGCAGAGGACTACACGGCAGCACGTGTGGTTGAAGAGAATATCCGGGTCATTGGGCGCGTTTTCTGGTGGTCGGTGCTTCGATAAAACAACAACGTTAAGGGACTAAACAATGAAGAACAGCACCAAATCTGAAAGCGCCAAATACCCGGCGTTGCGCATTATTGCGGCTTGGTACAAAGCCCTGGGCCTTGTGGTTGGCGGTATATTAATCATCGTAGGCGCTGTATCAGGCTGGCAAGATGAGAGTTTCGTGGCTTTTGCAAGCTGGGGATCCGCTGGGGTGATTTTTATTATTCTGGCGGTATCAATCGCCGAGATAATTCAAGTGTTTTTAGATACCGAGCGCAGCACACGCGATAGTGCGGGTTATCTGCAGCGGCTGGTTGAGCTGCAAGCTAAACCAGCCGCTGCACCTGCACGAGCAACGCCAGCAGTGCGAGTAAGGAGACCACCAGAGCCACAGCCAGCAACACCTTCACAAGCTGACTCCATCAAGGCACTGATTCGTGGACTGCATGAGGACGGTCTGACGGAAGAACAGATTGTGAGGGAGCTGCAGGGCGAGAACGTGTCTACCTTGGACGGAGCAAGCGGCTGGACCGCTAGCGCAGTGCGTAGTGCTCTCTTGTCGTCATAAGGTGTGAGCATGTTTACAAACAAAGATACCTATCTTGATGAATGCCGGGCGTTTTGTGCGCAGCGTAAGTTTGTGGGCGAGTCTTGGGACTGGCAGCCTAAGCCGAGCAATTCAAATGAGCTTGTCGCAACAAGCGCGATTTTAGATGAAAATCTTGTATCTGTTGTTGGTGTTCGCTTATTCGGGCGCTATCACCAGGGTGAAGACACCGGCTTCGAATATTTGCACCTGGGTATTATACTAAACGGAGGTTTCCGCTCACGCATCTGTGGTCTGGATGTACACCCAGATTTTGAGCGAAGCCATCGGGATCCGATCCATAAAAGTGTTTACGGGGCACATTTTCATTTTGGTGATTACAAGAAAATATCAATGCACCAGCACTCAGTGGCCGCGGTATCTAATGATTTCGGTATAGAGAATCTGCCGAGATGGGTGGAGATTTTTAAGGAAAAGGCGACAGTTCTTGTCCATACTAAATACAACATCGCTGCGCCACCGATGGAGCGCGATCTTTTTGGACAACCGTTATGATCTGCCAAACGCTGCTTTCAAACTCTATGACATGCAGGACTGTAAAAACCCCGAGAGGTACTATGCAGTATCTGTCGCTGCCTTATCAGTTTAGTGATGGGGCCTGCCTCAGCGCCTACGTGATTGAGCAAGAGCAGGGCTATCTGGTTAGTGATGACGGTGCCACCCTGTTCAAAATCATGTGCAGCGATGTCGACTTATCAGATCGCCGGCGATGGCAGCCTATAAAGAACGTTGCCTTAAAATATGGTTTTGAGATGAGCGATTCAGGCACGCTGAGAAAGTTCTACTCTTCTAATTTCGCGGACGATATAGCCGGAGAGCTATTGCTGATGATGGGCGAAATAGTGATCTGGGAAGCGTCTGTTCACGAGACAGGCGACTTTGATTTAACGCTGCACATGCATGTCGAATCATTGCTGCGGGGCATTTACGGCGCAGCTCCAGAAGCTGGCAAGGTGGTTTACGGGCCGCATGGAGCTAAATACGAGTTTGATTTTTACATTGGAAATACGCTCATCGACGCGTTTAAGCCTCACCCGATCACAACCGGCGCAAAGCTCAGAAAACTTCATGATCTTCGCCGGTTAGATGGTGATATGAATTTTTTAATGGTGATAGATGACCGAGTTGATTCTGAAAAGGCAAGCTCGGAATTAGGAATCTTCGCAGACATTGCGTCATCCACTTTGCTTACTGATTTAGAGCGCCGCTCAGGCGGGGTGTTGTCATCAGCAATAAACTAATGTGAACACGACACAAACTTACAAAGCCCGTCAGCGATCGGGCTTTTTCTTACCCGCAATAATCCGCCAGCTGCTTTTTGTAGCGTTGAAGCTGGCGGTCTGATGGCTCCAGGCCGTATACCTTCACTATTCTGACAAACCTGCTCACATACCCGCATTTGCCCGCTGGCGGCAACCATCCCTCGGGGCCTTTGGCACCTTTCTGCCTGTTCAGGCTTAGCTCTACGCTCCACAGATTTATGGGATCGTTAGCGAAGCGCTCCCGCTTATCTTTTGGCCATTTGCTGGCCCCATGATCCCAGGCCCACTTCAGCGGCACCACATGATCGATGTCTATGTCGCTGGCGTTCTGTATCACCTTGCCTGTGAAGGGGCTAATCCAGCGGCCTGTGACAACGCGACAGCGCCTTTCGTCCGCAAACCGCACCTGTGTAGTCGATTGTTCTATAAGCGCCTCTGCGCGGCTGTTCTGGCAGTCACCATCGACATCTGCCCAGCCACTACCGAACCTATCCCTGGAATAGCCTGTACCGGCTAAGGCTACTGCCGTGGCCTTCTTCTTGTTGCTCATGCCCTTTGGTAAGCGTCCGCCAGCTGCCAGGCACGCGTTCACAGAATCAAACGCGGCGTAGTTTTTGGTCCGATCGTAATAGGAGCTCGCCGGCGGGTGACAGATCCCTGACTTGGTTTTTTTAATCAGATCGGCACTGACTGGCTGGATTGAAAAAACTGCTGTTAGAACAACGCTGATTGCTACTGCTTTCCCGAACACCTTGATCTCCACTTTAATTTGCGCAAGACAATACCCGATTTCTGCGCGCTTCCCCAGTCTTCCGCAATTTAACCAACTGGCTTACCTGCGCTCACTTCTGAGGCTAGAAAATAGTTTATAAAAACTAAACATTATGTGTTGACTGGTGTAAACAGTACGTTTAGTATTTACCACATAACGTTGATCAGGGAGACAACATCATGGGACGTAAACTTAAACCAACATACCCACGCATGCTCGTAGAGCTGGCGGACACCACACTTTTACCGCCACGCCGCGGCCAGGTCGTCATGCTCGCCGCTCGCGGAATGAGCGCCAAAGAAATTGCCCGCGACCTGGGCATCTCGCCAGACACCGTTTCATGGCACCTCGACGAAGCCAAAGACCAGTTCCACGCCCACAGCAGAGTGGATCTGATTAGCCAGGGCTGGATGGCGGGCCTGTTCCGCGCTCGCATGCTTACCTGGGCCTTGATGGTTTTCGCCATGGCGCCAGCGCTGCGCAGCAAGCCTTCCTCGGTCAGTCCATCACGCCCACCGGTGACCGCCAGCCGTATCGGTCGCACCCAAATCAGCTCTCAGTTCGCATAAGCAAGGAGAATCACCATGGCAAAAATCATTCTAGAACTCCCAGACACCACACCCATTATGTCGATCATCCAGTTCGCCAACTCTCTGGGTTGTGACTCACAGCTGGCCGGCGCTAACCACTTCCGTTTCAAGCCACGTGAGCAGCCCGCCAGTGCAGGGCGCGTTGTCGCCTTCCGCTTAGCAAGGGCCGCGGTAAACGCCCAGCCAACACCTTCTGGTGCAGCATGATCGGCTACGAGCGCTTGCAGAAGCTGATCACTCTGGCCTCCAGTGAGCCATCACAGATCGCTGAAAGCCAAATTTGGCCTTGGTGTGAGCTGGTAACCGTCGAAATTATCCAGGGCTGCCCGATGTATTTCGTGGGTGACGACGAAGTAACCGCGACTGCAGCAGCAGATGCCCTGGATAACAAGCCACAGCCAAAAGCAGGTGTTGCGTGATGGGCCGGTTCATCGAGTTCAAAGACTGGCAGGAAATGGTCGAGAAGGGTCTTGATGATGACGATTTTAGCTTTGAATGTGCTGAGTGCGAAGGCGCGGGCTTTTTGAACGACTCGTGTCACTGCTGTGGCCAAGACACTGAAACAGATTGCCATAACTGCCAGGGGAAAGGCTTTCTTGTCTATTCAAAAGACGGAAACCGGATTCATCCGAAGCTGACGTTCAGGGCTTATATCGATCACGTCATTAGTGACATCAAAAAAGCCTGTGTTTTTGCTCGCTGGGATTTTCTGGACGTGGCAGCAGAGTTTTTTAAAGAGCACGGGCAACGTCCGAGCCGGTACAGATAAAGCCAACAGGAGAAACAGGATGTTGATATTAGCGCGCAGGCTAGGTGAAACCCTGGTGATGAAAACCGAAAGCGGTGAATTGATCAATGTGACCGTATTGGGTGTGAAGGCTAACCAGGTGCGAATCGGAGTAGAAGCGCCAAAAACGGTGGCTGTTAATCGCGAAGAAATCCATATCAAGAAAGAAGCGGAGCGTGTGGCATGAGCAACTGCAAATGTTTTGTGGAGTTTTTAGAGAGGATCACCGAGGACCTGAAGGGTCAGCTCCCTAAAAATGAGGCGGCAACACTCAAAGTTGCGTGGCAAAACGCCTCGCTTTTTCTCGATGGTAACGCGCTGGTTTCAGCGGTTACGTTGCCGGTTTCTTATGAGTACCAGAAGTTTAAAAAATCTGGCGAACCTCACAAGAATACAACGAAAGGAGGGGACAGCCTTTTGATGAGCTACTGCCCGCTTTGCGGCGAGAAAATCAAGAAAGAATCGGATAAGGGGGCGGTATGAACCTTTTCGACCCTTGGCAAACCGTTAGCAACATGGCCCACGAAGCGCGCGAAAACGGCGGCTATGCCCAACTTCCAACGCCAGACGGGCACCGTTTACTGAGGCTGTGGCGCATGGGTCCGGTTACCCGGTTCTTTATCGGCCCCGAAGAGGTTTCTGGATCTGCTTTTGCAGATGAAGTGTATGCCCAATACCAGGCGGGGAAGCAGCAGGAAAAAGAGCGTGGTTTATCGGGAGTCGCCGGCTTTGTTGAAGGCAGCGAAGCGCGAGCTGCAGATCTGACCAAGCGCGAGCTGGCCGAAGTGCATTGCCTTGCAGCCCTTCTAAGTAACGGTACAGAAGAGTATCGGGCCGTTGACGACGCCATTCTGGCCGTGTCGGTCTTAATGGATAAGTGGGCGGAGCGCGATACCGATGCCTAAATCACGCAGCCGCGGCAAGCCCGAGTTTAAAGCCCCGGAAGCGCGCGAGCTTACAGACGGCCAAATCATGGCCTTGGTAATGGTGCACGGCGTTGCCTGCTTCCATAGCAGCGGCCGCGTTATTCTAAATAACGGCACCTGGCTCCAGCCTGAACAGTGGCAGGTGCATTTAGAACATACGATTGACGAATTCGAAAAGGAGAATGGCAACCATGCCCGCTAATTTAAGCGATTTGAACGATGTGCTGTTTGCCCAGCTGAGCAGGCTAAACAACGACAAGCTGATAGGCGACGATCTGGAGCGCGAGCTACGGCGCAGTTCAGGCGTTACCAGCTTGAGCAAAGAGATTGTGTCCAATGCGAGGCTGGTGTTGGACGGAGAAAAACACCGTAAGGAATTCGGCGGTGGTTACAAGTTGCCAAAAATGCTGGGAAATCAGGAGTAAGCCGTGACAGCCGCGCAATCACACAAGGGATGGACGTATCAGCAGGACCGCTGGCTGCGTGTGCTGTACCCGAATACGCCGAATCTCAAAATTGCTGATGTGATGGGCCGCAGTTACACGTCCATCAAGAACAGGGCAACGGCGCTGGGCCTGAGCAAGTGTCCGGAATACATCGATGCCGAAAAGCCGGGCTGTTTTCGCAAGGGCCATACCACCTGGAACAAAGGCATCCCCTTCGAATCGCGCGGCCGGTCACCGGTTACCCAGTTCAAAACCGGTGGTGTGCCACCGAACACCCAGCCGATCGGCACCGAAGTGGTTGACAGCTACGGTTACCGCAAACGCAAAGTGCGTGATGATAAGCCAGGCGGCAAGGCTTACCGCAATTGGCGATTTGTGCACGTGATCGTGTGGGAGCAGCACAACGGGCCTTTGCCCAAGGGCCAACTCGTGCGGTTTCGGGACAGCGACATTACCAACTTCGCCCCGGGTAACCTGGTTGCACTCACCCGAGGCGAGAACGCCGTGATTAACCGTTGGATGGCCATGGGTGAATTACCGGAAGGCGGCATGGATGTGCTGATTACTCTGGCCAAAATCAAGATAGCTCAGCGCAAGCGGGCAGAGGAACTTTTAGCATGACAACAAAAACTCCTGAACGCGTTATTGGCTCGTCTGCCAGCGACTGTGAAATTGAGATGATGCTAGCAGCAGGCTCCAGCCCAGTGGCCACCTTGGCAACCGTTGCTGAAACGCTTTACCACATGAACGCTCGCGGAATTGAAAAGGTGAGCCACCGCAAGGCGCTGATGAAAGCAGGGCGGGTAGCACTAAAGAAGCTGGGAGAAATCTGATGCCAATGACACCAGCAGAACGTAAACGCCGCCAGCGCGAAAGCGAGAAAGCCCTGGGCATGAAACCTTTCCGCATGGATTTGGCCGCCAGCGAACGAGCAGCCATTGAAGCCGGGGCGCAGGCAGGTGGGTACGAAGACCAAACCGAGTATGTCCTGGCGCTGGTTTATGCAGACCGTGACACGTCACAAAAGGAGTTAAATCATGGCACAAATTGATAGAAGCGGGCGAGTAAGTTTTGGCGATGCCAGCTTGAGTGTTTGGGAAGACCCCGAAAGGGGGGGGCTATCCGCGCGGCGGGAATACGAGATAGGTTTTAAGCACCAGGTATTCAAGCGGATTGTCCAGCAAATCAATCGCCTTGGCTGGAGCGTAGAGGTGCCGGCGGACATGATCGAGCAATACGGCCGAAGCTTCGCACAAGGATACCGCTATTGCCGTAAGGGAGATCTTCAGGGGAGTCTTGAGTTTTCCGGGCGCTGCATAAAGCTTGAGATGTGGCAGGGCGTGGCCAACGTCGAAAACCCGAACGGCGGTCGCTACGATTTCGGCAAAGAACAGCGCATGCCTTACCTTCTCAAGCTGGAAATGGAGCGCACTCGTCGCCGGATACGAGGTTATTTGTGTAACGTTTTTTCCGGTTATGCGTTTCAGACTGACAGAAACGATGGCCGCCTTAATAAGAGGGGCCCAGGGAATTTGACAGCGCTTGAGTGGATAGATGGCTGTTATCAGACCAGTTTCCATTTTAAGGGAGACACCACCAGTTACGAGATCTCCGACTACAACAGGAAGTCAGCAGACGGATCAACTTTAAGCCATGGCCAGCGGGTTTGGTTTGCGGACTATAAAGGCCGGATTTGCGCCGGTGCTGCCTATTACAACATCAACAATATGTGGTGGGTCGTCACCGGAAAGTATGACGTGAGCAACCAATCATCATCCAGCCTGTACAGCGTCTGCCCGGAAAACCCAAAGCAAAAGCGGAATGGGGGTCTGCGGCGGAAGCGCCTAGAATCAGGCCTATCAAAAGCCGTTAAGTCCATGGACTTTGTTCGTGCTCAGAAGCTGAAGGAGATTTTATTCCCCGCTGACGAGCCTCTTTTCATGGTTTACCACAAGGGCCACAACTGCTATCACCGCTCGAACTTCTGCGGGTACGCCAAAGATTCAGTTGATGCGGGGCGGTTCACTTGGGAGGAACTGGGGCCATTCAGGCCAAAAGACGGATCTTTTGAAGACTACCTTAGCGAGATCGTTCCAGTTGATCTGGAGACTAAAGCGGCATGAATAAGCTAATCAAATTAACACCCGAGCAGCACGCCGAAGGTATGCGCAGGTATGACATCGGGCGGGCAGCTGGCAAAGCAGCGCGGAAGTTGCGCACAGACGCCCTGACTGAGAAGTATGGGCTGAGCGGCCGTGCTATTGATCGCATAGCCGGCAAGGGCCTCAAGTACGCGCACAGCTCACGGGCTTATCAGGATGTGCCCAGCGAAACCATCAACGCGCTTTGGGCGGACATCACAGAACGTGACCGCCAGCGCAGCATCAGAGCCGCAAACACAACAGTGGTAATCGCCAAAGACCTGGGCGTAGACGAAATGAAACTGCGCTCTCAATGCGAGTATCACGCCAAGAAACAGGATGGCAGAACGCCAGTCGCGAACCGGAAGCCTGAATCGCCAGTTTCTGTACGTTCGTTTCTGACAATGCCATCCGCCAGCCCAGCGCCATTCGTGGGGTATTACTGATGCAGCAATCACTGTTTGCCAAGCGTCCGCCAGTTGCCGCGCCCGTGCTGGTGCCGGCAGCCCGTAACTACCGGCTGGAGCGTTTAGCACTGCGGGCAATGGAACTGTACGTCGATGATTACAGCTTCCCATGCGAGCGCGCCACCCGCTTCGGAGTAGACGCCGTGGCCTGGTTCATCG
>Ga0314855_100212_pt1 | contig 11791 bp, 30 predicted proteins | sample 2018CB1WmetaG_FD_203636 | JGI IMG/M metagenome (GOLD analysis project Ga0314855, IMG submission 203636) | Cryopeg brine viral communities from Beaufort Sea near Barrow, Alaska, United States - 2018 CB1W | ecosystem: Environmental > Aquatic > Marine > Coastal | place: USA: Alaska | collected... | reverse complement strand
AAGCCATCAGCGCCAACCTCGCCGGATACGACGTCAAGGGCGGCAAGGCCAACCGGGTCCACCGCGCACGGACCACGATCCCTGACTACCTGCGTCCCAAACACCCCATGTGGTTCCACTTCCAAGAGTGCGCCATCGACATGTGGCCCGAACTCGACAGACAACTTCCCGAACACACCCGCGTCCCCGAAGGTGGCAAAGGGCGCGAGTCCTACTACCTACGCGACGCCGGCATCAAGATCATCGAAGCCAAGCTGATGAACGTCACCCACATGCTCGCCAAGGACACCAAAGAGGTCCTCGTCATCGCCTGGGAGTGCGACGGACACAAAGCCGTGGACGTGAACTTTCACAACGAGAACCAAGGCATCATCGTCCAGCCGCTCCAGATGCGCGACGTCCTCAAAGCCGCCTACGTCATGTCCAACAAGCACGACATCGCCACGGCGAATGTCATGGCATCTGGTGACGCGAACTTCAAGGGTGCCGCCGCGTTCATCCGACTCCTGCACGGCTGGAACGAAGTCTTCTACTCGGCGAAGAAGACCATCGATCTGCAATACCACTCGACTAACGGCTGGCGGGCACGGCTGACCAAGGGGCGCCGGATCGACGTCGACGCAACCGGCAGCGGCGCCGACATCCTCGAAGCCGAGCAACTGTTCGGCGCCGTCATCTCGGATCACTGGCCCCACAGAGTTCTACGCCGACTCACCCGCTGACCATCATCACTACCAAGTAGGAGGCACCATGTCCCGCATCATCAACTTCATCCGTGACGCGGCCGCCGGGTACGAACCCGTCGTCGCCGCCCAAGCCGTAGCCGCCGTGTTCACGTTGCTCGCTGGCCTCGGTATCGCCGTCGCTGGCTGGTCCGACAAGGCTGACGCGGTGCTCGCGTTCGTCGGTGTCGTCGCACCGCTGATCGCCGCCGGCTACTCGCGCGCGAAGGTGTCGCCGGTCCACACCATCGGCGGGCAGTAGGCCATGCGCCGCGAGCAGGTCGAAGCCGTCGCCGCAGGCATCGCCCTCCTGTGCCTGCTCGCGTCGCCGCCGGCCCTGCTGTTCGCACTCTGGGCCATGGGTCGATGAACCCGATCCGCTGGGCATGGTGCGTCGCCGCCGCCGTGGCCACAACCATCGTCGACCACTGGCACCCACCCGGCCCCGTACTTGGCTACGACAGCGACCGATTCTACGCCGACAACTAGACTCCCCTGACGCCGCGACTCCTGCGCGGCGACGAACGCCCCCGATCTGCTACGGCAGGTCGGGGGCTATTCGTCGTTTGCGGGCGGGGTGAGCGTGGCGAGACGCACGACCATCTCGGCCTCGGCCACAACTCGACCCGACAACGACATCGGGCTGGGGTCTTTCCACGGGATCTCGTCTGGCAACTTCACAGCGACCACTCCTCGGCCCGGTAGTCCTCGTGGCCCGCGTCGATGGCTGCGAGGGCGCGCAGGGTGAGACTCCCCTGCCGCGAGTTCATCGTGTCCGCCAGTTCGACCAGTGCCCGGTGCGCCTTGCACTGGGCGCGGACGCGCGCGGGGTCGATCAGTTCACGAATCAACGTGCCGCCAGCGAGCGTGCCCGTGTCGATAAATGGTCGGCCCATCGCTGACTGGTGCGCCATGTCATGAGCGAGCGTTTCCTGATCCTCAATGCGCGCCAGGATGAAGTCCGCGAGTGTCAGCGTGTCGGTGGGCATGCGGACCACTCCTCGCGCCGGTAGTCGTCGTGGTCGGACCAGATGGCAGCAAGGGCACGGAGGGTGGGGCAAGGCCATTTGACATCCTCATCGGGGTCATACTCGCCGCCACTGCACATGACGCACACCTCGACCTCGATGGCCTCGACCTCAGGCCACCAGATCGACACCCGACACACCCAGTGCAACTCCACGATCGCCCGGTGCGCCTTGCACTGGGCGAGGACGCGGGCGGGGTCGTGGCGGGCGATGTGGGCGACCTCGGCGTCGCCAGGCGCTGGTCCGTCTCCGTAGATGATGAGCCGTCCTTCGTTATCCCTCACGCTGTTCAGGCCATCGCGCTTCCACCTGCCAGAAGAACGCTCGCGCCCAGACGCATCCCAACCGGCACCGTCCATCGCCATCTCTTCGTCCTCATCGATTCTTGCCATGATGAAGTCCGCGATCGTGAGCGTGTCGGTGGTCATGCGTTGGCCCGCAGTTCGTCAAGGCGCGACTGTGCAGCCGCCGCTTCCTTCTCGGCCTTGGCGATCAACTCGGCCCTCCGCATCTCGGCGTGGGCAACCGCATAGACCTCGTGCATTTCGTCCTGCACCGCGTTGTATGCCTTGATAGCCGAGCACCACCGCTGCAACTTCTCAGATTCCACTTCGGCCACAGGGTTGTACCTGCTCGGCTCGTCAAGGCTGTAGGACGGATACCTCTCGTCCTGGCTAAGCCCAACCCGTTCGGTATCGTTGCTCATGGTCGATCCTTCCTGATCGATCAGCCGTCGTCACCCTTACCGGTGGCGGCGGCACTTTTCTGCATCCTACCCCGCGCACGGCGCAACCTGTGGGTGACAGTTACGCGAAAGCCACTTTGGCCTCGCTAACGCGAGCCTTGGTCATCGGCGGCGACGGACGGAAAGAACGCTCGGACGCCTGCGGCGGCGGCTCAACCATCTCGATGGCCTCGATTGCAGCGGCGATCAACTCGTCCATGTCCTCGCCAGAAGCGAAGGTTCCAGGCAGTTCGACCACCTCGGCCCACAGCATGCCGTCTTCCTCGGCGATGCTGAGGTTGTACTCACGTTCAGCAGTAGCCATCTCACTCACCCTTTCGTCGCTCCCTCAAAGTGTCGCACTATGTGTCAAGTTCGCCAGCGCGTAGTATCGCGGCGCGCAGTCGGGGACCGTAGTCGTGATTCTTGTGTCGAGGGATCGTCACCGGCCGCTTTCCAGCCTTGACCATCTTCGTCGTATGTTGCTTGCCGATCTCATGAGTCCAGTCGGCCGCTTCAAAGATTCTGCGCATCAGGTCGTGGTTGATCGCCTTCGGTGGCTGCTCTCCCGGCCTCCACTTACCCATTGCGCCATCCTGCCACGACCCCGCCGCACAACGACCGCCCCGGGGCCAGGCGGGGGAGCCTATCCGGGGCGGTCTGAGGTTGAGGGTAGCCAATCGACGGCATAGAGCGCACCTGTGGGCAACCGAGAGAACGGTACAGTAAACGGTACAGTCGGAAAGTCGAAACCCTGGAATTGCAGAGCCGCCTGTCGGAATCGAACCGACGACCTTTTCATTACGAGTGAAACATGAGCCCCAAATCGGTACTGTGGTTACAAGGCATCCCCTGAAATTGCAGTGTTAGCAACCGTATAGAGTGGATGCGAACGGAACCGAAATGAGTACAGTACATGAGTACAGTTCAAAAGAAGCGTCGGCAATACCGCTCCGGCTCGGTCTTCCAGCGCAAGGACGGCATGTGGGTTGGACGCTTCGGAGTCGGCAAGGACAGCAGCGGCCGACGCCGGACGATCACCGTCTACGCCACGAGCGAGCAAGCGTGCAAGGAGCGGCTGGAGGAACGTAAACAACAGGTCGCCCGCTCCGGCGTCCCAGAGAAGGGGTCTGGCCGCAACATCACCGTGGAGCAGTGGTCGGCACAGTGGCTCGACGTGGTGGTCACCGAGTTGCGCCCATCGGCCTATCGAGCCAGTGCCTCAGCGGTCAGGGTCTGGATCAATCCGACGATCGGCCACAAGAGACTTGTGGATCTGGTTCCCGCCGACGTGCGCTCTGTCTTCGACGCCCTGAGGAAGGCTGGACGTAGCCAAGCAACGCGCATCCGCGTCCACTCCGATCTAATGCAGTTGCTGAAAGCCGCGAAGCTCGAAGGTCACGACGTCCTCGAACGGGTCTATCTGGTCAAGAAGCCGAAACCCGGCGAGTCTGACCGGGAGGCGATCCCCGGAGATGACGCGATAGCGATACTCGGTGTGATTGCCGAAGGTGACGACGTAGCCATGTGGACAGGTGTGCTTCTGCAAGGTCTGCGACAGGGTGAGCGACTAGGACTGACGTGGGATTGCGTCGACTTCATCAACGACACCATTGACATCTCGTGGCAACTGCAACCGCTGCCTTACATCGACAACAAAGACAAGTCACTGGGCTTTCGCGTGCCGGACGGTTACCGCGTGCGCCACCTTGTACGCGCGTTCCACCTCGTGCGGCCGAAGTCCAAGAAGGGCCAGCGCAAGATCCCGATGGTTCCCTGGATGCGCTCCGCGCTACTGACCCACCAGCAGACTTCGGCACCCAACGACTATGGCCTCATATGGGCTGACGATCAGGGCCAGCCACGAAAGGCCGACGACGACCGCGCACGCTGGCGCGAAATACAAGAACTTGCCGACGTTCAGCACCCGGCCGGCAGGCGCTACGTTCTCCACGAGGGGCGTCACGCCACTGTCACGCTGTTGCTCGACCTCGGCGTCGACAAGGATACGGTGGAGGCGATCGTCGGGCAGTCCAAACTGATCGACGCCTATGACCACTCCGACCGGCTGCCGCGCATGAGGGTCGCCCTAGAGAAGTTGGCCGACCGTCTTGCGCTGACGACCTAGCGCGGCGCCAGCCGATCGAGCTCAGTGCTGACGTGCCCGCGCTCGGCTGGCGTTAGATGGCGCAGACGATCTTGCACCGTGGCGACATCGGTCCACAGATCCTCGGCTAACTCTTGCTCGTCTAGGCTCCACTGCAACGCCGCGATTAGGCTGTCCAGTGGGATCAGGTCCGCCGACGCGATCCGCTCCACCGCCAGTTCCTCACGCCGGGCCAGGTTCGGACAGTCGAACACTTCGCCACGCCTCAGGTGCGTCATCTCATGGTGCAGAACCGACCGTCGCTGACGCTGACGCATCCCAGTCGCCATGTAGATCGTGCGAGTCAGGTGGTCGCAGAACCCGAGCAAGCCGTCAGGCAGGTCGAGGAACGTCACCGTCACGTCCGGCCTGTCACGCAGTGCTCGCCAAGGATGGATCATCGTCAGCGAACCTAGCGTCGAGCTCGGACAGTCAGTCTTCCTTGGGCCGACTCCGCGCCGCAAGCCGTGTGCCGCGCGCATGGCCCGTCTCGGACAGTGCGGTGAGCAGCACGTCCTCGTAGGCATTGCCGGTGAAGTCCGCGACTGATCGAAGGTTTTTCTCATCGGGTAGGCGGCGCAATCCGTCGCGCCAGTTCTTGATCGTGCTTGGGGACACCCCGAGGCGTAGAGCCACCTGCCGGTCGGAGACGTGGAATCGCTCGCGGTCGACTTCGGTCTGAATGAGATCCCAGAAGGCACCCATGCTGTGATCCCCGTTCTGTCAGTAGTCATAGGCATCATCGTGGGAGACGTTCCACGATGTTGTCACTTGCAGTGGACACTCACGACACGCCGAGAATCTCACTGCGCGGGCACCAATGCAAGCCGAGAATCTTTGTCGAATAAGCGCAGGTCAAGCGTGACCTGCGGAACTACCACGGTGTAACTCGTGACAAGAGTGGGCACCATGCGCTAATGTTATGTCCATCAACACTGGACACAACGTATGAGGACGGTCTACAGTGATCGAACAGAAACGGGCACTACTCCCGGAGGTTTGGATGCAGGTCATTGATCCCAAGCGGATCTTGAAACTGATGGCGATTCAGGATGTGTCGCAGCGCTCACTCGCACATCACGCCGGATACAAGTCCCACGCATATATGGGCCGCATCCTGCGGGGCGAGGTCAAGAACCTCGACGTCGAGGCTGCTGTCCGAATTGCGAGGTTCTTTGGCGTCGGACTGGATGACCTTTTCGTGGCGCGAGTGTCCAGCAACATTAGACATAATGCAAAGGCAGGTGCGGCATGAGCACCGTCAAGGTCGACCTGTTCCGCGTCAAGGACGTCGCCCGCAAGCTCTCACTTTCCGAGCGGGAGGTTCGTCGCCTGTGCGAGATCGGCGTGCTGCACCGTCGCTACATCGGTGAGGGCGGTCGGTTCTACCGGGTCACGGCCCCCAGCGTCGACAAGTACGTCGACTCACTGAGCGAGGTCCCATCATGACCACCCCAACGGGCATCGAGATCAACCGCTGCCGAACCTGCAACGAGTCGCACCCCGTGTCACGTCCTCATTGCGTGCTCTGCGGACGTGCGTCGGTGTTCCTGAACGAGGGCGTGTGTCTGCGCTGCCGGGTGACGCCATGACCACCGAGTGGCTGAATGCTGCCGAGTCGCTGCTACTCGCCGGTGCCGGGGGTGCCACGGACCAGGACGAGGCGATCGACCTCGCTACAGGTGTGGTGCAGGCTGTGGCGTCGCAGCGCGATGGCGTGGTGTCCGAATGACCATCCATCTCGCCGCCGCCCCCGTCGACGCGGCCCAGATGTCGCTCCTGGACGAGATCACCGACACCGGCAGTCCACTGGGCAGCCTGCACCGTGCGGACTTCGAGGCTGCATGTCGGGCCGATGGTGCAGCGAACGGCGGCGTGATCCACCCGTCGCGCGTGTCGGCGATCTTGCACGCACGGTTCGGCGAACTGAACCCGCGTGCGTTGTCGGCTCAGTGGGCTGGCGCGTGCGGACGAAATGGGTTCATGTCCAAAACCGACACGTGGCTGCCGATCGACCCGACGCACAGCAAGGGCAACGGAGCGAAAGCCGTTCGCGCGCGAGTGCTCAGGGAGATGTCATGAAACACGGAACCTACGCCGGATATCACCAGCACCGATCCCACGGCACGCCGTCGTGCGACGACTGCAAGGACGCAAAGAAGCGGTACGAGCGCGCGCGTCGATCAGAGCGTTCGACCGACCTCGCCGCGCTGACCCATCCGTCGAACACTGCGTGGGATGCGGGCTGTCGATGCGACGCCTGTACGCAGAGCCACAGCAGTCGTGGCCGCGCCTACTACTCGCGCCCACCCACCTGACCCGTCGATGCCGTCACAAGTCGAAAGCCCGACCGGGGGCAACCAGATCGGGCTTTCAAAATCACTCAACCAAAGGATACCGCAATGACCGCACCGATGACCTACCTCGATGCGCTAGCCCTGACGCCCCACGACGACGACCCGGCAACCTTCCTGCAACGGATCGGTCTTGCCGCTGCTGCTGCCAGGCAAGGCGCGACTGAGGCTGAGATCGACCGCGCGCTGGCAGGTGTGGCATGAGTCCCGACGACGGCGAACTGGTCACCCAAGCCCTACTACTCGCCCCGCTGTCCCTCGCGCTCTGGTACGGCGTCGCCGTCTGGATTCGTCACCTCAACGCCGCCGACGTCATGGCCGACTACCGACCTTCAGCCGCTGAAGTCGCTGCCACCGAACGCGCCCACCTACCGGAGAACCTCCTATGACCACCACGCCATCCCGCGTCGACCACACGCCCTCAGGGAAGCCAGTCACTCACGGCGGGTCTGGGAGTGACTACTCCCACTACGGGTGTCGTTGCGACGAATGTCGTGCCGCGAGCAGCAACAGGGTCATACGCCGAAGGCAAGAACGGGCATCCAATCCTGTTCCACCGCATATCGGTCATGGCAAAACTTCGACCTACAACAACTACGGGTGCCGGTGCGACCTATGCGCGGCAGCTAAAGCCGAAGAAAACTCGGCAGCATACCAAGCCCGCAAGGAGGCAAGCGCATGAAGCAGCCAATAGACACCAATCAGATAAAGGCCGGCGACCTGATCCGCGTCGAGTGGGAGCAGCCGACCGAGATCCAAGCAACGCTCGCAAGGGAGTTCGTCGCGCAGTGCGACCGTCACTCTTTGGACCTCTGGGGGCCTTGCCGCTACTACCTACTCGACCGGCCGAAACCGACTGTGGTCCTGCCGATCGAGCCGACGCTTGGATGGGCGACTGCCAACTTCGGCGACCGCCTGATCCACACCGCGGGCAAGGGGCACGGCGGTACCGACGTGACGGACTGCGGTTACGTCGACTCGTGCGCCATCACCGCCTTCACGCCAGCGACAGCCGTCCCAACCGCCGCCCTGGACGCGTTGCGCGCTGAGGCTGCTCGGATGAACCCGTTCAGCTACGAAGCGGGCGCCATCCGGACCTTCCTCAAAGCCGTAGCCGCAGCGAACGGGGCCAGCGCATGAGCCCCGTACTGCTCGCCGGCCTCATCCTCGCGTGGATCGTCGCCGTCGTCACCGTTCCCGACGCATGGGCTCGGATTCGCGGACGCACCGACCGACAGGTGTCGCCATGACCCACGCACACGAGTACGACGACCGCGCACGCCGCATTGACGAGGCCTCGTCACTGATCCCCTCACTCGACCCGCGACCACGCCACCGGGGCGACTACGTGGACGAGGTGGCGTTGTGAGCAGCCAACTGGAACTGTTCGCGCCGACCGTGCCTGCATGTGCGCCACTGACCGGGATCAAGCACATCTGCCTCCCTGACTTCTCACTCGCCTGCGGGATCACGTTCCTGCAAAAGCCAGACGGCGACCGCGTGCTATTCGGACGACCGGCGAACTGGCGCGACGTCACCTGCAACTGGTGCCGGGCGCTCGGACGCGACTACTGCCGCCACGCTTACGCCGCATTCAGGACCGCCGCGTGACCGCCCACGCGACCCGGATCGTCCCCATCGTCCGCCGCCAGCACGACCTCACCCGTCGCACATTCAAGGCGGCCTGCAACGAGTACGAATGCACATGGAAGTCGCACGAGGTTGCCGACGAGTCAACAGCCCACGGCCACGCACACGCCCACCGAAAGGACACCCGATGACCGCGACCATGCTATTTGTCTACACCGACGGGCTTGGGATCAAGTGGTACTGCGTCGCCTGTCCCCGCTGCCCCGACATCGCGGTCAGCCTGCGCACATACGGCCCAACACTCGACGCCTGCCGTGCCCATGACGCCCGGCACGCGGGTCAAGATGCGGCGGGTGCGCTGTGAGTGCGATGAGATACCGCTGCCCCCACGGCCACGGCTACCAGGCGGTCACCGAAAACCCGCACACCGAGGCCACGAAAGAACCGCGCGCCGATCGTGTCGTCATCGTCCACGACCTCACGTGCGGCCATGCGCTGGTTGTCGAGACGGGCCGGGTTGCCTCATGACGCGCCACTACTACTACGAAATCCAACCACCCAACACGAGCCAAAGGGGCAACCAGTCATGAAAATAATCAAGCTCACTGCAGAGAACGTAAAGAGGCTTAAGGCCGTGGAGATCACCCCGGACGGCAACGTCCAGGTCATCACCGGGCGGAACGCGCAAGGCAAGACGTCGGTGCTAGATGCGATCTGGCTGGCACTCGGCGGCGGCGTGGCGTCACGGGAAACCAAGCGCCCGATTCGCGACGGCGAAGAGTCTGCGTCGGTGACCCTAGATCTCGGTGATCTAGTCGTCACCCGCACATGGAAGGGCGATAAGACATCGCTTTCGGTTTCAGGTGTAGACGGGGCAAGGTACTCCAGCCCTCAGTCCATGCTTGACGCGCTCGTTGGTCGACTCTCCTTTGATCCGCTGGAGTTCACCCGACTGTCCGGCCGCGATCAGGTTGCGGCACTTCTGGAACTCGTAGACCTCGGAATCGACCTTCCGAAACTCGACGCCGACCGCGAAAGACTTTACGACGACCGTCACGCCGTTGGCCTCAAGGGCAAGGCCATCGGCGACGTGCCCGCGCTTGTGGTGGACGTGCCGGAGGAGGAAGTTTCCGCCGCGCAGATCCTCTCTCAGATGCGCTCAGTCGAGGAGCGCAACCGCGAGATCCGCGACGTCCGCACCCAGCATGATTCGGCGAGCGCCGAGATCAAGGGCACCGTCGACAAGATCACCGAACTACAGGCGCACCTCAAGACGGTGCAGATACAGACGGCGAAGATCAAGGACCACGTCGCCAGCCTCGGTGACCCGCAGGACACCGACGATCTCGAAACTCAACTCGCCAAGGTCGAGGACACGAACCGCGCCATTAGAGCCAACGAGGACGCCCGCTCCAAAGGTAAGCGACGCGACGACCTCCGGGCCGAGTACGACACTTTCACGACCAAGATCGATGCGCTCGACAAAAAGAAGGCAACGGCGCTGGCCAAGGCCAAGTTCCCCGTTGACGGCCTCGGGTTTGATGACGGCGGAGTGACCTATCAAGGCATTCCATTCTCTCAATCCTCCAGCGCCGAACAGATCCGCGTATCGCTGGCAATGGCAATGAGCCTCAATCCCGACTTGCGTGTTATTCGCATCCTTGACGGGTCACTCCTCGACGCCGAGAACCTCGCACTCATCAGCGACATGGCGAAAGAGAAGGACTATCAGTGCTGGATCGAACGTGTTGCAGACGGTAGCGGAGTCGGTGTCGTGATCGAAGACGGGCAAGTAGGTCCCTCATGACCCGCCACTGGGAACACGGGCCGCCGTCATGGTCACCGATCCCCGGCACGGACCTACGCCGCGTCCGATGCCCCGCCCCAGGTTGCAACACATGGCGACCTGCTGCGTGCGAACAACCGGCTGCCGACGACCTGATCCTCAACCACGCAAGCGACCACGCAGACGACGCAATGGCAACCGCCGACGAGCAAGGACGAATCTGATGACGCTTACCGAATATCTCAACATCGAACAGCGGTCTGAACAGTGGCACGACCAGAGACGCGGCATGGTCACGGCATCTGCTGTCGGCAGGCTCATCACACCGAAGACGATCAAGCCGGCCAGCAACGACGACTCGCGCGGACTCCTAGCGATGCTCGTGGCCGAACGCATCACCGGCTGGACAGACCCGACATGGATCAGCAACGACATGCAACGTGGGATTGACGACGAGCCAAGAGCGGTCGACGTCTACTCCGAGCACTACGCGCCCGTCACGACAACCGGATTCATGGTGCGCGATGACTGGGGCTACCCGGTTGGCTATTCGCCTGACGGACTGGTTGGTGACGACGGCCTGATCGAGGTCAAGTCTCGTCGGCAGAAGAAACAAGTTCAGACCGTCCTTGCCGACGAGGTCCCGATCGAGAACATGGCGCAGATCCAATGCGGACTGGTGGTCAGCGGCCGCGAATGGTGCGACTACATCTCCTACAGCGGCGGGATGCACATGTACGTCAAGCGCGTCGTTCCTGATCCGCGCTGGTGGGCAGCAATCGCCGATGCGGTCGACGCATTCGAGACGACCGCCGCGCAGATGGTCGCGGACTACGAGAGCAAGACACAAGGACTCGCTCAGACGGAGCGCGTTATCGATTTGGACCTAGGACTGGTGTTCTGAAAATGGATCTCACTAAAGCACTCGCACCCAAGAGTGATCAACTCGACGCGGCGGACCTCATCGACTCCCCCCCGCAGATCTTCACGATCACCGAAGTCCGCGAGAACGGCTCCGAGCTGGCCGATCAGCAGCCGGTGAATATCTCCCTTGCCGAGTTCCCCCGCGTGTGGCGACCGAGCAAGGGGATGCTACGAGTCCTGGCCGACAACTGGGGCAAGGACGTGAGTGTCTGGACTGGTCGGAAGGTCGAGTTGTACGGCGATCCGAACGTCTACTTCGGCAAGGAGAAGCGGGGTGGCACTCGTATCAGCCGCCTGTCCCACATCTCGGCAGAGAAGAAGACGCTGGTCAACCCTCGCGGCGGTAGGGGCGCCTACTGGTCGGTCCAACCACTCCCCGACACACCAGTCGCCCCCACCCAGCCACCCGAGCCGACAGCCGAGGAAGTGGCCGCGTGTAACGACGTCGATGCCCTGCGAGCCATGTGGGATGCAGCAGGGCCCGAACGCCGCGAGCAGATCAAGGCGCGTGTTGACG